>Ga0137368_10006318_pt1 | contig 12445 bp, 9 predicted proteins | sample SagtaG_13_FD_104917 | JGI IMG/M metagenome (GOLD analysis project Ga0137368, IMG submission 104917) | Vadose zone soil microbial communities from Sagehorn Ranch, Mendocino, California, USA - Sage1_L_100_16 metaG | ecosystem: Environmental > Terrestrial > Soil > Vadose zone | place: USA...
CCTCGATCATGGCCCGCTGCAAGCGGCCGCCCTCGACGTGCTCGCCGACGAGCCGCCCCCGCGCGACCATCCGCTCCTGCTGCGGGACGACGTCCTCGTCACGCCGCATATGGGCGCCCACACGGCCGAGGCGGCGACCGCGATGGGACGGATCGCGCTCGAGGAGCTGGTCGCCGTCCTCTCGGGCCGTCCGCCGAGGTTCCCGGTCGTCCGCGGCAAGGCGACGAGGGTATGAGCGTGGCAGCCGGGAGGCCGTCCGCCGCCGAGGCGCTCGAGCGCCTGAAAGAGGTGCGCGCGGTCGCAGTCGTGCGCGCCCGCGACGGCGACGAGGCTGTTGCGATCGCGCGAGCGCTCGCCCAGGGCGGGCTGCAGGCGATCGAGCTGACGTGCACCACGCCCGGCGTCGCCCAAGCGCTCGTCGAGGCGCGGCGACATCTCGAGACGCAGGTGCTCCTGGGCGTCGGGACGATCACTATGAAGGAGCAGCTCGGCGTGGCGATCGAGGCTGATGCGGACTTTCTCGTCTCGCCTCACCTCGATCCGGCTCTCTTCGACGCGATGCTCGCCAGCCGGCGGCTGGCCCTCCCCGGCGTTCTGACGCCGTCCGAAGTTGCGGCGGCGCTCCGCGCAGGCGCCTCGGCCGTCAAGCTGTTCCCCGCCTCGATGGTCGGCGTGGGTTACCTGCGGGCCCTGCTGGCGCCCTTCCCCGAGCTTCAGACCGTGCCGACGGGAGGAATCACGATCGCGACGGCCAGGGAATGGCTCGACGCCGGCGCGGCCGCGGTCGGCCTCGGGGGCGAGCTCCTGCCGAAGCAGCTGCGCGACGCAGGCGCCTGGGAGGAGATCAGCCGTAACGCGTCGCTCCTCCTCGAGCAGCTCCAGGGCCGGGCGGTGGCAGCGTGAGCGCGCCCCAGTCGACGGGGGAGCGCGTCCCAGCGTTCTCGACCGCGGGGCCCCGACGCTTCTCGTTCATCGGCGTCACGACCGGAAAGTCGGCGATCATGCGCGTCTTTCCGGCGTGGGTGGAGCACCTCGGGCTGGGAGACGTGGTCATGGCAGGGCACGACCTGCCGATCCACGCCGAGCCGGAGCGCTACCGGAAGGTCGTCTCCGTCATCAAGTCCGACCCTCTGGACGTGGGCGGGCTGGTGACGACGCACAAGATCGACCTCTACGAGGCCTGCCGCGACCTGTTCGACTACGTCGACCCGTACGCCGAGTTGTGCGGAGAGACCTCCTGCCTGTCGAAGCGGAATGGGCTCCTGCGAGCGCACGCCAAGGATCCGATCTCGTCGGGCCGGTCGCTCGACGAGTTCGTCCCCCCCGGGCACTGGGCCGAGACGGGAGGGGAGGCGCTTCTCTTCGGCGCCGGCGGCTCGAACGTCGCCATCTCGCTGCACCTGTTGACGGTGCGACCACCGAAGGACCGTCCGCGGCGGCTCGTCGTTGTCAACCGGAGCCAGGGACGGCTCGCGTCGATGCGCTCCGTGCACGAGCGCCTCGACACGACCGTGCCGATCGAGTACATCGAGAACTCGGACCCGCCCGTGAACGACCGGCTGCTGGCAGCGCTGCCGCCCGCCTCGCTGGTCGTCAACGGCACCGGGATGGGCAAGGACATCCCCGGCAGCCCGATCACCGACGCGGCGACGTTTCCGGAGCGCGGCCTGGTCTGGGAGCTCAACTACCGAGGCGAACTCGACTTCCTGCGGCAGGCGCTCCGGCAACAGCTAGCCTGCGGGCTCATGGTCGAGGACGGTTGGCGATACTTCATCCACGGATGGACCACGGTGATCGAGGAGGTGTTCCAGGTCGAGATCAACGGAGCGACGCTCGACGCGCTTGCCGCGCTGGCGTCTTCACGGCGGGCAGCATGACGGCAAGACCCTGAAGGCAGGCATGAGCGAGAAAGGAGGAGTTAGGCCATGGGCATGAAACGCGATGCGTTCCTCAAGAGGATGGCGGCCCTGGGCCTGGGCGCGGCGGCTTCGGGGCCAGGCCTGACCCTGCTCGACCCAGAGAAGGCGCTCGGCTCGACGCTGAAGCTCCACACAGGCGAGACCCTGACGGTGATTACGCAGCACGGGCCGCCGATCGCGAGCGCCGTCACTGCCGCGCAGAAGCCGTTCAAGAACCTTACAGGCGCCAACGTGAAGCTGATCACCGCTCCCTTCGGCGACCTGTACACGAAGACGCTTGCAAACTTCGTGACCGGCGGCGGCAGCTACGACGTGATTCTCAACCCGTCGAGCTGGCTGGGAGACTACTTCCCATATCTCGTCGACCTCACGAGGATGATCAAGAAGGACAAGTCGCTGAAGTGGAGCGACGTCATCTATCAACGCAACGGCCAGTGGGCAGGACACCAGATCGCCATGCCGATCGACGGCGACAACCAGCTCATGTACTGGCGGCGCGACATCATGGCCGATAAGAGCCTGAGCGCCGCATTCAAGAAGGAGTTCGGGAAGCCGCTGGCGCCCCCGGTGACCTGGGAAGACTTCATGAATATCGCTCGCTTCTTCGGCGACGGCAAGCACGGCATCTACGGCGTCGCGGAGGCATACCGGCACGGCGGTCAGGCCTTCTGGTACTACATGTCCAACTGCGTGGCGTGGGTCAGCGCACCGGGCGAGAAGGGAGGGCTCTTCTTCGACCCGGCGAACCTCAAGCCGCTGATCAACGACCCCGGCCACGTGCAGGGGCTGAAGAATTACGCGGAGGCCGTCAAGTACGGGCCGCCCGGCATGATCAACTGGGACAGCAACGAGGTGCGCCAGCAGTTCAAGAACGGCGCAACTGTGCTCGGGATCGACTGGGACGACACGCCGATCATCGGCGAGCTCGAGAAGGGCACCAAGGTCCACGGCAAGATCGGCACGGCCCTGCTCCCCGGCACGAAGCGGGTCTGGAACTACAAGACAAAGAAGTGGCAGAACTTGGCCAGGGTCAACCGGCCGGCGTGGCTCGCCTTCGGCGGCTGGTGCGGCACGATCCCAAAGAAGTCGCACAACGTCGAGCTCGCGTACAAGTTCCTGTCGTTCATCGCGAGCCCTGCGTTCAGCCTGAAGCTGGCGACCGGCGCGAACACCGGCATCAACCCCTTCCGGTACTCGCATTTCCGGAACGTCGCGGCGTGGAAGAAGGTCGGCTACCCGCAGCCGGACCTGGACATGTACCTCGCAGCCATGAAGAAGAGCGACCTCGACCCGCATGCGGTCCAGGACCTGCGCATGCCGGGGGCCGCAGCCTTCCAGGATGCGGTCGAGGTCGGGACTGGCAAGGCGGTCTCCGGACAGAGCAGTCCCCAGGCGGCTCTCAACGGGGTCGCCAGCAAATGGAACAAGATCAACAATCAAAAGGGCCACGCGAAGCAACTCGCGGCCTACCGGGCCTCGCTGAACCTCGGCGCAACCAAGTAGGTGTCGCGCATCCGCAGTAGGCTCACGGGGCGCGGCGTGTAGTTGGTGGAAGAGCTTCGGTATGGGTGTCTCTCCCACTGACAGCTCATCTACCGCTTCAGGGGTCGCGAAGGCCACCGCGCCGCGCCCCGCCCGTCTACAGAGGCGCGCCGGAACGCTCGCCCAATGGAGCGGATGGCCGTTCGTCCTTCCGGCGATCCTCCTGCTTCTGCTCCTGAACGTCTTCCCGCTGATCTTCTCCGTTGTGATGAGCTTCAGCAACGTCAGCACGGACAACGGCCTCCGGCTGACATCCGCCACGCTCGCGAACTGGGGCCAACTCCTGCACGACAGCGACTTCTGGAGCTCGCTGAGGTTCACCGTGTTCGTCGTCGTCCTGGCGGTCGGCGGCGAGCTCGTCTGCGGCTTGACGCTGGCGCTGTTGCTCTGGCGGCCGCTTCCGGGAGCGGGCGTGTTCCGAGTTCTGTTCACCATCCCGATGATGATCGCCCCGGTCGCCATCGGCTTCATCTTCCGGATGATCTTCAACGAGCAATACGGCCCGGTCGACTCGATCCTGCGCGGCCTTCATCTGCCGACGATGCAGTGGCTCTCGTCCACGGGTACGGCTCCCTACGCCGTCGTGATCATGGACATTTGGCAGTGGACGCCGCTGATGTTCCTCCTGCTCTTGGCGGGCCTGCAGTCGATTCCCGAGGACGCGATGGAAGCGGCGCGTATCGACGGGGCCTCCGGACTCCGCGTCATCCGCGACATCGTGCTACCGCTTCTTGCACCGATCGCGGTCATGGCTGTGTTCCTCAGGATGATCCTCGCCTTCACGATCTTCGGCGAGATCTACCTGCTCACCGGGGGCGGACCCGGTACGGCGACGACCAGCACAACGCTCTTCGCCTACTACCAGGGCTATCAGAGCTTCAACCTCAGCTACGGGTCGACGATCTCGCTCGCGCTCCTGATCTTCGTCACCGCCACTGGGCTCACGTATCTGGCCTTGACCCGCCCTCTGCTGCGGAGGCTGAGGACGTGAAGAGCCGAGGGCTCTGGCGTTACATCCCGATCGGCATCTGGCTGGTATTCGTGGGACTGCCCCTCTGGTGGGTGGTCGTCACCGCCTTCAAGGACAACAGCGGCATCTACTTCGGCGCCCGCTGGCTCCCTTGGGTCGACTTCACGCCCACGACCGATGCCTGGCACGAGGTCCTCGGCGGGACCTCATCCGTCATCGGGCCGCTGGAGCACAGCCTGATCATCTCGAGCGCCGCGACGAGCGTCTCCGTCTTCGTCGGCTCGCTCGCGGGCTACGGCCTCGCCCGCTCCCGGCTGAAGCTCGGCTTCTTGCGCAACGACGACTTCGCCTTCTTCATCATCTCGCAGCGCATCATGCCGCCCGTCGTGATCGTGCTGGCGTTCTTCCTTGCCTACAAGTACCTGCACTTGCTGGACTCGCTGGTCGGAATGACCATCATCTACATCGCCTTCTCGATTCCGCTGGCGACGTGGTTCATGCAGAGCTACTTCAAGCAACTGCCGGTAGAGATCGAGGAGGCGGCATACATCGACGGCGACAACCGGCTGACAGCGTTTCTCCGCATCGCGGTCCCGCTCACCCTCCCCGGCCTGATCGCGACGTTCCTGTTGACCTTCTCGTTCGTCTGGAATGAGTTCCTGTTCGCAGTCATCCTCACCTCGAACCGCGCGACCACGTTGCCCATCATGATCGCGATCCAGCAGGGAGAGCAGGGAACGAACTGGTGGAACATCTGCGCGATCTCGCTGATCTCGATCGCGCCGATGGTGATCGTCGCGATCTTCCTCCAGAAGCGCCTCGTCACCGGTCTGCTCGGCGGCGCCCTGAAGTGACGCCGCACGCCGCCGGTCCTCTCGCGCACGTCCACAGTCCACCTTCTCCGGGAGTGGGTCGCCGGTGCCGAAGAGTCTGACCATCGATCCTGCGGCCATTCGGCGATGCGGCGAGCTTCGAGTTGCCTCGATCCCGGTCAACTCGTTCGCCGAGACGCTCGAGCGCTCACGCCGGTCCGTCGGCGACGAAGCGCTGCGGCGCATGCTGCGCGACATGGTGATCATCCGCGAGTTCGAAGCGCTGCTCGACCAGGTCAAGCGGACGGGAAGCTACGGCGACCTGCGCTACGACTATCCAGGCCCGGCCCACCTCTCGATCGGCCAAGAGGCGGCGGCCGTAGGTGAGGCGACTGCCCTGCGGATCGACGACCACATCTTCGGCAGCCACCGCAGCCACGGCGAGGTGATCGCGAAGGGCCTGGCGGCGATCGAGCAGTTCGACGACGGCGCGCTCACACGGGTCATGGACGACTGGCGCGGGGGGGAGGTCCTTGCACTCCTCGAACGGCGCCTGGACGCCGCCGACGTCCGCGACCGCGGCGTGCAGTTCCTGCTCTACGGGCTGCTCGCAGAGATATTCGGACGCCGGACGGGCTTCAACATGGGCCTGGGCGGAAGCATGCACGCGTTCTTCCCGCCGTTCGGGATCTACCCGAACAACGCGATTGTCGGAGCGTCCGCGCCGATCGCCGTCGGCGCGGCCCTGTTCAAGCGGCTCCACAGCCAACCGCAAGGCATCACGGTGGCCAACATCGGCGACGGCGCGAGCGGATGCGGCGTCGTCTGGGAGTCGATCAACTTCGCAGGGATGCGGCAGCTTCGTCTCCTCTGGGAGGAGGAGTACCGCGGCGGGCTGCCGGTTCTCTTCTTCTTCGTGAACAACTTCTACGCCATGGGAGGCCAGACGGAGGGCGAGACAATGAGCTACGACTGCCTGGCCCGCATCGCGTGCGGCTTCAACGAGGTCAACCTGCACGCCGAGGTCGTGGACGGGAACGATCCTCTCGCCGTCGCGGACGCCGTCGGCCGTAAGCGGGCACTCCTCGAGGCCGGCGAGGGCCCCGTGCTCCTGGACGTCCAGTGCTACCGGCAGTCCGGTCACTCGAGCAGCGACGCGAACGCATACCGGACCAACGAAGAGCGCGAGCTGTGGCGCGCAATCGATCCGATCGAGAGGCTCGCGGCGGAGCTCGAGCGCCTGGGCGTCGCTCCCAGCGGGCGCCTGGAGGAGCTGCGGGGCTCGGTCCGGGACCGCCTAACGCGTATCGCGCACTTGGCCGCCGACGAGGAGGCCTCGCCCCGGCTCGGGCTGACCCGCCGCGGCAGAGAGCTCGAGAAGCTGATGTTCTCGAACGAGATCGAGGAGCTCGCCCCCGATGCCGCCGCCGAGCTCTCGCTCCCTCTGGACCGCTCGGAGCGCCTCGCAGCCCTCGCCGAGCGAAGCCGTTCCGGGCGCGGTGCCCGTGGAGAACGACTCCCCCCAGGGCGGGCCATCACGATCCGGGACGCGCTCCTAGAGGCGATCAGCCACCACTTCGCGCATGACCCCAAGCTGATCGCCTACGGTGAGGAGAACCGCGACTGGGGAGGCGCGTTCGGGGTCTACCGCGGGCTGACGGAGCTCCTCCCCTACCACCGGCTGTTCAACGCCCCGATCTCGGAGGCGGCGATCGTCGGGACCGCGGTCGGCTACGCGGCCGAAGGCGGCCGAGCGCTCGTCGAGCTGATGTACGCGGACTTCATCGGCAGGGCTGGCGACGAGCTGCTCAACCAGCTCGCCAAATGGCAGGCGATGTCAGGGGGGCTCATGCGCATGCGCGTCGTCGTCCGCGTCTCCGTCGGGAACACGTACGGCGCGCAGCACTCGCAAGACTGGACGTCCCTTGTCTGCCACGTCCCGGGGCTGAAGGTCGTCTACCCCGCCACGCCGTACGACGCCAAGGGGCTGATGGCGTCCGCGCTCTCGAGCACCGACCCTGTCGTCTTCTTTGAAAGCCAAGCGCTCTACGACGCCGTGGAAGTGTTTCGTCCGGCCGGTGTTCCACTCGACTACTACCGGCTGCCGATCGGCAAGGCCGAGATCAAGCGAGCTGGAAGCGACCTCACCATCCTGACGGCCGGCGCGACGCTGTACCGCGCGCTGGAAGCCGGGGACCGGCTCGAGCACGAGTTCGGCGTGAGCGTCGAGCTGATCGACGCGCGCACACTGGTTCCGTTCGACGAGGACGCGGTTATCGAATCGGTGCGGAAGACGCACCGGCTCGTGCTCGTCTCCGACGCCGTCGAACAAGGCGGCTGCATGCGCCATCTTGCGGCCCGGATTCAGGAGCGAGCCTTCGACGAGCTCGATGCCCCGATCGTAGTGCTCGGGGCAATCGACGCGATCACCCCGCCGGCCGAGTTCGAGCACGAGTACTTCGTCCAGCCCGATCACATCATCGAAGCCATTGACAAGCGCATGCTCCCGCTCGCCGGACGGCGATGAGCCTCGGAGGGGGTTGGCGTTAACCTTTCGATCGTGGGTGCCATCGGTCTCGAGCAGGTGACGAAGGAATTCGCGGGTGGCGTGATCGCCGTCGACCATGTCGACCTGACGATCGAGAACGGCGAATTCATGGTGCTCGTCGGACCCTCGGGGTGCGGTAAGACGACGCTGCTCCGCATGATCGCAGGACTCGAGGAGGCAACCTACGGCAGCATCACGATCGCAGGCCGCGACGTGACCAGCCTGCCGCCGCGCGCTCGAGATATCGCGATGGTGTTCCAGAACTACGCCCTCTACCCGCACATGAGCGTCCGCCAGAACCTCGGCTACGGGCTGAGGGTGCGCAGGACGCCGAAGCACGAGACCCGCCGCCGGGTCGAGGAGGTGGCGCGGCTCGTTGGACTCGAGGACCTACTTGAGCGTCGTCCCTCCGAACTCTCAGGGGGTCAGCGCCAGCGCGTCGCGATGGGTCGGGCGATCGTGCGCCAGCCCACGGCCTATCTGATGGACGAGCCGCTTTCGAACCTCGACGCGAAGCTGCGCATCAGCATGCGGGCCGAGCTCGCGCGCCTGCACGACCGGCTCGGCACCACCACCATCTACGTCACGCACGACCAGACGGAGGCGATGACGCTCGGCCAGCGGGTCGCGGTATTGCGCGATGGTCGCATCCAACAGGTGGACGACCCGCAGTCGCTCTACCGCGCGCCCACCAACCTTTTTGTCGGTGCCTTCATCGGCGCGCCCTCGATGAACCTCGTCGAGGCGACGATCGACGCCGACTCGGTCTCCTTTGCCGGCTTCAGGCTGCCGCTCGACCGGGCGCACAAGCCGGCGAGAGCCCCAAACGGGCGGGTCATCCTGGGTATCCGGCCGGAGAGCTTTGAGGACGCCACCTTCGCCGAGCCGGGTCTGCCTGTGATCGACGTCAGTGTCACGGTGCTCGAGGAGGTCGGCTCGGATGCGCACGTAATCTTCCCGGTCTACGCACCGCGGGTTGACGCCGCCGACCTCCGCGCTGCGTACGACGAGGAGGACGAGGCCCTGCTCGCCGACAGCGGCGCGCTCTTCAACGCCCGCGTGGATCCCCGTACGAGCGCGAGCCGCGGCGCCTCTCTAAAGCTCGCCATCCAGCCGGCGCAGTTCTACTTCTTCGACCCCGAAACAGGTGACAACCTGCTCCGCGATCCCCGCACAGAGCCGCCGACCGGTACGAGCCCGGCCGGCAGCAACGGCGCCTCACAACCCGTTCCGGCGGGCTAGGTCGCGCAGGAACGCGGTCCCTTCCCGGACGAGCACGTCGCCGCTCGGCGCGAGGTCGCGCCAGACGCATGTTCCGGCAACCATGTCCTCGGAGACGTCGACGAAGCTCTCCAGTCCGGCGTAGCCGTTGTAGCCGAGTTCGCCGAGGGCGCCGAATAGCTCCTCCCAGTCGACGAGGCCAGTTCCGGGTATCCCGCGATCGTTCTCGCACAGGTGGAAGTGGCAAAGCCGCTCGCCGGCGAGCCTGACGGGCTCGGCCCAGCTCTTCTCCTCGATATTCATGTGGTAGGTGTCGAGGTGGATCCGGACGTTCGGGGCGCCGATCATGTCCGCGAGCCGGACCGCCTGCTCGCAGGTGTTGACGAGCGGGCTCTCGTAGCGGTTCACCGGCTCGATGCCGATTGCGATCCCGGCCGCGGCGGCCTGCTCCGCCGCCCGGGTGAGGCACTCTGCCGACCAGGCCCGCTCCTGCTCGTCCGGACGCGACGACGGACGCTTGCCGTGCATGCCGTAGATCACGCCCGAGACCTGCGAGGCGCCGAGCTCCGCGGTCACGTCGACGCACCGGCGCAGGTAGTCGAGGCCGGCCGCCCGCACCTCGGGGTCGGCCGAGGTGATGTCGGTGGCCGCGCCGAGGACGGTGCTCGTGACGACGTCGATGCCGACGGCGTCGAGCCGCTTCCGAATCGGCCCGGGGTGGACGTCGTCGACGTCCATCAGCGGGATCTCGATGAAGTCGAGGCCGAGCTCCGCGACCCGGTCGATCAGCGGCAGCGACTCGTCGCTCCAGTGAGCGGTCCAAGCCATTGCGTGAATCCCCAGCTTCATCGCGCCCGCGCGCGCCGATGCTAGATGATTGACAGGGACATGCCCGCCGACCGTCCCTCCGTCTGATGCGCTGCGTGCTCGCCCACGACGTGGGCACGACCGGCGACAAGGCGACCCTCTACGACGAGGAGGGCGCGCTCGTTCGGAGCGCGTTCGTTTCCTACGAGACGCTCTGCCCGCGTGCCGGCTGGCTCGAGCAGAGCCCGCACGACTGGTGGCGCGCGCTCTGCCAGGCGACGCGGGACCTGATCCGCGAGTCGGGAGCCTCTCCGGCCGAGATCGCCGTGGTCTCCTTCAGCGGCCAAATGATGGGCGCGGTGGCCGTCGATGCCGCCGCGAACCCGCTACGCAACGCGATCATCTGGGCCGACCAGCGGGCCCTGCAGGAGGTTGCGGGGGTTTCGGAGCGGGTCGATCCGGGCCGCGTCTACGCCCTGACCGGCCACCGCCTCAGCCCCTCCTATTCGGCCGCCAAGATCGCCTGGATCAAGGAGCGCGAGCCGCAGTCGTACGCCGCGGCGCACGCGTTTCTGAACGCGAAGGACTTCCTCGCCGCGAAGCTGACAGGGGCGTTCGTGACCGACCGCTCGGACGCCTCGGGGACGAACCTCTACGACCTGGAGCGCGGGACGTGGTCGGACGAGCTCGTCGACGCCTTCCGCATCGACGCGGAGAAGCTGCCCGCGATCTGCGACTCGACGGCGGTGGTGGGCGAGGTGTCGGCGGGCGCGGCGGCAGAGACGGGGCTGCGGCCGGGCACGCCCGTCGTCATCGGCGGCGGCGACGGCTCGTGCGCGGGGGTGGGAGCCGGCGTCATCCGCGAAGGCCTCGCCTACAACTACATCGGCTCGTCGTCGTGGATCGCCCTCGCGACGTCGCGGCCGATCCTCGACCCGGAGATGCGCACGTTCACGTGGGCCCACCTCGTGCCGGCGATGTTCAGCCCGTGCGGCACGATGCAGGCCGCAGGGGGGTCGTATCAGTTCGCCCGCGACCTCCTCGCCGAGAGCGAGAAGGCAGTCGCGGAGAGCCTCGGGACGTCGGCGTACGAACTCATGAACCAGGAGGTCCTCCAGTCCCCGCCGGGCGCGCGCGGGCTCCTCTTCTTGCCCTACCTCATCGGCGAGCGAAGCCCTCGCTGGAACCCCGAGGCGCGGGCCGCCTTCATCGGCCTCACCAACCGCCACCGCCGGCCGGACCTCCTGCGCGCCGTCCTCGAGGGCGTGACGTTGAACTTGCGCATCATCCTGGAGGCGTTCACGCAGCAGGGCGCTGCCATCGAGAGCCTCCGCGTGATCGGCGGCGGCGCGCGCAGCGCCGTCTGGAATCAGATCATCGCCGACGTCTTCGGCATCCCGGTGCACCGGCTCTCGCTGCTCGAGGAGGCGACGTCGATGGGCGCCGCCGCTGCCGGAGGCGTCGGCGCCGGTATCTGGAGGGACTTCTCGAAGGTCGACGAGATGGTGCAGATCGCGAGCGAGGCAAAACCGCGAACCGAGCTGCGCGCGCTCTACGACGAGCTCTCCGCCGTCTTCGACACGGCCTACGCGGCCCTCGACGGCTCGTCCGTCTTCACGCGGCTGGCGACCGTCGACACCGCCTAGTGACCTGAGTCGTTGATCCGCTGGCAGTAGGAGGCGAGGCTGTCGAGGATCTGATCTGCGGTCTTGTGCGACACGAATGGCTTGAGGTCGTCGTTCCAGCTGGCGATCCAGGTTCGGATCGAAGCGACAAGATCGCGGACTGAGCGGTGGGCGCCGCGCTTGATCCACTTGGTGGTCAGTTCGGCAAACCAGCGCTCGACGAGGTTCAGCCAGGAGCTGTAGGTCGGCGTGAAATGCACGGTGAAGCGCGGGTGGCGGACGAGCCAGCGCTGGATCGACGGCGTCTTGTGCGTCGAGGAGTTGTCGAGCATGACGTGCACCTCGAGGTGTGCCGGCACCGAGGCGTCGATCATTTCAGGAACCGCCGAAACTCTTCGGCGCGATGCCGTGGCGTCATCTCGGCGATCACCTGCCCGGAGGCGACGTCGAGCGCCGCGTAGAGGTTGGTGGTGCCGTAGCGGACGTAATCGTGGCTGTGTCGCTCCGCCCCCCGGCATCAGCGGCAACACCGGCGCCGAACGGTCGAGCGCCTGGATCTGCGACTTCTCATCGACACACAACACGACCGCGGCCTCGGGAGGATTGAGGTACAGCCCGACGATGTCGCGGACCTTGTCGATGAACTGCGGGTCGGGCGAGAGCTTGAACACCTCCGTCTGGTGAGGCTTGAGCCCAAAAGCCCGCCAGATCCGGCTGACCGCGGTCTGGCTCATCCCCGTCGCGGCCGCCATCGCCCGCGTCGACCAATGCGTCGCAGCAGCCGGCTGCTCCTCGAGCGTCTTCACGATCACCCGCTCCACGTCCTCGTCGCTGATCGAGCGCGGCTTGCCCGGCCGCGGCTCGTCATGTAGCCCGTCCAGACCGCGCTGCGCGAACCGCCCCCGCCACCGCCCGACCGTCGAGGGATTACAGCCCAGCCCTGCCGCGATCTCCTTGCTCGACGTCCCCTCCGCCGCCGCCAACACGATCCGGCACCGAAA
>Ga0137368_10006320_pt1 | contig 12442 bp, 9 predicted proteins | sample SagtaG_13_FD_104917 | JGI IMG/M metagenome (GOLD analysis project Ga0137368, IMG submission 104917) | Vadose zone soil microbial communities from Sagehorn Ranch, Mendocino, California, USA - Sage1_L_100_16 metaG | ecosystem: Environmental > Terrestrial > Soil > Vadose zone | place: USA...
TCGTGTCCGCCCCAGCGGCCGAGGCCCTGCTCGAAGGGGCTGGCCTTGGACCCGAGCCGCTGCAGCCCGAGTTCAGCCTCAAGCTGCTGCGCGACCGCCTGGGCCGCCGGCCACGTGCGCAGCTCAAACCGCTCCTGCTGGACCAGAGATTCGTCGGCGGTGTCGGCAATATCTACGCTGACGAGATCGTGTTCGAGTCGCGTCTCGGCCCGGCGACCCGAGCCGGTGAAATCAGGGGCGCGCGATTGAAGCGCCTGCACGGCGCCATTCGCTCTGTGCTGGACCACGCTGTGCGGGAGGGGGTGGCCCAGATCCTCAACGGCAAGGCGTCCCCCGACAGCGCTTTCCCGAAGGTGCACGGCCGCGAGGGCCAGGCCTGTCCGCGCTGCGGCACGATCGTCGTGAAGACCAAGTTCGCGGGCCGCGGCACCTACACCTGTCCTAGATGCCAGGGATCAACGAGCCGTCAGCAGTCAGCCGTCAGCGTCGACGACACGCCGCAAGCCGCCTGCTGACAGCTGATGGCTGACGGCTGACTGCGCCCGTGCCTGAGCTGCCCGAAGTTGAGACGACGGCCCGCGGACTGCGGGCTAGCATAATCGGCCGTCGCATCGCGGCCGCCGGCTCGATGGACTGGCCGCGGATGATCCCGAACAGCACGCCTGAGCAGGTCGAGGCGGCGGTCGCGGGCCGCACGGTCGAAGGTGTCGAGCGGCGGGGCAAATACCTGCTTCTGGGGCTGAGCGGCGACTGTTGGCTGGTCATTCACCGCAAGATGAGCGGCAACGTGACGCTGAGCGGCCCAGACGCTGCGGCAGCCCGCCACACCCATCTGGTGCTCTGGTTCGATGACGAGACCCAGCTTCGCTTCGTCGATCCGCGCAAATTCGGCCGCATCTACTTATTCCCCGCTCGCGCCGCTCTGGACGCCTTTCTCCTCGGACGACTCGGGCCCGAGCCCCTAGACGATCTCACGGCGGCCGGACTGCGCGAGCGGCTCGCCAGGCGGCGGGCGCGCTTGAAGTCGCTTCTGCTAGACCAGAGCTTCCTGGCGGGCATCGGCAACCTGTACGCCGACGAGATCCTGTGGGAGGCGCGGCTTCACCCGGCCCGTTCGGCGCAGAGTCTGACGGCAAGAGAGCGGAGCCGACTGCTCGACGCGACGCAGCGGGTCCTGCTCGGCGCGATCCTGCGTCGCGGCACATCCGTGTCGGATTATGTCGACGCCAACGGCGAGCGCGGCCAGAACCAGGATTTCCTCCAGGTCTACGGTCGCGAAGGTCTGCCCTGTCCGCGTTGTGGACGACCGATCATCCGCCAGGTCATCGCCCAGCGCGGCACCTGGTTCTGTCCGGGCTGCCAGAGAGTACGGCGACCCTGAGGAAGCGATGAGGCCGCCCGCATCCTCGGGATCGCGGTGCTCAGCCGGCCCTGGCGGAAGACCATTTCGGCCATAAGCTTTCATCCTGGTCTAGGATCAAGGACCTCACTCCGCGTCCCCTGGGAGCGCGGGCGTCTCGCCCGCCCCGCTACGGGTTGGGAGCGCGGGCGTCTCGCCCGCCCGTCCGCGGCAGGCGCTGCTCCACCGCCAGCCCTCCGGAACGTCACATAGACCCGCCTTGACTGGGTTTTCCTCGATGTAATCGAGCGCCGCGCGGAAGTGTTCATCATCGCGGATGAACCGATCAAAGTAGTCGCGCTGCCAGAATGGCCCACTCCTGCCCAGGATCCGATTAGCCGTCTTAGCGCTCCACGATTTCCACGCCTGAACGATGTCCGACAGCCGGAAGCCAGGCCGCGGGGTGATCAGCACGTGCACGTGATTGGGCATCACTACCCAGGCGTGCAGGTGATAGCGTTCCCGATCCAAGTAGAGAAAAGCGTCTTCGACAAGGGTCGCGATGCGTGGATCGGACAACCAGGTCGCGCCATGGCCTTCGTCAAGGTAGGCCTCTACACGACGACGCCGCTCTGCGTCTGCCTCGCGGTGGCCCAACATGCGAAGCTCCTCCGTCCAGGCCGCCAATCTTTCGGTTGGGAGGGAGCCCGAAAGACGGAAGGTGACGGACTGTGGGATTTGGCCGCCGTCAAAATGCGGAACGTAGCCTCGCGTGTGCCAGCCTCGGGGAACGACACTGGGAGGGCTTGAGTCCCGCCCGACACCCGACGGCGGGCGGGACGCCCGCGCTCCCAGGGGTGGCGCCCTCTCCACATCGCCCGCGCCGGTCAAATCTACCCTTCCGCCTTCAGCTTCCTCGCGACGTCCTCGCGGAGGTCTTTCTGGAGACCGTGCGACTAGAGCCGGAGCAGGCGGGCGAAGCGGTCCTCGCTCTTGTAGGGGCCGACGACTGCCAGGTTCAGCAGCTCGGGGCGGAACAGCTTCTGGGCCACCCGGCGCAGGTCGTCGCTCGTGATTCGCTCGATCGCTTCGACAACTTCGTCCACGGTCAGGACTTCGTTCCGCAGCAGTTCCTGGCTGCCGAGCCAGGAGGAGACAGCGCGGGTGTCCTCCATTCGGAGCTGAATTCGGCCCTTGATGAACTCCTTGGCCTTGATCAGCTCCGGCTCGGGCACGCCCTCCTGGAGCAGCTGCAACTCCCGCAGGATCGTGCGGATCGTCGGCTCGACCTTTTTCGGGTCCACGCCGGCCCCGATGACGGCGCAGCCGGCGTCACGGAAATGGCTTACGTAGGAGTGGACGTCGTAGGCGAGCGCCAGTCGTTCGCGGACCTCCAGGAAGAGCCGTGAGGACATCCCCTCCCCGAGGATGGCGTTCAGGACGTCCAGCGCGAAGCGGTCCGGGTGGCTACTGGAGTATCCCTGGACCGCCAGGCAAAGGTGGGTCTGCTCGGTTCGCTTTGACTTGAGCCCGACTCGCGCCGCGGCCTGCCCGTTGGTCGCCGGATACCAGCTTCCAAACGGTCCGCGCGGCCAGCCTCCAAGATGCCGCTTGGCCAGCTCGATCACCGTCTCGTGGCTCACGTTGCCCGCGACCGCCAGGACGGTGTTCTCGGGAACGTACTGGCGCAGGATGTATTCGCTAATCTGATCGCGGCTGAGCGCCGAGACCGAGCGCTTGGAGCCGCCGACGTCCCGCCCGAGCGGCTGATCTGGCCAGAGCACTTCGTCGATCAACAGGCCGGCCAGATCGGCCGGGCTGTCCTCGCTCATCGCCAGCTCGTCGAGGATGACCTGTCGCTCCTTCTCGATCTCGTCCGCGTCCATGATCGAATGCAGCAGCGCATCGGCCAGCACGTCCAGGCAGCGAGTGAAGTGCTGGTGGCCAACCTTGGCCCAGAAGACCGTGAGCTCCTTGTCGGTCGCGGCGTTCATCACACCGCCGATGCCCTCGATCTCTTCCGCGATCACGCGCGCGGTTGGCCTCCGCTGGGTCCCCTTGAACAGCATGTGTTCGAGGAAATGCGAAACCCCGGCCAGCTCGTCGCTCTCGTACCGCGAGCCGGCCCCGATGAAGAACCCAACGCTCACCGAGCGCGTGTGGGGCATCGTGCTGGTGATCACCCTCAAGCCGTTGTCAAGGATGGTTCTGTCGAACATGCTGGGCCGAGCCGCCTCCAGAAAAAATAGGCCCTGACGAGGGCCAACCCGTGGTCAAGTCTAGCGGCTGTCCAGAGTGGCCGGCAACGGCTCCCTCACGCCCTCCCCCTTCTCCCAAGCGTGGGAGAGGGGCGAGGGCATGAGGTCGAGCGGGAGCTCCAGCAGCGTCGTCGTCCCGTCGTCGGCGAGCCAGCCCACCTCAAGGCGCAGGCGCTGGCCCGGAGGGGAGGGCAGGCGGACACGATCGAGCACGAGCTGGCCGCCCGGCCATTCCTGAGTGGGGAAGAGCCCATCTAAGGCCATGCCGCGTTGCTCGGCCTGCAGTTGGCCGGAGTCATCCACCAGGCGCACCACCCGCGCCAGCGGGCGTGTCGGTGCGCCTGAGGCGGACTGCCAATGCAGGACTACCTCCAGCGTGCTCGCGTCTCGTCGCGCGTCGTAACCAACGAGCCGGAGGTTGGCCAGGTCCTGGCCGACCAGGCGCGAGGGGGCCGATGGCCGATCGGTTAGCAGGAGCGCGTCTTGTCCCGCCAGCCAGAGGGCGTACGGACGACTGGCTCGCAGGGGGCTCTGGCGCCCAGCCAGCGCTTCGCGAGTCTGGTCGTTCGTGAGGTCCAGCAGGTAGGCCTGGACGCGGCGGTCGGGCGGCCACAGCCGGCCGCCGTAGTTGGGAGGGAAGACGTACAGCTCGGAGCGGTTGGCGACATGCCCGAGCGGCCGCCGGCTCGCGGCCAGCGAGGCGTCCGGCGGAACGGCCGCGGCCAGATAGCTCAACTGCTCGGCGCGCTCGGTCCAGACCACGTCCTCGGGCTCGTAGTCCCCGCCGCCCGGCAGCGAGCTATCTACCAGATAGCTGGCCACCGATCCGACTACGAGCAGCCCGATCCCAGCCAGCCGAAGGGGCGACTTGCCCAAGCGGGCGAGCCCGACGACGGCCGCCAGCCAGATTGCTGGCAGCATGGGCGCCGCCCAGTGGCGTCGATAGCGGCCCTCCTTGTCCGCCAGCAGCAAGGTAGCTGCGTGAGGCAGATCGATCGCCAGCACCTCCGGGGCGAGGAGGGCGAGGCCGCCGGTTGGGGCCAGCAGCCAGCGGGCGGCGAGGACAGACCGTCGCGTCAGAAAGGTCCCAACTGCCTCACCAGGGCTCTGGCGAAGGTGCTCGAAGTGGCCGAGCGTTCGATTCTCGCCTGCCGTCGACGGCTCATGAAAGCGCGGCATGACCACGAAGCCGACGAGCCCAAGCCACACGGCGGAGGCGACCAACAGCGCCGGAGCCCAGCGGATCGTCCGGCGGCTGAGCAGGAGGAAGATGCCTAAGCCTGCCGCGGTGAGGCCGGCCTCCTCCTCGATCAGCAGCGCCAGCAGTCCGCACGCCGCACCGCGCCGCCATCGCCCGGTGATCAGAAAGTACGCCCCGAAGGCCATCGGCAGCGCCGCGAACGTGACTGGATAGAGCGCGTCGAAAGCAACCTCGTCCAGGGTGGGCATGGCGAAGAAGCCTGCGACCAGCAGCGTCGGAAGCCACACGCCGCCTACCATTCGGCGCGCCAGCAGGTAGACGGGTATCCCCGAAAGCGCGAGCGCGACCTGCTGGCCGACGAGCAGCCAGCGTGGGTCCGGGAAGAGCGCGTACAGGGGCGCCAGGAGCGGCAGTAGCAGCGCCACATGCTCAGCCAGATGGACGCGGTTGAACTCCAACAGACTGGTCAAGAACGGGCGGCCGTGCCCGGTGTCCCAGAGGACCTGAAGATACACGCCGAAGTCGCGCGAGGTGGTGTTGTACGTCTCGTGCTCCGCGACTACGATCCAGCACGCCAGTCCAAGCCAGAGTAGGCCGACGCAAAACGCGGGCAAGTGAACGACAAACGGCCAACGCCTGGACATCGGGAGTCGCCCTGGGCGCTGAGCCTGGGCGGCGATCGTGCGGCCGCCTTGGCCGCCAGTGGGTTTGGTGGCCGTGATCCCCACTCCCCTCAGGATGACACCAAGAACTCAGGATGACACCAAGAACTCAGGATGACACCAAGAAGGGTGCCCGTCAAAGTTTTGGGTCCGGTGGCGGGACGACGACCAGCCCTCACCCCCCGAACCCCCTCTCCCGCGGCAGGGAGAGGGGCAGGAGCAAGTGCTCTTCACGGGGTGAGGGCCGTCCCTCGCTGCATCCCCGTCGTCTGCGCCCAGTGTGGGGTTAGCATCACGGTCCCCTTCGTTCCGCGCTACGACCGCCCCGTCTACTGCAGCACATGCTTCGACAAGGTCCGCTCCGAAGCGGCCATCTAGACTCGCCTCCTCCCGCGAAGTGCACGTGTTCTAGCCTTCTCCCTCAGGGAGAGGAGATGGCTATTCCGCGCCTAGCGACGGACCGTATCGACCAGAACCGTGAGATCGTCCCACTCCCAGGCAGGCGCGAAGCGTCGCGCAGCCCGCGCCTCGATCAGCGCCTGCGACCATCGCTCCATGTCGCGCAGGATCAGCGCCAGGTCCCGGCGGTAGACCCAGTTACGCATCTGGAAGCGAGTCGCGCGCTGGCCGTGCTCGGCCGCCGAGACCAGGTCGCCAGAGTCGCGGTCGAGCAGCGCTAGCCCGTGCTCGGCCGGCGCGGAGCGCGGATCGAGCGACAGGGCCCGCAGATACAGGTCGCGCGCCGCGGCGACGTTCCACCGCAGCGTCTCGGCCTCGCCGATTCGGGCCAGTCGCTCGGCGGTCGGTCGACCCAGCCCGTCGGCCTGGCGGAAGCGCCCGATCGCCGCGTCGGGCTCTCGGATCCCGATCAGCGCCACTCCCATCTCGTCATAGAAAGTCGCCCGGTTGGGGCTGAGTGAGATCGCGCGATCGTATTCGGCAACCGCTCGACGGAGGCGCTCGTCGCGCGTGGCAGCCTCGCGACTCACCTCGCTCCACAGAGCCCAGAACCGAGCCAGGTGGACGTGGCTGTACGGGTCGAGCGGGCTGAGGCTCGCGGCCCGCTCGAGCGACAGACGCGCGGCGTGAAAGAGCGCTTCACGCCCTGTCGGCGTCGACTCATACAGGGCCTCGAACGACCCGGGCGCGGCTCCGGCCGGATCGGAAGTCGTTCGGGCGATCTCCTGATACGCCTCGGCAAGGGCGAGATAGTAGACGTCCTGCTGCGGCGCCCAGGAGACTGCCGCCAGCTCCGCGGCCGTGCTCGCGGCTGGCGCCTCGCCCGCCCTCAAGGCCAGGGCCCGGGTGTGGTACAGGTCCGCCATGAACGGGCCGACCACTCGTGGCAGCGCGATCAAACCAAAGCTTGCCGCCAGCAGTACGGCGGCAGCGCGCGTGCCACGCGCCGGCGGCCCGTCGCCCGCTCCCCGGCTCCGGGCTGAGCGAGGCTCGTCGGCGAGCGCCTCGGCACCGGCGGGCAGAGTGGGCGCCACCAGCAGGCCGGTCGTCATCCAGAACAGTGTCCCACTGGTGATAGAGTCGAACGAGAACAGCCCGGCCACTAGATTGGCCGCCAGGGCACCCAGGAGCCCGGCCGCCAACAGGGCGTGCTCGGGATCGGAGCCGCCGACTGCGGCGAGGCCACCGCGAGCCAGGACTACCACACCGCCGATCAGCGCCAGCACGCCGATCATCCCGCGCGCAAGGAGCTGGTCAACGAGCAGGTTGTGGGCGCGGTCGAAACGCGCGTTCGGATAGCGGGCCGCTAGCTCGGCCGGAAAGTGGCGCTCGAGCACGAGCGCCTGGGTCTCAGGTCCAAAACCGACCGCGCTACGCCAGCCCGCCTCGGCGACACTCTGCAGCGAGGCCTGCCAGATCAGCACACGCTGGCGAGCCGAGCCATCCTCTAAGCTGGTCTCGGCCCCTCGCGCGACAAGTGAGGGGAGGACTGAGCTCGGCGAGCTCAGCGCAAGACCACCTCCGGCCATCACCACGAGTGCGAGCACCGCCGCGAGCACCCAGCGGCTCGGTTGGAGGCGCCACGTCATCGCCGTCGCAGCGACCCCTCCCCCGGCCAGCAAACCGAGGAGGCCGCCACGAACGCTCGCCATGACGATCACGGCCACTTGAAGTCCCAGCAGCGCGACCCAGCCGCCATACGTGATGGCCGCGCGTGCGGGCCCGGCGAAGATGGCATGCTCTCTGTCGGCATTCGCGGCTTTCTCGGCGGCCCTGAGCTCACGCCCTGCCGCGACGAGCAGAGCTAGCGTCAGGGGGGCCACCATCGCCAGGTAGGTGCTCAGCGCTGTCGACGAGCCGAGCGTGCTCGTGACGCCGATAGGTCGGCCGAGCCAGTCGATCGGATCGAGCCGAAACTGCTGCATCAGGGCGTACACGCAAACGGGCACGCTCGCCAGGACCCAGCTGGCGCTAAGGGTTCGGCGCCGCTCCCCCGAGCGCCCGGCAGCCGCGGCCGCGAGGCCCAGAATGACCCAGGCCAGGAGCGCAACGAGCCCCTGGATCCGGTCGTACGATCCCCACACGCTGACTGCTGGGGCCACTGAGAGGGCGGTCGAGATCGCCAGCGAGGCCGTGTAGGCGCCCAGCGCCAGCCACAACGACAACGCCGGGTCCCGTACGTGCACCGACCGTCGCGCGAGCGCTGGGGGCCAGAATCGCAAGGCGAATCGCGCCAGCCAGCCAAGCCCGAGGACCAGTGCGAGCAGCTCGACCAGCGTGCCCTTAGTGGCTTCGAAGCCGAGTGTGCCAAACGGGTGGAAGACGAGCGGCGTCAGGATTCCGGCGAGCAGGCAAGCCGCGTCGGCCCAAGGCGAGACAGGCGGGTTGGGTCGTGTGGCTGTCGCGGCGGCCCCGCTTCGTGGCAGGCCCCCACCCCTTGTCCCCTCCCCCAAACTTGGGGGAGCGGGTTGGGGGTGGGGGCCCACTCGGCGGACGGCGCTGTGCCGAGCTGGCACCGCGAGCTAGGGTCCGCAGCCAGGTGGCGCGCTTACGGCCTGACCGACGACGGCCCGTCCGACCGGCACGGTGTCCACGTAGCGAGTGTCGTCGCACAGCCAGGGCGCGGCGGGCGTCCGGCCGGCCAACTGGCCAAGCAGCGCGAACGTGACTACCAGGACCGTCGCGGCCACCAGACCGAGCAGCGTCGGCAGGACCAGCGGCCTCACGTTCAGCTCGAGGCCCAGCCTCGGGCTCGCTCGACGGCGCGCCGCCAGCCGCCCAGCAGCTCGGCGCGCCGATCGTCCGACATGCCGGGTTCGTAGCGGGCCGCCGCCTGCCACTGGTCGGCGATCGTATCCTGGTCTGGCCAGAAGCCAACCCCCAGGCCAGCCAGGTAGGCCGCCCCGAGGGCAGTCGTCTCCTGGACCGCAGCGACCTCGATTGGCACGCCGAGCAGGTCAGCCTGAAATTGCATCAGGAAGCGATTCGCGGTCCCGCCTCCGTCGACTCGCAAGACCGGGACGTCAAGCCCGCCCTCGGCTCGCATCGTCGTCAGCACATCGGCAGTCTGATAGGCGATCGCCTCGAGCGTGGCCCGCACCAGGTGCTCCCGGCGCGTGCCGCCGGTTAGCCCGACGATCGTTCCGCGCGCGTACATGTCCCAATGCGGAGCCCCCAGGCCGGCGAAAGCCGGCACGAAGTAGACGCCGCCGGTGTCAGCGATCGATTCGGCCAGGGCCTCGGTCTCAGCCGCCGTCGTGATAAGGCCCAGCCCGTCGCGCAGCCACTGGACTGCCGCGCCGGTCACGAATACGCTCCCTTCCAGCGCGTATTCGACGCGCCCGTCGAGTCCCCAGGCCACCGTCGTCAGAAGCCCCTGTTTGGAAGCTGCCGCGTGCTGACCCGTGTTCAGGAGCAGGAACGAGCCGGTCCCGTACGTATTCTTCGACATGCCGGGCCGGTAGCACGTCTGCCCGAATAGGGCCGCCTGCTGGTCGCCCGCGATGCCGGCGATCGGAATAGGCGCGTCTCCGAGGGCGCCGCGCGCCGGGCCGGCGAGCTCGCCGAAGAGGCCGCTCGACTGGCGAACCTCAGGCAGGAGCGAGGCCGGAATGTCCAATTCACCCAGCAGTGTCGAGTCCCAGACGAGACGGTGAATGTCGAACAGCATCGTCCGTGACGCGTTCGACAGGTCGGTGGAGTGCACGGCGCCGCCGGTCAGCTTCCAAAGCAGCCAGCTGTCGACGGTCCCGAACGCCAGCTCGCCGGACTCAGCCCGCCGCCGCGCGCCTGGCACATGGTCCAACAGCCAGCAGAGCTTGGTCGCCGAGAAGTAGGCATCTATCAACAGCCCGGTCCGCTCTCGGATGGTCGGCTCCAGACCTGCTTCCCTGAGCTGCTGGCAGAGTGGAGCGCTGCGGCGGCACTGCCAGACGATCGCATTGGCGATCGGCCGACCGGTTGAACGATCCCAGATGAGCGTCGTCTCGCGTTGGTTCGTGATGCCGATTGCCGCCAGGTCGTCGCCGGTGATGCCCGCTCGGTCCAGCGCCTGTTTCGCGACGACCAGACAGCTCTGAAAGATCTCATCCGGGTCGTGTTCCACCCAGCCAGGCTGGGGGTAGACCTGGCGGATTTCCGCGTCCGCACTGGCGATCGGCCGGCCGCGGTGATCGAAGATCAGGGCCGCCGAGCCGGTCGTCCCCTGATCGAGGGCCAGGATGTAGCGTTCTGATTTAGGCATCGACGAGGAGACAGTAAGCGGGCCGCAGAGCGCTCGTCTCGGGCCAGGCGCCGAGCGCGTCTAGGCGGCGTCGGTGACCACGTCGCGGACCGCTTCGAGCAGCTCGATCGGGCTAAACGGCTTCGCGACTACCCGGACGACCTGTTTGCGATCGAGCTCACGCAGGCTGCGCGTGTAGGCTGAGACGATGATGACCGGGATGTCGGCGGTGGCCGGGTCGGCCTTGAGGCCAGCCAGGACCTCCTGGCCGTGCACGTCAGGCAGCATCAGATCGAGCGTAATCGCAGATGGCCGCTCGGCACGGGCCATTTCGAGCGCCTCTTTGCCGGTTCCAGCAACGATGAGGCGGAAATCGTCCCGCAGCATGACCCCAAGAAGCTGAGCGATTAACGGGTCGTCCTCGACCACCAAAACCGTGGCCACGTCCTGACCTCCGTCCCCGGTTCGAGGTCCCAGTGCCGCCAGTATACCCTGGGCCTGCATGCCGAGCAACGTATCCTGGCTTCCCCCTCGACGCTCTCCGGGATCGGCCGTGTATGTTGGTTCTGGCCGACGCGAGCCTCAACGGCGCCACGGCGCCACAGCCGTCGAAACTGCCACCGCCACCCTCCTCCTCGAATGCGACGACGCCCGATTCAACGGGGCCACGGCCTTTCAGCCGTGGAAACGCATCTGGCGGCCAAAAGGTTCGACCGCGTGTACGTGCTGCTTCGATGGGGCCACGGCCTTCCACCCGCGGAAGCACCACGCCCCCGCCACCTCCTACAGCTCGGGCCATCAGCTCTCAAGCTCCCTTGCCCACCGCCCGTCGCTTGGAGGCGTCAAGGACGGTAATCCCGACCAGCTCCTCGCCCCGGTAGCGCAGCAGCAGCCCCTCGTCTTCGACGTACTGAGTGTCCGTCGCGCGCTGCGGGCGCTTCAGGCTGAGATAGAGCACATCGGCCTCACGGTCGTAGTCGACCCTGAACTTCGCACCAGGAAAGCGAATGAGGTGCGGGATCGCCTCGTACACCTGCTGGATGGTCTCGTCGGTCAACGCCTCCCTGGCCACAGCACCCCCCTTCTCTCGATCTTCGATGTGAAATATGCCGTGATGACGAAACCGTCGTGTGGGCCCAGCGCGCGGCAAACGACGGCGAGGTAATGTCGTCGGCCCATCCCGCTGACGGCGATGAAGGTACCGCCATAGCCGCGAAGAATCCACTCGGGGTCTTCGATCGCCCCAAGCACCCGGCGGTCGGGCGGTCGGTCCGCCGTGAGGGCGTGAGCCCGCGGGACAGCGGCAGCTCCGGGGACGGCCGCGGTTTTAGTTCGGCGACCTTCTTGTCGAACGACCTGGGCGAACCACGCCAGCGGTTGACGATGCCTGGGACGCTGCGCGCAAGCTCTCGACGGTCAGGCGGAGGCCTTCGTCGAGGCTGACGCGAGGTCTCCAGCCGAGGTCACGCCGGGCTCGCTCGGCCGATAGGGCGATCTTGAAGACCTCGCCCGGCAGGGCCGGCCCGTGCTTACGAGGACGCGCGTAGCCGATCAAGGCCGCGAGCTTCTCGAACAGCGCGTTGACCGATGTACCGATGCCGGTTCCCAGGTGGTACATCCCACCACCGCCGCGCTCCAGCGCCAGCAGGTTGGCCTCGGCCACGTCGCCGACGTAGACGTAGTCGCGCTCCTGCTCGCCGCTGCCATTGACGATCGGTTCACCGCCACCGAGCATTCGGGCCGTGAAGATCGCGATCACGCCGGCCTCGCCGTACGGGTCCTGCCGCGGGCCGTATACGTTGGCGTAGCGCAGCACCGTGCTGTCCAAGCCCCAGTTGGCGCGGTAGAGGCTGCAATAGTGCTCCACGGCGTGCTTGCTGGCGCCGTACGGACTCAGCGGCTCGACCGGGTGATCCTCATCCACCGGGATGTATTTCGGCTCGCCGACGGCTGCGCCGCCTGTGCCAGCATAGACCACCTTCCGCACGCCATGCTGGCGGCACGCCTCGAGTACGTGTAACGAGCCGATCACATTGATCTCGGCGTCGCGCGGCGGGTCGGCCATTGACACATTGACGCTGGCCTGGGCGGCCTGGTGGCTGACGATCTCCGGACGCTCCGCCTCGAAAACACGCCCCAGAGCACCCGGATCGCGAATGTCGGCCGGGTAGAAACGGGCCGCCGGATTTATGTTCTCCCGCCGCCCTGTTGTCAGGTTGTCAGCGATGGCGACGTCATGCCCGGTCGCGATCAACCGATCGACGACGTGCGAGCCGACGAAGCCGGCTCCGCCGGTCACCA
>Ga0137368_10006351_pt1 | contig 12400 bp, 10 predicted proteins | sample SagtaG_13_FD_104917 | JGI IMG/M metagenome (GOLD analysis project Ga0137368, IMG submission 104917) | Vadose zone soil microbial communities from Sagehorn Ranch, Mendocino, California, USA - Sage1_L_100_16 metaG | ecosystem: Environmental > Terrestrial > Soil > Vadose zone | place: USA...
AGGCGGCGATATCGCGTTCCTGTATGGCGTCCTGAAAATCCTGTTCGCCAACGGTTGGCAGGACGGAGCGTTCATCGAGGGTCATACCGGTGGCTTCGCGGAGTTGAAGGAGGCGGCGGAGCGTCTGGATTGGGCCACAATCGAGAACCAGTCGGGCCTGCCGTGGCGGAGCATGGAGGAGTTTGCCCGGTTGATCCGCGACGCCAAAACCGCGGTGCTCGTCTGGAGCATGGGCATCACCCAGCACGCGTTTGGGGGAGACTCCGTGCAAATGATCTTGAACCTTGGGTTGACCAAAGGCTTTGTGGGACGCGAAAAATGCGGGCTGATGCCGATTCGCGGTCATTCCTCCGTTCAGGGAGGGGCCGAGATGGGGGCCTACGCGACGGTCTTTCCGGGCGGCCAGCCCATCAACCGTGAGAATGCCAAACGGCTGTCCGATCAGTACGGGTTTGAGGTGCCGGATTGGGTTGGTCTGACGGCGCCGGAGATGGTGGAGGCGTGCGCCCGCAGCCAGCTCGATTTGCTCTACTGTCTGGGAGGGAATTTTCTCCGGACGCTGCCGGAGCCGCAATACGTGCGCCAGGCTTTGGCCAACGTACCCGTGCGCGTGCACCAGGACATCATCCTGACCGACCAGATGTTCATTGAGGCAACGGAGGAAGTAATTCTGCTACCGGCCAAGACGCGCTACGAGCAGGATGACGGCGGCATCCAGACCAGCACCGAACGCCGGGTGATGTTCAGCCCGGAACTACCGCGCTCCGTGGGTGAAGCGAAGGCCGAGTGGAAGATCCTGCGGGATATCGCTGCAGCGGTTCATCCGGACCGCGCCCATCTGCTTGGCTGCGAGACCGGCTGGAAGATGCGCGAAGAGATTGCCAGGCTGGTTCCGTTTTACGACGGCGTCCAAAACCTCAAGCAGACCGGCGACGCGATACAATACGGCGGGCCGCATCTCTGCGCCGACTGGAAATTCCCTACGGCGGACGGCAAAGCGCACTTCCGGGCCGTGCCATTGCCGGAGTCGGCGCTGGCGGAGGCCGAATTCAAAGTCAGCACGCGCCGCGGGAAGCAGTTCAATTCACTGGTTTATGCCGAAGTGGATCCGATCACCGGTGCGCCGCGCGATGCCGTGCTAATGAACCCGAACGATGCAGCGGATCTGCACCTGGTGCAGGGTGAACGGGTGGTTCTGAAGAACGAGCTGGGCGTATTCGAAGGTCGCGTCTTCCTCGCCGCCATCGCGAGGCGCAACCTCCAAATCCACTGGCCGGAAGGCAACGTGATCATCCGCCACGGCGTCACCGATCCCGCCGGGGGCGTGCCGGACTACAACTCGCGGGTGAGAGTTAAAAAGGCGCCGTAACCGCGACGCTGTTTGCGCCCATGGCGATTCAAGCCTGGTTTCCCACCCTCATTTACAGCGCGACGCTGCAGCGCCGGAGTTGGCGGAGGTTCAACGCGGAGTTGCTTAAGGAGTGTTACCAGCTTCGCGACGTTGACACGGCGGGCCGGCGATGGTCGAAGGCGAATTATCCGGGCGGCTACACCTCCTATGGCTCGCTCGACAAGCTACATCAGTTTTCCTCCACCTTCGTGGAACTGGAACGGAAGATCGCGGGACACGTGCGCGCATTCGTGCGGCGTCTCGAGATGGACCTGCAAGGACGCAAGCTGCGCATGACCGACTGTTGGTTGAACTTCATGCCACGCCAGACGGCACACGGGCTGCATCTCCATCCGCTGTCGGTCATCAGCGGGACCTATTACGTCCGCACGCCCACAGGTTGTCCCGGCCTAAAATTTGAAGATCCGCGGCTAAGCCGGTTCATGGCGGCGCCGCCGAAACGGGCTGATTGCCGGTCGGAAAACCGCCGATACGTGAGCTATCGGGCTGAAGCGGGCAAGGTTCTGCTGTTCGAAAGCTGGTTGCGACACGAAGTGACGCTCAATCCGGTTTCCGGTGAACGCGTGAGCATCAGTTTCAACTACGACTGGGTATGATCTTGGCGGATGGGAAATGAAACGGACGATTCATTCTGTGGGTCCACGGCGGCAGGCGAGAAACTCAACGGCCTCAGAGACGGCCCCGACAGCCGTCTGGCGCCGGCGCGGGAACGGCCGGACCCGTCGGGCAACGGATCGAGTGGCGGTTGAGGAACCGTTGGAGATCCGCGTGCGCGGCCGCAGCGTCGCCGTGATCATGCGCAGCCCCGGACACGACGCCGAATTAGCCGCCGGCTTTTTGTTGAGTGAGGGACTGGTCCGAACGCGCGGTGAGGTACTGAAAATTGCGCTCTCCCGGCGGGGCGCGGCCCCGGAGAATACGTTGAACGTGTTTCTCGCGCCGTCGGTGGAAGTGGATTTCGAACAGTTGACTCGTCACGTATTCGCCGCGTCGAGCTGTGGTCTTTGCGGCAAGGCATCGATTGAAGCAGTCCATCGCCACTTCTTGCCCGTGGCACCCGGTGTTACCGTTTCGCAGGAGCGGTTGCGCGGCCTTCCCGATCAGCTACGATCGGCGCAAAAGGCGTTCGCGCAGACCGGGGGATTGCACGCGGCGGCGGTGTTCGACCTGCGCGGGAAGCTGGTTGTGCTCCGCGAGGATGTTGGGCGGCACAATGCAGTGGATAAGGTTCTCGGCTGGGGGTTCTTGCAAGGCCGGCTTCCATTCGACCGTCACATCCTCATGGTCAGTGGACGGGCGTCGTTCGAGATCTTGCAGAAGGCGCTGGCCGCGCGAATTCCGGTGGTCGCGGCGATCTCGGCGCCGTCCAGCCTGGCGGTGGAGTTTGCTCGAGAAAGCAGTCAGACCCTGATCGGCTTCCTGCGCGGGGAGACAATGAATATCTACTCGCGACCCGAGAATGTCACTTCTCGGCGCACCGCTCCGCGGTGAGGGCCCTGTAGGACCTGGAAGACCTTCGTCGTGCCCCCGCCGGTGCCGGCGGCGATTGACGGAACATTTTGTTGATAAGCGTCATTCTTCGACTTACTGTGGGGATTATGGATTGGCAGCAAGCGGCAGCTTTGGTCATCGTTGCGGTGACAGCGGGCCTGTTTTTTTGGGCCCGGATTCGCCCGCGCAGGTTCGGTTTTCGGCGCGACGCGCACTGTGGTTGTACGAGTCAGTCCGCCGCTAAAGGCTCCATTGTCTTTCACGCGCGCAGGGGTGAGCGGCCCCAGATCGTGGTAAAATCCGGGTGACTCCTGCTTGAAGGGTTGCCCCAAATGGTATAATTTCCCCTGAACATGGCCCTAAACAAAGTTTCCACGGCATTACATTTCGTAAAACGACCGCAAACCAGCGGTTTTGATTCCTCCTCCGAAACCTACTGGGTTCCCAATACGGACGTTTATGTGACCGAAAACGGGCTCGTCATAAAGGTCGAGCTGTCCGGCATGCGCCGTGAGGACCTGGAACTGACGGTGGAAGGACACCGACTGAAAATCAGCGGACATCGACCCGATGGCTGCCGCGCACCGAAATGCACGTTTCTCGTCATGGAAATCAACTATGGCGCGTTCGAGAGCATTATTGAGCTGCCGCCGGGCTACGATCTCGGCCAGGCCAAGGCGGCGTATCAGAACGGGTTTTTGCGCATCGATGTGCCGGAGCAGGGCCAAGCGTCCGAAAAGCCGCATTCTGTCTCAGTCTCCGCCCAGGACGAGTAGGATTCTCTGAACTTTTGGGCCGGCTCCTGCATCTAACGTACGTGGCCGCCACGACATGACCTCGCCTGACACAGAGTTTATCAGCATTCTAGGCACTGCCCCCGGAGGTGGAGATACAACCATTACCCGGGCCGGCAAGTCACTCCCGGATGTGTTGCCGATCCTCGGTTTGTCCGACATCGTCATTTTTCCAGGGATGGTATCGCCGCTGCTGGTCGAATCGGCCTCGAGCATCCGCCTGATTGACGATGTGGTTGCCGGCGACCGCTTTATCGGGTTGGTGTTGCAGAAGAAACCGGAGCTTGAAAACCCAAAACCAGCCGAACTGTGGAGCCACGGATGCGCCGTGCGAGTCCTGAAGATGTTGAAGTTCCCGGACAACAGCGTTCGAGTGCTGGTGGAAGGGCTGAGGCGATTCCGCGTTCTCCACTACGAGACCGAAGAACCGTATCTCCGGGCGCACATCGAGGTGCTGCGAGATGTGGTTGACGATTCCCTTGAAATGACGGCCATGGCGCGCAACGCGCAGCGCCAATTCCAGGAGATCATCAATCTCTCGCCCGCGATGACCGACGAGGTGAAGATCGCGGCGATCAATACAGAACTGCCCGGAAAACTCACCGACCTCATCGCTGCCAACCTCAACCTGAGCCTGGAAGAGCGGCAGCATTTGCTCCAGACCAACATTGTAAAGGAACGCCTGACGCGCCTGCTGCCGCTGCTGAGCAGGGAATTGGAGGTACTGACGCTCGGCTCAAAAATTCAGAAGGAAGTCGCCACCTCCATGAGCAAGAGCCAACGCGACTTTTTCCTCCGCGAACAAATGCGGGCGATTCAGCGCGAGTTGGGCGAAACCGATCCGGCGGTCAGCGACGTCAACGCGCTGCGCGAACAGGTTGACAAAGTCCAGCTTCCCGAGGACGCCCGGAAGGTGGCGTTGAAGGAACTGGAGCGGCTGCAGCAGATCCCGTCCACGACGCCGGAATACACGGTCACCAGGAACTATCTGGATTGGGTCGTGAGCCTGCCCTGGGCGAAATCCACGGATGACAAACTGGACCTGGCAGTGGCCGAGCGTATCCTGGATGAGCAACATTACGGGCTGCACAAGGTCAAGGATCGGCTGCTGGAATTCCTGGCCGTCATCAAGCTCAAAAACAAGCTGAAGGGACCGATTCTATGTCTGGTGGGTCCGCCCGGGGTGGGCAAGACTTCCCTGGGCAAAAGCGTAGCCGACGCGCTCGGACGGAAGTTTGTTCGAATCGCGCTCGGCGGGATGAGAGACGAAGCGGAAATTCGGGGCCACCGCCGAACATATGTGGGCGCGATGCCGGGGCGGATCATCCAGAGTTTGCGCCGGGTGGAGAGCCACAATCCCGTCATCCTCCTCGACGAGATTGACAAGGTCGGTTCGGACTTTCGCGGCGACCCGGCTGCGGCGCTGCTCGAGGTGCTCGACCCGCAGCAAAACTGCACCTTCACGGACAACTATCTCGATCTCCCGTTCGATTTGTCGCGCGTCTTGTTCATCACCACGGCGAATTGGATGGACCCGATTCATCCTGCACTGCGCGACCGCTTGGAAGTGATCGAGTTACCGAGCTACACGGCGATGGAGAAGTTGCAGATCGCCAAGCGTTACCTGGTGCCACGCCAGTTGGAGGAACACGGCCTGAAGCCCAAGCTGGTGCGGATCGCGGACGGCACCTTGAGACGCGTGATCCACGACTACACCCGTGAGGCGGGTGTCCGACAACTGGAACGCGAAATCGCCTCGCTGGCGCGCAAGTCCGCGCGGAAAATTGTCAGCCGCCGGACGATGCTCGAGCCATTGACGATCAGCCCCGCCGATCTGGCCGAGTACCTGGGACCGGAGAAGTATGAGTCGCAGACGGCCGAGGCGATTACCGAATCCGGGGTCGCGATCGGTCTGGCGTGGACTCCCGTGGGTGGCGACATTCTCTTCATCGAGGCGAGCCGGATGCCGGGGTCCGGTAAACTGCTGTTGACCGGCTCGCTGGGCGACGTGATGAAGGAAAGCGCCCAGACCGCATTAACGTATCTGCGCAGTCAGTCCAAGGCGTTGGAGGTGGACCTGGCCGACTTTGACAAATCGGATATCCACATCCATGTGCCTGCCGGCGCGACGCCCAAAGACGGCCCGAGCGCGGGCGTGGCGATTGTTACTGCTCTGGCGTCGCTGCTGACGCGGCGGCGCACGCGCTCCGACGTGGCCATGACCGGAGAGATCAGCTTGCGGGGACGCGTCCTGCCGATCGGCGGGCTGAAGGAGAAAATCCTCGCGGCGAACCGCGCCGGGATCAAGCACGTCATCGTGCCGGAGCAGAATCGAAAGGACCTGGTAGAAATTCCAGCGGAGGTCCAGCAGAAGATCAAGGTGCACTTCGTGCGGTACATATCGGAAGTTCTCCCGCTCGCCCTGCGCGCACGATGATTCGCCGGGGAAATGCCGGAGTGGCAATACTCGCCGCGCTGAGTCTAAACCTTCTCACCGCCGCTGCGAACAAGCCGAGCGAAAGCTCAATTGCCAAGGGCCAGGAACTGGCGGCCGAACTTCGCTCGCGAACGCCTCCCGAAAATCTCGAGGTCAACGGCGTCCTGAAGCTCCGCAGCAGCGACGGTAAGCGCACCAAAGTCCCGATTCGGTACCGTATTGTCGTCGCCGATAAACACTGGGAGAGCATCTATGAAACGGTACTCTCGGATGGGACGGCGCCAGAACGACTGCACGTTTTCCATGCCGACGGCGAGCCGAATCGATATCTTCTTTCGCGTCCGGCCAGCGGGCAGGCGCCCTCGGGCGAGCCGATTTCGCTCTCCAGTGAAAAGGCCATGGTGCCGTTCGCGAATTCGGATTTCTGGCTGACCGATCTGGGATTGGAGTTTCTCCACTGGCCGCAGCAGCGCATTGTTGAAGAAGCGAAGATCCGGATGCGCAAGGGACGCCCGTGCCGGGTGCTGGAGAGCATCAACACTTCGCCCGGGGCCACGGGCTATACGCGCGTCCGGTCGTGGATCGACGCCAAAACCGGCGGAGTGATTCTGGCCGAGGCATACGGGCCGGCCGGAAAGCGGATGAAGGAATTCGAGGTTGGGGGATTAGTCAAGATCAACGGCACCTGGGAGCTGAAGAATATGGAGATGCGGAACGCGAGCACGGACTCGCTGACGGTGCTCGAGTTCAAATACGAGCAGCGGGAGTAGCCGCTGTCGTTTTCGTTCTTGTCGAGGGGTAAAAGCCGCTTGGCAGGCGTGACTTTTAAAGCGAAGTTTTGTCCAATTAACGATGCCGTCACCTTTTCCAACCTCGGAATCGTTGCGGGCAGATGCCTCCAAACCCGTCGATCTGATTGATGGTAGGGCCGGGAAACTCACCTCCCCGCCCGCGCCCGCGCCGAGCTCGTCGGAGGCCGGTCCGCGTTCCCGGCAGAGAGCGGCCTGGGAATCACCCGAATTCGGGGCGATGTACGAGGAGTATTCGCGCCCCATCTACTACCTTGCCCTGCGATTTCTCAGTGACCCGACCCAGGCCGAAGACGCCACGCACGACGTTTTTTTGAAGGCCTACCGCAAGCTCGGCGAGTTTCGGGGCGAGGCGGCTCTCCGTACGTGGCTGTATCGCATCACCATCAACCACTGCCGCAACCTGCTCCAGACCTGGCACCGGCGAAACATGGTTACCAACGCCGATGACAGTGTCTGGGAAACGACGGTGTCGGCCACGGACAACCCATTGCGGGTTCTGGAAATCAAGGAGCTCGGGCAGCGGATCCAGCGGACCCTCGACGCGCTGTCGGACGAGTATCGACTGCTGCTCCTGCTCGTCGCGGATGAGAAGCTGAGCTACAACGAGATCGCAACGTTGACCGAGCAGACCGCCGACGCGGTTCGTGGCAAATTGCATCGCGCGCGCAAGGCGTTCCTGGCCCATTTCCAAAAAATCGCCTGACAAATTATGGAACCGAATGCTTCAAAGCTGCAGCAGCGGCAGGAGACTGCCGAGCAGACGACACAACAGCCGCCCCGGCAGGAATTCGCCACGGTGGAGGAGATGATCCGTTACGACGCCGCACAGTGCGCACCGCCCACTGCCATCGCTCATCGCCTGGCCGAGTCGATTTCCAAGGAACCCAAACCCGCGCGGTCATGGTGGCGACGCTTGTTGTCCTGATTGAAGGCGCTGAAATCCGCGAGCAGGTTGGACGGGAATCGTACGGCTCAGGGCGACTCGAACGCCTGGACCAAGAGCGAACAGGATGAACTTTGCACAGGAACTTGAGACACTGATTCGCGCGCGGTACCCGATTCTCTACGTCCTCACGGCGGAAGAAACGCGCGTTCAGGAGTTGGTCATCGGCATTGCCCAACGGCGACAGAAGAAGGTCTTCGAGTGGAGCGTGAGCACGGGCATTGTACCCGCCGGAACGTCGATTCAATCGCAAAAGCATCGCAACGCGCCGACCCGGGATCCACTGCTCGCGCTGGACCAGGTGATCGACCAGGTTGAGCCGGCGATTTTCATCTTTAAAGATTTTCACGCCTTCCTCTCGAAGACCAACTACGCGATCATTCGCAAGCTGAAGGAGATCGCTCTTCAACTGAAGAACAGCTTCAAGACCATCGTGCTCGTCTCACCGGTCCTCGAGATCCCGGCCGAACTGGACAAAGAGGTCACCGTGTTGAACTTCCCGCTGCCCACGCGCGAGGACCTCTCCGCCTTGCTCGACAAAATCATCGAAGACGTCAAACAGTTTAAGCAGGTCAGGATTGAGCTCGACGAAGCCGGTCGAGAACGGCTTTTGCAGGCGGCCCTGGGCCTTACCCTGGGCGAGGCGGAAAACGTGTTCGCCAAGATCATCGTCAAAGACGCCCGGTTGAGCGGAGCCGATGTGTACGAAGTATTCGCCGAAAAACAACAGATCATTCGAAAGAGCGGGCTGCTGGAGTACTACACGACGGATGAAACGTTTTCGACCGTCGGTGGGCTGGCGGTGCTGAAGGACTGGTTGCAAAAGCGGGCCGTGGCGTTCACGGACGAGGCGCGCGCTTTTGGTCTTCCGGCACCCAGAGGAATTCTGATGCTCGGCGTGCAGGGTTGTGGAAAGAGTCTTTGCGCGAAGGCCGTTTCGGGTCTCTGGCAACTTCCCTTGCTGCGGTTCGACATGGGACGGATGTTCGGCAGCCTCGTGGGTTCGTCCGAGGAGAACGTTCGCCGCGCGATCGCCGTGGGCGAGTCGGTGGCACCAGCCATTCTTTGGGTGGATGAAATCGACAAAGCCTTCGCCGGTTCGCAGGGTTCCGGCGTGAGCGACGGAGGGACGACCGCGCGCGTATTTGGCACTTTTCTCACCTGGCTGTCGGAGAAGACCGCGCCGGTGTTTGTTGTTGCTACGGCAAACGACATCTCGCAACTGCCCCCTGAACTGCTGCGGAAAGGCCGGTTGGATGAGATTTTCTTTGTCGATCTGCCCACCCGTGAAGAACGGGAGGAAATCTTCACCATCCATCTGGCCAAACGGGGACGAGACCCGGAAAAATTCGACCGGGACCTCTTGGTCCGGGGAAGCGAGAATTTCAGCGGTGCCGAAATCGAGCAGGCGATTATCAGCGCGCTTTACGACGCCTTTTACGCGCGGCAGGAACTGAACAGCGAGCACATTAGTGAAGCGCTGCGTCAAACCGTTCCCTTGGCGAAGACGATGGCCGAACAGATCAACCGGCTGAGGAGTTGGGCCGACGGGCGGGCAAGAAACGCAAGCCTGGCTCGCACCTTAGAGTCGGCGCTCGGTCCTGGGACCCCTGCGTGAGGACCGCGGGCGCGTTTTGTCGAAGCTTCCGAGAAGCCTGAACTGCCAAATCGTCCGGGCGGACGACAAAAGAGTGGCCATTTAGGGAAAATCGGCTAACTTACGCTATGGCCAAGCGTTACGTAGCTCCGCAATTTTCTTTCGGCGGCATCGAGGCTTGCCTGCGGACCTGCACGAGCGCTGGCACGACTAGATAGGCACGATCATGAGCCGCTTCCACAATCTTGAATTCGGCGAGGAATTCGACGGACAACTTCAATCCAATCCGCAACCCGGCAGCCAACAGCGACTGCTCAAAGATGAATCGTACTTTCAGGCGCAGGCGCAGTGCGCTTTCGAGAGCGGACAATTTGAGGAGGCGTTACGTCACTACGCGAAGGTCCTCGAATTCAATCCGGCGAATATTGCAGCCTGGGCCGGACAGGTGCGAATGCTGATCGAGCTCGGTGAATTCCACGAGGCCAAGAAGTGGGCGGACAAGGCGCTGGAAAAGTTCTCGGATGAACCGGAACTGCTCGCCGCCAAGGCGGTGGCGTTGGCGCGTCTGGGCGATCTCGAAGCCGCCATCGCTTACTCCGATGCTTCGATCGAGGAGCAGGGCGAAACGCCGTACATCTGGCTGGCTCGCGGCGACGTTCAGCTGGCACGGGAAGAGAAGCGGGCGGGCTATTGCTTCGACAAAGCCCTCGGAATAGCTGCCAAAGACTGGTTCGTTCACTGGCTGGCCGCCCGGATTCATTACTACTACAAAAAATTCGCGCAGGCGTTGAAACTGGTCCAACAGGCCCTGGCGTTGAATTCCGGGCAGGGGGTATTGTGGCTGCAAATCGGCTTCTGTCAGCAGGCGCTTGGCTTGGTCGGGCCCGCCAGACTCGCCTTCCAGCACGCACGGGAATTCAGTGTTCACAGCCGCGAGGCGGACAACGCTCTGCGGGATCTCTATCGCGTCGGAGTTTTCGACAAGGTGCGCCGCCAGTGGCGTCGGCTCTTCTGCGAATGAGTTCAATCCGCCTCGACAAGCTGTTGTCGGCCGCGGCGAATCTGGGTGCGTCGGACCTGCATCTGATCGCCGGCGTGCCGCCCGCCTATCGCGTCAACGGCGAAATTATTTTGGCGGATGAAGACGCGCTGACGGATGGGGAAACGACGCCGGTTGCCTTCGGATTGCTAAACGAAGTTCAACGCGAGAAGTTCGAGCGGGAATGGGAGCTGTGTATTTCCCTGCTGCATCCAAGCGTCGGCCGCGTCCGGGCCACTTTCTACAAGCGCAACGGCCATCCCGAAATGAGTTTTCGCTTCTGCGGCGACCGCATCGCCACACGCGATGAGCTGGGGTTGCCCGCCAAAATTGACGAGATGACCCGGAAGCCCAACGGGCTTTTTCTCATTACCGGTCCCACCGGCGCGGGCAAGACCACGACGCTCAACTACATGGTGGACCTTATCAACAGCGAGCGACGCTGCAAGATCATCACCATCGAGGACCCGATCGAATACGTGCACCAAAACAAGCGCGCCATCGTTGTTCAGCAGGAAGTGCTGACCGATACGCACTCCTTTAACCGGGCCCTGGTGCATGGGCTGCGCCAGGACCCGGACGTGATCGTGGTCGGTGAAGTTCGGGACTACGAAGCGATTGGGACCGCGCTGAAGGCGGCGGAAACCGGGCACCTGGTGTTGGCGACACTCCATTCTCCCAACGTGGCGCTGGCTTTGGAAAGGATCGTGGGCGTGTTCGAGGGCACGGCGCAGCGTCAAATCGTTTTGCAACTGGCCAATGCGCTGCAAGGGATCATCGCGCAGGAATTACTCCCGTCGGTGGATCGCACCCGTCGCGTGTTGGCGTACGAGTTTCTCGTCGCCAACACCGCCGTCCGCAATCTCATTCGGGAGAACAACCTTCACCACCTCGACAATTGCATACAAACCGGCGCCCGCGACGGCATGGTCCTGATGGACGCGTGCCTTTACGACCTCTATTCGCGTTGCCTGATCAGTTATGACACCGCGCTCAGCCACGCGCGCAACCCCGATCGCTTCGCCAAACTCGTGGGCTGAGCCTGGCGGCTCGGACGCCAATCGTCGTCGAGCCGTTTCAATCGGTTCCCAATGAACAAAGCTCTGGAAATTGTCGGCGGCGTTGTCGCGACGCTGCTGATGCTGCTGGTCGTCGGCTGGATTCTTTTCGCCTGGCTGAAGAGAAGCGAGGATCCGGCGCGCCTGGTCTTCAAGTGGATTCTTACCCTTGTTCTGGCCGCGATCCTGTTTGGCACGGCGGCTTCAGCAAGCGGCCCTTTCGGCAAATTCCTGGCGGTCGCGCTGGGCGGCATTTTCGGACTGGTCCTGGCGGCCGTCTGGGTGCCCAACCTGATCAATGCCATCGCGACTCCGTTCACAAATCTGTATGTAGGCGGGAGTGAAGGTCCGGAACCCCGCCCGTTCTACTCGATTGCGCAAGCCAAGCGAAAGCAGGGGAAGTATCTCGAGGCGGAGGCAGAAGTCCGAAAACAGCTCGCAGAGTTTCCGGGTGATTTCCCAGGCCTGTTGATGCTGGCCGAGATCCAGGCCGAAAATCTGGACGATCTTTCCGGCGCGCAAACGACCGTTGAACGGCTGCTGGTTGAAACCGAGAGGCCGGCGGCGGACGCGGCGCTGGCGCTGAACAGGCTGGCCGACTGGCACCTGAGGTTTGGCCACGACCCCGGCTCGGCCCGGTCAGCTTTGGAGCGCATCGTCGGGATGTTCCCCGCGTCCGAGCAGGCCTACCTGGCGACCCAACGCATCGCGCACCTGAGCTCTCCGGAAATGCTGGCCGAAAAGAAGGAACCGCACCGGATAAAGCTCGGCCAGTACCAGGACAATATTGGACTCCTGAGAGAACCGCTCGCGGTCCG
>Ga0137368_10006373_pt1 | contig 12373 bp, 9 predicted proteins | sample SagtaG_13_FD_104917 | JGI IMG/M metagenome (GOLD analysis project Ga0137368, IMG submission 104917) | Vadose zone soil microbial communities from Sagehorn Ranch, Mendocino, California, USA - Sage1_L_100_16 metaG | ecosystem: Environmental > Terrestrial > Soil > Vadose zone | place: USA...
CGCGAGAAGCGCGACAGGGCGCTCTTGTGGAACAGCGTGCCGAAGATGGGGGCGTGCAGCTTGAAGGCGTCCATGCGGTAGCGGCCCGACGGGGTGGCGATCCAGCGGCGGAAGCCGAAGCTGAGCCCGACGATGCCGAGGATCACGAACGGGAAGCCGTGCTTGACCACGTTGGAGACGAGGATCAGCACCCTGGTGGGCAGCGGCAGCTGGCCACCAAGGCTGGCGTAGAGGTTCTTGAACATCGGCACGATGAACACCAGCATCGCCGAGACGATCAGCAGCACCATGGCGAACACGACCACCGGGTAGGTCATCGCCGACTTGATCTTGCCGCGCAGGGTCACGTCCCGCTCGAGGGTCTCGGCGAGGCGCAGCAGCACCTGGTCGAGGAAGCCGCCAACCTCGCCGGAGCGGATCATGGCGACGAACAGGCGGTTGAAGACCTTCGGGTGCTGCGCCATCGCGGTCGAGAGGGCGGTGCCCTTCTCCACCTCGCTGCGGATCGCGCCGACGACCTGGGCGAGGCGCTTGTTGTCGGTCTGGTCGGCCAGGATGGTCAGGGCGCGCAGCAGCGACAGCCCCGAGTTGATCATGGTGGCGAACTGCCGCGAGAAGACCGCCAGGTCCTTGGGCTTGACGCGGCCGCCGCCCGGCAGCTTGAACTCCATCTTCAGGCCGACGCTCTTGGCCGCCTCGATGGAGATCGGTGCGTAGCCCATCTGGCGCAGGCGTGCGGCCACGGCCGTCTGGCTGTCGGCCTCCAGCGTGCCGCCGATCATCTGGCCCTGCCGGTCGCGGACCTTGTAGGTGAAGGTGGTCTGGGCCATGCCCGGCGTCCTCCTCTCGCGCTCAGCGGCCGCAGAGCCGGTTGAAGTCCTCGACGTGGTGGCAGCGCTCCAGGGCGAGGTCGAAGGTGACGCGGTGGCGACGGACCAGCTCGGCCAGGCACTGGTCCATGGTCTGCATGCCGTGCTTGGCGCCGGCCTGCATGGCCGAGTAGACCTGGTGGGTCTTGCCCTCGCGGATGAGGTTGCGGATGGCGGGCGTCGCGACCATCAGCTCGGTGGCGACCACCCGGCCCTTGCCGTCCGCGGTCGGGAGGAGCTGCTGGCAGACGACCCCCTGGACGCTGCCGGCGAGCTGCACGCGGACCTGCTGCTGCTGGTTGGTGGGGAAGACGTCGATGACGCGGTCGATCGTCTGCGGCGCGTCCTGGGTGTGGAGGGTGGCGAACACCAGGTGCCCGGTCTCCGCCGCCGTCAGGGCGATCGAGATCGTCTCCAGGTCGCGCAGCTCCCCTACCAGGATGATGTCGGGGTCCTGGCGCAGGACGTGCTTGAGCGCGTTGGCGAAGGACCTGGTGTCCTCGCCTACCTCCCGCTGGTTGACCAGGCAGCCCTTGTGCTGGTGGAGGAACTCGATCGGGTCCTCGACCGTCATGATGTGCTCGGTCCGCTCGCGGTTGGCCTGGTCGACCAGGGCGGCCAGGGTGGTCGACTTGCCCGAGCCGGTCGGCCCGGTGACCAGCACGAAGCCGCGGGGCAGGTGGGCGAAGTTGCCCACCTGGGGCGAGATGCCGAGCTGCTCGAGCGTCTTGATATCGAAGGGGATCAGCCGGAAGGCGGCGCCGACGCTGTCGCGCTGGAAGTAGACGTTCAGGCGAAAGCGGGCCTGGCCTGGCAGGTTGTGCGCGGTGTCGAGCTCCAGCTCGCTCTCCAGGCGCTCGCGCTGCCGCTGGGTGAGGATGGCGTAGACCATCGCCTGGACCTCGTTGGGCACCAGCACGGGGTACTCATCGAGCTGGTAGAGCCGGCCGTGGACGCGCACCGCCGGACGGGCGCCAGAGGTCAGGTGCAGGTCGGAGGCGCCGAGCTCGAGCACCTTCCCGAGCAGCTCGCTGATGGCCACGCGCGTCTCGGGGGTGTCGCCGCGCATGCGCGCCGGGCCGCTCGGCTTGGCGGCCGGCGGCGCCTCCAGCAGCACGGCGGCGCGGGCCGGGCCGCCGCCAGGCGCCGGCGGCAGCGCCTCGGGCGGGATCGCGCCGCCCGCCGGCGGGGCCTGCGCGTGCCCTCCGACGGCGGCGTTGCCTAGCGGGACGCGGTCGCCGGCGGTCGCGCGGAGGTAGCGGTCGATCGCCGCGTCCAGCAGGCTCGGGGCTGCCACGGCGGGGATCACGCCGCGGCCGGTGAGGCGCGCGACCTCGTCGACCCGCGGCAGGTCCTCGGGGCCGGCGACAGCGACCAGCAGGGCGCCGTCGCGCACGGCGACCGGCAGGGCGCGCAGGCGGGCGACGTCGGTGGCGAGCAGGTTCTGGGCGGCCTGGGGGTCGGCCGGCACGACGGACAGGTCGGCGAACTCGACACCGGCCTGGGCGGCCTGGGCGGCGGCGAGTCGGGGCTCGTCGAGCAGGCCGAGGTCCAGCAGGGCACGCCCGAGCGAGGTGCCGTTGGCCTCCTGGTGGCGCACCGCGCGGTGGAGGTCGTCCACGGCGACCAGGCCGTTGGCGAGCAGGTAGTCGAACATCGGCTCGATGGGCATGGACAGGCTCCGGGTTCGCCCGACTGGCAGGACGCGCGACGGCCGTGCAGCGCCGCCGCCCGCCCTCTCGATCTCGGCGCACCACCTGAGCGGCTTGAACCTCACACCACCACGCGCATGACCTCCTCCACGGAGGTGTCGCCGAGCGCGGCCTTGGCGAGCCCGTCGTGGCGCAGCCTGGTCATGCCCTGGGCGCGGGCGAGCTCGGCGACCTCGTTGGAGGAGCGGCGCTCCACGCAGAGCCGCTCGACCTCTTCGGTCACTGCCATCACCTCGTGGAGGGCGAGGCGTCCGTGGTAGCCGGTCTTGCCGCAGGCGGCGCAGCCGACCGCCCGGAACAGCTTTGGCGGCCCGCCGTCCGGCTCCCCGGCGGGCCAGCCGACCTCGGCGAGCGCCTCGTCGCTGGGCCGGTAGGGCTCCCGGCACTTGTCGCACAGGCGCCGGGCGAGCCGCTGGGCCAGCACGCAGTCGACCGCCGAGGCGACCAGGAAGGGCTCGAGCCCCATCTCGGTGAGGCGGGTGATCGCCGAGGGCGCGTCGTTGGTGTGCAGGGTGGCCAGCACCAGGTGACCGGTGAGGGCCGACTCGACCGCGATCCTCGCCGTCTCGGCGTCGCGGATCTCGCCGATCAGCACGATGTCGGGGTCGCAGCGCAGGATCGAGCGCAGCGCGGCCGCGAAGGTCAGCCCCGCCCTGGTGTTCACCTGGACCTGGTTGATCCCTGCCAGCCGGTACTCGACCGGGTCTTCGATCGTCACGATGTTGCGGCTGGCGTCGTTGAGGCTGTTCAGGGTGGCGTACAGGGTGGTCGACTTGCCCGAGCCGGTCGGGCCGGTGACCAGCAGCATGCCGTAGGGCTTGTGCGAAGCTGCCTGGAAGCGCTCGAAGTTCTCGGACGAGAAGCCCAGCTCGGGCAGGGTCAGCAGCACCGCCGACTTGTCCAGGATGCGCATGACCACCTTCTCGCCGTAGACGGTGGGCAGGGTGGCCACGCGCAGGTCGATGCCCCTGCCCCCGACGCTCAGGGCGACGCGGCCGTCCTGGGGCAAGCGGCGCTCGGCGATGTCGAGGTCGGCCATGATCTTCAGCCGCGAGACCACGCCCGACTGGATGGTCCGCGGCGGCCGCATCACCTCGTGCAGCACCCCGTCGATGCGGTAGCGGATGCGCAGCTCGCGCTCCTGCGGCTCGACGTGGATGTCGGAGGCGCGGTCCTGCACCGCCTGCTGGATGAGCAGGTTGACGAGCTTGACGATGGGCGCGTCCTCGACGATCCGGGTGACCGCGGAGAGGTCGTCGACCGTCGCCTCCTCGGCGGCCGAGGCGACGATCTCGCCGACGTTGTCGTCGGGGCGGTGGACGCGCTCGATCGCGGCGGCCACGTCCGCCTTGGTGGCCACCACGGGGCGCAGCTCCATGCCGGTGACGGCACGGACGTCGTCGACCGCGAAGACGTTGCCGGGGTCGGACATGGCGACCACCAGGCGCTCGCCCTCGTAGCCGATCGGCAGGGCGGAGTGCCGCCTGGCCATGGACTGCGGCAGCCGCGAGGCCGCGGTCGGGTCGATGGTGTAGTCGGACAGGTCGACGAAGGGCATGCCGATCTGCTTGGCGAGGGTCGCGACCAGCTCCTGCTCGGTGAGGATGCCGAGCTCTACCAGGACGCGGCCGAGCGAGTGGCCCACCCGCCGCTGCTCGGCAAGGGCTGCCTCGAGCTGCGCCGGGGAGACCCTCCCCTCCTCGAGCAGCAGCTGCCCCAGCTGCCTGGTCTGGTTCGCCATGGCGGTCCGCTCAGGCGAGAGCGCCCGCCAGGGCCCGGCAGGCGGCACGCGCGGCCACCGGCTACAGCCCCCGCACGCCGCTGATCAGCCGGTCCAGCAGCTCCTGCGCCGCGTCCGTGGCGGCATCCGCTGGTGCCGTGTCCGTGGCGGCATCCGCTGGTGCCGGCTCGCCGGCCTCGGCCTCGGGCTCGACCTCGGAGCCAGGCCCCGGCGCCGGCGCGGGACCGGCCGCGTCGCCGCCGGGGCCTACCTCGGCGATGGCCGCCTGCGCGGCAGCGACCCGCTCGGCCGCCTCGGGCTCGGCCTCCTCGGCGGCGGCGAGCAGACCGCGCTGGACCATCGCCGCGAGGGCCTGGCAGGTCTGGAACTCACCCTGGCCGGTCTCGTCCACCAGGGAGGCGACGGTGCGGCGGCCGCCGACGGCGGCGAGCAGGCGCCACTCGGCGGGGTCGACGGTCACCGCGGTGGCGTCGGCAGACCGTGGCGGGATCGACAGCAGCGCCGAGCGGCCCGGCACCCTGCCGGCGATCTCCGGCCAGGCGGCCAGGCGGCGCTCCGTCTCGGCGAGCAGCTCCTCCACGGCGGCCACGGGGTCGAGCGCCTCGGGTGGACGCTCGCCCTGCTCGAAGCTGAAGCTCCCGTCGGGCCAGCGGGCGAGGTCGAACAGCTCGTCGACGAGGTGCTCCATGGCGATCTCGTGGAGACGTTCGGCCGGCACGGCGGCCGACTGCAGCAGGACCGCGGCGAGGGAGCGCCCCTCCACGGCCTCGCGCAGCGCCGCGTCGAGGGCGTCGGGCTCGACCGCGCCCAGTCCTTGCAGGCGGCGGGCGAACGGCGTGGGACCAGGACGGGTGGCGGCCCAGGCGACGCCGCCGCCGCTGAGCCAGATCCCGCCGGAGGCGCCCTCCCGGCGCAGCCCGAGCAGCCCGTCCTTCCCGCCCGCGGCCAGCAGGCGCAGGATGTCGGCGAGGCTGAACAGGTCGAGGGTGCCCTGGAAGCTCATCGCCGGCCACTCCCCCGATTGGGCATGGTGCCCCCTGTTGACGGTGCGCGGCCGGTCCCTCAAACGTTCGGCAGCGCCCGCGAGCCGCTTGAGCGGGGGGTCCGGGGCTCGAGTAGCGAAGCGGTAGCCCCGGATGGACAAAGGGGTCCGGGGCTCGAGTAGCGAAGCGGTAGCCCCGGATGGATCAGGGCCTGGCGGCGGTGGGCCAGGCGAGGCCGACGGCGTCGGCCATGGCGCGCAGGTCAGGGCGGATGCCGGCGAGCTTGACCACCGCGCCGGCGGCCTGGGCGCAGAGCATGCCGAGGCCGTCGACGGCAGCCGCGGCGCCGGCCGCCCTGGCGGCCTCCACCAGGCCTTGGGCGGACGCGCCGTAGTTGCAGTCGAGCACGCGGACCCCGGGGGTGAGGCGGTCGGCGCCCGGGACCGCCTCGCCCCTCGCGGTCAGCACGGTCGCCTGGACGAGGATCCGCGCCGATGAGACCGCGCCGGCGGCCCGGTCCCACGCCAGCGTGGTCGCGTCCGTGCCGGCGTGGGCGGCGACCAGCGCGGCGCGCCCGCGGGCGCGCCCGACGACGGCGAGGGCGCAGGTGCCGAGCCCGTGGCGGCGCCTGGCCTCGGCGAGCCGCGCCCAGGCGTAGGCGGCCGCAAGGGCGGCGCCGCCGCTGCCGAGCAGCAGCGCCGGCCCCTGCCCGTCCCAGTCGGGGCCGCGCAGGCCGAGCTGGTTGCCGAGCGCCCACAGCACCCCGCTCACGTCGGTGTTGGCGCCGGTGAGGCGCCCTTCGACCAGGCGCACGGTGTTGACCGCGCCGAGCGCGTCGGCGGGCGCTTCCAGCTGGTCGAGCAGGGCGACGGCGGCCTGCTTGTGCGGCGTGGTGAGGTTGACCCCGACGAGCGCGCCGGCGCGGACCTGCTCGAGCGCCGCCGCCAGCTCCTCGGGCCTGGTCGGGCGCGCCTCGTAGCGCCAGCCCGTCAATCCTGCCGCCCGGTAGGCGGCCTGGTGCAGCCGTGGCGACAGGGTGTGCCGCAGCGGCCAGCCGAGCACCGCCGCGACCGGCACTACGCCACCCCTAGGCCCTTGGCTTTGCGCTTCAGCTCGAGGAACTGCTGGTAGCTGGCGGTGAAGGCGTGGTGCCCGTCGGAGGAGATCACCACGTAGTAGAGCCAGTTGGCGTTGGCCGGCTGCAGCGCGGCGCGGATGGACTCCTCGCCAGGCGAGTTGATCGGGGTCGGCGGCAGGCCGTGCACCCTGTAGGTGTTGTAGGGCGAGCCGATACGCAGGTCGGCCAGGCTCAGGCGGGGCTTGGGCCGACCGCGCAGCGCCCAGGCGTACTGCACCGTGGGGTCGACCTGCAGGGGGATGTCGGCCTTGAGCCGGTTGTAGATCACCGCGGCGATCTTGGGCCGGTCGGAGGGCACCTTGGCCTCGCCCTCGATCATGCTGGCCACGATCAGCAGCTGGTAGGGGGAGAGGCGCAGGCCGGCGGGCCGCGTCCCGGCCAGGTCGTACTTGGACAGCACGAGCTGGAGCTGGTCGAGCATCGCCTGCACCACGGTCGTGGGGGTGTCGTCCTTGTCGATCCGGTAGGTGAGGGGGAACAGCAGGCCCTCGAGCGGCTTGCCGCGCGGGCGGTACGGGCTGATCAGCCCGGGGTCGTGCAGGGCGCGGAGCACCGCGGCGCGGTCGAAGTGGCCGACGGCCGCCAGCTTGTCGGCGATCTGCCGCTGCGAAAACCCCTCAGGGATCGTCAGGGAGCGGGTGTTCGGGCCCTTGACCAGGATGTCGAGCACCTGCTCCGGGCTCATGCCGGTGGTGAGCTGGTAGGTGCCGGGGCGCAGGGCGGCGTCGAGGCCGCGCTGCTCGGCGACCCGGCGGAAGCGGCCGGCGCTGCCGACCACGCCGAGGCGTTCGAGCGCGTCGGCGACCTCGCGGGTGCCCTCTCCGGAGAGGACCGTGACGCTGACCGGCTGGCCCGGCGGCGCCTCTGGCGCCTTGTTCCTGCCGGCGAGCTGGAACGCCCCGAACAGGACCACCGCGGTCAGCAGCGTGAAGGCGACGAAGATGGCCATTCCACGTTTGCGGCGGCGGCGGTGCACGCGCCGTTCGGTCCGAGTCAGCATGCCCCGCTCTCCTTCTCGCGCCCGCGGGCGGCGTCCAGCCAGACCTGCAGGAAGAGGCTCGCCGCCACCTGGTCGACCACGGCGCGCCGGTCGGCGCGGCGGACGCCGCCGGCGACCAGGGCGCGCTCGGCGGCGACGGTGGACAGCCGCTCGTCGGCCAGCTCGATGCGGAGCCCGGGGAGGTGGGCACGCAGCTCCTCGAGGTAGGCGCGCACGGCCCTGGCCGCCGGCCCCTCCCCACCGCCGAGGCTGCGAGGCAGGCCGACCACCAGGGTGGTGGCCTGGTGCTCGGCGGCCAGCTTGCCGATGACCGATGCGTCCTCGACCGGCCCGCGCCGGACCAGCGTCACCAGCGGCGAGGCGACCGTCCTGGTGGGATCCGACATGGCCACCCCGAGACGCCGGCTGCCGACGTCGAGGGCGAGGACGCGCCCGCTCATCCGGGCTCCGGCGCTCCTCCGCCGGACCCCCCTGCAGGCTCTGTCGACCGGGGGGCTGCCGCTGCGCTACTCGAGCCCCCCGGACCCTCCAGACGCCGCCGCGCCTCGGCGGCCGCCAGCGCGAGCGCGTCGGCCAGGCGCGACGGGTCGCGGCCGCCGGCCGTCGCCAGCTCGCCCTTGCCGCCGGCGCCGCCGCCCACCAGCCTGGCCGCGGGCAGCAGCACCTCGCGGGCGGCCAGGCCGCGCTCGGCCAGGTCGCCGGTGACCATGGCGACCAGTCCCGCCTTGCCGTCGCAGGCGGAGCCGAGCACCACCATGCCCGGCCGGCCGTGGTGACGCTCGCGCACCAGCGCCGCGATGCGGCGCAGCTCGTCGGTGCCGGTGTCCGGCACCTCCTCGACCACCAGCCAGGCGCCGCCGGCGTCTCCCGCCCTGCCGGCCAGCTCGGCCGCGCGCGCACCGAGCTGCGCGTCGCGCAGCTGCTCCAGCTCGCGCTGCGCCTCCGCCAGCGCCTCGAGGCGGCGGCGCAGCGCCTCCGGGGCGTCCTCCGGCCGGGTGGCGCGCAGCAGCGCGGTGACCTCGGCGAGCAGCCGGCGCTCGCGGTCGAACCAGCGCAGCGCGTCCAGCCCGGTGAGCGCCTCCACCCGGCGCAGGTTCGAACCGATCGAGGACTCGCCGAGGATGCGCACCGGCCCGACCTGGGTACCGTGGCCCACGTGGGTGCCGCCGCACAGCTCGCGGGAGAAGTCGCCGACGTCGACGATGCGCACCACCGTGCCGTACTTCTCGCCGAACAGCGCGATCGCGCCCGCCGCCTCGGCCTCCGCCTGGCTGGCGTGCCAGACACGAACCTCGGGGTCGTCGAGCAGGTGGCGGTTGACGTCCTGCTCGACCCTGGCCAGCTCCTCCCGGTCGATCGCGGCGAAGTGGGCGAAGTCGAAGCGCAGCCGGCCCGCGTCGACCAGCGAGCCCTGCTGCCTGGCGTGGTCCCCGAGGGCGTGGCGCAGCGCCCAGTGCAGCACGTGGGTGGCGGTGTGGCTGCGGGTCACGGCCGCGCGGCGGGAGGCGTCGACCCGCGCCAGCACCTCCTGGCCGGGGCGCAGCTCGCCGCTGCTGACGCGCGCGCTGTGCACCTGGAAGCCTTCCAGCCCGGGCTTGGTGTCGAGCACCTCGAGCACGGCGCCGGCCGTGGTCTCGACGGTGCCGCGGTCGCCCACCTGGCCGCCGCCCTCGGCGTAGAACGGGCTGCGGTCGAGGATCAGCTCCAGCTCGTCGCCCTTGACCGCGGCGGCCAGCTCCTCGCCGTCGCGCAGCAGGGCGAGCGCGCGCGCCTCGGCCTGCGTGCGCTCGTAGCCGACGAACATGGTCTGGCCGTGGCGCGCTGCCAGGTCGCGGTAGGCCTCCAGGCGGCGCTGCGCGCCGGCCATGCCGCGACGCGCCTCCTGGGCGCGGCGGCGCTGCTGCTCCATCAGCTCGCCGAAGCGCTCGGCGTCGACCTCCAAGCCGGCCTCCTCGGCGACCTCGACGGTCAGCTCGTAGGGGAAGCCGTAGCGGTCGTGCAGGCGGAAGGCGGTGTCGCCGTCGAGGGTGGCGGCACCCTGCCCGCGGGTGCTGGCGATGGCCTCGTCGAGCAGAGCCGAGCCCTGCCGCAGGGTGCGGGTGAACGACTCCTCCTCGCTGGCGGTCACCTGGGTGACGAGCGAGCGCTGCGCGACCAGCTCCGGCCAGGCCTCGCCGAGGGTGGCGACCACCCGCTCGCAGACGCGGGGCAGCGCGCCCTCGTCGGCGCCGAGCCGCCTGGCGTGCCGTACCGCCCGGCGGACCAGCCGGCGCAGCACGTAGCCGCGGCCCTCGTTGGAGGGCAGCACGCCGTCGGCGATCAGGAAGCTGGCCGTGCGGGCGTGCTCGGCGACGATCCGGATGGCCACGTCGGCGCGCCGCTCGCGGCCGTAGGCCTGGCCGGTGGCGGCCTCGACCTCCTGGCGCACCGGGACGAGCAGGTCGGTCTCGTAGATGTTGTCGACGCCCTGCAGCACCATGGCGACCCGCTCGAGGCCGGCGCCGGTGTCGATGTTCTTGGAGGGCAGCTCCGCGACGACCTCCTCGTCGTCGTCGCAGAGGTCCTGCATGAAGACCAGGTTCCAGATCTCCAGGTAGCGCTCCTCGTCGGCGACCGGGCCGCCCTCACTGGACTGCTGAAGCGCGCCAGCCCGGCCGTAGGCCGGGCCGAGGTCGTAGTAGATCTCCGAGCAGGGGCCGCAGGGCCCGGCCACGTGCATCGACCAGAAGTTGTCCTCCTTGCCGCGGCGCTGGACGCGCTCGGCCGGGACGCCGACCTCCCGCCACATGTCCAGCGCCTCGTCGTCGTCCAGGTAGACGGTGGCCCAGAGGCGCTCGGGGTCGAGGCCGAAGCGCTCGGTGACCAGCTCCCAGGCGAAGGCGATCGCCTCGGCCTTGAAGTAGTCGCCGAAGGAGAAGTTGCCCAGCATCTCGAAGAAGGTGCAGTGCCTGCGGGTGAGCCCGACCTGCTCGATGTCGCCGGTGCGGGCGCACTTCTGCACGCTGGTGGCGCGCTTGAACTCGGGCACCGCCTCGCCGAGGAAGTAGGGCTTGAACTGGTTCATGCCCGCGTTGGCGAGCAGCAGGCTGGCGTCGGCGGGGATCAGCGAGCTGGAGGGCACCAGGCGGTGCCCCCGCTCGACGAAGAAGTCGGTGAATCGCCGCCGGATCTCGATCGAGTTCATGAGCTGGAACCTCGCACGCTCGCGCTGGACGCCGGAGCTGGCCGCCGAGCCCGGCCAAGGCGCTAGGTCGCCCCGTCCCCCGGCTCGGCGTACAGAGCTCGCAGCTCCGCCTCGCGGGCCGCCATCGCCGCCCGCCCCTCCTCGAGCGCGGTGGCGAACCGCCGGCCCAACTCGTCGGCGGTTTCGAGCGAGCGCCTGCCCAGCGACGTCGGCGCGAGCCGCTCCGCCGTCCTCGACGCCCAGCGTACCGTGCCGGCTCCGACCACGGCGCCGAAGCCGACGCCGAGCATGCCCCAGAACAACCGCCTCACCGCCGCCACCGCCTGCGCCGCCGCGGCGGCTCCTCCTCGCCCTCGGCGGCCTTGCCCGCCGCCTTGCGCAGCCCGTAGACGAAGGCGCTCGCCTTCACCAGCGGGCTGGACACGGTCGAGGAGACCACCTCGACCATGTGGCCGACCGTGGTGGTGACCGTCTCGGCGGTCGACAGGATGCCGTCGACCCGCGCGAGCTCCTGGTTGACCAGGCCGACGGTGCCGTTGACCTGCTCGAGCAGTGGGACGGTCTGGCTGGTGACGCCGTCGATCAGGTCCTTGGTGGAGGTCAGCACCCTGAACAGGTTGGCCATCACCACGCAGACGACGATGACCAGGACGCCGAGCAGCACGGCAACGGCGAACCAGGCGTAATCCACAGCGCTCACGGTGTCGGCTCCTCGCGGTCGGGCGACGGTCGTGGCGTGGCTTCCCGAGGGAGCGGCGGCTCGGGTTGCCGACGTCCGGCCGCCCGGTCCGCCCCGGAGGCGGCGGGAGGCGGCACGTCGCGGCGCAGTTTATCTCGCTCTCGCCATGAAGCCGCCAACTCGGGCTCGTGGCCCTGGTCGGACGGCCGGTAGTAGCCGCCGTGCAGCCCCTCGGGCAGGTAGCGCTGCGGGACCCAGTGGCCGGGGTGGTCGTGCGGGTAGACGTAGCCGACGCCGATGCCGAGGCGCCGCTCGCCCGGGTGGGAGGCGGACTGCAGGTGGCTCGGGACGCGCCCGCTGCCTGCCTCCTCGAGCTCCCGCTTGGCCGCGGCGATCGCCAGGGTGGCGCTGTTGGATTTGGGCGCGAGCGCCAGGTAGACGACCGCCTCGGCGAGGTTGAGCTGCGCCTCGGGCAGGCCGACGAACTCCAGCGCCTGGAAGGCGGCCACCGCCACGCCGAGGGCCTGCGGGTCGGCCAGGCCGATGTCCTCGCTGGCCGAGATGACCATGCGGCGGGCGATGAAGCGTGGGTCCTCGCCGGCGGCGAGCATGCGGGCCAGGTAGTGCACGGCGGCGTCCGGGTCGGAGCCGCGGATCGACTTGATGAACGCGCTGGCCACGTCGTAGTGCTGGTCGCCGGCGCGGTCGTAGACGACCCGCGGGCGCTGCAGGGCGTCCTCAACGTCGGCGAGGGCGATGCGCTGCTCGCCGCGCGCCCGCACCACCAGCGCGGCGGCCTCGAGGGCGTTGAGGGCGTGGCGGGCGTCGCCGTCGGCGCGCTCGACCAGGTGGTCGAGGGCCTCGCCGTCGAGGGCGAGGCCGTGGCCGCCGAGGCCGCGCTGCTCGTCGGTCAGGGCGCGGCGCACGATGGTGCGCAGGTCGTCGGTGGACAGCGGCTCCAGGCGGAACAGCAGCGAGCGGCTCATCAGCGGCGCGTTGACGGTGAAGAAGGGGTTCTCGGTGGTCGCCCCGACCAGCACCACGGTGCGGTCCTCCACGCCTGGCAG
>Ga0137368_10006376_pt1 | contig 12369 bp, 6 predicted proteins | sample SagtaG_13_FD_104917 | JGI IMG/M metagenome (GOLD analysis project Ga0137368, IMG submission 104917) | Vadose zone soil microbial communities from Sagehorn Ranch, Mendocino, California, USA - Sage1_L_100_16 metaG | ecosystem: Environmental > Terrestrial > Soil > Vadose zone | place: USA...
AGGTCTCCCAACCGTTATTGAAACCGGGCTGAAAAAGCTAATCGCCGACGCGAGCCAAGCCGGAAAACTCAGCGCCACAACGGATGGCCGCGCTGCTGTCCGGCACACGGATGCCTCGATCATCTGCGTCGGGACGCCCAACAGCCGGGACGGCAGTCTGGACCTGTCGGCGGTCCGACAGACGGCTGAGTTAATTGGCGGCGCGATGGCCGAGAAAGCGGAACGCCACGTCGTGGTCCTCCGCAGCACGGTTCCCGCCGGCACCTGTGAAAGCCTGGTGCTGCCTGCGCTCCATCCCGACAACCCCCATGCGTCGCTGTTCGATTGCGACCTGGTGATCGTGCCGGAATTTCTCCGCGAGGGCTGCGCGATTGCGGACTACTACGACCCGCCCTTCGTGGCCGTCGGGAGTGCCACTGGCAAGGCGGATAACAATGAGCCGGTGATCCAGGCGTTGTTCGGAGGCGTCACGGATCGACTGCAGTGGCTGCCGTTCCGCGAGGCGGAGATGCTGAAGGCGACCTGCAATGTGTTCCATGCCCTCAAGGTCGCGTTCGCGAACGAAATCGGCGCGCTGTGTTCCTCGTTGTCCGTCGATGGCCGCTCGGTGATGGCGCAGTTGGTGCAGGACCAGAAGCTCAATATTTCGCCGGCGTATCTGCGGCCCGGCCTGGCTTTTGGCGGTTCCTGTCTGCCCAAGGACCTGCGAATGATTCTCCACCTGGCCAACCGCGCCGGTGTGGATCTGCCGCTGCTGCGCAGCCTGCTGCCCAGTAACGACGCTCATCTGAAGCGCGCGATCGACATGGTTCCGGACAATGGCGCGCGCCGGATTGGCCTGAACGGTCTCGCGTTCAAGTCCGGTACGGACGATCTGCGGGAAAGCCCGATCGTGATCATCGCCGAGCACCTGATCGGTAAGGGATTCGATCTGAAGATTCACGATACCGCCATCGAAACGTCGCGCATCACCGGTGCCAACCGTGATTACATCGAGAAGCGCATCCCGCATTTGTCCAGTCGCCTGGTCAGTACGCTCGACGAGTTAATCGAACATTCGGAGATCCTGCTCATCACCCGCGACGGCGACGCCTTGATGGAACGGGCGGCCAAGCTCGGCAAGCGGCCGCTGGTCGTTGATCTTCGTGGCCGGGCGCCGCACTCAAAGAAGAGTGGGCCACCAGCGGCACCAAAGCCCAGGCGTTTGGCCAAAGGGCTGATCGTCAAGGGGACGCCCTCTTCAAACGGCCGGCACAAAGCGGCTGTAAGCAGCAGAAGAAAACCTGGAAGCACCCTTGCGGCGCCCGCCTGAAACGGCGCGCCGCGGGCAGGTACAAAGTTGCTGTACCGCTCCTGGGCCAATGCCGGGAACGGCATCATGCTGCACCGCCACTCTGACGATGGCCTGCTCGAGCACAATGACTCCTTCCTCAACGGGGACAGCGGTATCTCACTCTTCGACAGCGACCGGGCGGTGGTACGCAACAATCTGATCCAGTCCAATTTCAACGCGGGGATTCGTCTGAGCGTGGGTGCAGCCGACAGCATGATTCAGCACAATGCAGTCTTTGATGCGTTCCGGGATGTTTACACGATCTGCGAGGCTTCGGTTTCAAATGCGCGCTCCTCTTTCGTTCTGGAGTCGGCCGAGCCCCGCCTGGAGACAACCGTCGTCATGCGAAACCTCTTCGTGTCGCCTCGGTCTGGCCGCGTCTCGGTCAATCCCACGCTCTGGGATTTGGTCGGGGCCCGAAACAAGTCCTGGAATGCACAGGCTACGGACAGCGCGACCACGATTGATTAGCGCGTCGGCGATCTGGCTCCGGGAGTCCGGTACTCCGTGTCCCGAAACGGAAGGCGATCGCACAAGAATAACCCCGACATCGTCGGGTCGCTAACCGCCGACGCCGACGGGTTTGTCACCTTCTCGGTTGTCCCCCGAACCACGTCGATCGTGAACTATACCCTTTCCAGGCAGAGAGAGTGACCCAATCAATCCGAAGCTGAAGACGAACGCCGTGCCTGCCGGAGACGTCGCATCTGTTTAAACAGGCGTTGCAGCTCGTTCCGCGCAACCTTGGGCTCCGAGTCAGAATCCCGTTGGGATTCGGCGCTGAAATTTTCGAAAGACGTCAAAGTCACTCGCTATCCGGTCCCCACCCCACATGAAAATCAGGTGCTCTCTCTATTGTTCATTGGGAACCCCAAATTAGATTAAGGATCCTGGAATGCGAACAGGATTGAAGCCGCTCCGAGAGCCAAGGACGGCAACGTGTCGAATGTGGAAGAACGTTTATTGCCAGCGGATCACATGAGCATAAGATCGGAACAACAGCTTATCCACGGCATCCGAAAATGCCGCGGGAGGGGGTACGTTTGATGAGCCAGAGCCGGCAGCTCTCGAACGTCTCGTCCGAAACCGCGAGTTGGCCGGCCGCGGTGCGAGCGCCTTCCGCAAACAGCCCCGGCGGGGAATGGTCGCGCGTACCGGCGTTCGTGCCGACGTGCCGGCGTGGCCCGGCGAAATGGTTCGCGCTCATCTTCACGGCAATGGTCCTCGGCCTTGGGCCGGCGACCGCGGTGGAAATACGCTGGGCGTTGTCGTCGAACCGCATCTACGTAACCGGCCCGGGCGCGGTGACGTTGAGTGAAATCAAGGCGGCTCAGGACCAGGCGCCGCTGGAACAGGTCACCAACGGCGCCTGGCACCTGAGGGCGAATCTGATCGTCGAGAACGGAGCGCAACTGGATTTGCACGGGAAGAGCGTCGGCGGCGACGTGGATCAGCTCCGGCTCCAGAGCAACAATACCGATACGAATCGGTTCGTATTTATCAGCGCGGACTGGGGCTCGATCAACATCCGGAGCACATCGATTTCTTCCTGGGATGATGCCGCCAACGGACCGGACACCGAGTATGCAACGACTGGCCGCGCCTTCATTGGGGTGCGGTCCAAACTGGCCGGCGATGGCGTGACGGCGCTGGAGTCGCGAATGGACATCAGCGACAGCGAGATCGGTTACCTGGGTTATGACGACTCAGAAGGGTACGGTCTGACCTGGAAGGTCTGACCTGGAAGGTCATCGGGGACCAACCCGGCTTGTTGGATGGGGTGCATGTGTTGGGCGACATCCAGAACAGCCGGATTCATCACAATTACTTCGGGGTTTACACGTTTGGCGGGCATGGGATGCAGTGGTTGAACAACGAGGTGGACCACAACGTCCAGTATGGGTTCGACCTGCATGATGACTCGGATCACCTGCTGATCCAGGGAAACAACACCCATCACAATGGGAACCACGGGATTATCGCCTCCATGCGTTGCGACCACCTCACGATCCGCGACAACCGTTCTTGGGCCAATGCCCAGAACGGGATCATCCTGCACCGAAGTTCGGATGACTGTCTGATTGAGAACAACCAGTGCTATGACAACGCGGACACCGGGATCGTTCTTGCGGGGAGTTCGCGGTGCGTCGTTCGGAGCAACCTGCTGGCCGGGAATCTTCAAGCCGCCGTCCGGCTAAACCTTGGGAGCGCGGACAATTGGATCGAAGCGAACGAATGCGTCTCCAACACCTGGCACGGATTCTATCTTTACAAGGGGGACGACCCGCCGGAACCGAATGATGATGGCCGCCCGAAAAGAAACCGGTTCGTCGGCAATCGAGTCCACGACAACGGGAAGGAAGCAATCAACCTGGCCGACAGCGATGAAAACACTTTCGCGACCAATTCGTTCGCCGCCAACGGCGACAAGCTGCGTTTCCTGCGCGGACTCAGGAACCGACTGGTTGGAAATGAGATTCCTGCCGACGTGGCGGTTCGGACCGAGGGCAGCCCGGCCGACGCCACTTCCACTTACGTGAGCAACCAGCCTTATCTGCGTGTCCAGGTGGACCCGTACAGCTCGACTATTTTTGAAGACGGCCAGGGCCGGATTTTTGATCCCGAAGAAAAGAGTGTCGCGACGGCGGTCACGACGAACGGTTCGACGCTGACGCTCGGGGCGGCGGAAATCGGCACCAGCTCCACAGTGCTTCCCCGCAACTTTTGGGTACGGGCCTCGGAGGGAACGGTCTTGATCGATCCCGTCAATTGGACAAACTCCGTTGCAGCGGGCAAACAGTGGATCGCCAAAACTGCGTCCGCGCCGCAGAGTCTAAGCTACACGGTTGGCGACCTTGGCACGAATGGAGAATACACCGTGCTCAAAGAGGGGCTTCCCCTGCAGACCGTTCTCTCGGACTCGACGGGGAAAATCAATTTCACGGACTGGATCGGCACGACCGACGAGGTGCTTTACTCCGTTGAACCCAACTTCACCAATACCTGGTTGGTAAGTGTGGAAAAACTCGGCGATGAACTCGCCGTATCGTGGACGGGCGGGAGCCTTCAACGCGCCACCCGTCTGTCGCCTCCGAACTGGCAGGACCTGCCGGTCACCAACGGCCAGTCCCGGGCGAACGTCAAAACCACTGAGCCGATGGAGTTCTTCCGGACAGCCGCGGTCGTTGGGCTCGACCCGCGCAAGGCCCCCGGAGCCAATTTTGAACTGACCCATTGGAAGTTGACGTTGCCGGACGCAAGCGCTTCGGAAATTTCCCCCGCGCAATTGACGGCCGGGTCCACCAATTCCTACTTCGCGACCGGCGCGGACGGCGCGATGACTTTTTCGTGTCCGGTCACGGGCGGCACGACGATGGGTTCCAGTTACCCGCGTTCCGAGTTGCGCGAGTTGGTTGATCCCAGGAACGACAACGTAAATTGGACGGGTTACGGAACGCACGTCCTCAACGCGCAATGTAGGGTGAAGGAAGTCCCAAGCAGCAAGAAGCTCATCATCGGGCAGATTCATGCTTTCAGTGGCAACGCTTACCCGCTGGTCAAATTGCAGTTCAACAATGGCCTAATGGAGGCCCTGGTGAAGGAAAGCCCCAGCTCGCCTGCCGATACGACTCTCACTTTCGCAAACGTCGGGTTGAGCAATCTCATTTCCTACCAACTCAAGATGGTGGATGGGCTGCTTTCGGTGACGGTCAACGGCACCACTCAGTCGGTGAACGTGTTTCAAACCGACCCGGCCTGGACAAACCAGACGTTTTATTTCAAAGCGGGCAATTATTGTCAGGACAATTCCGGCGCGACCAACGAAGGCGCGGTCGTGTCATTTTATCAACTGAACGTCGAGCATGGCAGTGCTCGATCACCCCTGGGGAAAGCAACCGTTGAACCAAAACCCCTTCATCTCCAGTCGTGCTTCGGGTACTTGCGCTGAAGTTCCTGTTTGATGCCGGGGTAGTGCTCCTTCCAAAAACCCGCCAGGTCTTGCGTGATTTGAACCGGCCGCATGCTCGGTGCAAGGACGTGCACGAGCACGGGCACGCGTCGCCAAGCGATCTTCGGCGCCTGCGTCACATCGTAGAGTTCCTGGATGCGCACGGCAATATAAGGCAGTCCGTCCGGGACATAGGTAACTTTCGGCGTGCGGCCGTTCGGCAATTCAATCCGTTCGGGCGCGTGCTTATCGAGCAAATCCCGTTGCGCGTCGCCGAGCCATGATTGCACGGTCGGTTTTACTGGCTTGTCCTTGATGTCCTTGTAGCTGATCGCTCCGTGGCAGAGCTGTTCGATGAGATGGCGGCGTTCCAGGTCGGTAATCGGGGGAAGTTCCAGTTCCGGGCACCATTGACTCAAAAGATTCAGGCGCAAGATCCACTGGTCCACGGTGTGGTCCCATCCCTTGAGTAGCAGCCGGCCGGCGATGACTTCCTCGGCCAGCAGCCGGGCGGCTTCATCGGCGGGCGGCGGTTCCACCCGTTGGGCGGAGAGCGCGAGGTCGCGGAACCGCAACATCTCGGCCGCCTGCACGCGTTTGGCGGAAGGGTCGTAAGCCACGTGCAGCTCGCGCTCCAGGTCCTCAGGGAAAAGCTCGCGGAGCCAGCCCGCCTCGATCGCGGTGGCCAGCGAAAGGATGGTGTTGAGTTCCTTGTCTTTTCCCTCGACTTCGCGCACCTCAGCCACGACGAGGAGCGCGCTGTGCTGGACAGCGCTCTCCCGGGCCAGCACGCCGCGGCGGCGGTGGACGAGCTCGCAACGGAGCGTGCCCGTATCCAAGCGGCGGGCCACGCGATCCGAGAAACCGATGAGGATGCACTTTTGGAGCGCTTCGTCCGGCACTTCGCGCGGCTGAATGTCGAGGCCCTGCCGCTCGGCGAGGCGAAGGAAATGATCGAACAACGGACCGACCTGCCGCGCGGTGAGGGAATGAATGCCAAGCTTGCGGCAGGCCTCGAGACGGAACTGGTTCTTCGACGCATACGTCCAGGCGCGCATGAGAATCCAGAAGTCCGAGGAGGCTTTCTCGCCGAGGAGATCTTCGCGAAGGGCGCTGGCGTCACGACCGATGTTGCGCAGGAGCAGATCGCGGCCCTGAGTCAGTGCGGCAACGAGCGCCGCTTGATAGACGCAGCCGTAGTCCTGCGCCGCGATGAGCATGCGGGCATAGCGCGGGTGCAGCGGGAAGGCGAGCATGCGCCGGCCCAGCGCGGTGATGCGTGTGCGCTTTAGAGGGGACGCACTGGGAGGTCCAAACGCTGCTTCCCCCTCACCCTGACCCTCGCCCTCAGGGAGAGGGCATAGATTGCCGCCTTCTAAGCCCGTTCGAAGCTTGCCAGGACTCTCGCCCAGGGCCGACACGAACTCCGGTTGGGGACCCAAGGCTCCCAAATCAGTCAACAGTTCCTCGGCGTGCGCGAGGCTTTGTTCCTCGGGCGGCTCGAGCCAGCGAAACTTCCGCAGGTCCTCCACACCCGCGGCCTTCAACGTCAGAACCACTTCGCAAAGGTCCAGCCGCTTGATTTCGGGCATTTCCTGGACGGGACGATGCGAGTGCTCTTCGCGCGACCACAGCCGGAGGCAGGTGCCGGGCGCGGTGCGGCCCGCACGACCCGCTCGTTGGTCGGCGGAGGACTGGCTGATCTTCTCGACGAGCAGGGTGTTGATGCCGCGATACGGATCGTAGCGCGGGATGCGGGCCAGGCCGCTGTCAATCACGAGCCGGATGCCGTCAATCGTGAGTGATGTCTCAGCGACGTTCGTGGAAACGACGACTTTGGGCTGGCCGTAACGCGCAACGGCGGCGTCCTGTTCGCGGGGCGGCAATTCACCGTGCAGCGGTAGGAGAATGAATCCTTTCGATTCCGGAGTGTGGCGAATCGCCTCGATGGTTTGCGCGATTTCAAAGCTACCCGGCATGAACACCAGGACGTCGCCGCCGCCGCCGGCGCTGATGTAGCCGCTGAAGGAGTCGGCGGCCTGGTCCCAGGTCGGACGCTTGTCCGCGTAGCTGGCTTGCGGGGCGTATTCGATTTCGACCGGAAACGTGCGGCCTGCGGAAGTAAGGACCGCGCAGGGCGCGGTGTGCTCCTCGCCCAGCGGCGGACCGGTCGCCGGACGCGGCGGGTTGGGGACAGATCGCCCCGCCTGTCCCAGGTACTTCGCCAGCAGGTCGAGATCGAGAGTTGCCGACATGACAATCAGGTGCAGGTCGGCCCGCTCGATCTCTTGCAGATCCAGAGCGCGGGCCAGCGTGATGTCGCCGTAGAGGTGGCGCTCGTGAAATTCATCGAAGATGAGCACGGCGATGCCCGCGAGTGCTGGATCGTCGATCATTTGCCGGAGCAGGACGCCTTCGGTGACGAAGCGAATCCTGGTCTGCGGTCCGGTGACATTCTCGAAGCGAATCTGATAGCCGACCTCGCCACCGAGCGAGACCCCGAGTTCCTCGGCGACGCGCGCGGCCAGCAGACGTGCCGCCAGACGGCGGGGTTGCAGGACAATGACCTGGCCGCGCTCGAGAAAGCCGTGCTGGAGCAGCATCTGCGGCACCTGCGTGGATTTTCCGGAACCGGTGGGCGCCGAGAGGATCAGGCGCCGGTTTTCCTTCAACCGGGCGACGATGTCCGCCTCGATTTCGTAGATGGGCAGCCGATCAGCCATGCGCATTGATCGTAGCGGGAAGCAAAAGAGGAAAGCCACGAGAAATCTCGTTGGAACTGGCGCGAATGGTTTGGCGGCAAGGCAAAAGATACTTCGCTGTGCTTCGCGCGGGGTCTATCGAGTTGTCAGGAGTCTGCCGGTTGGTTAGGATTTGCGGCGCGTTGTTTCCGGCCAGTCGTCCGTGCGGGTCGTTTCGAATGGAATACGCCCGGTTCGCGGCTCGGGAAACATTTGATATGAAGAAACGCTTCGTATGAGCAACGCCCTTCTTGCACCCGCAGTCCGAGATCGGGCGATCGGCTTGGCGGTTGTTGGGCTCCTCTGGATGTGTCCTCCGGCGCCGGCTGCTGATGAACCGCGCGCCGCGGACGTGCCGAGGATTGCATCCGGCGACGTCGGCGCAGTCCGTTTTCCTGTTTCCACTACTCCGGCCGCGCAGGAGCAGTTCGATCGCGCCATCGCCATGTTGCACTCCTTTTGGTATGAGGAGGTGGACAAGGCCTTCTCCGGCATCGGCGAAAAGGACCCGCATTGCGGCATGGCGTATTGGGGCGTGGCGATGAGCCTGTACCATCCGCTCTGGCGGCCGCCGGACGAAGCGAGCTTGCGCCGGGGTTGGGCGGCCGTGCAGAAGGCGAAAGCCATCGGCGGCCAGACGCCGCGCGAACGCGATTACATCGGCGCCATCGAAGTGTTTTACAAGGAGTGGGACAAGACCGACCACAAAGCGCGCGCGCTGGCTTATTGCCAGGCGATGGAACAATTGCATGGGAGATACTCCGAGGACCGTGAGGCGGCCATTTTCTACGCGTTGTCGTTGCTCGGCACGGCGCCGCCGACCGACAAGACGTACGCGAACCAGAAGAAGGCCGCGGAAATTCTGAACCGGATTTCGCTGGAACAGCCGGACCATCCCGGCGTCATTCATTACATCATCCACGCGTATGATGCGCCGGCTCTGGCGCACCTGGGCCTTCCCGCGGCGCGGCGTTATGCGAAGATTGCCCCCGCGGTTCCCCACGCCCTGCACATGCCGTCGCACATTTTTACCCGGCTCGGCCTGTGGCCGGAGGCCATTGAGTCCAACCAGGATTGCGTGGCGGCGTCGAAGGATTACGCGCGTAGAATTCACCTCGACGCCGTGTGGGACGAGCAGCTCCACGCGATGGACTATCTGGCTTACGCCTACCTGCAAAGCGCACAAGACAAAAAGGCCAAAGAGGTTCTGGATGAGCTGAGCGGAATCCGCAAGGCCTCCTCGGAAGATCTCAAGGTGGCTTATCCGATGGCGGCCATTCCGGCTCGCTATACGCTGGAACGGCGCCAGTGGACGGACGCCGCCGCGCTCTCCGCCGGCTGGCGGGATTTTCCCTGGGACCGCTTTCCGGGTGCCGCAGCCATCGTCCATTTGGCGCGCGGCCTTGGCGCGGCGCGGAAGGGCGACGGTGCGGGCGCCCGGCACGAACTGAAACAGCTTGAGGCCATTCCGGCGCGGCTCGCGCAGGCCAACCAACCGGATTGGGCAACCCCCACCGAGGTGGCGCGGCGCGAGGTCGCGGCGTGGGTGGCGCGTGGGGAGGGCAAGAACGACGAGGCCGTCACGCTTCTGTTCGCAGCCGCCGATCTCGAGGACTCCACTGAAAAGCAACCGGTTACTCCCGGTCCAGTACTGCCGGCCCGCGAGCTCCTGGCCGATCTGCTGTTGGACCTGGGTCGTCCGGGCGAGGCGTTGAAGGAATTCGAGGCGTCGCTTCGGAACGCGCCGAATCGTTTCAACAGCCTGTTCGGAGCGGGCCGCGCCGCTGAACTCTCCGGGGACCGGGAAAAGGCGGGCAGATTCTATTCACGGCTCCTGAATATCTGTGACCGGGCCGACAGCGATCGACCGGACCTAACAACCGCAAAGCAGTTCCTGGAAAAACCCTGACCAGATTCGCCTGAGTTCACCTGCCCTCAACAGCCGGGCTGAACATTACCCACGATCGTGCCGTCGGAGACCGAGGGACCCGGTTGTGTGTCAGCCCGGTCCGCCGGCTCCTTCAGAACTACTCACGCCGCCCGCCGTCCCAAGAGCGGTCACGGTGTACCGGACAGCGCCGACTGCCGGCGTGCCGCACACCAAAAGCGATGTCAAAACGATCCTGCAAGCACGGGCCCTAGTTCGCACAGACTTTCACTCCCCATCCAGAATCGAAAACCCCAACCGCCAGCTCGGCAGTACTTCTTGATCGAAACCCCTTGCGGACACTCCGCGCAATGCCTTTCTTTCCGCCAGGATACCGATCATCCCCGCGTTGTCGGTACACAGGCTTTGCTGCGCGACGCGCAAGGTGAAGCCTTCGCGCTGACACGCCGCCGCCAGTTCCTTACGAACTGCGCTATTGCACATGACCCCCCCGGACGCCGTGACGCACCGGACACCGTGCCGTTTCGCCGCGCGGACAGTTTTCGTCACCAGGACTTCCACAATTGCCGCCTGCACGCTCGCGCACAGGTCGCGCAGTTTTTCGCCATCATCCAGAATCTCAGGATGGTCGCGCAGAAAGTAACGCACAGACGTCTTCAATCCGCTGAAGCTGAAATCGTCGTCCGGGTCGTTTAACTTCGGGCGCGGAAAGGCGTGGGCTCGAGGGTTCCCGTCGGTCGCCAGTCGATCCAGAGACGGCCCGCCCGGATAAGGGAGCCCGATCAATTTCGCCACTTTGTCAAAGCACTCGCCCGCGGCGTCGTCCACGGTGGAACCGAGCAATTGATGTTTCAATTCCGCCTCGACGTGCAGGAGCATCGTGTGTCCCCCGCTGACAATGAGCGAGACGTTCGGCTGCAACGAAGCGAAATCGGCCGTTGGCGGACTGCCGGAAATCCAGGGTGAGTAGAGGTGCGCTTCGTGGTGATGGATGCCGACAAACGGTTTGCGCAGTGCGAACGCGACGGCTTGTGCGGCGGTGAACCCGATCAGCAGCGCGCTGGGGAGCCCCGGGCCCCGCGTCGCAGCGACCGAGTCCACTTGGGCGGGCAGGACCTTCGCTTCACCCAAGGCAGCGCGGGCGACTGGCAGCAGGTTGCGCAGGTGCTCGCGCGCGGCCAGTTCCGGCACGACGCCGCCGTACGCGGCGTGGAGGTGGATCTGAGAAGCGACGAGGTTGGACCGGACTTCACCGTCCCGGATCACGGCCACGCTGGTTTCGTCGCACGACGTTTCGATGGCTAGGACGGTCATGGGGGAGGTCCAGGGGCGGGTTCAGGGAGAGCCTCGACGCCACTTTTTGCGTGCATTGGAGCCATGAACCCGCCTGGGAAATCCAAAGCGTCGCAGCGGCGGTGCACTCCAAAACCTGGCGGACATTTGAGCGACTGTGGCCAACGCGCCAGCGTCTTGGAGTTCGGCGGTGCTCCGCCGCTTTCGATTGACGCGTGGCGCTTGACCCTCGAATTGAGTGTCTATGGGTCCAAGCCGGAGGCTTACTTGGCAACAGCTGCCGCCACCTTTTCAGTCTTCCTGGACGCGACCCTCTCGCCGGCCAGGTTGCGCTTGGTGTAGAGCGAAATGCCCCTGAGGACATCCATGGCCCGCTCCAACTGGACGTCGCGCGCGCCTTCCACTTTCTTCCGCCGCTCTTCGTCGAGCGCTTCAATGCCGCCCGGGCCGCGGCGGAGTACCATGGCCTCCTCTTCGTCGATGGTCATGGGCACGACGATATCCGGTGTGATGCCCTTTTCATGAATCACTTTGTGGCTGGGTGTGTAGTATTTCGCCGTGGTGAGCCGCAACGCGGAACCGTCCTGCAACGGGAGAATCTTCTGGACCGACCCTTTGCCGAAGGTCTGCTCGCCGATAATCAGGGCGTGGGAAACGCCCAGGGCCGTGGTGTCTTGCAGGCAGCCGGCGACGATTTCGGACGCGCTCGCGCTGCCATTGTTCACCAGAACGGCCATCGGGAGATCGGCATAAGCACCGCGTCCCGTAGCGCGAAATTCGGACCGTTCCTCGGCCCGGCGTCCCTCGGTGCTGACGATGAGCTGATTGCGAGGAAGAAACTTGTCGCAGACCTTCGCGGCCTGTTCGAGGAGGCCTCCGGGATTGCCGCGCAGATCGAGGATCAACGCCTGCATGCCGGCCTTGCGCAGCTTCTTGAGCGCGTCATCCAGCTCGGAGTGAGTCGGTTCGCCAAACTGGGTGATCCGAATGTAACCAATATTATTATCGCTCAACGGAAACTCGCGCTTGCCGTTCACATCCTTGACTGTGTCCACTTTAATCTCGTCGCGGGTAAGTTTGATGTCGCGGAGTTGACCGGAGGCCGGGCGCAAGACCGTGATATTGACCTCGGTCCCGGCTTCGCCGCGCAGCCGCTTCACGGCGA
>Ga0137368_10006382_pt1 | contig 12367 bp, 6 predicted proteins | sample SagtaG_13_FD_104917 | JGI IMG/M metagenome (GOLD analysis project Ga0137368, IMG submission 104917) | Vadose zone soil microbial communities from Sagehorn Ranch, Mendocino, California, USA - Sage1_L_100_16 metaG | ecosystem: Environmental > Terrestrial > Soil > Vadose zone | place: USA...
GACGCTGATTCATCGCGCCGTTGGAGATCGACTCCAGTGCGTCTTCGTGGACAACGGGCTTCTGCGCCTCAATGAAGCGGGCCAGGTGATCAAACGGTACGAACGCCTTCAGTTGCCGGTCCACTTCGTCGACGCTTCGGAAACGTTTCTTGCAAAGCTCGAGGGCGTGTTCGATCCCGAACAGAAACGGAAGGTCATCGGCGGCACATTCATTGACGTTTTTGAAGAAGAGGCCCGGAAGCTCGGACACTTCGACTTTCTCGCGCAGGGCACGCTCTACCCGGATGTCATCGAATCTCAGTCGGTCCGTGGCCCGTCGGCCACGATCAAGAGCCACCACAACGTTGGCGGTCTGCCCGAGCGGATGCGTTTCACCCTGGTCGAACCGCTTCGGGAGCTGTTCAAGGACGAAGTGCGCGCGGTTGGACGGGATCTGGGGATCGATCGCGAGTTTTTGATCCGCCAGCCGTTTCCGGGGCCTGGATTGGCGGTGCGCCTTCTGGGCGCGCTCACACGCGAGCGGCTCGAGTTGCTTCGGCGTGCAGACGCGGTTGTCGCCGACGAAATGCGTCGATCCGGCTGGTACGAGCGCCTCTGGCAAAGCTTTGCGGTGCTGCTTCCGGTTCAAAGCGTCGGCGTGATGGGCGACGCGCGGACCTATGAGTACACGGTCGCGATTCGTGCCGTCGAAAGTCTCGATGGGATGACCGCGGACTGGGCCCGACTGCCGCACGACCTGCTCGCGACCATCTCGTCACGTATCGTCAACGAGGTCCGCGGCGTCAATCGCGTGGTGTACGACATTTCGTCGAAACCGCCGTCGACAATCGAGTGGGAATAACTGACAGAGTTTCCAGTTATCAGTTCCCAGTTCAACGTTTCAGTTCGAAGTTACGGCGCAACTAATAACTCAACTTTGAACTGGCAACTGGAAACTGGAAACTAAGAAGTGACAGAGGGCATGAACAGCTTCGTCCACCTTCACCTCCACACCGAATACTCTCTGCTCGACGGCGCGTGCCGGATCGAGGAGTTGCTGGATCAGGCACAGAAGCTCGAGATGGGGGCAATAGCCGTCACCGAACACGGCAACATGTTTTCGGCCGTCGTGTTCCACGATGCGGCGCGCAAGCGCGGCATCAAGCCGATTCTCGGCTGCGAGGTGTACGTCGCGCCCGGCAGCCGGCTGGATAAGAGCGGCAGCATTGGCGAGACGGCGAACCATCTCGTGCTATTGGCGGAGAACGAGATCGGATTCAAGAACCTGATCAAGCTCGTGTCGTCCGGCTATACCGAAGGCTTCTACTACAAGCCGCGCATCGACAAGGAGCTCCTCGCAAAACACAGCGCCGGCCTGATTGGCCTGAGCAGTTGTCTGAAAGGCGAGGTCGCGTCGGAAATTCGCGCGGAGCAGGCAAAGCGGGCGGCGGCCGCGGCTGCAACGTATCGCGACATTCTCGGCGCCGGCAATTTCTTCCTGGAGATGCAGTTCCAGGGTATCGACGAGCAGCGCGTCGTCAATACGGGCCTGCTGCCGATTGCCCGCGATCTGAACATGCCCCTGGTGTGCACCAACGACGTGCACTATCTGCGGCAAGACGATCACAAGCCGCACGACATCCTGCTCTGCATCGGCACCGGCAAGTCGGTCAACGACGAGCAGCGCCTGCGCTACCACGGCGATCAGTTCTTTTTGAAAACTGCCGAACAGATGGCGGAGATCTTCAAAGACCATCCAGACGCCGTCGCGAACACCCTTCGCATCGCGGAGCGGTGCGATGTCGAGATCAAAGGCGGAGAAAATCATCTACCGAAGTTCGACGTGCCGGACGGGTACACGCTCGATGAGTACTTCGAGCGCATGGTGCGGCAAGGATTCGCGGACCGCCTGACGCGTCTTCGCCAGCTCGCAGACGACGGCAAGCTTCGTCACTCGATCGCTGAGTACGAGCAGAGGCTCTCGTACGAGATCGAGATGATCAAGCAGATGGGATACCCCGGATATTTTTTGATTGTCTGGGATTTCATCCGCCACGCACGCGAGCGCGGAATACCTGTCGGACCGGGACGTGGATCGGCGGCCGGCAGCGTGGTCGCGTGGTCGCTCCGTATCACCGACGTCGATCCGCTGCATTACGACCTCATCTTCGAGCGCTTTCTCAATCCCGAACGCGTATCGCTGCCCGACATCGACGTGGACTTCTGCGAGCGCCGGCGCGGCGAGGTCATTGAATACGTCACGCGGAAGTACGGCCGCGAGAACGTCTCGCAGATCATCACGTTCGGCACGATGAAGGCGAAGGCGGTCGTCCGCGATGTCGGCCGCGTGCTCGACATGCCGTATGCGGACGTGGATCGGATCGCCAAGCAGATCCCCGCTGCGCTCGACATGACGCTCGAGAAAGCGCTCGCTGAGAATCCGCAGCTGAGGCAGATGCAAGAGCAGGACCCGCGTGTGAAGGAACTGCTCGAAATGGGCAAACGCCTCGAAGGCATCTCCAGGAACGCCGGCGTCCACGCGGCGGGCGTCGTGATCGCACCGGGACCCATTACCGATTACGCGCCGCTCTTCAAGAGCAACCGCGACGAAATCACGACGCAGTGGGCCATGAAGGAGGTGGATCGGGTCGGTCTGCTGAAGATGGACTTTCTCGGCCTCAGCACGCTGACGCTCATCCACGATGCGCTCGAAGAGATCGAACGCACCGACGGTATCGTGCTCGACATCGACGCGATTCCACTCGACGATCCGAAAACCTATCAGCTGTTCATCGAGGGTCAGACCTACGGCATCTTCCAGTTCGAGAGCGCCGGCATGCGCGAGATCCTGCGCAAAGCCAAGCCGCAGCGGCTGGACGATTTGATTGCGATGAACGCGCTCTATCGGCCCGGACCGCTCAAGTCGGGGATGGTCGACGATTTCATTTCTCGTAAGCAGGGCAAGAGCGAGGTGAAATACGAGCTGCCTCAACTCGAGCCGATCCTCTCGGATACCTACGGCGTCATCGCGTATCAGGAACAGGTGATGCGCATTGCGCAGACGCTTGCGGGCTTCACGCTCGGACAGACCGATGTGCTGCGGAAGGCCATGGGCAAGAAGGACCCGAAGGTCATGGCCAAACAGCGCGACGCCTTCATGGCCGGCGCTCGCAGCAAGGGCATCAACGAGCGGAAGGCGGCGAAGGTCTTCGAGTTGATGGAATACTTTGCCGGATACGGGTTCCCCAAAGCGCACTCGACCGCTTACGCGTATCTTGCGTATCAGACCGCGTATCTCAAGGCGAACTACCCCCGCCACTTCGCGGCCGCGCTTCTGACCATCGAAGCGGCAAACACCGATAAGCTCGCGCTCTATATCGGTGAATGCCGTGACCGCGGCATTGCCATCCTGCCGCCGGACATCAACGAAAGCCAATTGCACTTCACCGTCGTACCCGGAGGCGTCCGCTTCGGACTCACCGCTATCAAAGGTCTGGGCGAAGGCGCCATTGGCTGCATCGTCGAGACCCGCGCGCGCGTCGGCCGGGTGACGTCGCTTCACCAGCTCTGCGAAGAACTGGATCTTCGCTCGGTCAATAAGCGCGTGCTCGAGGCGCTCGTCAAGTCGGGCGCGTGCGACAGCCTTATTCCAGGCGGCGTGGCGCCCGGAATCGGCCGCTCGAAGCTCCTCGCCTCTGTCGACAGCGCCATCGAACACGGGAGCCGCACGCAACGCGATCGCGATCAGGGTCAGGCGGATCTCTTTGCCAGCGGCGACGGCGAGGACAAGCTCGCCATCATCCGTCTTCCCGACGCGGCGCCGTGGAGCGAGATGGAACTGCTCCAGCAGGAAAAGGACGCGCTCGGGTTGTATTTGAGCGGACATCCGGTGGATCGCTATGCGAGCGATTTGCGCGCGTTTGGCGCCCGCACAGTGGGCGATCTCGTTCTCGCGGATCTCCCACAGCCGATCGACGGCACGCCGGGGCGGCTCCTCGTCGAAGACGTTTACGTGGGCGGTATCATTTCCTCCGTCCGCGCGCTCAAAACCAAAAAGGGGGATCCTATGAGCGTCTTCATGCTGGAAGACGCACAGGGATCGGTGGAAGTCGTGGTGTTTCCTGAGGCCTTCGGACGCTACCGCGCGCATGTCGAGCCGGGCGGGCTGGTGGCAGTACGGGGCCGCTTCGAGCGCGATGAAGAATCTGCGCGCATGCAGGCCACCGAACTGTTTCCGCTCGACACGCTGCGTGAGCGGTTGGCCAAGAGCGTCACCATTCAGCTGAACGGCGATTGCACGCGGGAAAAGCTGGAGAAATTATGGGAGGTGCTGGCCGCGAACCGCGGCGATCGTCCAGTCGCAATCGAGATGCAGGTCGTGAAGGACGGCCGCCGGCTGCGTGTCAGTGCCGACGTGACACCGCAGGTCCGCGTGAAGCCATCGGAGCAATTGCTCGAAGAAGTTGAACGGTTGTGCGGCGTGGGTTCCGTGACCCTTCGTTAGATTCATGCCTGAGCTCCTCGAGTTCGAAGAACCCATCGGCATCCTGCTGAAGGAGGTCGAGGCATTGTCGAAGCTGCCCGAAACCGAGCAGCGCCGCCAGGACATCGATCGACTCGAGGCGCGCATCAGCCAGATCCGCGCCGACATCTACAGCCGTCTCACGCCATGGCAGCGCGTGCTTGTCGCCCGGCACCCGTCACGGCCCGCCACGCTCGATTACGTCGAGCGGCTCTGCACCGATTTCGTGGAGATTCGCGGCGACCGCCGGTTCGCAGACGACCACGCCATCATTGCAGGCATGGCGCGTTATCGCGGCGAGGAAATCCTGGTCGTTGGCCACCAGAAGGGCAGTGACACGAAGCAGAAGATTTACCGCAACTTCGGCTACGCCCGGCCCGAGGGCTATCGCAAAGCGCTCAGGACAATGCTGATGGCGCAGAAGTTCCGGCGAGCCATCGTGTGCTTCGTCGATACGCCGGCGGCGTATCCGGGCATCGAGTCCGAGGAGCGTGGTGTTGCCGAGGCCATCGCGCTCAATCTGCGTGAAATGGCGATGTTCACGGTTCCCATCGTGGTCGTGGTGCACGGCGAAGGAGGCAGCGGCGGTGCGCTCGGCATCGCCGTGGGCGACCGGATTCTGATGCACGAATTCGCCATCTACAGCGTGATCCCGCCCGAAGGCTGCGCGGCCATTCTGTGGCGCGATGCGGGACGAAAATTGGAAGCCGCGGAAGCGCTGAAGCTCACCGCCCCGGATTTGCTTCGTCTCGGCGTTATCGACGAAATCGTACCCGAGCCAATCGGGGGCGCTCACACGGACCCGACGCAAGCGGCGGCCATCCTCGACACGGCGCTCGATCGCGCGCTCGGCGCGACGAGAGCGCCCGACATCAACACGCGTCTCGAACAGCGGTATCAGAAGTTCCGGCGGATGGGGAACGTGGGGTTAATCGAATCGTGAACAGTTTCCAGTTGCCAGTTGCCAGTTCAAAGTTGAGTTGTAAGTTCCCAAAGCTTTCAGTTTCTAGTGCCTCGGACTTCTTGACTCATGAACTCAGAACTAAAACTTTGAACTGGGAACTGGGAACTGGGAACTACTGACATGAGGGCTCCTCTCCTTTGGCAGCCATATGCGTGTGACGACGTGCAGGCGACAGTGCTCGCTCGCGAGCTCGGCGTGTCGTTGGTTACCGCACGTCTTCTCGCGATTCGAGGGCTCGGCGACGTGGACGCCGCGTCGCGCTTCTTGAATCCGTCACTCGATCATCTTCTCGATCCGATGCGCCTCGCCGACATGGGACTCGCCGTCGATCGGCTGTTGCGCGCAATCGCGGAACGCGAGCGCATCGCCGTCCATGGCGATTACGACGTGGACGGCATCACGTCGACCGTCATCCTGCGCCGGGCGCTCGAAATGCTCGGCGCCGACGTCGTGCATTTCATTCCGGAGCGATTGCGGGATGGGTATGGACTGCAGCCAGCGGCCGTCGACCGCCTCCACGCGGAAGGCGTGAAGGTCGTGATCTCCGTCGATTGCGGCATTCTCGGCGCGGATGCGGCGCGGCGCGCACGCGAGCTCGGCGTGGATTTGATCATCACGGATCATCACGAACCCGATGCGGAGCTCCCGCAGGCGTGCGCGGTTGTAAATCCCAAACGGCACGACTGCTCGTACCCGGACAAGAATCTGGCTGGCGTCGGCGTTGCGCTCAAGGTGGTCCAGGCGCTGTGTCAACGCACGGGCCGAACCAACTGGCTGCCGGCGTTCGTCAAAGTCGCCGCCATCGGCACGCTGGCCGACGTCGTGCCGCTCGTTGGTGAGAATCGCGTCATCGCGAAGCTTGGGCTGCAGATGCTGTCCAAGGGGCCGCACAAAGTCGGACTTCGCTCGCTGCTGGAAGTCGCCGGGCTCACCGGCAAGACGATTGACAGCTATCACATTGCCTTCATGGTCGCGCCGCGCGTGAACGCCGCCGGGCGTATGAGCACGCCGGATATCGCAACGAGGCTGCTGCTCGCCGCCGACGAGGGAATGGCGGACGAAGCCCGATCACTGGCGGAACAACTGGAGGTGGAAAACACGCGCCGCCGCGAGGAAGAACAGGACATCGTTGCGAAAGCGAAGAAGATTATCGAGACGGATCCGGACATCGGCTCGCGATCGCTGCTGGTGGTGGCTGGAGAGGGCTGGCATCGCGGGGTCATCGGCATTGTGGCGTCGAAGATTGTCGACACGTTCTATCGCCCCACGATCGTGCTGTCCATCGACGGGGAAGTGGCGCACGGATCCTGCCGCAGCATTCCAGGATTCAATATGCTCGCCGCGCTCGAGTCCTGCGCCGCGTTGTTGCTGCGGTTCGGCGGCCACAAACAAGCGGCGGGACTTCAACTTGAAACCGCGCGGGTCAAGCAGTTCCGCCAGCAAATCAACGAATGGGCCGAGGCGCGGCTTCAGCCCGACGATCTGCGGCCCCGTCTCTGGCTCGATGCTCCGCTCACGTTTGGCCGGATCAGCAGCCAAGTCGTGTCCGAGCTCGAGCGACTGGCGCCATTCGGACCGGGCAACACCAAGCCAGTGTTTCATACCGGACCCGTGCAGATCGTTGACGGTCCCCGAGTATTGAAGGATCGCCATCTCAAGATCTCATTTCGACAGGATGGCCGCACATTTCGTGCGATTCACTGGAATGCTGCCGATCGCGAGGCGATGCTGGTTGAACAAAAGGCCGGGGTCGAGCTCGCGTTCTCACTCGAGCAGAACGAGTTCGAAGGCGCCAGCTATCTCGAGCTTCGCATCGAAGATTTCCGATAGCTGAGTACCGGTTCGAGGGTTCGAGGTTCCAGGTTCGAGGTTCCTGGTTCGAAGGTTCCTGGTTCGAAAGTTCGTCACGACCGAACCGCGAACGACGAACCGTCGAACGCTCGAACGGTCGAACCGGCGAACCGGCGATAAACCACCGTACAATTGACGCGATGGGCTCCTGGCAGCGTCGCGCGCGTCTTGCCCTCGCCGTGGTGTTTGTCGGCGTTGCCGCAGCCGTCGTCCTTCTTCTGCGTCACCGCGCGCCCCAAACGCTGCCGCCATCCACGCCGCGGATAACCGATCCCAAGGTCGTCTCCGAAACACGCGGCGGCGATGTGATTCAGCTCAAAGGCGACCGGCGCGACATCCGCGTGGAATTCGCCAACCAGGTCACGTTCGACGATGGCCGGACGAAACTCGTCGCCTTCAAGGCCACCATCGACAATCGCGGCGGCCGCTCCTATGTCATCGGAGGACAGGAAGCCTGGGTGGGATCCGAGCAGAGCTCATACGACGTTCGCGGCGGGGTTGCACTTCGCACATCTGACGGTCTCGTGGCCACAACCGATAGCGCCATCTTCACGGAAAAGGACGGCATGCTCAAGGGACCGGGTGCCGTGCAGTTTCAACGCGAGAACGTGAGCGGGTCCGGTGTCGGGTTCACCTACGACCGCCAGCAGGACTCGCTCTGGCTCCTCGACAAAGCCGTCATCCGTTTTGCGCCGACCCCGACGAAGGGTCCAATGGACGCCACCGCCGGCACGGCCGGCTACTCGCGTCTGCAGCGATACGTTCGGCTCGAGCGGAACGCGCGTATCGCGCGCGAGAACCAGGTGATCGAGGCCGACACCTCGACGATCTTTCTGCAGGCGAAGACGGACGAGCCGGATCAAATCGAGCTTCGGGGCCAGTCGCGCATCACAGGATCCGGCGGCACAAGCTCCTTGCAGGCGATGCAGGCGCGTGACATCAACCTGCATTACGCCGCCGACGGACGTACGTTGGAGCAGGCGCTGCTCGCCGGACAATCAAACATCCAGCTTGCCAAGCCGGACGGCTCCCCCGGTCAGCAGTTGACTGCGGAGTACGTCGACGTGTCGCTCGCTCCGGACGGCGCCGTCACGAAACTGGCAAGCCGCGAAAATGTGCGGATGACGCTTCCAACGGCTGCAGACGTGCCCGCTCGCGTGATCACTGCGCTGTCACTCAGCGGATCTGGCGAGCCTCGCAAAGGCCTGACGGCCGTCACCTTTGAAGGCGGCGCCGAGTTTCAGGAGAGCCGCGGGGCGGACGGCAATCGCACGGCGCGCGCGCAGACGTTGAAAACCGAGCTTGCGTCGAGCGGGACGGTCGACAGCGCGGAGTTTCTCAGCGGTTTTACCTTTACTGACGGCCATTTGAATGCCACGAGCACCGATGCGCGTTATCAGGTCACCAAAGGCATCCTGGCGCTCTCGAGCGCAAAGGGCGCGCCGTTGCCGCACGTCGCCGACGAGCGTGTCACGATCGACGCGCCGGCAATCGAGGTCACACTTGCGCCGCGGGCCATGAAAGCGTCTGGCGGCGTGCGCACCGTTCTTGGCGCGGGCCGCCGGCAGCAGGGCGAGCGCGGGATGACCTTGCTCAAAGAATCAGAAGCCGTCAACGTCACAGCCGACGAATTGGCGTTCGACGAGCAGGCCGGCAAGGGCGTTTACAACGGGAAGGCATGGCTCTTTCAGGGCAGTACGTCGGTCAAGGCCGATTCGATCTCGCTGGACGATCGACAGGGGGATCTCGTGGCAAGCGGCAACGTCGTCGCAACCCTGCCCATTGCCGGCAAGCCGGCGGAGGGCGGCTCGTCCACGTCGATTGGCAGGGCCGGCGAGTTCCGCTTTGCGGACGCGAAGCGCATGGCGGTGTTTACCAAGGAAGCGCAGCTCGATGGCATTCAAGGCAACCTTCGCGCGGATCGCATCGAGCTGCTGCTGGCGCCGAAAGACAACACGCTTAACAAGCTCGAAGCGCGCGGCCCTGTCGTGCGCGTGTTGATCGAAAAGCGCGAGGCGACCGGCACTGAGCTGACGTATCTGCCAACCGAGGAACAATACAAACTGGTGGGATCTCCCGTGCGTTTCGTTGAAAGCTGCCGTGAAACCACGGGCCGCACGTTGACCTTCTATCGGGGGTCCGATAGGATTTCGGTCGACGGCGAGGAGCAGCGCACGCAAACGAGAAGCGATTCGAAATGCCCGGAGTCTCCGCGGCAGTAAAGACACTGTGATGTTTTCAGTTCCCAGTTCCCAGTTGTCAGTTCAAAGTTTAGTTTTCGAGTTGGTTAGGTCCTAGATGTGGGGAACTTCCCACTCGCAAAACTTGCCACTGAACTTTGAACTGGAGACTGGAAACTGGAAACTGGCAGCGGTCAAAATCGCAGTCTCTTAGATGTCAGTCCTGCGGACCGAAGACCTCACCAAATCCTACGGCGGACGCACAGTCGTTCGCGGAGTCAACCTCGAAGTCGCGTCGGGTGAAATCGTCGGCCTGTTAGGCCCGAACGGTGCGGGCAAGACCACCACCTTCTACATGACCGTCGGCCTGACAGCGCCCGACCGCGGACGCGTGTTTTTCGACAATCACGATGTCACCGACGATCCGATGTATGTGCGCGCGCGCAAGGGCATCGGCTATCTTCCGCAGGAGCCGTCGATCTTTCGCGGACTGACCGTCGAACAGAACATCCTCGCCATCCTCGAAACGCTGAATCACGACGGCGAAACGCGCCGGCGCAGACTTCGCGAGCTGCTTGCCGAGCTCAACCTCACGCCGCTGGCATCGGCGCCTGCCTACACGCTTTCCGGCGGCGAACGCCGGCGCGCCGAGATCACGCGCGCGCTGGTCATGGAACCGCACTTCATGCTGCTCGATGAGCCGTTTGCCGGAATCGATCCGATCGCCGTTACCGAAATTCAGAAAATCATCTTCCATCTGAAGGAACGCGGCATCGGTGTCCTCGTCACCGATCACAATGTTCGCGAAACGCTCCGCATCACCGATCGCGCGTACATCGTCACCGATGGCAGCATTTTTCGCAGCGGGACGCCGGATCAGCTCGCTGCTGATGAGGACGTGCGGCGGATTTATCTGGGGACCGACTTCCGACTGGACTAAGATGGAGTGGTTGGCACGCCTCATGCGAGTGCCGCCTCGACGGTATGGCCATCCAGCAAAAGCTTCAAACGAGACTTGCTCAGAAGCTCATCCTGACGCCATCGCTGCAGCAAGCGATCAAGCTGCTGCCCATGTCGACACTGGAGCTGGCGGATCTCCTCAATCAGGAGGTCGTCGAAAACCCTCTGCTCGAAGAAGTGCCCACTGAGGATCTGCAGGCCGCCGACACACAACAGCCTGCCGAAAAGGAACCGGAGGCACCACAGCAGCAGAAGAACGACACCTGGGACGATCAGGACTACGAATACTTTTTCGGCGAGTACCTGGACGACGGCTACCGCCCGCGTGCGCCGCAAGAGGTGAAGGAACTACCCCCGATCGAGAACACGCTTTCCACAAGCGACTCGCTCACGAATCACCTCAGCTGGCAACTCACAATCCAGACAGACGACGAAAAAATGCGGGAGATAGGCGAGGCCATCATCGGCAATCTCGATGACGACGGGTACCTGGTCGCGTCAGTCGACGAAATCGCGAACATGGGCCCGTGGCCAATCGAGGACGTCGAACGAGCGCTGAAGCTGATCCACGGATTCGATCCGATCGGCGTGGCCGCCAGAGATCTTCAGGAATGTCTCACGCTCCAGCTCCGGCACCTCGGTCTCGAGGGAACGCCGACCGAAAGAATCGTCTCCGAGTATCTGCGCCTGCTGCAGAACCACCAGATTCCGGAACTGGCAAAGAAACTCGGCGTGACGATCGAAGAGCTCAAAGAGCACATTGAAATCATCAAGCATCTCGATCCGAAGCCGGGCAGCCGCTACAACCCCAAGCAATCGCAGTACGTCATCCCCGACGTGTATGTCGTCAAGGTCGAGGACCAGTACGTCGCCGTGTTGAACGAAGAAGGTCTGCCGCAGCTCAGAATCAGTCCGACGTACCGGCGGCTGCTCGACAAGGGGGCCGAGAACAGCGACGAGACGCGCGCCTACGTCAAGGACAAGTTCCGCTCGGCGCTGTGGCTCATCAAGTCGGTGGAGCAGCGGCAGAAGACGATACACAAAGTCGCGACGAGCATCATCAACTTCCAGCGCGATTTTCTCGACCACGGCATCGAGCATCTGCGGCCGCTGGTGCTCCGCGATGTCGCCAACGACATCGGGATGCACGAGTCGACCGTCAGTCGTGTCGTCACGAACAAGTACATGCACACCCCGCAGGGTGTCTTCGAGATGAAGTATTTCTTCCACAGCGGCATCAGCAGCTCGTACGGCGATGCCGTTTCCTCGGTCACCATCAAGCAGCGCATTCGCAAGATCATCGAGAACGAAGACCAGCGCAAACCCCTCTCCGATTCGAAGATCGTCAGCATCCTCCAGCGCGAAGGGTTGATGCTGGCGCGGCGTACGATTGCGAAGTACCGCGAAGAGCTCAAAATCCCGACCTCCAATCAGCGGAAGGTCCTTTTCTGATGTATGACCGATGCGCGTTGAATTGACAGGACGACATGTCGAGATCTCTCCTGGCCTCCGCCGCCTCGTCGAACGAAAGCTTCACAAGGTCACCCGTGTCCTGAACGACGCGGGGGTGTCCGCGACGGTGGTCGTCACGAAAGAAAAAATCAACAACGTGGTGGAGCTGACCCTGCACGCGCGTGGTGAGCAGTTCCTCCACGCGGTGGGGAAAGCCAGCTCCTGGGAAACTGCGACAACGGACGTGATTGCGAAGGTGCTGCACCAGGCCGAGAAGATGAAGGGGAAGTGGCACGAGCGGAAGCGCCGCGGCCTCGCATCCCGTTCCGCGCACACTCCTCGTCCCGCGCGCCGTGCGGCGGCGCGTGCGGCAGCACCCGTGACGGCGACCACCGCCTCCTCCGATCGGCCGCGCAAGCGCGTCGTGCGGGCACTTCGATACTCGGTGAAGCCGATGAC
>Ga0137368_10006385_pt1 | contig 12365 bp, 8 predicted proteins | sample SagtaG_13_FD_104917 | JGI IMG/M metagenome (GOLD analysis project Ga0137368, IMG submission 104917) | Vadose zone soil microbial communities from Sagehorn Ranch, Mendocino, California, USA - Sage1_L_100_16 metaG | ecosystem: Environmental > Terrestrial > Soil > Vadose zone | place: USA...
CCTCAAGCCTTAAGCCCCAAGGCTCAAGGCTCAAGGATCAAGGCTTCAGTCTCAAGTCCCTCGAACCTCACTGCTTTATCACTGACTCCCGCTCGTCCGAGGCGGCCGTCGGACGATTGCCGGTCACTTCGCCAACCATCCCGCTTCGCGGATCGACAAACGCCACGTTGATGCCTTTGGTCGCATCGGGTGTGCTGCTCTGTCTGGTGAAGATGGTTGTCTTCGCGTTTGGCGTTCCCACACCAAGCGTGATGGCTATCGTCGATGTCGTGGGAATCGCGCCCCGGTAGTGGACGATGAATACCTGATAGACACCGGCTGCGGCGCCGGCGATCGGCACGGAGACGGTTTCAGGTCCAAACCCCGTGATGTTGTCCTCGGTCTCGAGTGCGGATGTCGGTCCCGTTGGGTGCCGCCACCACACATGCGATCCGTCGGGTTCGATGACGTGCAGGTCCATGTCAACCAGCGTATTCCACGTGAGCGAGATCTCCAGATCTCGTAACCGGAACGGCGTGGTGACAGCGACGAGAACCTGCGGCGAAAACGGGCCGACCCCAAACGCGTTACGTCCTCTGACGCGGACCGTGTACGTTCCCAACGGCACTCTCGGCACCACGATGCTCGCCTGACCGACTGGAAGACTGAGCGTCTGTCCAGTCGACGGAACGACCGCCTCGAGGTCGTAGGTGGTGGCGTTCGGTATCGGATCCCAACTGAGCGCCACCGCATCGCCGGTGACCACCGGTGGATGGATCGTCGTCGTCCCAGGCCTGCCCGCGACGACCCCGCCAACGGCAAACGATGTGACCGGCGACGCGACGCCGGCGCCCCAGACAACCTGCACCGTATAGGAGCCGGGGGGAATGGGCCCTCCGGAGAACACGCTGGTGGCCCTCCCGATCACAAACGGACCGATTGGAAGTCCGTTGAAGGTGCCGACGAGGGTTGTCCCCGCCGGCGGAGGCACCGGGGCGTTGTAGGTGATGAGAATCGTGTTGTCGGGAAAAACTGTTACGACCGGGGCTTCTGGCGCCTGGGCAAATGCGTTCGAGGCCAGCCCAAGAATCGCCAGGCCAATTGCACACGCAACTAAGAGTCGTTGACCTTTGAAGTACATCCGTCTCTCCTGCGAAGCATCACATGGACACTCGTGCCGCACGAGCATAAGCTGTCGGCCCACCGGTGCGCAATGGTTTTCAGGCGCGCATCCGGACCGACATATAAACTACGCAAAGTCATCTGCTGTATGTCGGCAACAGGGCAGTCGCCCGTCACGCGATCGGCTCCGGTGCTCCGCGTTCGCACCCCGGACGGCCACGTGCATCGATTCACCGAATCGTTTCACATCGGCCGGGGCGAGGAATGCGAAGTGCGGATAGACGACGCGCTCGTCAGTCGCAGGCATCTGTTGGTCTCGGTCGAAGATGGCCGCTGGACATTTCAGGATTTGCGCAGCGCCAACGGCGTCTTTGCCGACGGAATGCGACTCGAGACCGCGGCCATCAGCAAAGGACTGACGATTAGCCTCGGCCGCCAGGGGCCGATCGTGTCTCTCGAGATCGAACAGCCGGGTCGCGCCACCGATCCGCGCAAGACCGAGCGCGAGTCGCAAGCGCCCGACGCGCTGGCGTTGAACGATTACGCCGCGCGATATCTCACTCCCGCCGTGGATGACGAGCCGGTCGGCCGGCGGACCATGATGATCCGCAAGGCCTTTCAGCAGGTCCAGAAGAAGCAAAAAAGAAAGTACTTGGGCGTCGTGGTTGTGCTCGCCGCCGCGGTGGTTGCGGCTGCCGGGTACGCCTATTACGGCCATCTGCAGATGGCTAAGCAGAAGGCGCTCGCCGAGGACCTGTTCTACTCGATGAAGACGCTCGACGTGGACATCGCGAATCTCGAGCGGCTCATCGCGTCGAGTGGCGGCGCGCAGGGCGAGGATCAAGTCAAACGTTACCTCGAGCGTCGCCGGCAGATGGAGAACACGTACGACAGCTTCGTCGCCAACCTGTACAACCGCGACCTGACCGAGTCCGAACGTCTGATCCTGCGCGTCACACGAATCTTCGGCGAATGTGAAATTGCGGCGCCCCCTGAATACCTCGACGAGGTCGCCCGGTACATCGCGAAGTGGCAATCGTCGGGGCGCTTCGCGCGTGCTATCACGCTCGCCCAGGAAAAGGGCTACCCGAAGTTCATCGCCAAGGAGTTCCTCAAACAGGACCTGCCGCCGCAGTTCATCTACCTTGCGATGCAGGAAAGCGATTTCAATGCGTTCGCCAGCGGCCCGCCGACGTACATGGGATTCGCAAAGGGCATGTGGCAGTTCGTGCCCGACACTGCGCGGCGGTACGGGTTGCAAACCGGCCCGCTCGTCGGGGTTCCGCAGCCTGACGCGGCCGACGATCGGCACAAATGGGACAAGGCCACCGTAGCGGCGGCGCGCTACATCAAGGACATCTACTCGACCGACGCGCAAGCGTCCGGGCTGCTGGTGATGGCGGGGTACAACTGGGGTGAACAGCGCGTCATCAACATGGTTCGCAGCCTCTCACCCAATCCGAAGGATCGAAACTTCTGGAAGCTGCTCGAAAGGTACCGGACGCGAATCCCGAAACAGACCTACGATTACGTGTTCTATATCGTGTCCGCGGCCGTCATCGGCGAGAACCCGAAAGCGTTCGGGTTTCCCTTCGACAGCCCGCTCAAATTTCTCGAGACAGACGAGGGTTCAAAATAGAGATGACGCTCGGGACCGTCCTGAGCCCGTCGAAGCAAGGCGACGTCCTCGCCGGAGCTCGCCATGAGTCAGCGTGAGCGGGGGCGGACACCGAACGAACCGAACGCTCCGAAGGCTCTGCTGGCCGCAATCCTCCTGTTCGCGGCACTGCTCCGCGTCATCTTCTTCGTCGGCCTCGTTTCGGGAGACCCGCAGGACGACGGCGTCTATTACGGTCACGCCCTGACGCTCTATCAGCAGGGTCCGACAGGGCTCGAGCGCTTTCGCCACCTGCCGCCGGATTTCCTTCCCAATCCCGTCGATCAATTCGATGTGCGGCCCATGGTTACCTATCCGATTGCCGCCGCATTTGCGGCCTTTGGTCCCGGAGAAGTGGCCGCGACCCTGTGGACGTTTGCGTGCTCGATGCTCACGGTACTCATCGTGTTTCAGCTTGGCCGTGAAGTCCACGACACCGCCGTCGGACTCCTGGCCGCTCTCTTGTGCGCGTTCTATCCGCTCGAGGTCATCAACGGCTCGCGCATTCTTTCAGACGTGCCCGTCGGGTTTTTCTGCGCTCTAGCCTTCTGGCTGTTCGTGCGAGCCGGACGGCGCTCGCGGCCTCGTCTCTATGCGCTCGCGGGCGCAGCCGTCGGCGGCGCCTATCTGGCCAACGCACGCGGTTTGATCTTTCTCGTGGCGATCGTTGCCTGCGCAACCGGTCTCGCGATGCTGCGCAAGGTCACATGGCGGGCGCCAGCGCTGGTGATGGCAGGCTTCGTCGCGGTGTTCACTGTCGAGGCGCTCGCCTATTACGTCGCAACGGGCGAGCCGTTCCTGAGTTACCGCATTCAGACCGGCGCGGCAGCATTCAAGTATCTGCGCGAGCCGGTGTCGAGCTTTCTCTGGGGCAGGCTGCGCGTCAGCTACAACAACGGCCAACCGCTCGAACTTGTCAGGAGCGTTCTGCTGCTCGACGTCAAGCCCGCAAACCAATTCGGGTTGTTCTTCTATCTGTTCGCCGCATCAGCCGTGTTTAGTCTGATTAAACGCCGCAATCTGCTGCTGCTCGCGCTTGCCGCGGGGCTTTGTGTGTACCTCGAATTCGGTCCGGTGCGGCTCTCGTTCGACAGCGCGACGCGTGAGCTGAATTACATGATGGTGTTCAAGCAGGAGCGGTTTCTCATGATGGTCACCGCGCCGTTTGCGGTCATGAGCGCGGATCTCTTGCGGAGGAGCGGCAGGAAAAACCGAATCGTGGCCATCATCGTGGTGACCGCTCTCCTGGTCACCTCGATCGCGGTCACGAGGCGCACGCGTGATCACTATCGCTCCGGACTGCAGGATCTTCGCGAGGCCGTCTCAGATGTTCGCGCGCATCCAGATCGCGTCTTCTTCGGCGATTTCTGGGCAATCGAGCACTTGAAGATCTTTACGCGCTACCAGGCCGGGAATCTGCGCGTGTTGACTCCGCACACTGCCCCGGACGAGCTCGCTGGCGCATGCGTGATGCTCGGCGGCAGCCGCGGCGTCGAGCTGCTCGCCGACTACGTCGAGCAATCGCTGCCGCCGTTTGCGCGCGAAGTTCTCAACACTGGCACGGCACCGGAAGGCTGGACGCTCGTGAAGAATGTCAGCGCAACGCGCAACGGTCAGCGCTTGCACGATTTCAGAATCTACTGCCTCCCATCGGCAGCGGAACAGGCAGCGGTGCGTCCGGGCTGAAGTTAATTGGTATCGTCGACGTCGACGTGCTCGTCGACGTACTGGTCGACGTGCTCGTCGACGTGCTGGTTGACGTGCTCGTCGACGTGCTGGTTGACGTGCTCGTCGACGTGCTGGTGGAAGTACTTGTTGAGGTACTCGTCGATGTGCTTGTACTCGTCGACGTGCTCGTGCTCGTCGACGTACTGGTTGATGTACTGGTTGTCGAGCTCGTTGAGGTACTCGTGGACGACGTCGATGTCGTCGACGTCGAGGGCAGCGTGGTCGGCACGCTCGTCGTAACGGTCGTCGAAATCGTCGTCTGCTCCGACGTCGTCGGCGGAACAGTCGTCGTCGTTGTCGTCACGATGCCCTGGCTGATGACGAACGTGAGTCCCGCGACGACGATAGTGGCACTGCGTGGCGGACCGGGATTCGGCGCAACTGTGAAATTGACTCGACCCGGGCCAACGCCGCCTGTCGACGCCAGCTGAATCCAGTCGACAAAGTTCTGCACAGTCCACGAACACGTCGGGCCGGTGATCACGTCGACTCCGCCCTGGCCGCCGGCCGCGTCGACAGACGCGCCGTTGGCGCTCAGGCTGAAGCTGCACAAGACCGGCACCGAGGTCGTCGTCGTGGAGATAGCGGTCGTTGTCGGCGGCGGAGCGTTGGTCGCCAACATCACGAGCGTGTTGAAGCCGAGGGGGCTGCCTTTGCAGTCGCGCAGTGTCTCACCGCCGGTCCAGCGCAGGAACTGCGAGTCGACGGTTCCGAAGAACACGCGCTCGGCAACGCACTCCGGAGAATCCGCTGTGAGCGTCCCGCGATAATCGCCGTTGTCGAGCGATCCAACGAGCTGGCCCGTGACTTGTCCGCCACCTCCGCCGGGTGTGGTGTAGAAGCCGGTTACTCGATAGACCGGTTCGGCTTCGGTTCCCCACAACCGCGATAGCCACGACGAAGCAGACGTTTGTCCCACCGCTTGCAGGACGATGGTGAGAACGGCCGGAACGGTGGGCCCAATCTGGCCGGCGGAGACGTAACTTCGAACCGTGGCCGGAGTGGGAATCGTGGTGGTTGGCGCAGTTGTTGATGGACCCGTGCCGCCGCCGCCACCAATGATTGACGTGGTGGTTGCCGGCACGGTTGGCGTGACGGCGCTCGGCCCTGACGGGCTTTTCGTGTCGCACGCGATCCACAGGACCACCAGAAGAACACTGCCCGCCAGGATTTTGCGCATATGTTCGCGGGACCGCTATCTCCGGCCGGACGGCCCTCTTACCTCAGGCCTGAATCCTGCGTAGTTTCCCGAAGTGCCGAAATTGCAGGTGGCCTGCGCTGTGTTGTTGCCTTCGTTCGACTCCACGATCGAATTGCCCTGATCCGCGACGATGAGAAACGAGCAGGCGCTGCTGACCGAACACGGATAGGGGACATTGTAGTTAAGGTCCGCCTGCTGACCCGCATCAATCGCCGGCGTGACCCGGTCAACAACGGTCGCGGACGCACTACTTGTATCGAACACGACCCGCGTGATCGAGCCGCCGGCGCCGGCGTTACCCTGGTTTCTGACGGTGACGTACAGAAGCGTGCCGCTGCTTCCGGTTCGACAGAAACTCCCGGTCGGCGTATAAGGCGCGAGGTCAGGTAGCGGAACCGTTGTCGTCGCTATCGACGTGGTCGTTTGAACCGAAGTCGTGGTCGACGACGTCGTGGTCGTAGTCGTCACCATTCCCTGATTGACGACCAGCGTCAGCCCCGCGATGACAATCGTCGCGCTTCGGGGCGGGCCCGGATTCTCGGCGACCGTGATCGACACTGTACCGGCTCCGAGTCCAGTAGCCGGCTGCACGTTGATCCAATCGACGAAATTCTGCACGGACCAGCCGCACGTCGGACTGGTTGTCACACCGACTGTTCTCTGCCCACCGCTCGACTCGACCGATACGCTGCTGGCGCTCAGCCCGTAGCTGCACTGCAGCGGTATTGTCGTCGTGGTGGTCGAGACTGGAATGGTCGTTGGCGGCGGCGCGTTCGTGGCAATCATCAGGAGCGTATTGAAGCCGAGCGGACTTCCCTTGCAGTCACTTAAGGTTTCGCCGCCCGTCCAGCGAAGAAACTGTGAATCAACGGTTCCGAAAAACACGCGCTCGGCGATACATTCCGGCGACTCGGCAGTCAGATAGCCTCTGAAGTCTCCGTTCTCGAAGGTTCCGACGAACTGTCCCGTCACTTGCCCACCGCCGCCGGCGGCGTTGCGCCAGAAACCTGTGACAGACCACACAGGGTCAGCTTCTTTTTCGAAGAGGCCGGCGATTTGCGACACGAGCGAGGCCCGCGTCCCCGCTGACTGAAGCACCATCGTCAGCTGGTTCGGTACCGCGGGCGATACGGTGCCAAAGCCGACGAACGTCCGAACGGTCGCTGGCGTGGGAATGCTGGTCGTCGTCGTCGGTGGAACGGTCGGGGGCACCGTGCCAGGTACCGACGTCGTCGTTGTCGCCGGTGCGGGTGTAGTGACGGTGACGCTACCTGGGCCCGTTGGACTTTTGTTATCGCACGCCACGAGAAAGCCGGCGAGTACGAGACCTGCAATGAGCAGCTTGCGCATATGCACGATTTCTAGAAGGTCCAGTCAAGACCAACGACTGGCGTGAACTTGTCCCTAAGACCGTTGTCTCTGATTGAGAAAATGCCGTGCAGCGATAGCAACACCTTGCCTTTGAGATTCCACTTCAACCCTGGCGCGAGACTCTGCTTGAGAATCCCCTCTGACTGTGCACCGGCAAACGTCGCGCTGGTCACCGGCAGATTGGGAATCGAAATAGGGCTCGAGACGTACCCAAGCTTGCCGCCGCCGTTGATCTGCCGCGAGAGAAAGTCGACGATCACCGTGAGCTTCGGCGCCGCTTCGAGCTCGATGCCTACGGCGTACTGGAATGAGTGACGAGCTGTGACGGTCGGCTGGAAATCCGACACGATATCGATGCCTTTGCTCCACCACTCGTAGCCGATGTTGGCGTGCGGGCGGAATTTCTTCTTGCCGGCGGAAAACACGAGGGAACCAAGCGTGCGCGTGATACCGAGGCCCCTGAGATTCTCGCGGCTGCCTGTTGGAAGCCGCACCGTCGCCACCAGCGCGAAACCACCGGGATCCGGCGTCAACGGCGCGTCGGGCGGCGGCTTTTTCCCGAAACGTAGCAGGCGTAATTTCCCGAGGAGCGCAACGTCGCCGAGCCCTGTCGATTCGCCTTTCCCCGTGGCACGAATCAGAATGCTGCCGTTCGCATCCTCCACCCAGGACAGCGCATTCAGCCTGACACGGACAATGGGCACCGCCACGCCGACGTCGAGGATGTCGGTCGCACCCATCACGCCCTGAATCACGGTCGTTTCGGAATTGAGCACCAGACTCATGATTCCCGTTTGGTTGAAGAGCGGATCAGACGATTCCAGTTTCGCGAGTGGGAACCGATCGAGATTGTTGGTGGTTGGAAACGTTGTGGACTTTCGCGGTGGCCCGAGCGTGTCGTAAGTCGCCACCATGAGGGTCCCCGCAAAACTCATTTTCCCCGCACCCGAGGTGATTGCGCGCTCCGCGAACGCGGGACCGAACGTGCTTGCCGTTCGCGCCTCGAGCCCGGTGCTCTTGTCCAACTTGAACGCGAATCCGCCCGACGAAGTCGCGAGCGGCGCGCCCGCCACTTCGATCGCCGTGTTGACCCGGATCGCTTCACCCACTTCTCTGACAGCGGAAGTTTGTTGTGTCAACTGCCGCAATGTGTCAGCAAGCGAACCCTCGGTCGTCGCGGAAGTCGTCGGAGCGGTCTGAGCCGCGGCAGAAACGCAGTTCAGAAGTAAGAACGCAATGGCTGTGAGGAGGGCGTCAGACCCCTTGTCGGTTACCGAAAACCCTATCATTGTTCGCACAGGTCCCCCGTGGCCGCGTGATCTGCGGAACTCTGGTGCCACTAGTCGCCCGAGAGGTATCGCACTGTTCGCGAGAGTAGTCAAGCGTTAGTGTAATTGGCTAGTGGCGCGTAACAGCTGAATCACTAGCATCTTTCGGGCGGGGCATCCCTCCTCCACCCCACCGCGCAAAAACCGCGCGGCGGGGACCCCGGCGACTGGCTGCGTTGCTCCTGCCTCAAATACTCCCAGTATTCTCGGTCGTCGCGCCTTGCCATTCGGGCGCCGCGCTCCAAAATCTGCTAGTGATTCAGCTGCTACGAGCCACTACTGTGGCTGCCGACTCTCGCCGTTTGTCGCCGTATCTATTTGTCGGGTGGTCGGCTCAAACCGATAGAGCGCAAATTCTTGGCCTCGCTCCCAATACTCGTGCACTTTGACGGCGGGACGGACCTTCAGCGCTTTGCGGCAGAGCTCCTGTTGCACGGGCACCTGTACGTTGCACCAGAAGTTCCAATGCACGTAGACGCCGTCGGTGAACCGTGAGGTCAGAAAGTCCAGGTAGGCGGGATTGTTGAACACCAGCGACATCTGACCGGCGTTGACACCCCACACGTGAAACATTCCCGGGTTGTGGGTCAGCACATAGGAGTTGCCGCGAAGGAGCGGCGTCATCGCCTCGGCAAATCGCACGTCGGCGCGAGCAGCCCATGCCTCCTCAGTCGTCGCGCGAACGAGCGGCGCGTACCAGAGAAACTGGAAGCCGAGCGCCACGGCGACGATGTTCGCAGCGGAAAGCGATGGCGGCGGGTAGACACGCGCACGCGCGCCCTCGAGCCACGCGGCCACCTGTGCGCCACCCATCCCCGCGAGAATGGCGATGGGCGGATACGTCATGAGCGAGTAGCGCACGTCGGCACCGTAGTTGTAGCTGCCCGCGTAGAACACCAGGCCGATGCCGACGAACGCGGCAAGGTAGAGGAGTACGGTGATACGCTCCGCCAGGAACCGACGACCGATGAGGCCGATGAGCGCGAGCTCGCTGAACACGACCGGAAACCGTTCGTCCGCAATATAAAAGCGGCCGTTGACCCGCAGGTTTTGCCGCAGGTACCGTAACGACACGCGCGCTTCAGTGGTGCCCCAGCCTTCGTTTCGGACGACGAATATGTGCCCGAGATGCACGGCGATGAGCGCGACAAAAAGCAGCGCAGCCAACCAGAATCGCGGGCGAACGAATTCGTCGCGCGCGCGCAGCCACATGAGCGCGCCGATCACCGGCACGACCAAGAACGACTCCGGCCGAAACTGAACGGCGTAGGCTGTTGCCACGCTCGTGGCGAGCAGCGCAGTAGTGTTCCTCGATCTACAGAAGTACGCCGCCGCAGCAAGCGCCGTGACCACGGCGAGCGACGCGGAAGGCTCCACCGCCGCCGTTGCGGACCAGAGAAGCTGCTCGGGCGTGAGCGCGATGATCAGCGCACCAAGGAACGCAGCAACGCGGTCGCTGAACAGCAAAAACGTGGCGAGATAGACCGCGCAGACCGTCAGGCCCATCACGATCGCGTTGACGACGAACGCTTTGTTTGCGTCCACTCCGCCCAGCCGGTAGACGAGGCTCAACAGGTGCGGATACGCGTACGGCTGCTTGTTGTACTCTCCGGCCAGGCACTGCAGGCGGCCGTATTCGACAATGCCGTTGTTGCACATCTGAGCCAGGCGGACATCGCTCAGATTCTGACCAATGCTTTGATAGATCTGCTCGTCGTAATAGATGCGATTGGTCCGCGGTGCGACGAAGACCGTGAGTGCCACAGCCAGGAGCGCCAGCGCCGTCATCCTCGAGACGTCTCTGCGATCGAGCTCACGCGCGACTTGACGCGCAACGAGCGCCGCCAGTACGAGGCCGACAACGACACACACTTCGAGCGACCAGAACTGCCACGTTTTAAGGTGCTCGCGGAGCGTCGCTTCAATCATTGGTTACCGTCTTTGGCGGCGCTGAAGCCCCGCCCTCCACAACCAAGTCCCGCTCTTCGCGGATTTCGGCAGACGCGTCTTCGGGACCACCGGGACGATCGACGAGGAACGGCCCGATGGCCAGCGCGTCGGCGCCGGATCGAAGGAAGACGTCGACGGCCTGTTCAGGCGAGCACACGAGCGGCTCGCCGTGGATGTTGAAGCTCGTATTCAGGAGCGCGCCGACCCCCCACCGCCGACGCGCCTCGCGTAGAAGCGCCGCAAACTCCGTCGAGTCATCGTCTGAAACGAACTGCGGGCGGCATGTGCCGTCAATGCTCATCACGCCGGCGAAATTCAGTCGATAGGGGCTTGCCACCTCGTGCGCGGTGGTCATGAAGCGATTCCGGGAGCCTGCCCAGTCCGCCAGCACCCGCGGTCCTTCGCTTTCGAGCAGACTGGGGCAAAACGGCTGATACCACACTCTCCGTTTGAGCACGAGGTTGAGACGATCGCGCAACGCGGGACGATCGGGCCGCGCGAGCACGCTCCGATTGCCAAGCGCTCGCGGACCGTATTCCATCCCGCCTTGAAACCACATGACGATTCGCTCGCGTTCCAGAAGATCGGCAACGCGCTCGGCAAGTCTGGGTTCCACCTGCATGGGCAGACTCGCGGCCTGAAGCGCGCGCTCGATTGCCGGCCGATCATACGCGTGACCGAGATCGAGACGATTGAGATGGAGCGCAACCGGCTCTCCCGAGCTCGCCGCGGCCACGACTGCCGCACCGAGGGCGAGGCCGCCGTCTCCCATGTGCGGAAACACGTAAATCTCTTCGACTTCAGGAGCCAGCCGGATGCGGCGAGTGGCCTTCACGTTGGATACGACGCCACCAGCCAGCGCGATCCTCCCGAGGCCGGTCAGTCGCACGGCGTCGCGCGCGAGCGCCACCGAGGTGTGCTCGACGACCCGCTGCGCGAGGTACGCGAATTGTTCGTTGGCATACCGCCAATGGATCGGCGCGAGCACGCTCCGGAGCGCGTGACCGGGGCCGAGCGTGTGTATCACACCCGATGTCACCCGAACGTACTCGAGCAGCGGGTTTTCCTCATCAGGAACAGGCGCGGCGTAGTCGGCAAGCGCCATGACCTTGCCTTCGTCTTCGAGCTCACGCATGTTGAGGAGGTTCGTGACGTGCTCGAAAAAAACGCCTAACGAGTGCTGTGCCGGGGAGGCCGCGACGCGCTGCAGAACGCCGTCGCGGAACGTCGAGATGGTGGACGACAACCCATCTCCAAGACCGTCAATCGTGAGAACGGCGCATGGCGCGAAGGCGGCAGCCCACGCGGCAGGTGCGGCATGCGCTTCGTGGTGATCGACCAGGCGCAGCTCGGCGCGCGAGAGACCGTGCCGCGCAAGCGTGCGGCGCAATGCAGAATAACTGAGCGCCCGTGAGAGCGATCCCGGCCGCCATTCGGTCATCCGATACTTCACGCCGCGCGTCGCTCGGGCCACCGGGCCGGGCCAGGTCTTCCGCCGCCGTACGGCGTAGTAGCGTTCTTTGCTGCCCGGCCACCAACGACCCAGTGTTTTAGCCGGATCGAATGTCGAAACCGCGACGACATGGATCTGCTCGGGCCTGACTCCCGCGTGCGACAGGCAGGCGTCGATCGAGTGAGTCGGAAACTGAACTTCGAGCTTCCGCCTCGTCAATCGTTCTTCGTTGACCGCAAAGCGCAGGCGGCCGTCCTGCAGGAGCGCAGCCCCCGAGTCGTGCCCGTCCCAGATGCCGAGTACGTTCACGACGATCGGATTGGGATCGCCATCAGAACAAGAGATACTTGAAGAGGGACCATACGTACCGCGGCGCGCTCCGCCACACGCGAATGTGTGACACGCCGTGCCTACGAGGATGCTCGTGGCTTGGAACTTCGGCCATGCGGAACCCTCGCCGCAGCGTCTTGATGATCATCTCCTGCTCGATTGTCGTGGAGTCCTCACAGAGATCCAGTTGCCGAACGACTGCTGTGTGGATGGCGCGACAGCCGTTCTGCCTCTCTCTCAACCGGC
>Ga0137368_10006395_pt1 | contig 12349 bp, 6 predicted proteins | sample SagtaG_13_FD_104917 | JGI IMG/M metagenome (GOLD analysis project Ga0137368, IMG submission 104917) | Vadose zone soil microbial communities from Sagehorn Ranch, Mendocino, California, USA - Sage1_L_100_16 metaG | ecosystem: Environmental > Terrestrial > Soil > Vadose zone | place: USA...
GAGCGCGCCGAGCCGCAGCGGCCGGCGCCCGTGCCGCAGCAGGGTGCTGCGCACGACCTGGGCGGCGCGCATGGCTTCGCGGAGTTGATCGCGCAAGAGTTCCTTGCGGGGGTAGAGCGCGAGCGTCTGGATGCCAGACCGCCCAGGGATGGCCCGCTCCGCCATGAAGGTGTACGCGGGCAGGTAGAAGGCGAGCGTCTTGCCGCTGCCAGTTCCGGCCCCCACGATCACCCCATGCGTCTGGCCTGCCGCTGCGGCCGCAGCCACGCTACGCGCAGTCGCCACCTGGAACTGGGCCAACTGAAGCCCTTCGACCTGGGCGGCGGCGACCTCAGTCTGCAGCACGTCCCAGCCGCCGGCCTCCTTGAGCGTGTCCAGCGCCGCTGCAGGATCGATATCCCGCGTTGGGTAGCGACGCGGCGCCACGTGCAGGCGGAAGTCGGCGACGAGCGGTCGGCCGCGCTCCCACCATCGGTTCGATGGGTGCTCCAGGTCCCTGGGGGGAAACAGTTGCCGCAGTGCGGCGATGAGCCGCACCGTCTCAGCCAGGCGTGTCCGATACCGCGGCGGCGACGAGCCGGGAAGCTGCAGCAGCAGTGCCCTGCCGGTCAGGAAGGCGAGCATGGCTTCGGCAGTGGTCGGCGGGTCGACCGGGTTGGCGGCGAGGTATCGGTCCAGGATCTCGAGCACCTCGTCGCGAGAGAGCGCGCCGCTGGTCACTCCCCAGGAGAGCAGGGGGAGCTCGCGGTCCTCGAGCGCGCTGAGCGCCTCGCCGACGAAGCCCGGATCGTCCGGCCCGGTCATGGTCCGCCTCGGCGGCGCAGTTCGACTTGGTCGGCGACGCCTGCCTCCCTGAGCGCGGCGATCTGCTCGTCGGTTAGATCAGCCAGCGTCAGCAGCGGTTGTTCCGCCAGTCGCTTGAGCAGGTTGACGACCTCGCCGGATGCGACTGGCGCCTCGGCGAGGGTCTCGGTGAGCGCGTCGAGCTTACGGAAGAACTCGTCGATATCGGAGTTAGTCGGCGGCGTGCTGGACGCCAGGGACCGCAATCTTGCATGCCAGCCAGTCGCCCGCTCGCGCGGTTCACGATCCAGCAGCGCGATCCGCTCGACAGGCAGGGCATCGAGTTGCGCGGTCGCCCATGCTGTCCACGCTGCGGACAGCGCGTCCGCGATGGCCTGTTTCGATGCGTTGACCTTCCCGCGCGCAACGATGAACGCCCGATCTGAGGGGACGCCAGCGGCGGAGTAGCGTTCCAGGTTTGCCCGGCCGTAGTAGGCGAGACCCAATTCGACGGACAGGGCGATACCGAGGTTGGCGGCATGTCGCGCCGCCCGCACGACCCGCGCCAGTTCACTGATCTGCACATCGAGTTCGGCCACTGCCTTGGAGATACGGCCGCGCTCGGCCGCGCCCTTCTGGCCCTCTTGCAGCCGCCGCGCCTCCGCGCGTAGAGCGACCGCCTTGTCGAGAACCGAGCCTGACGCGGTCACGCCGGCTCCTCAGGGAGCACTGACGCCTCCTGGCTTACCGACGCCCAGTGCCGCAGAAGGGCGTCGAGTTGCGCGACGGCGTCGTCACCGCCCGGGTTGGCCCGCAGTGAAGCCGTCTGCAAGCCGGCATCGAGCCAGGCGTCGCTGATATCCAGGAAGGCCGCGAGGGGCGCCAACTCCGTCCCACGGTCTGGGGCGGCAACCGTCAGCAACGAGTCGCCATCCGGGTGTTCGCGTAGGCGGTCCAGGTCGTGCTCGAGGGTCTCGAGGGGCCGCGCGTCCCAGTCACGCGCAGCCTGGAGTTCCCGCCGGAACTCTGCGATGTTCGTCGGCCCGACGCCGACGCCAACGGCACCGTGCAGAGCCCGCGTGATCGCCTCGATGGTGTCGATGTAGCTGATGCCCCGTGGCAGGCGCTCACGGACGCGGTCCACCCACTGGTGCAGCCTGTCCACCTGCGCCGACACGATTGTCCCGTAGTCGGAGAACCCTGCCACAGCTGGCCGCAGCCAATCCGGCGCCGTGCTCCCGGGAGTCTCCCAGTTCCACCGGCCCGCCGCCGCGCGCAGGAGTGGCAACAGGCGGTTTGCATCGACTATGCGTACGGCACCCGTCCCCTGGGTCACGCCACAACTGGAGCGGAGTGCGTCTACCAGGGCGGCGCGGGCGGCGCGGTGCCGGTCCCAGAGCGTGGTCCACGCCACCGTCCGTAGCCCTGCGTCGCCGCGCTGCCAGCCGGCGCCGTCATCCAAGACGGCTGCCAACAGCTTGGCGTCGTCGTATCCGGGGTGGGCGTAGCCGGCGAGCGCTGCGCCGAGCAGTGAGGCGCGCAGACCGAGCACCAAATGCTCGTCTTCCAGGCTCTGTATCTCCCGTACGCGACGCTGCAGCGTCGTGGCGTGCCGGTCCGCAAGCTCAGCCAGGCGACTGACGTGCTCCGTGGTGCCCTCGGCAAAGCCAGTCTTTGCCTTCAGGATGGCTTGGAAGAAGGTGGCATTGATCGCGTTCCGCGCGAAGCGGATGGGGGCGTGCTCGCCCTCACCAATTCCCTCACCCCTGGCACCCTCGATGGAGACCGACGTCGCCTTGGCCGGCCAGGCCCGCCGCAGCGTGTCCTGCCTCGGTTCGCGCATCAGCGGTTGCGTCCACTGACAGCGGTTCGCCACGGCTTCGGTGACGATGCTGCGCACGTCCGCCGCAGCCTCTTGGCTGAGGACCGCGCCGCGCGAGCCCCAGTCCTCGATCGACTGCAGCCTGCGCTGGAAGGAAGGGGGTGGCCCCTGGGCACTCGAGGCTGGACCGCGTGGGCTGGGCGTCGTGCGCCGGGCGGGCGGCGCTCCGCGACGTGCGTAGCTGAGCGGTTCGATTGCGAATGCCTCGTGGATTGCAGGGTGGAGGTTCACCGCCTCGTCCGGCGCGTCGCCCCACATCTCGAGCAGCAGTTTGCGACGTTCGTCGTCGACAGGGTCCGTCTCCTCAATCACCGCCGCGACGGCGGCGGGGAGGGCGCGGTCGTCCGCTGCGGTTGGGTAATCCTGCCTGAACGACGGGCTGGGGAATTCGCCCCGCGCAAGCGGGAGCGCGTGCTCGACGAGCGTGAGGCGCACGACGCCGCTGAGGACGGCGCGCGCGTTGAACGCCCTCGGCTGGTTGTGCGGCGCACGCGCGTGGACGGCGCGGAGTAGGGCCGACCGGTTGAAAGGGTAAAGGCCGTGCCCTTCATTCGAGGTCTCGAAGCCGGGATGGCAGGTGTCGCGCACCGGACACTCGTCGCAGACGTTGGGGACCTCCTCGGCGCTGCGGATCCCGAGGCGCTCCAGACGGACGCGCCCGAGCCGGGCCGCATTGAGATAGCGGCCGATGAACGAGGTGATGTCGTCGTCGCTGATATCGTCGCCGAACTGCGCGTCGAGGTCATACACGTACGGCGTCCCGGCGGTCGCACGGGTGATCACAGTGTCGGCAAGCCGGTCGAAGAAGCCGCTCGTGACCGCCATGAGAGTGCGGATCGGGGCCAAGACCTGCCGGCCCTCACGGACGCCGGGCTCGATGATGGCGTCGAGCAGATCCCGCTGGACCCCCTGAATAAGGGCGAAGTCCTCGATGAGTAGGACGATCTCCTGCCCTTGCTTGGCGAGTTCTGCTCGGAGTTCCAGCATCGCGCGTTGCAACCGACCAACGCCGAGGTTGGTGGCGGTCATCACCGCGACGTCGAGGTGCTGGTTGAGCAACTCGACCACGCGTGGCTGCAGAGCCGGGGTGGTCATTACGCGACCGAGCAGGCTCTGGGCGACGGCGGACGCCCTGTGCAGGTTGGCGATATCGAGGGGGAGGTCGTCGTTGGTGAAGGTCAGGGGGCGGTCTCCTTCATCCGGCTGGCGGTCGGCAAGCAGGCTTGCGGCCAGGCGCGGGATGAGGCTCCCTGGGCGGAGGAGTTCCTCGCGGACGTGCGGGTCTAGCAACAGCACGGTCAGGCCGCGCGGGCCGTACAGCAGACGAGCGTTGGTGGCCTCGGCGGGCGCCTGGGTCTTAGCCAGTGCTTCGGCGAGTTGGTTGAGCAACCGCTGCTCCAGCCCAGCCTGGTCGACCTCCTGATCGAGTCGGCGGACATCTTCACGCAACTGCGCGAAGTGCTCGCCCTCGACACCAGCGAGAAGTTCGTCCACGACCGCGACGAGGCTGGTCCGCGTCTTGGGGAGGTAGATGACACGGCGCTGTTCCGTTGAGGGAATCTGCTCGCGGATCCAACGCACCAGGTGCGACTTGCCGGTGCCGGAGTCGCCGATGACTGGCATGAGCAGGGCGCCGGCGCCGGTAGACCGGTTGACGAAGTCGTTCAGGACGGCCCGCTCGTCGACCGGTTCTCCGCGGTCCTCGTGTCGTGCGACGACCGGCCGGCGCCGGATGCGCAGCGGTGCGTGGGTGGCGATAAAGACCTCCCGCGACGGGGTTACTGCCTCGGTGCTGATCGTGTCGATCACCTGGGCTGGATCCCAACAGAGATACCCGCGGAAGTCAGACATCGGCCGCTCCAAGGATGGTGATGTCGGTCACGACGCGCGTCCTGCCTGGAGCGTCGGGGTCGACCACGAGCAGCGAGCCCGCCGCGTCCGCTCCCCGCTCCAGCCGGATCCACTCCTGGTGGTGCCCGCACAGCAGGGCGAACGAGGTCGCCGGGTCGAGGCGCTCGGGGTCGTGCACGACCCCGAGCGCGTGGGCATATGCGCCCCCGGGCAAGACAGGAAGGTCGTCGAGCAGTAGCTCGACGACCGAGCGCACCCGCGGGCGCTCGCCTGGGCTCCACGCTGACAGGACGACCTGCCGGACCGCGCCGGTCGGATCGGCGACCAAGCGGCGGGCTCCACTCGTGGCCAACAGCGGCTGGCTTACCAGACCCAGCGCTGGACCCCAGTAGGTGAACGAATTCCAGCGGGTGTTGTTTCTGAACGGGGGACCGACCCGCTCGGGAAACGCGCTCTGCTGTCGTTGCTCCACGTCCTCGAAGGTGAGCGGCTCGCCGAGCGGATCAAGGGTGAGGAACCAAACGAGCGCCCGTGTAAGGTCGCGGGGTCCCCGCTGCTCGTCGTTGTCGCCGATCCCGGTGTTGCCGTCCGGCGCGAGGGCGGCCGTGCGGAGTTCGGCTGCGAACGCGGCGAAGTCATCGGCCGCTGCCGGCGCAAGCGGCCGGGTCAACTGCAGCACCCCGTCGCGCTCGACGTGCAACAGCCCGAGCTCCCGGAGAGGGTCGACCGCGAGTTTGAGAGCTGTGCCATCCTCACCACCCCGTAGGGACGCGGGGGAGAGCAGTGCCTCCGCTTGTTTGACGTTCATCGGCCGGCCGTCGGCGATGAGCCTAGCCACGGCCCACATCGCTGTGGGGAGGATCCCGGGCGGGTTAAGGAGTGCCATCAGAGGAGCTCCAGGGCGGTGGTGATCGAGAGGTGGTTGCTGTGCAGGTCGACCAGTTGCAACTGGGGCCGCTCGGGGGCAACGACGGAGGCGGAGTGCAGTAGATAGGTGGCTGCGGGGAAGCGCAATCGCCCCTTGACGTCCGAGCCAAGATCGGTGGAGTCGCCCGCTAGGACTACCACGAGCGGGCCCTCGAACGTGGTGAGCAGGTCGCAGTCGTAGTCGACTAGCACGGGATGCGGGAACGCCGCCGCCTGCAGCGCGTCCGCCGCCGCCTCATCAATCCCTGGACCACTCACGACCGACATGCCTCGACGGGCAAGGCGCTCGAGCAATTGCGGAACGAGGTCGAGTCGCTCCCGCTCGGACGCCCACCAGATGCTCAACCAACTCGAGCGGCCGCGGAAACGCTCAAGCGGGTCCCAGCTGACCGCGGCCCACGCGTGGACAGCCGGCAGCGGGCCGGTTACCGGCCCGGCGTAGTCGCCAATCTGCCGATCGTCACCAGCGTCCCGGCAGTGCGGGCAGCCGCGACAGTACGGCTGCGTGCCGAGCCGGCCGTCCTGCCAGCGCGCCCGATAATGCCTGGCGAGGAGTTGTCCTGTGCACGCCCGGCCGGCGATGACCTCGCGCATCCGCTTCAGGAGGTCGCGCTGTTCCTGAAGTAGCGTCCGCCGCTGCCCTTCGATAGCCGCCGTCCAGCGGGTGGGGTCGTTGACCTGCCCGTCGAGCAATTCGACATTCATCCGGGCGCCTCGAGCGGCGTAAAAGCCTTCAAGGCGTTCGACCCACTGCTGTGCAGGCTCGTCGGCTCCCCGCTGCGGTGGCTGCGGCGAATGAAGGCGGATGAGGCCGCCGACCTGCATCAGGTTGAGGGTGCGCAGGTTCCACTGCTGGTTGCGGCCGAAGCCCTCGCGCATGTCGCCGGGTCGTGCGTCGAGATCCAGTTCTAGAAGCCCGTCCGGCCGCGTCGTCGCCGTCTGCTGCATGCGCTGCCAGCGTTCCCAGCCGCGTTCGACAGAGATCACGGTGACCTCGTTGAGATTGCGCGCGACCGGTTCGTCGGTGGGGCACCACGCCAGGTAGGACACCGACGGGTGCCCGTCCCGGCCGCTGCGGCCGACCTCCTGGTAGTAGCGGTCGATCGTCTCCGGCACGCAGGCGTGCACGATTGAGCGTACGTCCGCCATGTCCACGCCCAGGCCGAACGCGGATGTGCCGACGATGATGTCGAAGGCGGTCGGGATCGCGTCGCCCCAGGCCGACTCGCCCCGCCAACCCTCGACAGCCTCTTGGCGCTGGGCGTCCGTAGAGTCACCTGTCACCTCTGTCACCCGGCCGAAGCCGTGCGTCCGCAGCAGACTCGCCCAGTCGTCCGCGTCCTGGCGCTTGGAGGCGTACAGGATCAGCGGCCGCTGCAGCCGCGCGACCGCCTCCAGCACGGCCTGGGAGCGGGCGCTTTGGTCAGCGAAGTGGCCGACATAGTAGGAAGGCTCCTGGCGCAGGGCAGAGGCCCACACAAGGGCGGTCTCGCCGCGGGAGCCGAAGAGTGACGCCAATGTGGCGACGTGCCTGTCGGTGAGGGTGGCGCTCATCGCGACGGTCACCGGCGCACGTCCAGGCGGCGCCGCGGCAAGGAGCGTCTCGCGGAGGCCGGCGAGCAACTGGAACTCCGGCCGGAACTCGTTGCCCCACTGCTCGACCAGATGTGCCTCGTCAATAACGAGGAAGCGCAGCAGCCCAGCCTCGGCGGCTTCAGTGACAGCCCCGCTCAGCCCAGACATCAGCGCCTCGGGCGAGGTGAACAACAGCCGCTGCCGCCCGGCTCGGACGTCCTCACGGATCGTCCGCTTGGTCTCCTCGGACATGCCGCCGGTATAGGCGAATCGCCGATTCGCGCCGACATCGATACCGTGTCGCCTGAGCAGGGTGCGCGTCCCACGCTCCATGTCCAGTGCCAGCACGACCGTCGGCACGACCACCACCGACACGCCGGCATCATACGACCGGAGCAATGCCGGTGCCTGCACCACGGCGGTCTTTCCGTTCCCGGTCGGCAGGCACACGATCACGGTGCTTCCCGGCGGCGCGAGCGCCACGGTGCGGGCGGCCTGGCGTTGGCTGACCGATAGGTAGGTGGGATACCCGAGCGCCGTACGCCAAAAGGGGTCGGCCGGGCAGGCGCTGGCTCTGCGGCCCGTGTAGGCTTGGGCGCCCAGGTACACCTGCCGCAGGTCTTCGGCGGCGGCCTTGTCGGACTGAGCGTCTTCGGCGGCGGCCACGTTGGGGCCGGCCACTGGCGGGTGCCAAGGGTCGGCCGTGACGTGCTGTGCACCTGACTCTGGCCACGTGCGGCAGCCGACAAGGCGCCAGGTGTTCGCGGAGGGCAGCAGGGGGTCGATCGGGATGCGCAGGTCCGTGGGGATCCCTGTGCGGCTTTGGTGCTCGAGCAGGACCTGGCGGATCAGGGCGGCGATGTCGGCGTCGCCGGATCGGCCGTCGCGCCGCGCCACGAGGGCGTCGCGGAGTCGCCGGCACGTGCCGGTCGCTGGTTGCGCGGGATCGACGGCCGGCCAGGCGTCGAGCAGGAGTTGGGCGCAGGCCCAGTGATCAGCCGGCATGGTCGCTCCACGCTGTCGCGCTACGGATCAGGCATGTGACGGCGGCTAAGCGGATGTGCGGCTGCTCAAGCCCGGCGGCCAGCGCCTCGGCGACGGCTACGTCGGTCAGGTAGCTCTCGGTGTCGCCCAGCAACCGGCCGGCTGCGCGTCGCGCCTCGGCTTGGGCGGCCGAGATCGCGATCCGCTGCCTGGCATGCTCGGCGGCGGCACGGGCACGCGGTTGGAGTTCGCTCGTCTCGACCAGTCGCCGCCTGGCGGCCTCCTCGGCGAGGCGGGCGGCACGTGCGAACTGCTGGTGGCCGCCGAACAGGTCGTGGAGGGTGGCTAGACGGTCGATGTTGAGGTTCCGGTCGCCGACATCGTGGGCGTACGGCTGGTTCAGCCACGCCAGCAACTCGGGGTCCGAGACGGCCAAGGTCTGGAAGGCGGGGACCCAGATCCGCAGCAGGAACGGCGGGAAGCTCTGGTCGGCCTGCCGGCGCAGCGCGAAGGCGGCGCCCAGTGCGTGCTTGACGAGATGCAATGCCTGCTCTGTCGCCGCCTCGATGAGATAGTCGAACCCGAAGTAAGCCAGCGTCTTGCCCTTGAGGCGCCGGTCGAGGCGCCAGTGCGCCGAGGCCTGCCCGCGGTCGTCGATCGCGGCAATCCTTCCGAGCAGGTCGATCATGGGATTGCCGATGCGCAGCAGGCGCGTACCCGGGAACCGGAGCGTCCGGGCGCGGTTGAACATCCCGGACCGGCTCACCTCCGGAATTGCCCCCATGCTGGCGAGCAAGCGTGGAGGGACCAGTGGGTCTCTGTGGCCTCGCGTGAACTCGAGTAAGCCGTCGCGCAGGTCCCGGAGTTGCAGCCGCAGACCCCCCGCTGAGCCTCCTGCGTAATTGAGAGTCGTGTCCCGGATTGACCGCCAGTCGGTCTCGAGGTCGTCCAGCGCTGCGAAGGTGCCCCGCCCCGCACCGCCCGGTTCGTAGCTTGCCTCCAACACGTCGAGGCGCTCGACCTCGCGGCGCTCCTCCGCGAGCACGTCGCGCAAGGCTTTGGATTCCTCGACCAATGCGGCAGGCCCGCCGGTCAACGCGACCTCCCAGATCGCTAGCAGGCGTTCGTCGACGACCTCTTGGAGAGCAGAAATGGATTGGTCGAAGATCTCGAAGCCCGTGATCAGCGTGGCGAGCCAGGCACCGGCCATATGGTCGAGACCGCCACGGTCGCCTAGGACGTATTGGAACGCGGCCTCCTGACTTCCGTAACGGTCCACCCGACCGATTCGCTGCTCCAACTCGTTCGGGGACCAGGGCAGTCGGTAGTGCACCACGCCGTCGGCGCGTTGGAGGTTGCGGCCGGCATCCGCGGAGGCGTCCGCTACGAGCACCCCACCATGGCCGAGCCAGTCCTGGATGGCCGTCTCTGACCGCTCGGCTCCGACCCTCGCGGTGTGCTCGTGAACTGCTATGTCCAGTGGTGCTGCGCGGAGAACTGCCGCGAGCCACGGCGCGAGCGAGCCCGGGCCGCAGAACACCACAAGGCGACCGCAACGGCGAATCGGACCGGTGAGTGTGGCGCTCAGGTTTTCCGACGGCAAGTCGGCGCTGACGCTGTCGAGCCGCTCTAGCAGTCGCCGCTCGCCGGGCAGGAGTTCGGGCGCACTGGCGACCGCCCGCTCCTCGGGCGACAGGCCAGCACGCTCGGCGGCTTGGGCGTCGCCGAGCACGCGCCACCGCAGCGTATCGATCAGGTCGTCGAGCGGACCGCCCGTGCGTGATACCAGGATGGCCAGGATCTGCCCGTATTCGACGGCCCTGCCCCCGGCATCGTGGTCGAGGAGCCAGTCGTGGACCGCGGTGTTCCACTCCAGGACGGCCGCCTGCCCGGCCAGGTGGGCGTCCGAATCGTGGAGCAGGATCTCCGGCTGCCGCCGTCCGCGCACCTCGAACGGGAGCGTGGTCGAGTCCTGATCGTCCCGCAGGACCTGCGAGCGTCGGTGTCGGATCACTCGGCGGTGTAGTCGGTATGTCTCGCTGATGTGCGCCCGCAGTGCCTCAACCCGCAGCCTCAGTGCCGCGTGGTCGTACTCAGGGCGCAGATCGCCGGTCTTGCCCAGCAGGTCCAGGACGGCGGCAGACAACTCCCGCATACGGGGGTCGGGCGGGGTGAGCGCGTCGATTTCCTCGATGACTCCGGGAAGCATGTACTCGTAGTCGTCGGTCAGCGAGAACATCGCGTTCGCGAGGCGCTTGCGGAGGTGCAACCGGTCCCTGAAGCGGTCGATCTCCTCCCAGCGGTACAGGTCCGGGTCGAGCAAGTGGAGGAGCGCCAGGGTGGACCACTCGTGCCGCATCACTGGCGTCGCTGAGAGCAGCAGCAGGCACGGTACCGCATGTGCGACCGCCCGCACTTCGCGGTACGGGCTCTGGTTCGGGTCTCGGGTGCGAACGAGTTGTTGCGCCTCATCGACCACGAGCAGGTCGAATTCGTTGTACTTGGACCAGGCTTGCGGCGATTCGTGGGCCGCGATCTTGACCGTGGCGGATGGAAAGTCGTCAATGAAGAACCGGTCGACCAGTTCGCTCAGCCACTGCCGCCGCAGCACGTCCGGAACGACGATCGCGATACGTGCCTTTGGATGGTCCAGCAGCAGTTGCCGTATGACGTATCCTGCCTCAATGGTCTTGCCGAGACCGACCTCGTCGGCGAGGAGGTAGCGCTGGACGGGGTCGTTGAGGACGGTGAGCGCGGCCCGCACCTGATGCTGGTACAACTCGGCGGTCGAGGACAACAAGGCCGGGATGTTGCCGCATGCGGCTCGTTGCCGTACCAGGCTGCTCAGCATCGGGAGCCGGGCGTCGCGAAAGAATGGCGACTCGTTTGCGCCAGAGATCAAGACGTCCAACGGGTCGGACACCGGACGGTCCCAGCGCACCCGCAATGCCGTCTCCGGCAGGATGCGGTCATCCCAAGTGTTCGGAAAGCGGACGAAATAGCCAGAAGGTTCGCCGCCGACGACCCGCCCGGCGCGCCACACTCCGGTGTCGGGGTCCTGCCAGAAGACCCTCGTCTGGGTCGCCAACAGCGCGCGGCGGCATTCTCCCGACCGAGTCCAGACCTGTTTGGCTACTGGCTTGGTCACCGACTCAAAGCAGTCGAGGCGAACCTGGTCGGGGCGCACTTCGCCCACCCGCGCGAGCCCGGGCACCTCCGGATGCACGACGAGGTTGCCCACCACCAGGCCACTCACGGGCGGCCAATCCCTAGCGTCATGCGCGGGCCCCCACGTCACCTGAACCAATCAATCTCGGACTACTGGGACAAGTAGGCACCAGAGGAGGATAGCGATCACCAGAGACAGTCGTTCTGGCCTCGTGCTGTTCACCCTCTTGGGGCGGTCCCTTGGATCACGTCCATGGGGTCATCGCGTCGCCCTTGGCACCAAACGCGGCGTTGTCCCCCAACAACTCTTCCCTTCAACCACTTCTTCTACCCCGTCCGGCGCGAAAGGGGTAAAGACCCCCGGCCGTGACTGAAGGAGAATAACAGCAGAGTCTCTGAGGAGGCAGGCGTAGCGGGAGGTAGGCTCGGTCGCACCAGTGGTCGGCATTTGGTCCCGAACTGGTGGGAGGGCCGAGGCACGGACCTCGAGACGGTGGTCGCCGACTGCAAGAGGGGTGCTCGTTGTGGTTTCCCATCAATCCGACGAGGACGGCGAAGGGGGCGACCAAACTCCAGCCTCTGACTCTGTTGGCGAAGTCGGGGTTGGGGCGTGGGAGAGTACTGGCCTGCCCGATGTGGGCGGTTGGGACTGGGGTTCTTCTCTTGAGTAGAGGAGCGGTGCGTGCTGCGTCCGGTAGGTGTTCCAGAGGTCCCGGTGGAGACGGCGGCGTTGGCCCGGAAGGTGCATCCGCGTGGTACGGATGAGATGCGGGTACGCGATGCGCTCGGTCCGCTGTTCGCCGATGAGGACTTCACCTCGGAGGGGTTTGCAGACATGTATGCCTCGCTGGGGCAGCCCGGGCTCTCCCCGGCGCTGCTGGCGATGGTCACGGTCCTGCAGTTCCTGCACCACCTCTCGGACCGGGACGCGGCACAGGCGGTTGCGGACCGGATCTCCTGGAAGTACATGCTGTTGCGACACGAGGTCGCTTGAGTTGAGTGGAAGTCACCGGGGAGGGTCGACTGATGTCGAAGGTGTAGGACCCGGGCCAGTGGGCAGGGCCTGTCCCCGCCTCAGCGTGCGTCGCGGGTAACTGCGGGGTGCGAAGCCTGAGGGAAAGGCCCAAGGGCCCTCGTTCCATCCGGGGGTTACAGGCTGGGGAAGACCGGACGGGTGAA
>Ga0137368_10006405_pt1 | contig 12341 bp, 12 predicted proteins | sample SagtaG_13_FD_104917 | JGI IMG/M metagenome (GOLD analysis project Ga0137368, IMG submission 104917) | Vadose zone soil microbial communities from Sagehorn Ranch, Mendocino, California, USA - Sage1_L_100_16 metaG | ecosystem: Environmental > Terrestrial > Soil > Vadose zone | place: USA...
CCGAGGTGGACGGCGTCGTATCCCAGGAGGCGCAGATGCTTGGCGAATTCCGGGGATCCGTGCACGGTGTAGACCTTATTCGGAGCGGCTTGGCGGGCGAGCGCGAGGAGCTCCTGAAAGTCGGCGTGGTCCGAGAGCGGAATGGCCTCGTCCACCCGGTAGCGGAAGCGGCAGTTGCGGTCCATCGCCCAGCCGGTCAGCATGGCCGTGCGGCAGGGGCCAATGTCTTCGAGGATCTGCGAGCGCCGCAGGTGCGGCGGCAGGATGACCACTTGGCCGCGCACGCCCTCTGCCCCGAGCGTCGGGTCCAGGAGCTCGTACCGGCCGAACCGCACGCCGTATTCTTCGTAGATGCGCGCGATGCGGAAGATCGGCTCGGCCACCGCGCAGCTGTACCCGCGGTCGCCCAGGAGCTTCATGGCCTCCTGTCCCTTGCCCAGCGCGTAGGCCAGTAGCACCGGGGTATGCCCCTCGTCCCAGGTCCCCTCGATGAAGCGGCAGAGCCGCCGCGCCACCTCGGCCGGCTCCGGAAACACGTAATGCGGTCTTCCAAACGTACATTCCATCACGAGGACGTCGCAGGGCTCCACGGCGATCGGCTCCGCCGTGAGACCCTGCCGCATCCGGCAATCGCCCGTGTACACAATCCGCCGGCCCTCGTACTCAATGAGGATCTGCGAGGAGCCCAGGATGTGCCCGGCCGGCAGGAGCCGGCAGCGCGCGCCGTCCACTTCGAACGGGGCGTGGAACGCGTGCGTCTCCGCGAGTGTGCGGCCCAGGCGATGTTCGTACAGCCGGGCGGTCTGTGGCGAGGCGATGATCCGGCGATGGCGGATGGCGTGGTCGCTGTGGGCGTGCGAGACGAAGCACCGATCGCGGGACCGAGTGGCGTCCAGCCAGAGGGCCATTCCCTGCACGCGCAGGCCGCTATCGTGCTCGATCATCGAGCCTCATTTCTATACTCATCTGATGACCGATGCAAGAGGGTTGTGCTACTCTGCCGACTCATGCATGCGGCCTTTCTCCTCGGCGCGGTGCTGATCCTTGGCTTGATCGTGGCGGACTGGATGGCGTTCAACCGGAAGTCGCCCCCCTCCGTTCGCTACGGGGTGGTGGTCGGACGGCGCGAGGACCCGTTGGTGGTGCGGCGCGACCGCTTCGATGCCGCGGGCCTGCTGCAATTGCCGCGAGGGTGGGCGCGGCTCGTCCCGGAGCACCGCGCTGTCCAGCTCCTGCCCGACCACAAGCGGTTCGGGATCGCCCTCCGCACGGCCTGGCCGCTGAACGGGTTCGTGCATTACGCGGCCCTGGACGAACGCGCGCCGGTGACGCTGACTAAACGGATGCCGTGGTCGTCGGCCCTGTTGACTGGGGCCTGGTTCCTCACGGTCGCGGGCGGGACACTGGTCTACCTCGTGGCGTATGCCCTCGCCGGTGGGCTGTCTTCCGCCAGCGGCGCCTTTCTGGGCGTCGCTTTAAGCGGACTGGGACTGCTGGTGTGTCTGTTTGGCCTCGTGGTTGTGGTCGCCGCCTATCGGTTGGAGGACAAACGGCTGATGGCACTGTACGATGAATTCAAGACGATAGTGGCGTTGTAGGGGCGCAGACCCCTACCGACGGAGCGCGTCCGCGAAGGGTTGGCACTCGGGGGCAAGGAGCTCGGGGCGGTCGGCCAACAGCCTGCTGATGATGCCTCGGTTCTTTTTCGCCAGGCCGGAGTCAATGAAGACCTGTGTGAAAAGGGCGTTCTGGGAAGCCGGGTCGGTGGCGGCCGCGCGCAGGGTAGGCTCAGGCAGGGCCGTAAGCCTATCGCGCAGGGCCAGCACGGCTTTCTCCACGCTGTGATAGGGTGGAGTGATCTGCAAGGAACTGTAGAGCAGCGTCACGCGTTGCCGGAAATCCGCCTCCAGCCGGCTGCGGAGCTTGCTGGGAGGCAGAGAAGGCGTCGTTGACATGGCGACGGGTATTGTACCAGACCCGCCTGATCTGGTAGCGTCTTGTCCCGTGTGGACCCGCCGTCGATTCTTCCAGGCAATGCTCGCCGACGGCCTGGGGACTTTCATTCCTGCCATCGGCGGGTGCTCGTCGACGCCTTCCGTTGGGGCGATCCGCGAAGCGCTCCAAGCGCTGCGGCGCCAGCGGATCGCGCCGCCGCCGTTCGAAGGCCACCGGGAGTTCCGCGGCGTCGTTCATGCCCACACCGAGCTGTCGCATGACAGCACCGGCACGGTCGAGGAGATCCTCAAGGCCGCCGGCTCCGCCAAACTCGAGTTTCTCGTCACGACCGATCACTACACGCCCCGGATCTTTACGGAAGGCCTGGACGGCCGCCGGGGCTCGCTGTTGGTGGTGCGCGGGGTCGAGATCCCCCTGGGATGCACGCGACAGGGGGCACTGACACGCCGCTGCGCCAGTGTGCTGGCCATTGGGCTTCGCAGTCCGCTCGTCCCGGGCCCGGACGGGGAATGGGACTTGGAGGAGCTCTTTAAGGGGCTCCGGTCTCAAGGCGCGCTGGCCATCATCGCTCATCCGCGTGGCCTGCTGAACCAGAGCTACTTTCGGTACGCCGACGGGCTCGAAATTTGCGATCTCGCCGATACGGTCCGGGACCGTCGAGTGGACGTTCCTCGCTTTCTCCTGAAATTCTTCATGGACTACGACGAGTATCAGGATGAGATCCTCCTGTCGCTCATTGTCGAGCGGTCCAATTGGAATCTCGTCGAGTGGGACCGCTTCACGAAGACACGGCGGTTCATCGGACTGGCGGGCAACGATGCGCACCAGAATCTGCAGGTGTTTGGTCGGCAGGCTGACCCGTATGCGTTGATCTTCAGGGCCGTGAACACGCATATTCTGGCCACGCTCGGGGTCGCAGAGAGTCTCCGTCCCCTCGCGCCCCCGCTGACGACCGGAAATCTGATGAGCGCGCTTCGCGCGGGGCGCTGCTTTGTTTCCTTCAATCTCCTGGCCGACGCGGCCGGCTTTCGGTTCGCGGCTCATGTAAGGGACGGAGGGCCGGTGGTCGGCCTGATGGGCGATGATGTTCCGCTCCAGGACGGACTCGTCCTGGCAGCGCAATGTCCGGTACCGGGCGCCGTGGAGCTCCTGCGCGACGGGGTCCCGATCCGCCGGCAAGAGGGGCGCGAGCTCCTCCATCAAGTGGACCGGCCGGGGGTCTATCGGATCGAGGTGTCGCTGTGGGTCGTGGACCGCTGGCGTCCCTGGATCTTCTCCAACCCCATCTACGTGCGCGCGTGAGCGCCGTCGCCAACGATGCGGCATCGTCGGAAGGTTTTCCTGGCGGCATTGGTTCTGGCGCAGGCATGGGCGGCTGTTCTGTCCGTGGCCGCCTTTCAGCGTTTCACCGATGAAGCCGGGGTGGTCATCTACACGATCGACGACGACGGCATCGTTTCCATGTTCGAAAGCAGGCCCGGCACGGATATTACCATCTCTGTGACGCGCGGGACCCGCGAGAAGATGCAGCCCAGGATCACCGAGGTCACGCCCGACGCGATTCCTGCCGGCACCTCTACCGTGCTCAAGTTGAAAGGGGAAAACCTTGTCGGGGCGAGCGTGAAATTCAACGTGCCCGGCATCGACGTGAAACCTTATGCCGGGAAGGCCAAGTCACTGGACATCCCGCTGTCCATCTCAGCGAGCGTGCCACCGGGCGAGCTCGTTATGGAAGTGACGACCCCGATCGGGGGCACCACGGCCAAATTCAAGGTGACCGAATTTCAAATCGGAGGAAGCGGGCCGTCGCGGCGGGACAGCGGCAAGCAGGCCATCTCCACGAGCGCGCCGACGAATTGTCCGGAGGGCATGATCGGTGTGGGCGCCGAGCGGGGCGGGTTCTGCATTGAAATCGATCGCTCCTATACCTCCGATTATCGAAAATCGGTGCAGGCCTGCGCGATGAAAGGCAAACGGCGCTGTGACGCTGCCGAATGGCGAACGGCGTGCGAGCAGACAAAAGAGGGGAAGCTTCCGTTAAAGAACATGATCGGGAACTGGGAGTGGACAGGGACTGAGGTAGTCAAGGATGCGCCCGGTGAAGCAGCGGACTACGGCGCGACCGGTATTTTGACGGTCATTGTGCTGGGCCGAGCAGATTGCAAGACCGAGCGCTATTTTGAGACGTGGAAGAGAGAAAACCTGGAAGGCCGGTGTTGTAGGTAGTCAGGCGGCTAGTTTCGAAAACACTTTTTTCAGGATGGCGCAGGCCTGCGCGATCTGATCACGCGAGACGTCCAAGTGTGTCACCGCGCGGAGCGTGGTCGGGCTGAAGGGCACGAGCAGCAGCCCCTCGGCCTTGAGCAGTGTCAGCACCTCGTCGGCCGTGCGGCGCGTCTCGCTGATGTCGAAGACGACGATGTTGGTCTCGACGTGTGCCGGGTTGATCCGGACACCAGGCAGCCCCGCCAGGGCCTCTGCCAGCCGCTTCGCGTGGGCGTGGTCCTCGGCCAGGCGCGCGATGTTGTGCTCGAGCGCGTAGAGGCCCGCCGCCGCGAGGATCCCGGCCTGCCGCATCCCGCCCCCGAACATCTTCCGCAGACGGCGTAGCTTCACCACGCGCTCCCGGTCCGCGCAGATCAGCGAGCCGACCGGAGCCCCGAGCCCCTTGGACAGGCAGAACGTCACCGTTTCGAAGTGTCGTGCGTACTCGGCCGCAGGGACGCCGGTCACCACGACCGCGTTGAACAACCGGGCCCCGTCCAGGTGCATGGCGATGCCCCGCGCTTCGGCTACCTTCCGAATGGCCTTGGTCGTCTCGAGTGGATAGATCGTCCCGCCGCCGCGGTTGTGGGTGTTCTCCAGGCAGATCAGGGTCGTCGGCGGGTTGTGATAGTCGGGCGGGCGGATGGCCGCTTCGATCTGGTCGGCCTCTAGTATTCCACGGGTCCCGGGGAGCCAATGGGTCTGGACGCCGGAGAGGCCCGCCGCCGCGCCACTTTCGTAGCGCACCACGTGCGCGCCGGCCTCGACGATGATCTCATCGCCCGGCCTGGTGTGCAACCGGACGCAGAGCTGGTTGCCCATGGTACCGGAGGGCACGAACAGCGCCGCCTCCTTCCCGAGCAGGCGGGCCGCCACCTCCTGTAACCGGTTGACAGTCGGGTCCTCGCCGAAGACGTCGTCGCCGACCTCCGCTTGCGCCATCGCCTCGCGCATGGCGGCCGAGGGCTTGGTCACCGTGTCACTGCGCAGGTCCATCATCACGACACCGTCTTCCAGAAGAAGACCACCGCGATCCGCTTCGAGCCCAGCTCGTGGTTCCAGCCGAAGTACGCAGTGGCCGAGTGCACAATGTCGGACTTGTACACGAGTAGACGGTTAAACACGTACGGCACCTCGATTTCTTCTTCCCACATCGACAGGTCGGATCCCTGCTCGAAGCCTGGGATCTGGGACAAGCTCTCGTAGGGCAGTGGGCAGATGTTCCCGCCGAGGGTCCCGTCAGTCAGCCGCAGGCGATAGAAGGACGTCCCCGCATGCTTGGTCGCCGGGTAGGGGTGCAGATAGAGCACGCCGGCGTAGTCGCAGAGCTTGCTGGAATCCACGTGCGGGCGGGCCACGGCCTCGCCGCCGCCCACGATCTGCACGTGATTATGGCCGGAGATGCCGTCCACCGGGGCGCCTTGCGGGCGGAGTGCCCTGACGCCGATCTGTGATTTGACCAAGTCCTCGACGACAGCCAATTCCTCTGGCATCAAGGCATTGGGTGCACGCATGCCGGGCCAGGCCTCGGGGCGCCACGGCGCGCCCATGGTCCACTCCGTCTTGTTGAAGCAGCGCTCGACGACCGGAAACGGATCCGGCAGGATGTTGTCCTTGATCCAGTAATGCTTGCCGAGTTCCGGTTTGCGATAGGGCAGCGTGTCAGCTCGCAATGGCATAGGCGTCTTCAACTTGAGGTCCTTCACTTCGCTCAGGGTGACACGGCCAGGTTTTATTTCACGCTAATCTTGATCACGTCCGAAAACATGATCCGTCCGCTTGCGCCGCCGGCCCCGCCGTGGGGCTCTGCGCGGCCGTTGCGTATTACCGTCCCCAGCGGGCGGCCCTTTTCCGTCCCATAGTAGAAGGCCGCCGTCAGAGAGTAGCTCCCGGGCTCCGGCGGGGTCCTGAGCACCCACGTGGTGCGGGTCTCGTCGACCCGCTTCGTCACCGGATCCCCCTCGATGCCTGTGATCATGACGGTGTTGAGTCCCATGTCCGCTCCCCGGAGCCGGCGTTCGGCCCACAGCGTCTGTGGTTGCCCGTTCGGGCCCGCCACAAGAGCCGGCCCGACGACCTTGAAGCCGCTCGAGCTGATCGGCCGGGCCTGGTAGCGGATCGCGCTGTCCACCAGCGACACGCCCACCACAGGCCCCGCGCCGCCTCGGGTGACCACCGTCACTTCAATCTGGCTGTTCCGCCTGGCCTGGAATGGCGCCTTGATCGTGACCGACGCCTGCTCGTCCACCCACTTGATGGCGGCGATCAACTGCTCCCGATCGGCGGGGCTGAGGTCCCTGTACGCGGGGTCAGTTTTGATCCGGCTCAAGTGCTTGCCGTCGATGGTCTCGCCGGCCGCGACGTCGGCGGGGAGGCCTTGCAACTGGGCCGGACTGGCGGACGCATGGCATGTGGCGCAGAACGGCGCCATGTCGGTGACCGCATAAGGAGGCCCGTAGGGATCGGCCAGTGCCACGGCGGCGCCGATCATGACGAGCGACAGCGTTGGCATGAGCAGCCGCATCGCTCGTCAATGTACCATGAAATGAATCAGCGAGTGAATTGCCCAAATCCGCGCGATTTCAGAGGCGGCAGGCGTTCTGCTCGCGGCTTCCAGCGACGGCGTCGCCCGGCACCGTGGCCAGGATCTGATAGTGGCCCAGCCCGAGTTCCTTTCCATAGGCCTGCCCGACGAGCACGTCCTGCACGTGCTGGTGGTCCCAGGCGCGGAAGTAGGACCGCCCCGCCTTGAGGCCGTCGAACTCGTGTCCTTCGAGGGCCTTGATCACCGCTGCGGTGTCGGTCGTGCCGGCGCGGCTCACCGCCTCGAGGATTTGCATCATGGCTGCGTAGCCGAGGTAGCAGCGCGACGTGGGTGTGTGGTTGTACTTGTCGATCACGCTCTGGATGAACCGCTTCGAGCTTTCCGTGTTGATCTTCGGATCCCAGATGAGGCCCCAGACGCCAGCGTTGTTCGCGTATCCAAGTGGTCGGCCGATCTGCTCGCCGCCGATCATGCCGCCCACGCCGATCTTGTCCTTCGCCAACTCCAGCTTCGCGTAGCCCTTCAGCGCGTTCACCAGGTCCCAGCCGTAGAGATTCAGGATGATGGCGCTGGGCTTGGATGCCTTTGTCTCGGTGAGGGCGGTGGTGAAGTCGGTCGTTCCAAAGGGTGTGGTTGCGGTGCCGACCACCTCGCCGCCGTTTGCCTTGAGCGCGTCGGTCATGGCCTGGAGCGCCGAGCGGCCGTCCACGGTGTCGGCGGTGATCATGTACCAGCGGTTCCCGTAGGCCTTGACGAGATGCGGCGTCACGGCTTCGGACATCATGCGGGCGTTTGGCATGAACGCAAACGTGTGGGAGTTGCACCGTGAGCCTGTCAGTTCCATGATGTGAGGGCACGTGGCCATGAATAATTTGTTCTCTTGCTTGGCCACTTCGCCGACGGCGAGGGCCACGTCGCCGTTGAAAGTCCCCATCAGAATGTCCACGCGATCTTCCTTAATCAGCTTGTTCGTAACTTTGATCGCGGTCTGGACGTTGGAGGCGTCGTCGGCCTCGACGATGCTGACTTGATGGCCGAGCACCCCTCCGCGCTTGTTGTACATCTCCAGGGCCACCGTGGCCCCGTGCACGTCGTGAATCGAGGAGGTTTTGTACGGGCTGGATAGTGGATCAACGATGCCGATCTTGATCGGCTCCGCCCCGTACGCTGGCTTCGCCCATCGCGTGAGTCCGAGCACCTGATCGGCCAGATCGCCGAAGGCCAGCGCGCCGCCGGCCGCCGCCGAGAATTGAAGAAATTGTCTGCGTGATATCGTGCTCATGGTGGAAGTCCTCCTCGGAAGGTCGGTCATGTCTCAGGTTCTGTGCGCCCTATGATATAGTGCGAGTATACAGAGAATTGGAGAAGAGCACATGCAGGATTTCAGGACGGTGGCGGTGGCGGCGGCGCAGCAGGCAGGCAAGATCATCGCGGAGGCCTGCGGTGCCGACTATCGCGTGGACTACAAAGAGGGCGCGATCACCAATATGGTGACCGACGTGGATCGCCGGTCGGAGCGTGCGATCGTGGAAATCCTGCACGCCGCGTTTCCAGGTCATCGGATCCTCGCCGAGGAAGGCGGGGAGCACTCACAGAGGAAATCGCCGTACCGGTGGATCGTGGACCCACTGGATGGCACGACGAACTTCACGCACGGGTTCCCGGCTTTCTGCGTCTCGATTGGCCTCGAGGTGGAGGGACGCATCGTGCTCGGCGTGGTGTATGATCCGTTGCGACAGGAACTCTTCGAGGCGGAGGCAGGCAAGGGCGCCTTGCTGAACGGACGACGCATCCACGTGTCGAAGGTCCCGGCGCTCAACAAGGCGCTCCTCGTGACGGGCTTCGCCTACGACCGGGGCAGCCGCCAGCGCAATCTGGAACACTTTGAACGGTTCGTCCTGGTTTCTCAGGGGCTCCGGCGCACGGGGTCGGCTGCGTTGGATCTCTCCTATGTCGCGGCCGGCCGGGTGGACGGGTTCTGGGAGCTCCGACTGTCGCCGTGGGATGTGGCGGCCGGGAGCCTGATCGTGACGGAGGCGGGCGGGCTGATCACGGACTTCGCCGGCCACCCCTTCAAGAGCGACGGCGCGGAAACGCTCGCTACCAACGTGCTGATACACCAGGCGATGATCGAGATACTCGCCGGCAAATAATTAATCAGCGGGTCCTGCCCCCGCATAGCCCAGCGCAGCTGGGCGTTTCGCCGTCGAGGCCCCGAAGACCCGGCTGTACGCCCCACGCTGCACCTGGGCGCCCATGCGGTGTCACCCGCTCGTAAGGTCTCCTTGAATTCACCGATGTCGCCAGCGGCGACAGAACCCGCTGCGTCTCGATTTGTTAGCCGAAGGGGTTGTGGTCTTTCTCTTCCCGCACGGTCGTGGAGGGGCCGTGGCCGGGAAACAGGATGAGCGAGTCCGGGAGCGTCAGGAGACGCTCACGGACACTGCCGAGATGGGCGGCGTAGAGGGTCGTCGGATTGGCCCGCCCGATGGAGCCGGCGAAGAGCGTATCGCCGACGAACACGCACTGGTCAGCCTGGTAGCAGACCCCACCCGGCGTGTGGCCTGGGGTGGTCATCAATCGGATCTCTTTCCTGCCTACCTGCAGCGCGTCCCCATCGCGCACGAACTTGCGCAAGGCTGTCGGCGGCTTCCAGCCCAGCAAGGGCCAGTCTCCTTCCCCGATGTACACGGGCGCTTGGTGGCGCGCCAAAATCGTATCGATCCCGCTCGCGTGATCGGCATGGCCGTGCGTCAGGCAAATGGCAGTGAGCGTCAGCCGGTGCTGTTCGATCGCGCGGAGTACGGCCTCGGGATGGTAGCCGGTGTCGATGAGGACAGCCTGACGGGTGGCCGGGTCGTGGTAGAGATACCCCTTGACGGCATAGCCGCCAATGTCGCCGTGTATCGTGATGACGTCCTGGACCGTGTTCGCGATGGGATGGCGCGGATGCCATCCGTCACAGGCGATGGCGGCCAGCTTGGCGCCGTCGAGACGGAGTGCTGCGGCGAGCGCGTGGGCCTCCTCAGTGGTCGGCGCGCGCCGGCCCGCTTCCAGCTCCCGCAGCGTCGGCGTGCTCAGACCGGTGTCCCTGGCAACCTGGTTGGGATCCAGCCCCAAGCCGGTGCGCGCCTTCTTGATGATGTCGCAGAACTCGTCTTCCAGCATGGCTTCGGATTCCGCTGCCCCGTCAATCTACTCTACCGTGTGTGATGCCGTCAGGGAAAGGTGAAACTTTGCGCAACTTTGCGCATTGACCGGTGCGGTGCGCGCGGCTATCCTCATTGTCCATTGTCAGATGTTGGCAACCGATCATCGAGCTGACTCGTACTGAATGCTGCTGGCTAACCGGCTCAGGGCCGCCATCACCAAGCCTTTGCTGCCGGTCGCTTTTTTCCTGGGCGGTGTGACCTTCGACAGCGTCACGTTGACCCGTATCGATCGCCTGCGGGACAACCTGATCATGCTCCTCTATTTGAGCCTGCTGGGCGGGTTGATCGTCCTGACCACGCGCGCCGATCTCGGCAGGGCCACGACTGACGAGACGGTCGTTCCAGGGAACGTCAAGTCGTTCGTGAACGTCAAGTCGTTGATCGCCCGCGCGCAGCCACACTATCCCCATGCCATCCAGTTCCTGCTGGGCGGACTGTTCAGCGCCTACACAGTCTTCTATTCGCAGAGCGCCTCGCTGACCACGACGGCGATCTTCTTCGCGCTGCTCATCGCCTTGCTGGTGGGGAATGAATTCCTGCGTGACCGCCTCACCAACGCGAATGTGCGCCTGCTCGTGAGCCTCTACGCGCTCGTTGTCTTCAGTTTCTTCACGTTCTTTCTGCCGGTGCTGATCGGGGCCATGAACACGGTTGTGTTCCTGATCGGCGCGGGGTTGAGCGCGGCCGTGACGATCAAAGTGGTTCGGCTGATCTATCAGGAGCAGCAACCGACACCATCGCGATGGGAGGAGGCCCGGACCAGCTTGCCGGCCATCGCGTTGATCGTCGTACTGGTGGGGTTCTATTTCCTCAAATGGATCCCGCCGGTGCCGCTCTCACTGAAGTTCGCCGGGGCGTACCACAAGGTGGCCAAGGTGGACGATGAATTTCAGCTCGAGTTCGAGAAGGCGGCCTGGTACCACTTCTGGAAACGCTCGGACGATCCCATTCACGGGGAAGGCCCGACCTATTGTTTCACTGCCGTGTTCGCCCCGGTTGCTTTGCACACGACGATCTTTCATCGCTGGCAATACCGGCCTGATGCGGGACGGAACTTCTTGATGACGGACCGGATCCCGATCGCGATCGCGGGCGGGCGCGAGAGGGGCTACCGGGGCTACACCGTCAAGCAGCGGGTGACGCCTGGGGACTGGCGCGTGGACGTGGAGACGGCGGAAGGCCGCGTCATCGGGCGCGTCAGCTTTCGGGTGGAGGAGCCGGAGGGCGAGACGTCGGAACTCGATACCATCACGCGCTGATCCAGCAATACGGTACTCATTTCTCCTGGATCAGATCGTCAGCCAGTTCATCGGGGTTGTCCCCGGGCCTAGCCGGAAAATGTTCGGCCAGCAGATCACCGCACTTGGCGATCGCCTTGCAGAAGGCCTCCGTCGGCCGGTCGTCTTTGATCCCTTGCACGAGATCATTCACCAGTGTGTCCCAGGTGCCGAGCGGGACCCTGTCGTTGATAGCCTTGTCGGCCAGTACCTGCACGCGCCGCTCCAGCAGGGAAGCCATGATCAAGATGCCGGTACCTTCACGCGTCTTGTGCAGGCCGTGTTCGTAGAACGCCAGTTCGGCGCGCCGGCGCACCTTGAAGGCCATCCGCTCGCTCGACACAAAAAATCTGATGCAGGGCGGGAGAGAGCCCGCCCGATAACCCAGCGCATAGGCGAGTACCACACCAAGCACGATCCAGGCCGGATGGTGCAGATGCCAAAGGTGTTGCCCCCATCCGAGTTCCCAGGTCAGCAGGATAGTCAGGGCCAGGAGAGACAGGGCCAGTCCGGCGAGGTAGCGCGCTTCACTGTATCGAGCGGAGGAGGGCACGACCATGGGGACGATTTCGCCCCGCGTGCGCCGTTCGGCAGTCTGTACTGCCTCTCGGATTTTTCTGAGGTCGTCGTCTGAAAACATTTTCATCTCACCAACTCCCGGAGGCTCCGCCGCCTCCGAAGCCTCCGCCACCACCGCTGAAGCCGCCGCCGAATCCACCTCCTCCGCCGGAAAACCCGCCGAATCCGCCCCCTCCCCAGACACCAGCATATCCTCTGTAGGAACTTCGTCCTCCACCGCTTGCCATCATCCCCATGAGAAGCGTGGCGCCCATGACGACGGCCGCAGCCACAACGGCCAGGAGCAATCCCAATGAGAGGGCCAGCACAAACGCTATCACGCTTCCCACGGCACTGCCTTTCCAGTGACGCCCGACAAAGGCAGCCGTCAGGGTGCCGACCACGACGGCTAGGAAGAAAATGCCCGGAACGCTTTCGATGGGATTGCCGGCCGGGACCGTCTTGCGCACTGGTGGCGTGTAGGTGCCTTCGATCGTGCCGAGCACGGCCTTGACGCCGGCCGCGATC
>Ga0137368_10006408_pt1 | contig 12338 bp, 11 predicted proteins | sample SagtaG_13_FD_104917 | JGI IMG/M metagenome (GOLD analysis project Ga0137368, IMG submission 104917) | Vadose zone soil microbial communities from Sagehorn Ranch, Mendocino, California, USA - Sage1_L_100_16 metaG | ecosystem: Environmental > Terrestrial > Soil > Vadose zone | place: USA...
ATCGGCCGGCCCAGTGCCTGTTCCATGTGTTGAATGGCACTCCACGCCGTGCGGTAGCTGATGCCTGCTTCGGATGCGGCGTCTTTGATCGAGCGCACGCGATCTACCGCATCCAGCAACCGCGCTTCGCGATCGCCGATGACGGACTCGCCGCGCTTGGTCAACGTGACGAACGCGCGGGGAACCAACTCTGGGAACATCATGCGACCTCCTACTGTCCGGCGACCGCGACCGGCAGGGCACACTCGCCCGCGAGTGGCGCGAATGCTGCCGCGCCGTCGGGCAAGCGGACCGCGAGCAGCCGGGGGCGCCAATCTGACGTCGCCCAGCTGCTGAACTGCATCGCGGCATTCGGTGGCGCCGAACGAATCACGTACAGCGTGTAAGGGTTACCGAGCACAGTGTCGGCCGTGAAGAGCGGACGTAAATCGATGCCCGTTAACCGCGTAAACGTCGGCAGGTCGGCGAGCGCGTACGCGGCGCGCTCGTCGGCAATGCGCAGTGTGGCTGCCTGATCCCCACCGGCTTGCACGTACCACGTGTTTCCCGGAGCATCGGGCGTGACGGCCGCCGACTTCCAGAGTGACAATTCCTTGATGTGAGTGCCGGACGAATCCGCGCGCGACACAAAGGCCGCGCGTGCGTTGGCGATCCGAGCAAATGCTTCCGCGGCGGTGCCGGCCGCCGCCACATGCGCGGGATCGGCGGGCGGTCCCACAATCGCAAAGCGACTCGCGACAAAGGGACACCGGAGCGCCGCGTGTCCAGGCTCGATCAGCAGCCGCTGCTCGAGCGTCGGCGCATGGGTGATGACGACGTCCAGATCACCGGCCGCAGCGGAGTGCAGGATCGTGCCTGACGCGCCGACGACGACGCGCACGGGAATCGCCGGATGCAGCGAATCGAGCAACGCCAGCGCCCCCGATTGTTCGACGGTCGTCGTCGTGCCGAGGCGCAGCGGGGCGACCTGCGTGCCACGCGTGCAGGTCGCCTGCGTCAGGAAGACGAGAGCGAGTACGAGAGGGTGTCGCGTCATGTCGCCATTTCTTCTTAGCGGTATACCCGAGCGGTGAAATCGTTCCAGTCCGGTCTAATTCCTCGTCAACGTGGCGTGTCCGTCCGGCGGGCGATTGTCTTAGTCTACCCGTCCCCCGTCGTGTACCTATTTTCGGTGCGGGAGGTGCGGGGGGCGGTAGCTCAGTTGGGAGAGCACCTGGCTGCAAGCCTCGACAGACTTAGCCCTGTTTCGCTAAACAGCTGAAAAGATGTTGGTTATGCCGGAGAGGGTGCGAAGGTCACAACAGACTTTCGCGCCCTTTCTTGTTTCGATCCTTGGCACAGAACATTGCACCGACACGCTCGATCAGGACTACCGCGTCGGTGTAGCGCCGCCTACGCGGTGTGTGACGGCGTCACTTAGCCACTTAGCCCCTCAGCCCATATCTTTCGATACCGTTTCTTTCGGAGCTGTCATGCCCTCGCGCCGTCTGATCGTCCTGTCCGCCGCCGCCGCAACCGCGCTCGCGGGGTGCAAGAAGGACGCCACCAGCCCCCCGGTCCCCACCAGCGTCGTCTTGAGCCCGACGATCGTCACCTTGAGTTCGATCAATGAAACCCGGCTGTTGCGGGCGGCGGTGCTCGATCAGCGGGGCGACACGATGACGGGCCAGACGATCATCTGGAACTCAAGCAACATGGCGGTAGCCGTGGTGAGCGCAACGGGAGTCGTGCAAGCGGTAAGCAACGGCAGCGCCCAGGTGACGGCGGTTTCCGGAGGGCTCACGAGTGCGCCCGCGACCGTGACGGTGGCCCAGGCCGCCGTGGCGCTGCAGAAAGCCGCGGGAGATCTCCAGACCGACACAGTCGGGCAGCAGCTCGCCACGGCGCTGATGGTGCAGGCGAACGACGCGCTGGGCAGCCCAGTGGCGGGAGTGACGGTGACCTTCGTCGTCACGTCGGGTGGCGGCGCTGTCAGCACCCCGAGTGCGGTGACGGCGGCCGACGGCCGGGCGTCGGTGATGTGGACGCTCGGCACGGGGGTGGGGACGGCGCACCAAGTGACGGCGAGCGCCGGTGGGGCGACGGCTGTGACGTTCAGCGCGACCCCGGTGGCGGGCGCCGCGTCCGCGCTCGTGCTGGTGTCCGGAGACGGTCAACAAGGCCAGCCTAGCATGGCGCTTTCGGCGCCAATCGTTGTCCAGGTGAACGACCAGTTCGGCAACCCCGTTTCCGCCCGACAGGTGGACTTCTTGGTGACCTCCGGCGGCGGGTCAGTGACTCCGACCTCGGCGCCAACCGGCTCGAACGGGCGGGCGCAGACGGCGTGGACGCTGGGGCCCGGTGTCGGCACGCAAACCCTCGAGGCTCAATCGGGTGCACTCACGGGGTCGCCGGTAGCGTTGAGCGCCACAGTGAGCAACCTGACGCTCACCAGTGTGCAGCCCGACACGCTGGTCGAAGGTCAAAGCGCCACGCTGACCGGCGACGGGTTCAGCACGACTCCCGTCAACAACACTGTGACCATCGGTGGGAGTCCGGCGACGGTGACCGCCGCATCAGTGACCTCTCTTACGGTCACGGTGCCCGCGTACGATTGCCAGCCCGCGCGGAGCGTGAATGTGCAGGTGAACGTCGGTGGAGCGAACTCGAATACGGTCGAACACCCGCTGAAGGCTGCCGGGATCGTCAGTCTCGCGGTGGGCCAGCAGCAGATCGTGCTCGATCCGGCGAACTTCTGCCTGCAGTTCGCGGCCAGTGGGGCGTCCGAGGCGTACCTCATCGGCGTGCAGTCCCTCTCGGAGACGCCCAGCAACCTACAGGTCACTCGCCTGATCTCCGCCACCGGCTTCCCAAGCCCGGCGCCGCCCGCGCTGATGCCGGCGCTTCAGGCTCTTGCCGTCGGACAGCCCATTCAGTCATCCGCGCGCGAAGACCGCTGGGCGCGTCATCGGGCGGCCGAGAACGTGGTACGGGGCGCTGACGCACAGGTGATCGGCAGTCGATCGAATGCCGCCGCGGTTGCCCTCACTCCCGGGGCTGCGCAGGTCATCGTTCCGGGGACCGTGAACGTCGGCGACACGGTGAAGAACGTGCGAATCTGGACGTTCACCGGCACCTGTGCGACGTTCGACTCGATCGCGGTCGTCGTTCGTGCGAAGGGCACGCGGGGCATTTGGGTCGAGGACGTCAGCAACCCGATCAACGGGTATACAGCGTCGGATTTCGACTCGCTCAGCAACTACCTCGACAACGTCATCTTCGATACCGACACGTCGTACTTCGGAGACCCAGGAGACCTCGACGGCAACGCTCGCATCGTCGTGGTAGTGACGAAAGAAGTGAATCGCCGGGGGAGCCTCTTGGGATTCGTTGGATCGTGCGACTTCTTCACGCGTGCGTCGGCGCCGACGAGCAACGAGGGCGAGTTCTTCTACGCAAAAGCCCCCGATCCGACGGCCGTGTTCGGCAGTACGTACACGCGGGATGACGCCTTTGCGGACGCGCCGTTCCTGATTGCGCATGAGTTCACACACATCATCCAGTTCGGGCGGCGGATACCGGCTGGGGGGGCGTTCACCACGTGGCTGCTCGAGGGTCAAGCGACGTTCGCCGAGGAGGTCAACGGCTTCGCGGTGACGGGCCGGACGCCGGGACAGAACTACGGCTTCGCGGTCGCGTTCAATGCTCCACCGTCAACACCGATCGACTGGCACGTAAGCGCCTTCGTCGATCTGGTCTTGTACTATGGCTTCGAATCCCCAACGACGCGTAAGGCCGAAGCACCGCACGAGTGTACGTGGATCGGCCTCCAGAGCCAGGGGAATACCGGTCCGTGTATTTCGGGCCGTGAGGTCTACGGCGTTCCGTGGTCTCTGTACCGTTGGGCGTCGGATCACTTTGGCGCGGGCTTTTCCGGAGGCGAGCGCGGTTTTCACAAGGCGCTGATTGGCAACCCACTCGGGGGCTACGCCAACTTCGCGGGCACGATCGGTGTCTCAATAGACACCCTGCTAGCGCAGTGGGCCGCGGCGCTCTACGTCGACGATCGCGTGCCAGGCGCGACGGCGCGGTTGACGCTGCCGAGCTGGAATCTTGTGAATATCGAGAGCAGCCTCGTGGCCACCGCCCGGTTGCAGCCCACGGAAGTCGGGTTCGCCGGGTTCGACCTCGCGCGCAACGTTCGAGCCGGTTCGTCCGCCTACGTCCGAATGAGTGGAACCGCCAGACCCGCAACCGCGGTGCGCGTCCGATCGAGTTCCGACACGGCCCTGCCGACATCTATGAACGTTTGGATCGTGCGGTTGCAGTGACCTCGGGCTTGGTCCGTGCGGCGTGGACGACCACGGTCGTGCTGACGCTGACTATGGCATTGGGATGCCGGAGCGCTGAACGCTCGCAGGGCACCCGGGCGGGTTCGACGACGCCCGTTCCGAGCGAGCCGCGCCTGGAGGGCGTCGCCGGCACGATGGGCAGCGATCCCGCGTTGATGATCGTGGTGCGTCTCGCGAACGGGGAGCCAGTGCGGGTGGACGGCCCGCTGGCTGCCGACGTCGGCAGGCTGACTGGCGCTACCGTAGCCCTGTTCGGAACCGTGCAGGCCACCACTCCGTGGCGCACGATCGAACCCACCCGATACGAGGTCCTGGCGATTGACGGACGAAAACCGCACGTCGGCGTGCTCCGGGTGGAACGCGAGGAGGTGTGGCTCGAATCGAGTCCGCCCCTCCGGTTGGAGGGCACGCCGGATGCGCTGCGCGTACAGCGCGGGGCCAAGGTCTACGTCCTAGGCCCCGTGCGGAATGGTGTGCTCACGGTCCAGAGCTTCGGGGTCATCAGCCCACCCGATTGACGGCTGGCCGCCGCCAACCTCCCACCAGCGCGGAGCCCTATCTTCACTAGTTTTCAAGGGGGGGCGGTAGCTCAGTTGGGAGAGCACCTGGTTTGCAACCAGGGGGTCGTGGGTTCGAATCCCATCCGCTCCATGCAACACGCGAGAACACGTCGCATTGCCACCCGACGCCGGCATCGTATCTTCGATGCCGGTTTTCGTTTGTCAGCCCGTAAATCCCAGCGCCTCTGGAGAGTTTGCCGCATGCGTCGCGTCTTTTTCCCCGCCGCCGTGCTCGTGCTGTTCGCGTCCTGTGTGTCCACCGATCATTTCGCTCCCGCTCCCATGTTCGACCAAACCGGACCGCTGAGTGCGTTCTCGCTGCCGGCGGTGCGATTCAGCGAGCTCCACTACGACAACACGGGAACGGACGCCGGCGAGGCGATCGAGATCTCGGGTCCCGCGGGCACGGACCTCACGGGCTGGCAGGTGGTGTTGTACAACGGCAACGGCGGCGCGTTCTACAACACGACCAGCCTGGCAGGCGTCATCCCGGCGAGTTGCGACCCCCGCGGCGTCGTGGTCGTGAGCTATCCGTCGAACGGCATTCAGAACGGCAGTCCCGATGGTATGGCGCTCGTGGACGGGACGGGCGCGGTCGTCGAGTTCCTCTCGTACGAAGGAGTCTTCGCCGCGGTGGACGGTCCCGCTGCCGGATTGACCTCCACCGACATCGTGGCTTCTGAGGCGAGCACGTCGCCGGTGGGGCAGTCGCTCGCGCGCAACGCTGCTGGAGGCTGGAGCGGTCCGGCCCCGAACACGTTCGGCTTCTGCAATAGCAGCCCGCCGCCGCCGCCCAGCAGCACGATTACGTTCAGCGGTCGTCTTCTCACTGATCCTGCGTTACCGGTGGGCTTCGAGGATCAGGTATTCGCGACGCTGCACGATCCTTCAGGTGTGGTCGTGCCGATGGCGACGTTCACGTGGGTATCGGAGACGCCAGGCGTTGTCGCCATCGATGCCAATGGCGTGCTGCATGCGCTCAGCGCCGGCACCGCGACGATCCGTGCCACCGCCGACGACGGAACGACCGCGACGTACTCGCTCCCGACGCGCGTCGCGGTGCTGGGAACGGCGAGCTACGCGGGGAACGCGGAATTCGGCGAACCGACCGACGCCGATCCGTCGGACGACTTCATCGTGCGGCACCTCGAGTATACGACCTCATACAATCGCAATCGCGGCGAGCCGAACTGGGTGAGCTACGACATCGACGCGTCGCACTTCGGTCCTGAAGACCGGTGCGACTGCTTCACCTTCGATCCGTCGCTGCCCGCGGATTTCCCGCGCTATACCACGGCTGACTACACCGGCGCCGGCGCCGCTGCCGGCTATGGCATCGATCGTGGCCATCTGGCACGGTCATTCGATCGCACGTCGGGCGGCCTGGACAACGCCTTCACGTTCTTGTTCTCGAACATTGTCCCGCAGGCGGCCGATCTGAACCAGGGCCCGTGGGCGGTGCTCGAGAACTACCTCGGCGACCGGGCGCGGTTCGACAATCGGGAGGTCTACGTCATTGCGGGCGGCACGGGCAACAAGGGCACGATCAAGAACGAAGGCAAGATCGTCATCCCGGAAAGCATGTGGAAAGTCGCGGTCATCATCCCGCGCGATCACGGACTCGCCGACGTGCATTCGTATCGCGACGTCGAGGTTGTCGCGGTCATCATGCCCAACGTGCCCGGCATCCGAAACGACAACTGGGAGAGTTACAAGACCACTGTCGATGCTGTCGAAGCGTCGAGCGGCTATGACTTGCTGGCCCTGCTGCCCGATCCGATCGAGATCGCCGTCGAAAGCGGCTTTGCGGATATCGCCCGCCTGGTGGATGGGCTCGTCGTCGCGCATCTGCTGGATGATGGCGATGGGAAGTGGATCAATAACAAGCTCGATATCGCGGCGAAGCTGGTGGGTCAGGCGGACGAGAATGCCGCGGTGAATCAACTGCGAGAGGTCGTTCGTCGGGCAGAGGATAGCGGGCCCGCAACCGCGGCCCTGGTCGCGACGCTGCAGCAACTGATTCAGTCCATCCTGGCTTCGGAGACACCATGATCACTGGCTTGCTGATACCGGCCGTCATACTCGCTCAGGCACAGCAACCTGCCACGCCGCTGCGGATTGCGGCAAGCAGCCTCGCGTCAGTCGAAGTGCATCTCAATGCGCGCCGCATTGGTAATCAGTGGTACGAAGAAGACGCGAGCCTGTCCGGCCCGTCGCGCATCGCCATCTCGTACGGCCAGCCGCATGCCCGCGGCCGCAAGGTCGAAGGCGGCCTGATCCCGCTCGACACGGTCTGGCGCTTCGGGGCCAACATGGCGACGACGCTCCATACCGATCTCAACATCACCCTCGGCGACCTGAAGCTGCCGCAGGGCGATTACTCGCTCTTCGTCCTCTATACGCGAACGGGTTACTCGCTGATCGTGAATCGCGCCACAGGGCAGTGGGGTACCGATCACGATGTCTCCAAGGACATCGGGCGTGTCGCACTCGCCAGCCGCACCATGGCGGAACCGGAACCGGCGCTGTCGATTTATCTGGTCCCGGATTCACCGGACCCCAAAACCGGCTATGCCGCGCTCCGCGGCGCCCTGCGGATCAAATGGGGCAGCACGGAATTGACGACCATGTGGCGAGTCGACCAGTGACCGACGAACGGTATCCGATCGGCAAATTCACACCCGTCAGCACCCTCGCGACGGCCGACCGGATCGCCGCGATAGAGCAGATAACCGCTGCACCCGGGACCTTCCGGCGCGCGGTGGCGGGGCTCAACGACACGCAGCTGGATACGCCCTACCGCACGGGCGGATGGACGGTCCGCCAGGTGGCGCATCATCTCCCGGACAGCCACATGAACGCGTATATGCGGTTCAAGTGGGGGCTCACGGAGCAGAGTCCGGCGATCAAGACCTACGAGGAGAAGGATTGGGCGAAGACGCCGGAGATGCGCGCCCCGATCGCCATGTCGCTCGATCTGCTGACGGCGCTGCACCAGCGTTGGGTCACGTTGCTGCGGGGAATGTCACCGGCCGATTTTGCCCGCACGATCAAACACCCCGAGTGGGGGACGCCGTCGCTCGACGCGATGTTGGCGCTGTACGCGTGGCACGGCCGGCACCACACCGCACACGTCACGTCGCTGCGGCAGCGGATGGGCTGGGGGAGCGGGGACTGATGGTCGACTTCGCCGACGACGATCTCGACGAGGAGTTTCCACTCGGCGACGGAACTGCCGACACCGAAGGAGTCGTGGTGTGCCCCTACTGCGGCGAGCCCAACGAAATCGCCATTGATGCGGGCGGAGGTGCGTATCAGGATTACGTCGAGGATTGCCAGGTCTGCTGCCGCCCGTGGCGCGTCACCGTTGCGTACGATGAGGGCGGGAATGCGGAGATCTCAGCCTTGCCGCTCGATGAATGAATCCTGCCCATTTCTGATGTGATCGGCGTCTCAGTCCGAAGATCTAACTCCAACGATTCTCGCCCGTGTCGCCTTGCTCCATTACTGTCACAAATGGCTTCAATCTTGTTGGTAGATGATGATATGGACACTCGCCTGGTCCTCCGGGATTTCCTGACCGAGGCCGGGTTTGTCGTGCATACCGCTCGCGACGGCCAGCATGCGCTGCGTACCCTCGAGAAGATGGACCCGCCCGATCTGATCCTGCTCGATTACAAAATGCCGGTGATGGACGGGAAGCAGTTTCTCGGGGTCCAGCGAAAAATTCCACGGCTCCAGGGAATTCCCGTCGTCATCCTCTCGGCGGCAACGCGGGAATGGTCGGGCGCGCACCTCGAGGTCGAAGAGGTGTTGTCAAAGCCCGTCGACCTCGAGGTGCTGCTGGACACGGTGAACCGGATCTTCGCGAATCGGTCCGCGAATCGGTCATAGGGCCGCTGCGTAGCGGCGCGCCACCTCGTCCCAATTCACCACGTTCCACCACGCCGTCACGTAGTCCGGCCGGCGGTTCTGGTACTTGAGGTAGTAGGCGTGTTCCCACACGTCGACGCCGAGAATCGGGACTTTGGTCTCCATGAGGGGGCTGTCCTGATTCGGCCGGCCGGCGATTTCGAGCTTGCCGTTCGCAACAGTCAGCCAGGCCCAGCCGCTGCCGAACTGCGACGTCGCCGCGTTGGAGAGTAGCTCCTTGAATTTTGCGAACTCGCCGAACGTGCGTTTGATGGCGTCGGCGAGCTTGCCGGTCGGTTCGCCGCCGCCGCCTTTGCCGGCGGGGGCCATAATCGTCCAGAACAGCGAGTGATTGTGATGCCCGCCGCCATGGTTGCGGACGGCAGTGCGGATGTCTTCGGGGACCGAATTGATGCCGCGCAGCAGCTCGTCGAGGCTCTTGTCGAGCAGCTCGGGATGCTTGTTCAGCGCGTTGTTGAGGTTGGTGATGTAGGCCTGATGATGCTTGCCGTGGTGGATCTGCATCGTCTGCGCGTCGATATGCGGCTCGAGGGCCGCAAAGTCGTATGGTAGCGGGGGGAGTACGTGTCGTGTTTCCGTCGCTGCCGTGCGCGGTTCTTTCACCTGTGCCATCGCGAGTGTCCTGAGAAAGTTTGGTTCTCAAACCCCGCATTGCGCGGCACGGTTCCCTCCATATCTTGGCTCCGCGGACGTGCTGTCCATTCCCACATCCGGAGGCGCTCGTGGCGGAGTTTCTGCTGCGCTGGCTGCACTATCTGGGCGGCATTACGTGGATCGGCCTGCTGTACTATTTCAATTTTGTACAGGGGCCCTTCATGGCGGAGGCGGATCCCGCGGCTAAAAGCACGGCGACGCAAAAGCTGTTGCCGCGCGCACTGTCCTGGTTCCGGGGCGGCGCCATCGTCACGTTCCTGACTGGCATCCTCATCATCGGGAAACGCTTCGGCGAATCGCCGCTCGGCGCCGCCGCATGGTCGACGCCGTGGGCCATTACGATTCTCACGGGCGCGCTCTTCGGCACGCTGATGTTCTTCAATGTCGTCCTCGTGATCTGGCCCAAACAGCAGATCGTGATCGCCTCGGCGAAGGCGGCCGCGTCGGGTGGCCAGGCGAATGCGACCGCGCCGGCGGCGGCGCGGCGGGCGTTGCTCGCGTCGCGTACGAACGTCGTCTTCTCGATTCCCATGCTGTTCTTCATGGGTGCGGCGTCGCACTACACCCTCCCGGGCGGCGGCAATCACGCCGCGTACTGGGCGAGCGTGCTCCTGGTGGCGGCGCTCCTCGAAATCAATTCGTTGGCGGCTACGAGCGGTGCAACCACGAAGCCGATCGAGAAGATTCCCGGCGTGATCGTCACCGGCTTCGTCGTGTGGGCCATCGTGTACGGGATCGCGCGGGCGTTCCTATCGCCCTGACGGCCTAACGGATGGCGTCGGTCACACTCCGCCAGCTGACCAAAGTTTTCGACGGCGGCGTTCCGGCGTTGCACGATCTGGATCTCGACGTGCCGGACGGGGAGCTGCTCGTGCTGCTCGGCCCGTCGGGATCCGGGAAGACGACGGTGCTGCGCTGCATCGCCGGACTGGACGAACCCACCAGCGGTGACGTGGTCATCGGCGAACGCGTCGTGACGCACGACCCGCCCGCCGCCCGCGACGTGGCGATGGTCTTTCAAACCCCCGCGCTCTATCCCCACCTCACCGTCCGTGAGAACATCGCCTTTCCGCTCGAGATCCGCGGTGTATCGGACGCGCAGGTCACGCGTCGCGTGCTCGAGGCCGCAGCGCGCCTGGGGCTGGACGCGGCACTCGACCGCGTGCCGGCGCAGCTGTCGGAAGGCGAACGCCAGCGCGCGGCGCTCGGCCGCGCCATCGTGCGCGGCCCGCAGGCGTTTCTGCTCGACGAGCCCCTCTCCCGGCTGGATCCCAAGCTGCGCATCGAGCTGCGAGGCGAGCTGCTGGCGCTGCACCGCGCCCTCGCCGCCACGATGATCTATGTGACGCACGACCAGACCGAGGCGATGACGATGGGCCAGCGCATTGCGGTGTTGCACGAGGGGCGGTTACGGCAGGTCGGAACACCGGAGGAGATCTACCAGCGTCCGGCGGACGTGCACGTCGCCCGCTTCATCGGGACGCCGGGGATGAATGTGCTCCAAGGACGGGGAAGAGGGACGGGGGAAGAGGGAAGGGTCATCGAAGCGGGAAGCCTGATCATCCCCGTCGAGCTTTCCACCTATGAAGGTGAGCTTCAACTCGGCATCCGTCCGGAGTTCGTGGGTCTCTGCGCCGTCGACAAGGGAGTGGGCAACGCCGATGTACTGGTCGTCGAGCCGCTGGGCAGCGAGACGCTCGTCCATTTGAACGCGGCCGGCCAACCGCTGGTCGCGCGCCTGCCCGGTTTCGCCGACGTGCGCGTCGGGACGCGGGTTGGCGTCAAGGTGGATCGCCGCCGTCTATATCTGTTCGACGGCGCGGGGGCCCCGCTCGTATGAGCCCGCGCGCCTGGGCCGCCGGCGCGGCTGCCGCCGGGACCGTCGCAGCAGCGCTGGTGCTCGCCGTGGTCACGACGGCGCAACGGCGCTACGAACGGGCGTTCGCATTTCGGATGGCCGTGACCACGTCGGCCTACATTGCGGCGGTCACACCGCCGCCGCCGCCGCCCCCACCGCCGCCGCGACCCCGGACTGCCCGACCGGCGCCGCGCGGGCGGCGGCGGTCTCCGGCGCCCCCCCCTCCGCCTCCGCCTCCGGCGCCCCCGCCCGTCTCGGCGTCAGCTCGCAGCTATGATCTGCTCGCGTTGCTGACGCAGGCCCGCGCTTTGCGCACGCTGCCTGGCTGGTCGTCGGACGTGGAGGTGTACTTCGGGACGGCGCCGCTGGTGGATGCGACGGCGGCACCGCTCTCACCCGATGATCTGTCGCAACTCGCTGACGGGGCACGCTGGCGCGACGGTGCTGCGCTCGTCCCACTGAAGGACCGTGAGGGGCAGGAGGTCGTCGGCGCCGTCGCCGTGCGGCCGCGACCCAAGCCCCATGGTCCGCTTCCGGGCGGGTTCGGATTCACGTTCCCTGCGGCGCTCATTGCGATTGGCGCAGCGGCCACGATCGCGTTTCGCGAGCGCTCGCTGCGAAACGGGGGCTATATCGGGGCGGCGTTGCTGCTCGCGCTTGCCGGCTATCTCGACGTGTGGGCGGCGGCGCGTCAGAGCACGGATAGGTGGTTGATCGACACGCGGCGCTTGCTGCAAGAAGCGGCGACGCGCCTGCCCACCCCGCGGGCTCGGCCGCTGATCACCGAGCTCACAGCGATCGTCCGCGACGCGGAAGTCGTCACCGGGGAGCCGGGGGAGTCCGCGCCGCGCCGTGTGCGGATCAACGGTGAGCGGCGCGCGGTCGTGGCGGTGTTGCTCGTGCCGGGCCGCTGGATCGAGCTACGCGCCGTGCCCGCCGACGCGGAAGCGTCGAAGTGGCTGATTCTGCTGCTCCCCTCTGCACTGCTCGGACCGCTGGCGA
>Ga0137368_10006411_pt1 | contig 12330 bp, 14 predicted proteins | sample SagtaG_13_FD_104917 | JGI IMG/M metagenome (GOLD analysis project Ga0137368, IMG submission 104917) | Vadose zone soil microbial communities from Sagehorn Ranch, Mendocino, California, USA - Sage1_L_100_16 metaG | ecosystem: Environmental > Terrestrial > Soil > Vadose zone | place: USA...
CTAGCGCCCTGCGACGACCTCGGCCGGCTCGGGGATCGGCGCCTCGGTGATCGCGACGGGCAGCGCGATCGAGAACGTGCTCCCGCGACCCGGGCCCGGGCTCGTCGCCCAGATGCGGCCCTGGTGCGCCTGCACGATCTCGCGGCTCACGGCGAGGCCGATGCCTTCGCCCGGCACGGCGCGGCGCTGGCCCGACCCGCGGTAGTACCGCTCGAAGATCAGCGCGAGCTCGTCCGCCGGGATCCCCGACCCGCGGTCGGTGACGGCGACGACGATCTCTCCGCCGTCGCGGCCGACCTCGACGTCGATCGGGCGCCCGGCCGGAGAGAACTTCGCCGCGTTCCGGAGCAGGTTGTCGAGGACCTGGCCGAGCCGGCCGCGGTCGCCGCGGACGATGTGCGGGCCGTCGTCGCGCACGTTGACGCGCACCTCGACGTCCGACACGATCCGGATCCGGTGCGCGGCCTCGCGCGACTCTCGGGTGAGGTCGACCTCCTCGGTCGCGAACGGCTTGGCGCCGGGGAGCGCCAGGAGATCGCTGATCAGGCGCTCGAGCTGCTCCACCTGCCGCTGGACGGCCTGCAGGTTGCGCGACATGAGCTGGCCGTAGGCCGACACCGACGTGAGCGGCGTCCGCAGCTCGTGCACGGCGGAGGCGACGGCGTCGTCCCGCTCGCGCAGCTCGTCGCGCAGGTGCTCGTTCAGCGAGCGAAGGCCGGCGACGGTGCGGCTGAGCTCGTCGCGCTCCTCGACGGCGCGGCGGCGCTCGTCGTGGGCCGCGATCAGGGCGAGAGCGTGCTTCTGCAGGGCGCTGCGCTCGGCCCGCGCGTACGCGAGCTTGATGAGCTCGAGCGCCAGCGCGCCGATGGCCAGGACGACCTGGACCACGAAGAGCCCGTAGACGGTCGGCGCGAGCTCGGTGGCGGTCGGGCCGCTCGGGACGATGACGACGAGCAGGCTCAGGATGAGCGCGAGCACGACGATGCGAGCGCGCCGGGCAGCGCGCTCCAGCTCCCCCGCCCTCAGTAGCCGGTCCAGCACGACACCTTTCTAACGCGCCAGGGAAGGCGTTCGGTATCCCCGGAACGTGTATCCCACGTCAATATCGGCCCGAACGGATGGCCGACAGCCCTCCGGGCGGGCTACTCCTCGGAGGGCGCCACGGCGGCCACCAGCGCGAGGTCCTGGGCGCGCACCGAGCGTGGCTCGAACTTCCGGACGCTGGCAGCCATCCGCGTGAGCGCTTCGGCGAGCGGCATGGGCGGCTTCGTCTCCCCGCGCTTCAGCGGGATCCAGCGGACGGGGTTGCAGCGGGCGACGACGAGCTGGCGCAGATACGGGCTCTTGAACCCCATCTCCTGCAGGGCCTTCACGTGCTGCGCCACGCGGTCGTCGATGTCCATGATCCGCTGCGCCCACTGCTCGCGCTGACGGAGCGCCTTCGGCAGCGTCGCGTCGAGGAAGCGGTCGACGCGCCGGAGCATGGACGTGTACGACGAGCCGCTGAACCGGCCGCGCGTCTCGTACGCGACGCCGAGGGTGAGGAAGTACGGCTCCTCGAAGCTCGCCGCGTTGTCCTGCTCCGTGGCGCGCGGGTGCTCCTTCGCGAGGGCGCGCGCCATGCGGATGACCTCGATGCTCTTGTCGCGCAGGTTGTGCGCCTTCTCCGTGTTCAGCGCGAGGATCCGGTAGGCGATCGCCTCGTCGGTCACGATGAGCGCCGTCACGGATCGGAGCCCGAGCTGCTTCGCTGCCGCGAGGCGGTGCCGTCCGTTCGGCGACCAGAACGAACTAGGCGGGGGGCGCTGCCCCCCGCCATCCCCCCGCTTGGTCTCAGCGGGTACGGCGATGACCGGGTCGAGGAAGAGACCCGCGGCGCCGATCGCCTCGACGAGACGCTGCGCGTGCGTACGCGAGAGGTCGCGCTGGAACGGCGTCGGCTCGACCGCCTTCAGCGGGAGGCTCGCGAGGACGAGCGGAGAGGATGCGTACGGATCCTTGAACGCGGCGAGGACCGCGCCATCCGCGCGCCGCACCCGCTCCGCGAGGTCGGCGACGGCGCGGTCGGCGGGATCGAGCGCGCTCTCTCCGGGCTCTGGCCCGCGCGGCTCGGCCGGACCTCGCCGCCGCGTGGTCTTGCGCGTCGTCTTGCGCTTCGGTGCGGCGGTCTTCTTCGCCGGCATCGGCGAGAGTGTGCCACCGCGAGCGGATCGACCTGTCACACTGCGAGACGGTGAGCGCGGTGAAGGAGCCCGGAGCCGAGAAGCACATCCCCATCAGGGAGGCCGCGGCGCCGGAGCCGGAGCCGTTCTCGTGGCGGGCGATCCTCGAGATCATCCAGGCGCTCGCCCTCGCGGTGATCATCTCGGTCTTCCTCAACCTTTTCGTGGTCCAGGTCACCGAGGTCCGTCAACGGAGCATGGAGCCGACGCTCTTCCAGTCGAACCGCGTGCTCGTGAGCAAGGTCGACTACCGCCTCGACCACCCGCGCGCGGGTGACATCGTCGTGTTCAACCCGACGACCGACGCGAGCATCCCGTTCGTGAAGCGCATCGTCGCGGTCGCCGGCGACCGCGTGGAGCTGCGCGACGGACAGCTCTTCGTGAACGACGCGCCCGCGAAGTACGCCGAGGCGCGAGGCGTGACGGCCGCGCAATCGCCGCAGGTGAAGTACCCATTCACGGTCCCACCGGACAACTTCTTCGCGCTCGGCGACAACCGCGAAGCGTCGTCCGATTCGCGCTCCTTCGGCGCGCAGCCGTACGAGCGGATCATCGGCAAGGTGATCCTGCGGTTCTGGCCGTTCGACCGCCTCCGCTTCTTCGAGTGGTGACGATGGCGGACGTCTTCCACCGGCCGCGCGACTGGGCGATCCTGCCGGACCGGAGGGTCTTCGAGGTGACGTGGGACGATGGGAAGGTGACCGAGTACGGCTGGGAAGAGATGCGGCGGGCGTGCCCGTGCGCATACTGCGCGGGGGAAGGCAGCTATCGCGGCTCGGTCGACGAGAGCACGAAGTTCACCGAGACGCAGACCACGATGAGGGAGGTCCACCCCGTGGGGCGCTATGGTCTGACACCCGTCTGGGGCGACGGCCACGACACCGGCATCTACACCTTCAAGATGCTGCGGCGCGCGGCGGGGCTCGAATGAAGCTGTTCAGCAAGAAGAGCGCGCTGCCCGAGGAGGTCCAGAAGCGCGTCCCGCCGGGCCAGTACCTCACGGAGAAGTGGCCGGTCCTGCACTACGGGCCGATCCCGCCGTTCGACGCGAAGCGGTGGGATCTCCGCGTCTGGGGCGAGGTCGAGAACGAGATCCGCCTCACGTGGGAGGAGTTCCAGAAGCTCGACCAGACGATGGTGCAGGCCGACATGCACTGCGTGACCACCTGGTCGAAGCTCGACCAGAAGTGGGAAGGGGTCCCCTTCAGGCGGATCGTCGACCTCGCGAAGCCGAAGCCGTCCGCCAAGTTCGTGATCTCGCACTGCGAGTACGGCTTCACGGCGAACGTGCCGATCGAAGCGACTCAGGACGACGACGTCCTCATCGCGCTCCGCGCGAACGGCGCGCCGCTCACGCCCGAGCACGGCTCCCCGGCGCGTCTCGTGATCCCGAAGCTGTATGCGTGGAAGAGCGCGAAGTGGCTCCGCGGGATCGAGTTCGCGACGACCGACAAGCCCGGTTTTTGGGAGCGCAACGGCTACAACAACGTCGGCGATCCATGGAAAGAACAAAGGTATTGGGGCGATTGAAGTAAGAGCGGGTCGGTAGGCCCGCTCTCTTCTATTAGCGGACGCCGCGCTCCGGGGCGTCGGGCCCGTCGTAGTGCGCCTTCACGAACTTCACGATCGGCACGTCGTCGAATCCGGGGAGCTTCAGCTGCCAGCGCCACGACGACACCGCGATACGCGCGTCCGTCATCCCGGCGTATGGCTCCAGGATCACCTTCGGATACCCGTTCTGCAGCAGCACGCGCACGATGTCCTTCAGCTTGGCGAGCTCCTGATCGGTGAGCCCCTTGTAGACGATGAGGACACCGCCGTGCTCGAGGTTGTGGACGACGGCCTCGTCGGGGAAGGTCGTGTCCTTGATGCCCCACGCGATCGGGCCGGCCGGCTGCGCCCAGTGGCCGCCCGACGTCGGCGGGAGAGTGCCGTACTGCACCTTCTGGCCGGATTGGACGTGCGGGTTGCCCTCGTCGGGGAACTGCTGGCCGATGACCTCGTTCGTCGGGTCGTACTTCTTGTCGTTGATGCTCACGGGCGGCGTGCCTGGCGCGAACACCCCGAGCTGGTACAGCGCGAAGACGATCGCGGCCGCGGCGGCGATGACGCCGACGCCGATCCACATGCCACCGATCCGACCGCGGCGCGGCGCGGGACCGTGCGAGCGCGAAGGACGCTCCCGGCGCAGCTGCTCGCGTCGGTCGCGACGCGTGACGACCTTGCTCATCCCTGATCAGCGTACAGGCTGGCTATGCTCGCCGCATGTCCGTTCGCGTGCGCTTCGCGCCTTCACCGACCGGCGAGCTGCACATCGGCAGCGTGCGCACGAACCTCTACAACCATCTCTTCGCGCGGCAGAACAACGGGACGCTCATCCTTCGGATCGAGGACACCGATCAAGAGCGATACGACCCACTGGCGCTCGCGAGCATCTACGACGGCTTGCACTGGGTCGGGATCCACTGGCAGGAGGGACCTCGCGAAGGCGGGCCGCACGCCCCGTACGTGCAGTCCGAACGCCTCCCGCTCTATCAGCGTCATGCGATCGAGATGATCGCGATGGGCGCGGCCTACCACTGCTTCTGCAGCCCCGAGCGCCTCGCGCAGATGCGCGCCGCGCAAGCCGCGCGCAAGGAGATCACGCGCTACGACCGCCTCTGCCGACGCATCGATCCGAAGGAGGCGGCCGACCGCGCGACCCGCGAGCCGCACACCGTGCGCCTCAAGGTGCCGGACGAGGGATCCGTCGCGATCGAGGACCTCGTGCACGGGCACGTCGAGTGGCCGCTCGCGACGCTCGACGATCAGGTGCTGTTGAAGTCGGACGGATTCCCGACCTACCACCTTGCGGTCGTCGTCGACGATCACCTCATGGGGATCACCCACATCTTCCGCGGCGAGGAGTGGCTGCCGTCGGTGCCGAAGCACCTGCTCATCTTCCGCGCGTTCGGATGGCCGGTCCCTCCGATGGGCCACGTGCCGCTCGTGCTCGGGCAGGACTCGAAGAAGCTCTCGAAGCGGCACGGCGCCACGCGGACGAGCGAGTTCCGCGAGCAGGGCGTCCTGCCCGAGGGGCTCGTGAACTACCTCGCGCTCGTCGGCTGGCAGCCCGGGACCGAGGAAGAGGTCTTCTCCATGGAGGAGCTGATCGCGCGCTGGCGCATCGAGCAGGTGCAAAAGGCCGGCGGCAAGTGGGACTACGAGCGACTGCGCTGGTTCAGCGGCGTCTGGATGCGGCGGCTCCCGGACGACGTCCTCTGCGACCGCTTGCTCCCCTTCCTCCCGCCGGAGTGGGATCGCGGTGTCATTCGGGCGACGATCCCGCACATCAAGGAGCGCATGGAGATGCTCACGCAGGCGAAGGGCCTCATCGCGTTCCTGTTCTCGGACGACCTGCCGACCGAGCCCGCTCGGTACCTGCCGAAGAAGCGCGCGGCCACGGAGACGCGCGACGTCCTCGCGCGTGTGCGGGCTGCCATCGCGGGCGTCGAGCCCTTCGCGGCGGCGGCCATCAAGACGGAGATGGAGCGGCTCGCGGCGGAGACCGGATGGAAGGACCTGAACATGGCCACCCGCCTCGCGGTGACCGGGACGAACGTGGGCTTCGGGGTGTACGAATCGATCGCGCTCCTGGGGCGTGAGCGATCGGTGGAGCGGCTCGATCGAGGGATCGGGATCCTCAAGATCGCGTAGATCGCGTACGGTCAAGCGGCGGATCCGGGCGCATGCCGTACGCCCACGACGTCACAAGCACTGATGCGTTCCCACTAGTGCGAAGCCCCGCGCTGGGGGGCCGCTGTGGCCGTATGGCCAAGGGGAGACGGAGATGAGGATCGCCGTTCGGGAGGCCGCCAGCATCGTGCTGGCCGTGGCGCTCATGGCGCCGTTCGCGCAGCCCGCGCTCGCGGACGAGCAGTGGTGCTCGACCGACCCCGTGTTCCTCGTCGCTGGCGTCCAGTTCCGCGCCTCGGCGGGCTTCACCGCCGATCGCGCGACGGTGCAGCAGGTCACCTACGAGCTGAGCGTCCCGTCGAACGTGGAGGTCTCGGTCTACGCCGACAACGCGAACACGCCGGTGCCGGCGTACGCGACCGTGACGTATGACGGCACGCCCTGGGAGAGCGGACCGATCTCAGTGACGCTTCGCGTCACCGTGGTGACGTCGTCCGGGTTCGCGGTCGCGATCACCGTGTACGGAGCCGGCATCCAGCAGCCACAGAGCTTCACCGGCACGGCAGGCGAGACCGCATCGATCCCGCTCGAGCTCGCGCTTCCCTGATCCCGCGCGTTCGTAGAGAGGAAGGGGAGGTCGCGGACATGCGGGACCTGCGCGCGGGTCTTCGAGCCTACGTGCTCGGCGTGCCGGCGGCGGCCGTCGTCGCCGTCCTTGCCGGTGCCGCCATCGCGCCCGAGTCGGACCTGCGCCCCGGCCTCGCCGCGCTCGTGTTCGCGCTCGCGACGCTCGCGCTGCGCGAGCCCATCCACCTCACTCGCCGGACGAAGCTCACGCTCGAGGACGCCATCACGTTCGCAGGCGCGCTCGTCCTTCCGCCGGCCGTCGCGATGGTCGTCGCCGGCGCGAGCACCGTAGCCGGGCTGCGGTTCCGCACCGGCACGCCCTGGTATGACCGCGCCTTCAACGGCGGCAAGACGGCGCTGGCGATCGGCGCGGCCGCCGCCACCTATCACCTGCTCGCGATCGCGCCCGCCGACTCGATCGATCCAGCGGCGGCCGCCGTCGCGGCGGGGGCGAAATACCTGACCGGCGTGACGCTCGTCGACGTCGCGGCCGGGCTCCAGCTGCATCGCTCGCCGTTCGCGAGCTGGTGGCAGCGCCGCAAGACGGCGATCCTCCCGATGACCGCGCTGCACCTCTTCGGGATCCTCGGCGCGGTGGCCGCGCTCCGCCAGCCGTGGGTGCTCGTGCTGCTCATCGTCCCGACCGCATCGATGCTCGTCCTGCTCCGCGAAGGCCGGCGCGCGCGCGAGCGCGCGAGCGCCCTGCTCTTCGAGCTCGCCGACCTCGCGGACCTGCGCGACCCGTACGCGCACGGCCACTCGCGCGCGGCCGCGGACGTCGCCGAGCGCATCGCGCAGCGCCTCCACCTCCCACCGGACCAGACCGCGCTCGTCCGCGACGCCGCTCGATTGCAGGACATCGGTCTCCTCGATCTGGTCCCCTCCTCGGTCGCGATCGACATCAGCGGCGCGCGCCGTCATCCGGACCTGGGTCGGCAGCGCCTCGCCCAGGTCCCGGAGCTGTGGGAGCACGCCGGCCTCATCGGCATGCACCACGAGCGGCCCGATGGCACGGGCTATCCGCGGGGTCTACGGGGCGAGCAGGTCCCCATCGAGGCGTCGATCGTGGGCATCGCCGATTGGTACGTCGGCGCGCGCTCGCCGCGGCCCGACAGCGCGGCGCTCGACGACGCGGAGATCGAGCGTGAGCTCATCGATGGTCGTGGCACACGCTGGCACACATCGGTCGTCGACGGCCTCCTCGCGCTCCTCGCCGAGGAGCGCGTTCGCGTCGCGCGGCCGGGCACCTCCGCGGCGATCGCGTGACGATGAGCGGCCCCCCGGAGCAGGCGCTCGCGGGCGGACCCGCGGCGCGGCGTCTCGACCTCCGCGCGTACACGCTCGGCGTCCTCCTGGCCGGAAGCGTGGCCGTGGCGGGCTTCATGGTCGACCTCTCGTCCGCGGCGTGGTTGCTCCTCGCCCTCCTCGCCACCGTCATCAGCACAGCGTTCGAGGGCAGGCGATCCGGCGGCGTCGCCCTCGCGATCGGGATGGCGTTCACCCTCGACCGCGCCCCGATCATCGACGTCGCGACGTACGGCGCGATCGGCGTCGCGTGCATCGCGGCCGTCTCGTCGCTCCGCAAGGAGCGACAGCGGTCCGAGTTCGTGCGCGAGGAGGTCGCGCATGCGCGCCAGTGGATCCAGCAGCTCGTCGACGTGCTGCCCCAGGGCGTGGTCGTCCGTGACCGCGGCGGCCGCCTCGTGCTCTTCAACGAGGAGGCCGTCCGGCTCCTCGGCGCCCCGGTGCCGCTCTCGCTCCGCGAGTCCGTGCGCAGCTTCGAGCCGCGTGAACCGGACGGGGCGCCCCGCGCCAGCGAGACGTTCCGCTTCTCGCGCGCGCTGGCCGGCGAGACGGTGAATGGCGACGAGCTCGTCGTCCGGGACATCGCCCACGCGATCGATCGCACGCTCGTGTCGAGCGTCGCCCCGGTGCGGGTCGGGAGCGAGATCGTGGCCGCCGTCGCGACGTTCACCGACATCAGCGAGATGCGCGACCTCGAGCGCGAGCGCATCCAGTTCTTCTCGATGCTGGGCCACGAGCTGAAGAGCCCGCTCACCGCCATCTCCGCGCAGGGCGAGCTGCTCGCACGTCTCATCGCGAAGGGTGCGCCGCCGGACCGGCTGCGGTCGACGCTCGATCGGCTCGAGCAGCCGCTCCGCCGCATGACGGGGCTCGCCGACGAGATGAGCGACCTCGCGGCGCTCACGAGCGGCCAGTTCCAGGTGCACGCCGAGCGCGTGGATCTGCGACCGATCCTCGCCGGTGCCGTCGCCCGCGCGGCAGCCGCGAGCGATCGTCACGAGCTGCGGCTCGACATGCCAGGCGAGGTGCAGCTCATGGCCGACGAGTTCCGGCTCGGCCAGGTGCTCGACAACCTTCTCGGCAACGCGGTGCACTACAGCCCCGACGGGGGGACCGTCCGCGTGCGCGTGACCGTCGAAGGTCCCGATGGCGTGATCCGCGTGATCGACCAGGGCATCGGCGTGCCCGAGGGCGAGCGCGACCGCCTCTTCCAGCCGTTCTTCCGCGCGAGCAACGCGCACATCCGGCGCGGGACCGGCCTCGGTCTCTACATCAGCCGGGACATCGCGCGGCGGCTCGACGGTAACCTCGTGCTCGAGGCGAGCGGCCCGAGCGGCAGCACCTTCACGCTCGCGCTCCCGCTCGCCGCGCGCGTGGAGCGGACCTAGAGCTCGAGCGGCGGGTAGTAGCGCTCGGGACCGCCCATCCGCGTCACCTCGCTCAGCCAGTCCGTGCCGTAGAGGCGATCGTGCTCCGCGCCCGCGAGCGCCCAGGCCTGGCGCTTGTACGTCCAGTTCTCGGGCTGCAGCCGATGGGCCTCGCGGAAGTGGTGCGTCGCACGGTCGTTCCCTCCGAGGCGCCGCAGCGCGAGGGCGAGCTCGAAATGCGCGGCCGCTTCCCCTTCCTCGCGCGGGCGCGGGCGGCTCCGGCGGACGACCTCGTCGGGAGCGAGGGCGAAGCGGCTCGCACTGCCACGATCGACCCAGTCGCGGAGCGCGGCGATGTACCGCTCGGCTTCGACGTGTAGCTGCTTCGTGACCTCGATCCCCTCACGCTGCCGCGGCGTGGCATCGGGCGGGACCTCGCGGTCGAGGAAGGCGGGACGGCGCGGGTATGCGGTCTCCGGCGGTCGCACGATCGTCCCGCGCTCGTCGATCCACACGCCGCTCGGCACGTTGACGATCCCGAACAGCGCGTCGCAGACATGCTCGGCGTCGATGAGCGATGGATGTCCGGGCCGCGCCGCCTCGATCCATGGCCGCGCGACGTGCGCGCCACCGCTCTCGAGCGCGACGGTCACGATCTCGAGGCCGCGTCGGTGGAGCTCGCTTCGCAGCTCCTGCCACACGGGCAGGTCAAGGCGGCACCCTCACCACGGCGCCCAGGCGACCAGCAAGACCTTCTGTCCGAGCAGCGAAGACAGGTGGAAGGTCCGGCCGTCCAGATCGGACAGCTCGAGGTCGGGAGCGGTCGCCGACACCAGGGCCCGACCGCCGGACTCGGGACCGACCGCGAACAGGCCGGACCCGTCGTCCGCGACGAGCGGTGCGCCGAGCGCGGCCGCGATCGCATCGACGGCGATGGTTCCGTCCGCCGCGGGCGCGATCGGGATGCATCGATCCCCTTTGCACAGACCCTCGCGGGTGACGGACCAGCCGGTCCCGCGTTCCAGCTCCGCCGCGGTCACGGTCGGCGATCCGAAGATCACGTTCGGTCGCCTCGACCTAGCGGTCGCGCTCGCGGCGCACGAACAGCGCGGTCCCCACCACCATGAAGGCGACGAACGCGACGGCGATGATCACGCTCACCGTCGGTGGATCCTGCAGCACGACCGCTTGGTACTCCGGCGCACCGCGGTAGAAGAGACCGCGCACGAGGTCGACCGCGTACCGCATCGGTGAGAGCCGCGAGGCGATGTCGAGGTACGGCGGCTGGTTCACCATCGGGTTGAAGATCCCGCTGAGGAAGTACTGCGGCAGCATCAGGAACGGGAAGACGTTCTGCGCCGCGCGGCGGTTCGGCAGGTTCGACAGGACGAGCACGCCGAACGATCCACCGAAGAACGCGGCGACGAGGCCGCCGATCGCGAGCGCCGCGATCCGCTCGAGCGTCAGCGGCACACCGAGGATGAACGCGAAGATCACGACACCGATCGCGACCGGCATCGCGACCAGCGTCTCGCCGAGGATCTTCCCGACGACGATCGTGTACCGCGAGATCGGGCTGACGAAGATCTCCTGCGCGAAGTCGGTCTCGCGGTCCTCGATGAGCGAGATGATCCCCTGCGCCGTCGTCTGGAACAGCGTCATCGCGAACACGCCCGTGAACGTGAACGCGACGAAGTCGTAGCCGATCGCCGGGCCGAACGCGGACTGCAGGCTCGCGCCGAGGATCCCGATGAAGATGATCGGGAAGACGAGCTCGCTGACGAGCCGCGCGCGGTCGCGCAGCAGCTTCGTGAGATCCCGCTGCGCCAGCATGAGGATCGCGCCGAGCTCGCCGCTCACTGCGACGCTTCGTCCGCGAGGATCCGCAGATAGGCGTCCTCAAGCTTCAGCGCGTTACCGGCGGTGCCCTTGAGCTGCGCGGGGGAACCCTGAGCGACGATGCGCCCCTTGTCGATGATGCAGACCGCGTCCGCATCCTCGGCCTCCTCGAGGTAGTGCGTGGTGAGCAGCAGCGTGGTGCCGCTGAGCTCGCGGACCTCACGGAGGTATTGCCACAGCTGGCGCCGGCTCTTCACGTCGAGGCCGGACGTCGGCTCGTCGAGGAACAGGACGGAGGGCCGGTGCATCAGGCTGCGCACGATCTCGAGCTTGCGCTTCATGCCGCCCGAATACGTGCGGACCGCTTTGAAGATGTCCGCTTCGATCCCGAGGATCCCGGCGAGCTCCATGACGCGGTCGCGATACTCCTTCGGCATCGACCGGTAGAACGGGCGGTACGGGAACACGCCGTAGAGCACGGCGTGGAGCCGGATGTTCTCCTCGCCGGTGAGGTTCTGGTCGAGGCTGGGGGTCTGGAAGATGATCCCGACGCGCCGGCGTACCTCGCTCTGGGCGGCGCGGACGTCGTGCCCGGCGACGTGCGCGGTACCCGTCGTCGGCGCGAGGATCGTCGTCAGGATGTTCAGCGTCGTGGTCTTCCCCGCCCCGTTCGGCCCGAGGAGCGTGAAGAACGCGCCGCGGTCGACGTTGAAGGAGATCCCGTCGACCGCGTTGCGGTCGGCGCCCTTGTAGCGCTTCACGAGACCGTCGACGACGATGGCGGCCGGGGTCATCGCTCGGTCGCTGCGGCCGCTGGCTCCTTCGACGCCTCGATCGCCTGGCGCAGCGTGAAGCGCCCCATGTAGAGCGCGCGGCCGACGATGACCCCGCGGACGCCGCGGTGCCGCAAGCGCGCGACGGCCCGGATGTCGTCGAGCGTCCCGACGCCGCCGGAGTAGATGACGTCGCCGCCGAACGCGCGCGCGGTCTCCTCGAGGCTGGCGAGATCGACGCCCTGGAGCGTGCCGTCGATTGAGACGTTCGTGAAGATGACCGTCGGCACGCCGGCGACGGCGAGCCGCTGGACGAGCTGCGCGGCGCGGACGTCGGTCGTCTCGGTCCACCCCGATGCGGCGACGAAGCCGTACCGGGCGTCGACGGCCACGGCCATACCGTCGGCGAAGCGATCGACGAGGCGGCCGATGAGCTCGGGGTCGCGGACCGCCGCCGTACCGACCACGACGCGGGACACCCCCGCTTCGGCGAACGCCTCCGCGGTGTCGAAGTCGCGGATC
>Ga0137368_10006416_pt1 | contig 12328 bp, 11 predicted proteins | sample SagtaG_13_FD_104917 | JGI IMG/M metagenome (GOLD analysis project Ga0137368, IMG submission 104917) | Vadose zone soil microbial communities from Sagehorn Ranch, Mendocino, California, USA - Sage1_L_100_16 metaG | ecosystem: Environmental > Terrestrial > Soil > Vadose zone | place: USA...
CGCCTCCTCGACATCATGCGTGACGAGCAGCACGGTTCGCGGCTCGCCGGCAAGCGCCTCGCCCAGCCACTCCTGCAGCTCCCCGCGCGTGATCGCGTCCAGCGCTCCGAAGGGCTCGTCGAGCAACAGCACGTCCTTGCCTGCGAGCAGCGTGCGGAGGAACGCCACCCGCTGGCGCATCCCTCCCGACAGCCGCGCCGGCCGAAGCTGCTCAGAGCCGGCGAGGCCGAAGCGCGTGAAGAGCGGCGCGGCCTGCAGGCGCGCCTCCCGGCGCGACAGCCCGTGGTTCTCGAGAGCGAGGCAAGCGTTGTCGAGCGCGGTTCTCCACGGCAGCAGGCAGTCGCGCTGGGGCATCAGGACGCAGCGCGAGAGCCGTCCCCGCGGAGCCCTCTCTCCTGCCACCGAGACACTTCCCGCGTCAGGCTCGTCGAGCCCGGCCACGATTGAGAGCAACGTGGACTTGCCGGCGCCGCTCCGGCCGACGATGCCGACGCGCTCGTTCCGGCCGACCTCGAGCTCGACCCCGTCGAGCACGGGCTTGGGCCCGAAGCTGCGAGCGATGTCCGAGATGACCACGCCCTCGAGCAATTCCCTCGGGGCGGCCTCAGGTTCGACGACTGCTTGTCTCATACGCTCCCTTCGCCGGCATGACCCGGATCAGGTTCGACGGGTATGCGCTAGGAAGCGCTTTCTCAGCCCCTCGCCAGGGGCTCCCCGGTCAGGTCACATGGTAGCGACGCGGCGACCCCGTCCTCCTTCGAGACAGTCTTGTCGCGTCACTCGAGCTTTAAGAAACACGCGGAGGAGGGCCCAGCCCTCCGCACGCTTGTTTGCGGCTAGTCGTCTCCCCCACCGTCGTCGCCGCCGCCGTCGTCGTCTCCACCGTCGTCGTCACCCTGGTCGTCATCGCCCTGGTCGTCGTCGCCCTGGTCGTCCTCCGATTCGACCTTGACCAGCGTGAGAGTCGTGCCGTCGACGATCGCCTTGACCTCGACACGATCGCCGGGGGTGAGGCCGGAAACGTCGAATCCGATCGGGACAACGACGTCGAAGCTCAGCCCGCCGACCTGGACGGTGAGCGATCCGGACTGGGTTGCCGTCGGAGCGGTCACGGAAACGAGCGTACCCTCGAGCTCGATCGTGTCGGCATCACCGACATCGTCCACGTCGTCAGCCTCGATCCCGCCGCTCTTGGAGATCTTGAGGTGGGCGTCGACGATGTCGCCGCGGCGCAGGTTCGCAGAGAGGCTGCGCGCCGTCTTGATCGCGAAGGAGCTGTGCCCCGCCGAGACGAGCAGCTTGCTGTGCATGTTCCGCACCACAACCGCACGGACCCGGGCGCGGGTCGCGTGACCGCGGCTCGTGATCTTGGTCGCGCGGTAGACGCCGTGTGAAGGGGCTGCCGCACGGGCATCGAGGCGGGAGCCGACACTGATGCCGGTCCGCTTCGTCTTGATGGTGTGGACGGCGCCTGTCTGTGACGCCATCACGAGCGCGTGACGTCCCGACTGCTTGGCGACCACGACGCCGTGAAAGATCCCGGCTCTCGTGTTAGTGATACAGCCAACTCCGAGAACAGCGAGGATCGGGAGGACGAAGCTCTTTCTCATGGTGTCATTCCTTCTCTTCGTGGAACAAGGGAGAATCGGTTTGCGGAGGTTAGCCAAAAAAAGTAGGCGCGATGTTAAAAAAGGCGACCTTTGCGGCCGGCTCCGCGATCCGGATCGACACGAAGGACCGATGTCGATCGGGGACATGTTCGGCGCCGGGTTCACGGTCGATTGGGTTGAAGGGTTTTGGCAAGAAAAGCCGACGCCCGGACTCGAACCGGGGACCCCTTCATTACGAGGGAAGCCCAGGGGCAGGAAGCGCGGGTAAACGCGTCCGCGCGGGGGCACGTTTTGCCTGCAAATTGATGACATCGGCGCTTTCTCGCGTACCCGCACGTGGACGCGCGTGGACGAGCTGACGTACCCCTTTCGTACCCTCGGCCGCCTGACGGGAGCGCAACCTGGACTGTCTTGAGCAGGCGTGCATCCTTCGCCAGTTCCCGAACTGGTTGGCAGCAGGGCCATCGAGACGGCTGCTATCACGTGGGTGATGGAAGTCGAACGGAGATCGGGACGAGAGCTGCGCGACACACGCTACGTTGACGCGTCAGCAGACATCGAGAGGCCGCCGCGCGGACGGCGAACACCAGCAACCAGCCGCTCCCCGAGCTTGCTCAGGTACGGGCGCACATGTGAGTAGCGAACCGTTGCCTGCAAGCGATCGCATGCAGGTGCCTGCCAGAAACCGACGGCCAGACCGCGTATCGTGAGCGCGAAGTAGCGATAGTTATGGGCTCTCGGAGCGTAGTCCTCTGGGAACTGGGACACGCACGGCCACATCTTGGGCTTTGTTCGTCGAACTTGCGCCTTCCACGCCTTCGCAAGTACACGCAGAGCACGCGACGGATGGGCGAAAAGGTCGGTAATCCCCACTAGCGCGCCAGAGGGCACGCGCACAGTCGCCGGGACCCACGTCCTCCCCTCGTTACCGCCAGGATGGAGCTTAATCGCGGGCAGCAAGGCGCTGACCACGACCGTACTCGCGGAGAGCAGTCGCCAGTCGATCGCCGTCTGGTAGATGCCGCGGTATCCATTCTTCACCCGGATTGATCTCCGCGCCGACGGAGCGTACTCGCGCTGGTCAGCGCGGACCGCCTTGCGGAGTCCGACGTTCACGGCCCTTAGATCGAGATCGCCGCGCACTTGCGGATATGTGCCGCTCGTGTCGTAGCGGGGAACCGGGAAACGCGGTGTTGGTGCCGCGACGACCCGCAGAGGCGATGCGACCATGCTCCGCGTTTCCGCTGTCGACTCGCCGGAGGGGCTTCTCGTGGAATCCGAATCGCAGGCGCTCGCGAAGAGAGCCAACGCTACAGTCGGCACCACGATGCTCAGCGCCGGCCGCTTGCAGCCCCTCGGTTTCGGCGCATCCAGAAGCCGTTCCCACACGCCGAAAGCGAACATGCCGGGGAGTCGCTCCGGTGCCCTTCTCATCGTCGTCCGTACCGCCGGAAGACGTTCCATGCCGCTTGCCTACGCTCGCGCTGATGCAGGACACCCGGATTCTCGTACTCGTACATGAAGACGTCTGTCGCGCGATAGACCGCGGCCCGATTCGCGCCGTGAACTCTCTTCAAATGTATGTATGCGCGCGGGTTATAAGGACCCTTACCCGTTTTTAGTTCACGCCAGACGAATCCAAGCTGAACGCGGAGCGTCAGCGCCCTTGCTTGGCTCCCTCCTGCGAACGCAAGGAGGCGCTCCTTCCGCGTGTAGTACGTCCACTGCGCGATCCCGACTCCGCAGTTGCTGTTGTGCCAAGAATGATCGCTGCATTGCCAGCATTTGGGGTCCACACCCTTACATGGGTAACCCGACTCGACGCGAAGGTTCCCGACACATCCGGCCGCCTGGGCACGCGAGAGCCCCCGCCGGACGAAGAAGCCAAAGGCGCATTTCTCGCGCTGAGCGAGCGTGCGCGTACGGCAAATGAGGCTCCGTAGCGTCCCGCCGCCCCCGCCGTCGGGCACGACTGCATGGCCGTCGCCTTCGACGAAGGCGCCCGGATTGCCGCCCGCGAAGCCGTAGCGGTTCTCGTTCGCTGCATCGGTCGAGAGCTCGAGCTCCTCGCCCGCATTGCGAAGGAAGTCCTGCTGCAGGAATCGCCCATCGTCCGGCTCGTAGCGCCTGGCGCCCATGTCGATCGAGCGTGAGCCGGAGTCGAAGCGCTTGTCGTTGAAGCGGAACGGGTTGTAGGTGTCGGTCGGGTCGATGTCGCCGCGGGAGACGCTCAGGTCGAGGTTCCCGTAGGTGGTCGGGATAGTCGATCGTGCGGACCAGCAAACACGGCTGACCTACCACGACACCGGCTGGATCCACCGTGCCGGATGACGTCGAAGAAGGCCGCGAATTTGCACTTCCGGTGAACCGCTCCCCGCGCTCGTGGCCGCCAAGGGCACGATGCCCACGCGCCGCCCGCCGATTTCGAGCACCCTTCATACATTCAGCAGTGATGCGGCAGTGCAAGACCTGACGGAGGGTGCACGAAGAAGTGAAACAGTATTCGCGTTGGGCTTCAGCCTCTGTGCATCGCTAATGACCGACGATCGTGATGCCGAGTGCGGCGACGCGTCCACCTCTCACGTACGCGACCAAGACCGGCCGCGCTGCATGGCTCGAGCTCGCGAAGTTCGCGAGCCACCACACAGTCGACCCGGTCGGAATGCTCCAATGCTTACCCGGAATCTTCCCCGTCTTATACGCCCGCGGGAAGATGCGGCGCATTGACTGGAGCGGCGCGCCGACGTGGAGACCGTTCGCCGTGTGCCAGCGCGACCCGGTCACCACGGCGTTCGGCAAGATGCAGTTCGCGGGCGTAGCGGCGCCCGCATCGAGCGTGATGAACGCCATGGAGAGGCCGATCTTCTCGAAGCGTAGCCGGCAGAGACCCTCAGGAAAGGACGAAGAACCATGCAGGCCGGCGCGCGCGAAGTAGCGGACCGTGCGCCGGTACGAGGTCTCGGGCGCGATCGGCAGTCCCGCGATGCGGTTCGCGGCGATGACGAACGAGAGTCCGCTCGCGGCGCCCGAAGTCGTCGCCGTGGTGCGCGATGCGCACGCCGGCGAGATCAGGGACAGCGCAAGGACGAGCGACGCGACGCCGGGCCGAACGCGCCGCACGTCATGGCGTGCGGCGCGCTCGAGCGGATGTCCTATCTCGATGCTCATCGTTGGATGCTCTTCAGCCCGAGGGCTTTCGCCCACCTTCGCTCCAAACGCTCCACGCTCACCGCATACGAGCTCGCGCCGTTGTAATTGATGAGCGCCTGAGTCAATCCCGACTTCCGCATGTCCCCAACGATGGCCTGGAAGCCGACGATCATGTTCGGGAGCGGTCGCCAGGCACCGCCGCGTGCGTCGGCCTTGTCCTGGAACGTGTAGTACGTCAGCTGCATCGGACCGACACCCTGCATCCCGCCTCGACCCGTCGGGCCACGTTGGCGCTTGTACGCAAGGTATCCGTCCTTCGTTACCTGCCGCGAGGAGTTGCACGGCAAACGCCGGCCCCAGTACCTCTTGTGCTTTGCGTCGTACCCGCGGATGAAGATCGTGGGATCGGCGCCCCAGACGTTGTACCCGCCGCACGACTCCTGGGTGAGGAGGGCGCATCCGAGCGTGATCGGCATGTGCGTCCGCGACGCGACGATGACGGTCAGGCGCGGATTGACGATCTTCGTTCCGCTGACGGACACCCGCTGGAGCTTCCGGATGAGCATCCGCTGCCTCTTCGTCAGGCTCGGCGGCTTCGGCGCTCCGCCGCCGCCGTCCGGCACGACCACGTGGCCGTCGCTCTCCACGAACGAGACCGGATTGCCGCCGGCAAAGCCGTAGCGATTCTCGTTGGCTAGATCGGTCGAGAACTCGAGCTCGCCGGTCGCGTCGCGGAGGAAGTCCTGCTGGAGGAACCGGCCGTCGTCCGGCTCATAGTGCCTGGCGCCCATCTGGAACGACCGGGAGCCGGAGTCGAACCGCTTGTCGTTGAACCTGAATGCGTTGAACGGGTTCGTCGGGTCGATTTCCCCGCGCGAGAGGCTCCCGTCGAGATTGCCGTACGGCTTGTACGCGTACGAGTCCGAGACGAGACCGTTGTCGTCGACGAGGAGCGAGACATCGCCGTGGACGTTTCGACCGTACGAGTAGTCCTGCGTCGACGAGGTCGTGATCGTTGCGTCGATGCGATCGTCAGTGAGGTCGTAGGTGTACCGCTTCGTCGACGAGGCTCCACCGGTCTGCGTCTCTGAGCTGATCTCGTTAGTCGTCTCGAGGTAGGTGAAGCTGCTCGTCCGCGCCGCGCCGCCGTTCTGGACCTCGGTCTGCGTCGAGACCCGATCGAACGCGTCGTAGACGTAGCTGGTGTCGACCGTGGCGTTCGTACGGTAGGACTTGAACGCCTTGAGCCGGTCGAGGGGGTCGAACTTGTACCAGTCACGGAGCCCGGGCTGCGCGCTGCCTTCTCTGTCGCAGAGCGCGGACGTGTAGCCCGGATCGGTCACGCAGCGGATGTCGCCGCTCTTGGCGTCCACCGACTGGGTCTGCAGCTGACCGGCTCGGTTGTAGCTGTACTCGCGGGTGCGTGCGCCGGCAACGATCACGACCTCCTTCACGACGTCCCGCTCGAGTGGGTCGACGCCCCGAAGTCTGGCTCGAGCGGTAGGTCGTGGTCGAGACGTCGGCACCAGACAGGCGTTCCGCCATTACGTCGAGACACTCTCAGGACACACGATGCGATAGCGCAAGAGCCGACGCCCGGTTCTCCAAGTTCCATACCGAGGCCGCGGGCCGTAGAGCTTGGAGGCGCGGGGTCAGTCGGTGAACTTCAACGCGAAGTAGAAACGAGTCACACGACCACGATGGGTGTAGATGAAGAACCACGGCTTCAGGAAGTTGGCGGTCGTCGCAGGAAGTGATTGCGCGCCGCGGCCGACCTTCACCCAACAGTGGCACGGAGAACCTTTCGACCACGCATTGAGGACGAAGCCTCGCCAAAGGTGCTCGCACCGGCCTGCCGTGGTCTTGTGACACGGGCCCAGCGGGATCCGGCTCCCCACGCCAAATCCAGCTTTCGTCCGGTAATACGGGGTCGAGAAGCCGAGCTCGCCGACGCGGTTCGCGTAAAACGTGACGATCACTCCGCTGTGGTGAAGCCGGTAGTAGCCCCTGCACCGCGTTCCCGGAGCGTTGGAGGACGTGGTAGCCATGACCTTCTGAACCGTACTCACGTTCCACACGCGCCCTCGACTCGCCTAGGGCGATGTTGCCGATCCTGCTCCACGGCACCAGAAGCGGCGGGTCGGAGGGATTGCCCAGATTGGCGTGATCCGAACCAGACCCACAACCCCCGACTGCTACAGAGGCTACGAGCGCGAGCACGGCAGTACCAGTTCTGGCGACACCTAGGCGCGCGGACCGCTCGCGTGTCGCGCATGGGAACCTGTCGCGTCCCCTCGGTTCGGCGGGCCTAATCGTCCGATCTCTACAGCACGCCGGTGGCTTCCGCACGAGATATCGATCCCAGAGCGGACGACATCCGTGAGCGATCGAGTCGACGTTAAGCGCCCGGCGCATAGTGGCAGCGTCGCCGCAGTCGCAAGATGAAGTCACGGAAGTCGCGCCCCTCTCGTGTCGGCACCTGGCTGTTCATGTTTTGGCCCGCGTAAAAGCCGGTCTCTTGCCAGCCCGAACGCGTGTACGCAACCCGCTGGCCGGCTCTAACGCTCGAGCCGACGTGCAACTTCGGATTTAAGAAGCCTGTTTCGGCGGTGTACCACTTCGAGTAATTGCGTCCATTCACGGTGATCGGGTGCTTAGCTTGAAGTACATAGCGCCGCCTCCACCCCAGGAGCGTCCGCCAACGGGATCGATCTTTATGACGCGACAGGCGCCGATAGCGAAGATCGGCCCATGGTGTGCGTACTTCGAGTCAACGCCAGCGTCGGTGCGCCCGAGTACTAGCCGGCGGTCGTATGGGTAGTAGTGCCAGTTCGCCCTTGGGGATGTGTTCCTCTGAGAATAGGAAACATTCTTTCCGACGGAGAGGCGCCGAGTTCGGCCACGCGCTGGGCGACGATCCACGTGCGCGGATCATCGGATGCGGCGCGGCACGCGCTTCGCTTTCCTGCTGCCACGCCACATGTCCTTGATGACCTTGTAGTAGAAGCTCAGGTCGTCTTCGTGGCCGTTCAGGAAGCGCTTCTCTGCTTTCGCGACTGGGAAGGCTCGTACCCCTGTGGGGCTGCGGACTGCGGGGATACCCTCTTCTGGATCGAGCTTCCACGATCCACCGAGGTCGCGGACAATCACCTCCCCGACATAGGCACCGACCACCGGCGCCATCGTCTCGAGAAACCGCTCCTCGGCCTTTCCCGTCTCGGGATCTCCCCAGAGCTCGTCGATCATGTTGTTCACGCGCGCGAGCGAAGACTCGGAGTAGTCGAGGACCTCGCCCTCCTCCGCGCCCGCCTTCACGAACGCTGCCGCGAGCTTCCGCATCTCGTCTCCGATGTCTTCTCGGCGGCCCGCCCAAGCGCTCGGCGGAGCTGGAAGGGGGGGAGCGAAGGCGGGCGGAACTCGAGCAGGGCGCGGACGCCAGCGTCTGGGGTCGACGAATGCGTCCCTCCCCAGGTGCTCCTTGACGGCATCGCGGACCGCATTTACCTGCTTCCATTCTGACTCGAAGTCGGAGAGGTGTTCACTGAGTTGCAGATAGATGCGCTCTGCACCGAGCTCATCGACGCGATATACAGGCGCAGACAGCAAGCGGTCCCGGCCGAAGAACTCGACATAGCTTGGGCCGAAGACCGTTGCCCAGTAGAGGTCTGGAATTCCTCCACCGAGGTCGAGCTCATTGACCGCAGTCTGGACCCCACGCCGGATCTCCTTCTTGGACGAGAGGTGAATGAGCGCGAACTCCGCGTTGGACCGTTCGCACGCTTCGCGGATCAGCGTGATCAACGCCGTCTCGTCTGCTGCCTCCCGCTCGAACCAAGCCAAGATCCCGCCGAATCCGTCCCGGCGCACGGCTTGGTGGACGATTCCCTCTGACGCTTGCCCCTCCCAGATAAACATGTAGTCGTCCCAAAACTCGGGTACCCGCTCGAGCGCGAAGCGGTCGCGCAGTGGCTCTAAGTTCCCCATCTTCGCCGCCGCTGTGCCGGGAACGCACTCGACGATAAGGCGCATGAGGTCCTGTCCTTCCGCGGCCGAGACGAGGCGTGACCTCGTCACGACGTTGAAGGTGATTTCCTTTTCAGGCATAGCGGTTTACCAAAAAGCCAGGCCAGACGGGGACTCGCTCATGGACACCTCGCTCGAGCGCATAGCCCGCGAATCCGACCGAAGACCTTCCATGAGTAGTTGAGGCGAAGGAAGCGCGCTCTCTCACCGGGAAGCGGAACAGTCCGGTACATAAGCGGCGCATACCGCCGAACCACCATTCCCTTGGCGATACCTCCAGTACTCCGCACCCCCCTGATGAGTGGCTTTGAGACGCGCGATTTGCGAGGGACGATCACGTAGAGGGGCTGGGCCTCGATCTGTGCTGCAAGGATCATGCTTCGTAGCTGGGGTGTCCGGTACACGTACTGGCGGAATTTGAACTCAAACCGCGACTGAACTTCGAGCCGGGAATACTGCGCCTTCGCGTCATACACAACGAACCGTTGATAGCCGCGCGGCACTCGTAGAAGTCGGGATCGGCTGCCGATTCCTTGAACGCGACCTGGAAACGGTTCGCGGCGTTCCGCCACGCATAGGCGCCGCCGCGCACGGGGACGAAGCGCGACTCGAGCGGGCGCCAGCGTCCATGCGCATCGCGGTAGTTGACCGGCTCGCTGAAGAGCGAGGTCGTCCGCGTCCCGTCCGGGTTGCGGTACGTCTTCGAGAAGCGTCCTCGTCTGTTCGGAAGCTCGCGGGCGCCGCGCTTCAGGCCGTTCGGATCAAGCCGGAGGGCGTGCCGCCCGGACGCCCACGCGGCACCACCGTGGCCGAAGGGCGGTGGGGTTACGACGGCCGCGGCCACGAGCAGCCCGAGAACGAGCATGTGCGCCAGCGTTCTCGCCGCCGGCACCCGACCGCAGACGACCCGGTGGCTGTGGCTAGGGACGGCTCGAGAGGCCCGGCGGTGAAGCCGATCGAGATGCTGATTGTCGGACACGACGCTCTCCCCTTCGCCGCAGATCGGCGTGTGAGGTGCGCCTCGCCGCCCAGACCACCTGTTGTTTCGAAAGCAACATACTCCGCTCGGTCTGCGAATACAAGAGGCAACACCTGTCGCCTGCCTCGGAAGCGTTCGCAAATTGCGAAGAAATGGCCGGCGGCTGCCTCAGTAGCCCGGTCTCTCGCAGTGGAGCCGCACGAAGCACGGTCGAAGCAAGCGCATGCACCGGACCCCTTCTTTGTCGGTGAAGGGGTCGAGATGTACCCTTCTCGTACCCTTTTTGAGGCTCTCGAGCGCCCGGCCGCGCACCAGGCCAGACAAAACCCCTGCAAATCCCAATAAGCCGACGCCCGGACTCGAACCGGGGACCCCTTCATTACGAGTGAAGTGCTCTACCAGCTGAGCTACGTCGGCGCGGCTCACGCAGTCTAGCCGGGAACCGCGGCAGTTCCGGCCAGCTCGCGGCGGAGTTGGACGAAGAGCGCCTCGAGTGCCAGGCCCGGCTGGACGTTCAGCTCCTCGAGGGTGCGCCATGACTCGCGGACGAGCTCGGCCGCTCGTTCGGCCGCGGGCTGCAGCTCGCGCGACGCATCCTCACGCAGCTGCTCGAGCCGGTCGTAGTGCACCACGACCGAATCGGCGCCTGCAGCTACAACGACCAGGTCCCGATACCAGGCTGCGAGCTCCTCGAGGGAGAGCAGGAGCTCTTCCCGCTCGGCTCCGCGCTGGGCTCGGCGCACCCGCTGTTCGGACTCGCGGGCGGTGAGGTCAAGGCCTTCGACGTCCTCCTCGGCCTGCGCCTTCGCCGCCTCGCCGCACTCCTTCGCGCCCGCAAGCAGCGCCTCTGCACCTGCCGCCGGCTCGAATTCCGGGTCGGTATAGACGGTGCGCGCGACTTCGAGCAACCTCACGCGCCGCTTCGCGGCCTCCGGATCGAGCAGCCGCTCGGCTCGGTCGAGCCTCCCTCCCGCTACGCGCGCGAGCGCGGTCACCTCCTCCTCCGAGAGCGCCGGTGCCCGCTCCGCGATCGTCTCCCGCACCGCCCGCTCGGACAGGCGCCGGAAGGGGACGTGCTGGCAGCGCGAGCGGATCGTCTCCGGCAGCGGGCCGAGATCGTCCGCCAGTAGGACGAGAACGGCGTAGGGCGGCGGCTCCTCAAGATCCTTGAGCAGCGCATCCGCGGCCTCGTCGTTCAGGAGCTGGGCGGCAACGATCAGATAGACGCGGCGGTCGGCCTCGTAAGGGCGCATATGCAGGTCGTGATGCAGGAGGCGGATGTCGTCGATGCGGATCTGGTCGCCCAACGGCTCGAGCACGTAGAGGTCGGGGTGGGCGCCGCGCTGCACGCGGTCGCCGTCTCCGAGCAGCTCGGCGGCGAACGCGACTGCTGCGCGCCGTTTCCCGACCCCCGGTGGGCCGTGGAACAGGTAGGCGTGCGCGTGCCCCTCGGCGAGGGCCGCCTCGAGCAGTCGCTTGGCCTCCTCCTGCTCGGGAATCGCGCTCTCCATCAGCCCTCGACCTCCTCCCGTACGCGCTCGGCGAGCTCCTCGGGCATTGCCGAGCCGTCGAGGGCGACGATCCGTTCGGGGAACCGCTCGGCGAGCTCGCGGTACGCGCGGTCGAGCGTGGCGTGGAACTCGGCGGCCTCGCGCTCGATCCGATCCGGGTCGCGGCGGCTCCGGCCCGCGGCCGCGGCCGGGTCCAGCAGGAGAACGAAGGTGCGATCGGGCAGGAGGCCTCCCACAACGGCGAGATTGAGCTCCAGCACCGGATCGACGCCGAGGCCGCGCGCGATCCCCTGATAGGCGAGCGACGAGTCGAGATAGCGGTCGCACACCACGTCCGCGCCACGCCCGAGCGCCGGCCGGATCACGTGCTCGACGAGCTCGGCGCGGGCCGCAGCGAACAAGGCGGCCTCAGCCCACGGCGAGACGTCGCCCCCGTGAAGCAGCACGTCACGCACGCGCTCCCCGAGCGGCGTTCCCCCCGGCTCGCGTGTCCACACAACATCGCGTCCTTCCGCTGCGAGGTGCTCGGCGAGCAGCCGCGCCTGGGTGGTCTTGCCCGAGCCGTCGAGGCCCTCGAAGCTGACGAACATGGCTGCTTCGTAGGATAGGGCCGTGCGAGCCGTGGTCACAGGAGGAGCCGGGTTCATTGGCTCGCATCTCGTCGAGGCGCTCGTGGCGCGCGGCGACGACGTGCTCGTGATCGACGATCTCTCGCGAGGCAAGGCCGAGCAGGTGGCCGCCGGCGCGGAGCTTCTCCGGCTCGACGTTCGCGAGCCTCTCGAGGACTCGTTTTGGAAGTTCCGGCCGGACGTTTGCTTCCACCTCGCCGCCCAGGCCGACGTGGGCGTCTCGGTCGCGCGACCCCTCGACGACGCCGCCGTCAACATCTTCGGCACGCTGAACGTCCTCCAGGCGGCCGAGCAGCACGGAACGAAGGTCGTCTTCTCGTCCACAGGCGGAGCGATCTACGGCGAATGCGAGCGCCCGGCGCGGGAGGACTACCCGCTCAGGCCCGCGGCCCCGTACGGAGCGGCCAAGGTCGCCGCGGAGACCTA
>Ga0137368_10006423_pt1 | contig 12324 bp, 7 predicted proteins | sample SagtaG_13_FD_104917 | JGI IMG/M metagenome (GOLD analysis project Ga0137368, IMG submission 104917) | Vadose zone soil microbial communities from Sagehorn Ranch, Mendocino, California, USA - Sage1_L_100_16 metaG | ecosystem: Environmental > Terrestrial > Soil > Vadose zone | place: USA...
ACCCAGCTTTGGCGCGCGCTTGAGCACCTCGGCAATTGCGTGGGCTGATTCGAGCGCGGGGATGATTCCCTCCAGCCGCGCCAGTTTCGTAAACGCGTCCAGCGCCTCCGGATCGGTCGCGTAGGTATATTCGACGCGGTCCTGATCGCGCAACCAGGCGTGTTCGGGGCCCACTGCGGCATAGTCGAGGCCGGCACTGACGCTGTGGGTGAGTTGAATCTGGCCATATTCGTCCTGGAGCAGATAGGACCGGGTCCCTTGCAACACCCCCAGCGAACCGCCCTGGAAACGCGCCGCGTGTTTGTTGGGCTTAATCCCCTCCCCGCCGGCTTCCACGCCGACCATTTTCACCGCGGTATCTTGGAGGAACGGATAAAACAATCCCATCGCATTCGAGCCGCCGCCGACGCAGGCCACCAGCAAATCCGGCAGCCGTTCTTCCTTCTCCAGAATCTGGCGCCGCGCTTCGTCGCCGATGATCCGTTGAAAATTCCGCACCATGACGGGATAGGGATGCGCGCCATACACCGTGCCCAGAATGTAATGCGTCGTGCGAACGTTCGTCACCCAGTCCCGCATCGCTTCGTTGATCGCCTCCTTCAAGGTCTGTTGCCCGGCCTTCACCGGCACCACCTCGGCGCCCAACATCTTCATCCGATAGACGTTGAGCGCCTGGCGCTCGCAATCGACTGCGCCCATGTAGATCACGCACTTCAAGCCGAACATGGCGGCCACGGTGCCCGTCGCCACACCGTGCTGGCCGGCGCCCGTCTCGGCGATGATCCGCGTCTTGCCCATCCGCCGGGCAAGGAGAATCTGCCCGAGGCAATTGTTGATCTTGTGCGCGCCGGTGTGGAGCAGGTCTTCGCGCTTAAGATAAATCCTGGCGCCCGCGAGTTCCCGCGTCAGCCGCTCGGCAAAATAGAGCGGGGTGGGCCGGCCGCAGAACTCGCGCAGGTAATATTCGAGCTCGCGCTGAAAATCGGGTTCTTTCTGCGCCCGTTGGTACTCGTCCTCCAGTTCCTGCAGGGGATGCATCAAGGTCTCGGGCACAAAACGACCGCCGTACGGACCAAAGTGACCCTGCGCGTCGGGAAGATTCGGATGCGTCACAGTGCTCATAAGCTCAAAGTGCGCCTAATCTTCCGTAAACATGCCGCAACGCAAAGAGAATAAACTCTGTTGCGCCTGCCCCTCACCCTTGATCCCGCTCCCCGCGACGCAGGAGTGGGGAGCGGGCCAGGGAAATCCAATAAACACGGCCCTCCTCTCGCTGGCCCTCTCCTCGGGCGAGCATGTGTTTAGCGTAGCGTAGACCGGCAGCTTGGCAGGTTGCTGTGTCGCGGATTGGTAATCCGCGGGCGCTGACCGACCAGCCGGCGAGCCTCGCGTAGCGAGGCCATGATGGTAAGCCGTGGACTTCAGTCCTCGGAGCGGAGTAGCGTGGTCACGCGTCGCGGAGCGACGGTTGAACGCCACTGTCCTGTTTGACCGCTCAGCCGTCGCTCTGCGACGCGGGATGGTATACCTGGCTGCGGTCCGTGGGCTCAAGCCCACGGCCATCGTTGTCTCGCTCCGCGAGACGGGGAGAAAATCTCCAAACGCCAGGGCTGACTGCCAGTCGTCGAAACGGCAGATTATCAATCTGTATAGCTCGCCCGCAAAATCGTCGCGACCCCCGACGAAGAAACGCTTCTTAGATACACAAATGTATCTTCCTCCAACCACGCACGCTGCGTGAGTGTAAGGCTAAACAGGTACTTGGGGGAGGAGAGGGAGACGGCTGGCGCCGACCTTACGAGTAGTCTATCCCGCGGATTCATCACTAAAGCGAACGCTCGACTTGCGTCTCAAAAAGACAGACGAGAGGTTAATTCGGAGACCGGTGGCCTATTCGGCGATGACCCGGTAAAACTGGTGGCGTCGATTCGAACTGCGGAAGTGAATTACTGAACCGACTCGACTCATGAGCGCAACTCAGGAAGGCGTGTGTCTTGGAGCGGTCCTCCCCCGCTTTCGATCGACGCGGGGCGCTTAACCCTCGAATTGGTGTGGTTCATGAAGAGAGCCCGCACGGCTTTTTGGCCGCGCACTGGCCCAAGAACCCGCGAGCCGACTCCGGGAGCGCTGGCATCCGTGCCGGCGAGACTCCCGCGGGCAACACGCCGGCACGGATGCCGGCGCTCCAAGGTTCATCGATAGATCGACGACTGTGATACCGTGCATTGAGGCCATGAAGCTCGCACTAGGGCACCCCAAAAGATTCGAGACGGACGAAAATGGCGTTTCCATTTTTGTCCGTCCTGAATCTTTGAGACGTGCAAGGTTAGTGGAACCGCTAACCGACGCAAATCAACGCGGCGGGATAAGTACCCGGTTCACAAATCCGGCAAACGTGGTTGTATTTATGAAATGGGGTACTCAGCAGGGAGCAGCAGATTTGCGGACGGCTCACAGCGTCTCGCATGCTGCAGCAATAAACCGGCGGACTTTCCCGTGGTCCTTCTTTCCCGCCGCTGACTCAACCCCGCTCGACACATCAACTGCGTAAGGCTGCACGCGCTGCACCGCATCGCCCACATTCTCCGGCGTGAGGCCGCCGGCAAGGATGATCGGGCGCCCGAACTTCTTCGCTTCGACGGCCAAGTCCCAGTTGAACTGCGCGCCGGTGCCGCCCGGTTTGTCCGGTACGTAGCTGTCCAAGAGCCAGGCGTCGGTCGAGAAGCGCGGCAAATCCGCGAGCGATTCCAGTCCCCGCACCCGAAAGGCCTTATAGACTTTGATTGAAGAAAACCGCGCGCAGAATTCCGGCGATTCACTGCCGTGAAATTGCAGCGTGTCGAGTCCACAGTCACTCATGGCTTGCCGAACGGCTGCTTCAGCGGCGTCCACAAACACTCCCACCTTGGCCACAAACGGCGGCAGACGCCGGACAATTTCCGCCACCAACTTGGCGGAGACATGACGCGGACTGGCCTCATAGAACATGAAGCCCAAAGCATCGGCTCCCGCTTCCACGGCAGCCAGCGCGTCCTCCACACTTGTGAGGCCGCAGATTTTGACACGAACACTCATCGAGTTTGATCACATTTCTCACAGCGCGGCGGCGCCGCTAGCGGAACGTTGCGCAAAGCTGCACGCAATCAACATCACCCTAAATCGTCGCGGGCCGCACGAATATTCCGGACCGCGGCTTTCCAGGCCGCAGCGCGTTCCGAAAGCGAACGGACTGCTGAAGAATTCACCCGCCTCCGGGCACCGGCGCGGCTGCGGACAGAATGCCCGCGGTCCGTTGCGGCCTTGCCGCGCTCTATAAGTATCTGTACAAATCGTCGCGGGCCGCGACGATTTGGCGGACCGCGGCCTTCCAGGCCGCAGCACGTTCCGAAAGCGAACGGACTGCTGAAGAATTTCAAGCGCATCCGGATGCCGGCGCGGCTGCGGGCAGGATGCCCGCGGTCCGTCGCGGCAAATCGAACGGTCAGCCGAATACAATTCGGCGATACGGCAGATTGAAAATCTGCGCTACGGTAAACACATACAAAAGTCGGCCGCGAATTCAGTTCAACTTCCAAGCAGTTCGTCCACCTTGCTCTTAAGATTGGATTGTTTCATAAGGGATTCCCCGACGAGAATGGCTTGCACGCCGCCGCGAACCAGTTGCTCGACATCGGTCCGGGTGCGAATGCCGCTCTCGGCCACCAGCACGGGGTCCGTCCCCCGGCGCGAATTGCGCAACTTTGCGGCCAACCGCGCCGTCGTCCCCAAGTCCACCTGGAACGTCTTCAAGTCGCGATTGTTTACGCCGATAAGTCGTGCATCGATCGCCAGCGCTCGATCCAGCTCGGCTTCATCATGCACCTCGACCAGCGCGCCCACGCCCGCTTCGACTGCCAAGGTGTGGAATTGGTCCAGCTTCGCGTCGGTCAGGATGGCAACAATCAGCAGGACCGCGTCGGCGCCCCACTCGATGGCCTCGAGGATTTGCCGCTCGTCGATGATGAAATCCTTGCGCAGCAGCGGCAGAGTGACCGCCGCGCGGATCTGGCGGAGGTGATCGAGTGAGCCCTGAAAGAACTTCTCGTCCGTCAGCACGGACAAACAACTGGCACCCGCGGCCTCGTATTCCGTTGCGATGCGGACCGGGTCGAAGTCGGGGCAGATCACTCCGGCCGAGGGGGACGCCTTCTTGACTTCGGCGATGAGCGCGACGCCGCCGCGTCGCGGCCGGCGAAGGGCGGCGAGGAAGTCGCGGCGCTCGTCCCGTTCGAGCAGCGCGTCGCGGAGGTCGCCTGAGGCGATCCGGCGCGCGGGCAGTTGGTCAACCTCGCGCGTTTTCTGCTCAACAATGGTGTCGAGGATGTTCACGGGTTATCGGTTGCGAGTGGTCCGTCGTCCGTTGTCAAAACGAACAACCAACCGCAGACCAACGGCTATTCCTCCTCATCCTTGAGCCCTTGGAGGCGCTTCGTCGGGCGGCCGGCGCGGAGCCAGCCGTTGACGAATTCGTCCAGGTCGCCGTCCATCAGACTCTGAACGTCGCTGGTCTGGATGCCGGTGCGCAGGTCTTTGACCATCCGATAGGGCTGAAACACGTAACTGCGAATCTGGTTGCCGAAGGAGACGCTGCCCTTTTCACCGTAGAACCGTTCCATCTCCGCCCGTTTCTGGTCCTCGCGCAGCGCGTACATTTTGGAGAGCAACAGCTTCATCGCCGCCGCCTTGTTCTGCATTTGGGAGCGTTGGGCTTGCGACGCCGCAACGATGCCGGTCGGCAGGTGCGTGATGCGCACGGCTGTTTCCACCTTGTTGACGTTCTGCCCGCCTTTGCCGCCGGAACGATAGGTGTCGGTCTGCAATTCGTTCGGTGGAATGACGATTTCGCCTTGCTCCTCGATCTCCGCGATGACATCCACGCTGGCGAAACTCGTGTGCCGGCGCTTGTTCGAGTCAAACGGCGAGAGGCGCACGAGTCGATGCACTCCGCGCTCGGCCTTGCAAAATCCGTAGGCGTTTTCGCCTTGGATCAAGAGCGTGACGCTTTTGATGCCGGCCACTTCGCCGGGCAGCGCGTCCGTGACTTCCACTTCCCACTCGCGCCGCTCGCACCACCGCTGATACATGCGGAGCAGCATGCTGGCCCAGTCGCAGGATTCCGTACCGCCCGCACCGGCGCTGATACTGAGAATGCAGTTATTCCTGTCGTTGGGGTCGCTGAGCAGGATGCTGAGTTCGAGCGCGTCGAGTCCCCGGCTGAATTTGGCCAGGTCGCGCTCGATTTCCCGGTGGTGTTTGAGTTGTTCGGCTTCCGGTTCGGCCTCGGCCAACTCCACCATGACCCGGAAATCGTCAACCTGGCTTTCCGCGGCGAGCAGGGGGTCGATCCTTCGGCGCAGTGAATTGGCCTCGTCGATCTGTTTCTGGGCTTGCTCGCGATTGTTCCAGAACGTGTCCCGGGCCATCAAGACGTCCAATTCGCTGAGGCGCTTCTGCACGGCGGGCACGTCAAAGAAACCTCCGCAAGTGGGCCAGTTTCTCGCCGGCGACAGCCAACTGACTTTTAATGGCATCGAACATACCCGTCATGAGATAGCGTTGCGCCGCGAATAACGCAAAGCGTTTTTACGCGCCGGTGGCGGGGGGTGCCTGACGCCCCAGTAACTTGCCGGGTCGAATTCAAAAACAGCTTTGGCGTAGGTGCGTCAATATTTGGGGGACGCGAACCTCACCTGGCCGACCGGAACGAGCCGTCGGATTATTCGTGCATATGCACGAATAATCCGCCGAACGTGTATCCCTAAAGCTGCAATATCCGGCTAAGGCTTCGCCCTGGATTGATCGGATTTAGGGTCGGGTCGCATTGCCGCCTCCGGCCCGGGGAAGGGCGGCTGGCTTAGCTCTGACGCTTCCGCCTCAGGCGTGTTCCGCAGGCAACAACCGACACCGCCACACAACCCCAACCGAACCAGTCCCCGTGCCGGGTGTAGAAAGTCCGCTCGCCTTTCCGGCCTTCCCCTCGCAGCGGGACGCGAACCGTCATGAACCCGGCGCCATAAACGTTGCCGGCCGGCGTGGAAAAGATTTGTTGCATCCGTCCGCGTGCGTCGATCCAGCAGGTCAGTCCGTTGTTTGTGCAACGCACCAGGGGCAGTCCGTTCTCGACCGCGCGGAAGACGGCGTTCGCCGCTTGCTGCCATTGCGCCGCGCTCTCGCCGAACCAGCCGTCGTTCGTCAGGTTCAGGAGAAAGTCTGGGTCGTCGGCCACATAGGTGCGGACCAAATGCGGAAAGACGTCTTCAAAACAAATCAGGACGGCGAGCCGCGCTTCCGGATTGGAAATCTCGAATGGCACGGGACGGTGCCCTGGAACGAAATCCTCCGGCACAGGAATCAGCCGGCGCACGAACGGCAGCCAACGCGCCAACGGCACGTACTCGCCGAACATGACGAGTTGCTGCTTGCGGTAGGTCGCCGCGAGCTCGCCTTCCGGTGTGAACAGGAAGGCAGCGTTGAAGGCGTCGTATTTTTCCAGCTTATTCGACTCGGCGTCGTCCGCGCCAAACACCATCCAGACCTTGCGGGTCGCGATCAGATTGGTCACGGCTCGAAAACTGTCTTCGGTCAAACCAGGCATCGACGCCTCCGGCCACACGAGCACGTTCGGTTTGTTGGCCAGAGCCAGCTCGGACAAGGTCATGATCTTGTTGAACCGGGCCTCGTCCTGGGCATGGTTCCAGATCACTTCCTGCGGGATGCTCGGCTGCACCAGCGCGAGCGTGATTTCGCGTCCCGCGGGTTGGACGGATAGAACCCGGTTGATGCCATAAGTGACGACGAGCACCAACCCCAGCAGCGCGAGGCGCAAGTCCGCCAGCCATTCCCAGCGATAGGCCGCGCGTCCAATGCGAAGAACCGCCAGGGCGGACGAAACGGAAAACCAGACGACGAGAAAGGAAACGCCGCAGACGCCGGTGATGGAAGCGATCTGGATGAGCGGCAGGACCCGAGACTGCGACACGCCCAGGAAATTCCACGGAAACCCCGACAGGAACCTGCCGCGGACGATTTCCAAGACGACCCAAAGCGCGGCACAGAGGATGGCCCATATGGCACGCTGCCACCACCTCGCGGCCAGAACGTCGGCCTGCGGTCGTGGCCCACTTTGAGCGCCGACCGACCCCGATTCGCTTCCGCGGGTGGCAGGCATCAACGCCGCCGGAAACCATCTCCAACAAAGCCAGACCCAGGTTGCCGAGTAGAGGGCCAGGTACGCGCTCAATGCGAGCCAGCCAACGACAGCGCCGGCCGGGAAGGGGATGAACAAGAGCCAGTAAAGCGAGCTGAGGTAATGAACCAGACCGGCAACATAACCGAGCCGGAAGCTTCTACCTGCTGGCTGGCCAGCCGCACAGAGGAGCAACAGTCCGGGGACCATCCAGGCAGATCCGGTCAGGTTGAATTTCGGAAACGCTGAGGTCCAAAGCAACCCTCCCAGCACCGCGATGAAATATCGAACTTTGGCCTGCGCGAAGAGGTTCACCCGGCGCAAGCTTGCCGGAACGCGTTTCAAAGGCAATCCGCAAACGGCTTGGCGAATTTTCCGGACCGGGGCCGTGCACGCTGCAGGCGCGCTTAGCCGGGGTTTGCAGTTGGAGATCGGGACCGCAGGCGACCCGCCTGCGGTCGGCCGCGCCCTCGCGGCAGACCGTTTTCCGAGGCCAACCGCGAGGGCGCGGTTGGCTGCCTCCGAGGGCGGGCGCTCCCGGATGAATCGCGCCGTTGGCGCTCAGCTATGGTTCTTCTCGCACCCGTTCCTGGCGCGTTGCCCCAGGCTGGTAGGAGCTGACGCCCTTGGCGTCCTACTTCTTCACCGCCAGCTCGAGGATTCTCCCCGGAAGCGCGATCGAACCTTTGAACGTGACCGAACGCGTGTATTCGCAGACATACACCTTACCGCGGCCACTCAGATGCACATCCACGGGACGCGCCAGTGGGGCGAGCAAAGTCTTCACCGTCGCCCGGTACTTGCCCCCGTCACTCTTCTCCAATCGCACCTGGAGCAGGTCGAAGCCATAGTCGTGCGGTTGCGCCAGCAGGATGCCGAAGCGCCCTACAAGAAAGGTGCCGCGGTATTCGGGCGGAAAGTCGTTCCCCAAGAAGACGATTCCTGAGGGCGACGAATGCGGATCGAACGTAGAGAGCGGTTTGCCGGTCACGCAGGCGTCCGGACCGAGATTCACGATCGGCAAGCTAAACTCGGTCCCCGCCTGCGCATCGGGTGTGTGAGGATACAACTTCTTGTCCCAATCCGAGTATTTGAAGGGGAATCCATAGTGCCTGCCCTTTTCGATCAGGTTGAGTTCTTCGGGCGCGTCGGCGTTCGGACCGTTATCCGTGCCGAACATTTCTCCCTTGTCGTTCCAGCAGAATCCGTACGCGTTACGTAAGCCGCGGGCGAAAATCTCCAAGTGCGGCTTTTCGCTTTTCGGATCGAAGCGCCACATGCACGCGGTCAGTGGATCTTCTCCCTCGTGCGAAATCTTCGGATCGTCCAACGCGGGATCGTTGCCATCCGTCCGCGAACCGCTGGTGACATAAAGGTAGCCGTCGGGACCAAAGGCGATACAGCCGGCGCCGTGGTGATTCCCGGTGCCCCACGGATACTGCGTCGCAAACCAGGGCTTGGGATCGGCCGGTTCCCCCTTCTCGGTGGATGTCGTGCGGTAAATAATCACCTCCGCCCGATGCGGGAGGACTTTTTCATTTCGTTGGTTGGACACGATCCAAAGCCGCCCCCGCGCATCGAGCGTAAAGCCGACGATGTACGGCTCGCCGAGGCCCAGGTCGAGATAGCGCGCGCCCCAAAGGATTTGTTTCAATCCGCCCGTGGCAATGTCGATTCGCCACACATCTCCGTTCACGCACAACGTGTAGAGCGTCTTGCCTTGGCCATCGCTGGTCATGCGCGAAGCGTGATTCGGCAACCGGGCAACTTCGCGGAGCGCCCAGTCTTCGGGCGGCTTGGGTAGCGGCTGAAATTCGTTCGCCTGGCGTAATTCCTCGTAGCTCTTGAATTGTGATTGTTGGCGAGTGTTTCCGACTTCCGCCGCGCTGACACTGCCGCCGTCGTTGCCCCAACTGTTCAGCACGAACGTGAGCACGTCTGCAACCTGTTGATCGTTCAAGACTGCGGGCGGCATGAAACCGTTGTAAGCAGTGCCGTTGACCACAATGGTGCCGCTCATCCCCTCGCACAGCGCCTTGATCACGCGCCCACGATTGGCAGAAAGGAAATCCGATCGGGCTAGCGGCGGAAAACTTCCCGGCGTTCCCTGACCTTGTCCCTGATGACACAGGACGCAGCTTTGCAGGTACAATAGCTTTCCGCGGGCGTTCTGTTTCTCCTTTGTATCACTGGGGGACGGCGGTTCCGCGGCGCGGAGAGCCGACGCCAAACCCAGGGAGATTGCGAGAACCACTGCGATCGAGGTCACACGAGTTGGGTTGACGATCGAACTTTGAGGTTTCGTTACTCAGCGATACGTATTCGGCTGGCGCTACCCCTCGTTATCAGGGCGCCATCGGTTGCTACATCGGCACCAGCTTTTGGACCTTGCCGAACTTGCCCATTAGACTATTCCGCAGGCTGGTCAACACATACAGTTCGCCCTGGTCGTCTTCGCCCAACGCAACAATGTAAACGTCCAGGTAGGGCTTGGTCTGACCGGCCAACTGGAGCGTCTCCAGCGACCACTTCTTGCCGTCCCCGCCCGGTGGCGAGGCGGCGAACAACACCGCGCGCGGCAGCGCCCACGTCTGCGACCAATCGGCAAAGACATACTTGCCTTGAAGCTGCGGGAAGGCTTTGCCGCGATAGACGTAGCCGCCGGTCACGCTCGTGCCTTTGGATCCCGGGTCTTTCGGGAACGCTTTGAAATTTTTGTACTCGAGGATCGGGTCAACGAACGGCTTCCCGTCGGGCCCCGCCGTCGGGCCGGACTCCGGCGCCTTGGTGGGAGTCTTGGGGTCAAACCAATGGAAACCTTCGCGCGTCCTCCAGCCGAAATTGCCTCCTTTGACAACGATGTTCACCTCTTCGAAGGAGTCCTGGCCCACATCAGCAGCAAACAGCTCGTGTTTGCCACCGCGGTCGAACGAAATGCCCCACGGATTACGAAAGCCGCAGGCGTAAATCTCGGGGCGGCCCAGTTTGCCGTCGGCGAAGGGATTATCCGCCGGAATGGCGTAGGGATTGCCTTTGTTGATGTCGATCCGCAGGATTTTCCCCAGCAACGTGGCAAGATCCTGTCCGTTGCCTTGCGGGGCATGGCCGAATTCGTTGTCATTCGCGCCGCCGCCGTCGCCGACGCCGATATACAGGTAACCGTCCGGCCCGAAAACCAGCCGCCCACAATTGTGGTTCATCTGCGGCTCGTCGAACTGCAGGAGAACCCGTTCCGAAGCCGGATCGGCCTGCGCGAAGTCGCTGTCCTTTACCTGGAACTCGGAAACGTGCGTGGTGTGATTCCAGCCGTCGGGGCCGTCCTTTCGCAGTGGCGCGCTGTAGTAAATGTAAAGCTTGCGATTCTCACGGAACGTCGGGTGCAGCGCGAGTCCGAGCAGGCCGCGTTCGTCGAAACCCTCCGGCAATTTGACCATCCGGTCCCGCAGATCCAGGAACAGCCGATCCGAGAGCGTGCCGTCCTTGTTCAGCACGTGAATGGTTCCGATCTGGTCCGCGATGAGGAGTCGGCCGGAACCGTCAGCGAGCGGGACCAGGTTCAGCGGCGACGTGAAACCCTCGGCCACTGGTGTCAAACCGATGCCACCTTTGGTATCAGCCGCGTTGGGCGTCACGGAAGTAAAGATCGCAATCGCAAGGGAAACAATGAGCGCGCTGGTGTGATGCAATAAGTTGGTTTTCACGGCGCGCATTTTATCGGCCGTTCTTGCAAAGCAAAGTACGGAGTGAGGCGATTGACCCGTTACGCCGCCGAATGCGCCGGAAGCTGGGATTGCTCCTTTTTCCACAAGAGATGATCGACGGAGAAGCGTCCCGCGCCGTAGGCTACGATGAGGAACAAAATGAACAGAACCAGAAAAGTGAATTCCATGCTCTGGCGTGGCTCGATTAGCGCCATTTTCGGGAGATAAACGTAAACCGCCGCCCCGAACAGGATCGGCACCTGCAGCAGTGCCGCCACGCGCGTAAAAAGTCCGATGGCGAGCAGCAGCCCGCCGGCCAGATGAGCCGGGATCACGTAATGAGCTGCGGCTGCCTGGCCGAAGACCGCATTGTCGATTTGGCCCACCAATTGGTCCAATTCACTCCGGTGAGTCATGAAGTACACCCCTTTGACAAACAGGCCGACCCCGAGGTACATGCGCACCAGGTCTCGGAACAAATCCTCGTGGCCCTGGCACCAGAGCTTCCATTCGTTGAGGTTCTTCATACGAATCCTTTCCATGTGTTGTGTTTCGTTGGCGCGCGAGGAAGGCACACCAACGCTCGCCGTTGAACCAGACCGCCCAACCGGAACGCCCCAGCGAACTAGTCGCCGCGTTCCTGGTCGTGATAACGGCAAAAGACTAACGCGTCGGCAAAAGAAAATGAACCTTTTTCTTCCCGCTCGTTATTAACGGGCAAGCAGACTGCGAGACCGCAGCCAGGAAACCGAAGACAACCATGAAAACTCACCGGGCAATTTGTTTGTGCGCCGTGCTAACGGCGCTGGGTGGCAACACGTTCGGGGCAGACCAACGGCAGATAACTTCGGGCACCGCCAACGCTCCGCAGGCCCGAACGGATGTCAACCCGGCACTGACTTATTGGCAGGCGTTTGCGGCGCGGCCAGAGTTTACGCCCGAGGAGCAGAAGCTTTGGGACAAACACGGGGAGACCGTTCCGCTGGGGGACGAATTCACTCCCCTGGTCGAGCGGCTCGATCCGAGCTTCCGGCTGTTTCGCCGGGCCGTTCTCTGCACCCAACCCTGCGATTGGGGTTATGACCTGACCGATGGGCCGGAGTTGCTCCTGCCCGGTCTGGCGAAGGCCAAGAACACAGCCCAACAAGCGGCATTTCGCGCACGCTATTTTCTCGAACGAGGACGCGAAGAGGAGGCCGTTCAGGACCTCCTCGCCGCCTTTGTTCTGGGGCGGCAGGTGTGGACCGACGGAACCCTGATTTCGGCGTTGGTGGAGATCGCGATTGAAAGCATTGTTGTGAATTCTGTGGCGGAGAATTTCCACTACTTCAGCCCTGAATCGCTGCAACGACTGTCTGACGGCATCGAAGCCAGTCCGCCGCGGGGAACCATTGATCA
>Ga0137368_10006426_pt1 | contig 12323 bp, 10 predicted proteins | sample SagtaG_13_FD_104917 | JGI IMG/M metagenome (GOLD analysis project Ga0137368, IMG submission 104917) | Vadose zone soil microbial communities from Sagehorn Ranch, Mendocino, California, USA - Sage1_L_100_16 metaG | ecosystem: Environmental > Terrestrial > Soil > Vadose zone | place: USA...
GGCCGTGGGCGATGCGTATGGTGCCAAGGAATGGCGCGAAGGTGATGGGCTTGACGAGGTGGCGTTTCGAACCGAGCGAATCACGCGTCGGCACTGCCGCGCGGTGGCCGAGTTTGCGTTTCTGCACGCCGAGCGGATGGGCGCGAAAGTCTTCGGCGGGCCGAAATACACGGTTAGCCCGGTTTATGAGGGCATGCTGAAGGAGGAGATGGACTCGGCCGCCGCACGCCACCCGACTATTCGGTACGACCCGCAGCTGATCGATGCGACCTACGCGCTGCTGCTCGGCAACATGGGCGATTCACTGGTCATCCCCACGCTGAATCGCGACGGCGATTGTATGAGCGATCTCGTGCTACAGATGTTTGGCTCGATCGCCGGCTCGGAGTCGCTACTGATCAGCTTCACCGAGGACTGGCGCCCACGGGTAGTGATGGCCGAGGCGCCGCATGGCACCGCGCCCTCGCTTTTCGGCAAAAACCTGGCTAACCCGATGGCGATGATTCTGGCCGCTGGCTCGCTGCTTTCCTATATTGGCGAGCCAAAAGCCACGCTGGCAGCGCGCGCAATCTCCGAATCGGTCTTTGAAGCAGTCTACGATGGCGTGCGCACTGCCGATCTTCAGGGCCACGCGATGACCACCGAGTTCACCGACGAAGTGATCAAGCGTGTGAAGACCAAGCTGGCGGTCTGGCCGACCCTGAACGCTTGATTGCAGATTGTAGATTGTAGATTGCAGATTACGTTTCCCAATCTGCAATCTACAATCTACAATTTGCAATTAGGCTAGCGGCAGCACGAAGTAGAAGGTCGATCCGTTGCCCTCTTCACTGATCGCCCAGATTCGGCCGCCATGTCCCTCTACGAGGTGTTTGGCGATCGCTAGACCTAGGCCGGTACCTCCGGCGTTGCGCGTGCGTGCGCGGTCGACTTTGTAGAAGCGCTCGAAGATCCGTGGCAGCTCGGCGCGCGGAATGCCAACGCCGGTGTCGGCCACGGTGATCAGCATCCAGTCGCCGGGGCCAAGCTGCTGCGGAATATTGAGTGTCGGGCGGCCCTGCTGGCTGATCGCGGTCGGTCGCTGCCGTCGCTCGTCGCTGGCGTCGTTCAGCAGCCTAGTGTCGACGCGCCGCTCGATATAGCCGGTCTTTGGCAAATCCGGCACGATCGTGAAGACCGACGCGCGGATGGTGATGCATCCACCGCTGGGTGTGAACTTGATCGCGTTGTGCAGAAGATTCAGCAGCACTTGCCCGATCCGTCCGGCGTCCATCAGCACTGGCGGTAGCCGATCGGGAACCTCTGCGCTAACACGCAGCGTCTTGCGTTCAGCCTGTGGGCGGATGCGCTCGATCGCGCGCTGCGCCACCGGCGCCAGCGCTGTCGGCGCCAGTTGCAATGCGACCCGGCCGGACTCGATCTGCGACAGCTCGTGCAATTCGTCCACCAGCTGCGTGACCGCATCAACCTCTTGGGCCATCTGGGTGAGCATACGCTCAGCGATCGCCGGTGGTGGGTCGGATTGGAGCGTCTCGACCAGCAGCTTGACCGAGGCCAGTGGTGTGCGCAGCTCATGCGAAACATTCGCCACCATATCACGCCGTGCGCGCTCGAGGATGCTCAGCTGCGTGACATCGCGAATCAGCACGACCGCGCCGCGCAGCTCTGGCGTGTCCAGCAGACGTGTACGTAGGCGTAGTGCGCGCCCGCCGATCATCTGCTGCAAGACGATCTCGCGGGCCTCGCCGTCGCGAATAACCTCTTGCACCAGCGTATCGGCTTGGTAGTCGCGCACCAGCGTAATGAGCCCCTCGCCAAGTGCGTCCTGATTATCGACATCTAGCAGCGTCGCGGCATTTTGGTTCAGGTAGCGAATCTGGCGCTCCTGATCCACAACGACAAGCCCGGAGTCGAGTGCCGAGATTGCGGCGTGAAAAATCGGCGTGAACAGCTCGCGCGGTGGTGCTGGAAGCTCGGCGATCACCATGCGATGGCGCCAGAGCCAGATCGCCCAGCCCAGCATGGCGAGGAAAGCCAGTGCGAGGATGATGTTGAGTGCGGTCATAGTCTGACAAGGAGACAAGGGACACAGAGACAGAGAGACAAAGCGGGTCGATTATCTCCTTGTCTCCCTGTCTCTGTGTCTCATCACCTGGCTGGTATCTCGAACCGATAGCCGACGCCACGAACCGTTTGGATGTAGATTGGTCGGCTGGGATCTGGCTCGACCTTTTCGCGCAGCCAGCGGATATGGACATCGACGGTGCGGCTGTCGCCTAGGAAATCGTAGCCCCAAACCCTTTCCAGCAACACATCGCGCGAGAGCGCCATGCCGCGGTTGCGGATCAGGCATGTCAGTAGGTCGAATTCTTTTTGCGAAAGCGTGAGCTCGGCACCCTCGCTCCAAGCGCGCCTTGATCCTGTGTCCACTCGCAGCGCGCCGGCGTCTAGTATCTCGCGGCTACCGGCCGGCTGTCGATCCGATCGGCGCATAATCGCTCGCACACGTGCTAGCAGCTCGCCCAAGCTGAACGGCTTGGCAACATAATCATCGGCTCCCAGTTCCAGGCCGGCGATCCGGTCGACCTCATCCTGGCGTGCGGTGAGCATCAGGATCGGCATATCGCTCTCCTGACGCAAAATCCGACAGACCGAGAAGCCATCCAGGCGCGGCAGCATGACATCGAGAATCAGCAGGTCAGGCTGTTCGCGCCGCGCCAGTTCCAGCCCACGCACGCCATCTCCGGCGGCGAGCACGGTGTAGCCTTCGCGCTCCAGATTATAGCGCAGGGTTTCCGAGAGGGTTGGTTCGTCTTCGACAAGCAAAATAGTTGGCATAGATGTTGTTATCGCGCGTAATCGTTAGGTTTTGTACATTGGCACATCGCCACACCGACATTATAAGGCGGTGTTCTTAAATCTATGTTAAGGAATGTGACCGTTTCCACATTGTTGCTTTATCATCGTTAGTGGCTTACTTACAAAGCAGTTTTCGCCTGCGGTGGCATGGTACTTTGCATTTTTGGGGGTTCTTTTTTCGCCCGGCCGGGCGAAAAAAGAACCCCCCAAAGAGTAAGAATTTCTATGGACGAGTAGCCCTGTTATTATTCCGGCAGCGCCCGGCCGACCCCATCGCTGGCGCGGCAGACATAGATCGTCGTATCGCGCCCGGTCGCCGCGCGATAGGCCACGGCAACGTCGCGCTTGAACTGTTCAACCTGATGTTCCTGAACTAGGCTGACGGTGCAGCCACCGAAACCGGCACCGGTCAGTCGCGAGCCGTAGCAACCTGGTATCCGCTGCGCCGCCGCGACCAGCGTATCCATCTCGGGAATGCTGACCTCGTAATCGTCGCGCAGGCTGACGTGAGACTCATTCATCAGTTGGCCGAAGGTCGTGGCATCGCCGGCCTCAAGCGCTGCTGCGCCGCTTACTGCGCGATCGTTCTCGGTGATCACGTGGCGTGCGCGCGCACGCACCGGCTCTGGCAAGTCGGCTTCGTGTGCGTGGAACTGCTTAAGCGTGATGTCGCGTAGGGCGATGATCTTAGGATGCCACTGCTTAAACAGCCTCACTGCCTCGTCGCACTCTTTGCGGCGCTGATTGTATGCTGATGCGGCCAGGCTACGCTCCATATGGCTGTCGCAGACGACGATCTTAGCATCCGTTGGCAGCGGAATCGGTCGGTAGTTCAGATCGCGGCAATCCAGCAGCAGCGCGTGATCCTGCCGCCCGAGTGCTGAGATGAATTGATCCATAATACCACACTGAACGCCGACGAAGGTGTTTTCGGCCCCCTGCGCTAGCAGCGCCAGCTCTTCGCCCAGTAAATTGAGCCGATTGAGTAGCTGGAAGGTGTAGCCGGTGGCGACCTCCAGCGCAGCCGATGAAGAGAGACCGGAGCCGCGCGGCACATCGCTGGTGATCAGTACATTCGCCCCACCGAGCGCGTGACCGGCGATCAGCAGCGCCTTCGCGACGCCGCGCAGGTAGTTGCTCCACGAGTGCGCGGTGCTGAATTCGATCTGTTCGAGATCGAACTCGTCCTCGTCGCCTAGATCGATAGCAAAGCTATGAATCTTGTTGTCGTTACGCGGCCGCGCCGCCACATATGTCGCGCGGTCGATTGCGGCGGGAAAAACAAAACCATCATTGTAGTCGGTGTGCTCGCCGATCAGGTTGACACGTCCGGGCGCGCGGACGATCAGGCGCGGATGAATGCCATAGTGCAGCTCGAACTGGTCGCGAATGAAGTTTACATCTAGCATGGCTTCTCTCAAATTGCAGGTGTATACGGTGCGCGGCTTGGGTGTTTAGCATATCCATTATAGCACAGCCGCTTCCGGCCAAAATGATCTTGGGCGATAACACGGTATCACTAGAAGTATTGGACTTACATCTCCCATGGATTTTTTGCTTTTGTGGGCTCTTTTCCCCTTTGCGGGGAAAAGAACCTACAAAAAACATACAGTGCCAGGCTATCATAGGCTAAGGCAGCATTGGGCGTCAGTCCTAATCGGCCTCCTCGAACAGCTGCGACGCACCTTATTTGACATGGGTGGCGAATGTTCTGGTATAATAGCCCAGGCGTGGGGTCGTGGCCCGTGCCTAAAATAGTATTGAGGAGCGGCGCGAGCATGGATAAACAGCGAACTATACTTATTATGGACGACGATCTCGCTATGCAGACGGTGCTCGAGATAGCACTACGCGAAGCCGGCTACCAAGTCGTTCTTGCAAACGATGGTCAAGAGGGCATCGAGAAGTTACGGACACTTAAGCCCGCGCTGGTGGTTTCCGATATTATGATGCCGCAGATGGACGGCGTAGAGACCTTCCAGCGCATCAAAGAGCAGCTCCAGGATGATGGCATTCCAATTTTTATCATGACCGCGCTGAACCGTAAGCCGTGGTTTGCTGATCTTGAGGCTGAGGGCGCGGTGATCCTTCAGAAGCCGTTTGAGATCGACCAGTTCCTGCGCTTGGTCGATGATATGTTACTCTAGACTCTCAGTACGACACTGCCTGGCTCGCGCGTACCAGGTGATCGGCCTTTTCCAGCATATCCAGGCAGTGCTCCAGAATATCTACACCGCGGTCCTCAAGCGGCACGCCGTTTTCCCAATCGCGAAGCAATGCAACAGCCTCATTATAGGTCTGGAGCATAGCCTGTTGTTCCGCACTGTCAGGCAACCGCGCATCCACAGTGGCAACCAGCAAATTCAGCCGTTTACGCGTGATATCCATATTGGTGGCATGCGGCTGGATCAGCGCATGACATTCCTCTAGCAACTTCTGCTCTTCCTCAAGGTACTGCGCGATATTTTCAAAGCAGCCGCTCACCTCACCGAACAGCGGGTCGTTGATCTGGCGCGCCAGCAATCGCATGCCCCGCTGGGCCTCTTCGCGCTGCCGCCGCGCCTCAGCGATCTCATCGGCGAACCCAATAGTTCGCGCGAATGCCTGCTCGCGATAGGGCCACAGGTTGGTCAGGTGAAAGGCCATCTGCGCCAGGTCGGCGGTCTGCGGGCCGTTGGAGAAAGCCAACAGCGCGCGTGCCAAGCGCGTCTCTTTGACCACACAATCGCATAGCGCACGCGCCTGCGGCAGCGCGGTGACGATTGTGTGCAATGCTCGCGTATACGCCTCCAGATCGTGTCGTAGGGCTTCATTCGCGCGATCAAAGATGTTCATGTCAGGCCTCCCATTGTGTACCGATTTGTTGCCATATCGTAGTCTATGTACCGTTGTGTTTGTTACCGAGGTACGCCGTGGCCAAGTGTTTGCAACGCAAAACTGTATTGGTCAGATCGATGATGCAGTGGTCAGGAGACAGGGGTTGCGAAGCCACCTAACCAGCCGCAGGACAACATGTGTTTGTCCAGAATACAAAACAGTATGATTGCATCCTCAATCCTGAGTCAATCTGATTACGGTTTGATTACAGCGAGATCATACGTGCAAAGAGTGGAGGTGCTGGAACGTAACTTCTGCTAGGGTTGCTCGGTTGATTGCATGTAAATAAAACATGTCGGCGTGCGGCGATTCACCGCATCGACTATTTACCAAGATTTCACCTAAATGAACGTATCCAATGGCTCACTAAAGCGTTTCAACAGTACCATTGCATTGCTGATGCAAATGTTCGATCGACCGCGCACGTTGTTTCACCAGGGCGCTATTGCATCCTGGAATGGCCGAAATACGATCCGAAAACAGCTCGCAATTTACTCAAACAAGGAGGCCCGCCCGTGAGTCGTCGCAAAGGATGGATGTTTTTTGCCCTTGGTCTGATCCTGGCGCTGAGCGCCGCCGCGATGGTGTTCGTTTTTCTCCGGGATGTCGAAGCTAAGCCGCCGGTGGCGCCGCCGCCGCCGCCCACCACCAAGCTGCCTGTGGCCGCGCGCCCGCTGGAGCCGGGCATGAAGATTAGCTCGGCTGACTATATCATGAAAGACTTTCCGCTTGACCTGGTGCCGGTCAGCGCGATTAGCGAGACGGTCAATCTCGACAGCCAGCTACTGGTACGCCCGGTCGGCCAGGGTGAGACGTTTCGCAGCGATCAGTTCCAAGGTGGCCAAGGTGCGTCGATGAGCCAACAGATCAAGAAAGGTATGGTGCTATTCGCCTTCCCGATCGTGGATCTGATGAGTCAGAGCGATGTCGTTAAGGATGGCGACCATATCGATCTGCTGCTTACGCTGCCACTCAAGGGGCTCCGCGGCGACGATTCCGAAAAGGATCTTGGGCAGGCTACAGCGCTGACGCTTCAGAATATCGAGGTATACAAGGTGCTGCGCACGACGAAAAAGGATGATCAGCCAGAGGGTGCTCCGACCGCACTGATGATCAGCGTGACGCCCGCTGATGCTGTGATTTTGAAGTATGCGAAGGATTCGGACGGTAAGATTGACTTCACTCTGCGCTCATCGCTCGATGCGGAACCATTCGTTGCGCCGTACATCGATCGCGCCGAGTTCTCGAAAAAATACATCATCTCGCAGCAGTAGACAGTGATCTCGCTTTAGCCACAGGAATTACAGTGATCATCGCGCTTGAATACCTAGGTCAGATCCCTTAGCCCATGGTGATTGCTGTAGCGAACCCTGGTATAGCAGTGCTAAACACTATCGAATGCCGGCCCACTTGCGCCGGTGTCGACCAAGAAAGGAACTATCGTGGCGGCTGATACAGCAGTTCATATTGTCGTCATTACTGCGCCTGAACGGCTGGAGCAGGACTGGATCAACCGGCTTGCCCACGAGCCCGATTTTGGCCGCGTCGAGCGAGTTGGTGTGCTCTCAGCCGCGCTGGAATTGATTCAGCAGACGCGCCCCGACCTGGTGATTGTCGATCGCGATCTGGAGCAAACCGAAGCGTGCATCCGGCAGGTTTTCACCACGCTGCCGGCGACGCTATGTATCGCAGTGGTGGCTCAGCCGGATATGCCGACACTACGCCGTCTGGTGGCCGCCGGCGCGCGCGATGTGCTGGGACGCCCGGTGCAGTACGCCGAGTTGGCCGGTAGCGTCCGTGCTGTGCTGGCCACCGAGGCCGATCGGCGCTCTAAATCGCTGGTGGTCGTAGATGGACAGCCGCGGGTAAGTGGGCGCGGCCGGCTGGTGGTGGTGGTTTCGCCCAAGGGTGGTGCCGGCACCACTACGATCGCCACCAACTTGGCCGTTGCGCTGCGGCAGATGAGCGCGGGCCGGGTGGTGTTGGCCGATTTTGGCTTGCAGTTCGGTGATGTTGGCGTACATCTTAATATCTGGTCGAAGTATACCATCCAAGATCTACTGGCGCGGGCCGAAGATATTGACGACGCGATGCTGGGGCCGGTATTGCAGCAGCATAGCTCGGGCATTCATGTGCTGCTGGCACCGGCCACGCCCGAAGTTGCCGGCGAGATCACCGGCGAGCAGGTTGAAACACTGCTCGACCGGCTGCTGGAGCGGCATACGTATGTGATCGCCGATACCTGGTCGTTTCTTGATGAGGTGGCCTGGGCGTTGCTGCGACGGGCCGACGAGGTGGTGGTGGTCACAACCCCAGAGGTGCCGTCGCTTAAGAACGTTAAGCACTTCCTGGAATACACGCGCCAGCAGAATCTGATCCAGGGTCGTATCACGATGGTGCTGAACCGCTTTCCGAGTGTTGATGGCATTTCGCTACAGGATGTGCAGCAGCATCTGCGCCATCCGGTCAGCGCCAATATTCCTAGCGAGGGCCGGCTGGTGACGCACAGCGTCAATCGTGGCATCCCGCTGGTGATCTCGCATCCGCAGAGTTGGGTAGGCCAGAGCATGCTGAAGCTCGCTGGCCATATCGCCGGCGACCGCGTTAGCGCGATCTCGTTAACGCCTGATAAGATCAAATCCAAGGACGGTGGCGAATCGAAGGTGCGGCGCGGCCTATTGCGTTTTGTGCGCCGCGAGGCATAGCGTATAAAGATTGGGGGATTGGAGATTGCGTTTATCTCCAATCCCCCAATCTCCCGCGAGATGTCGTGCTTTTCAATGATTGGTTGAACAATTAGGCGATCCACGAGGAGCCAGCTTCATGAACCGTATTCGCTTTTCCAAGACCCCCAGCGCGACAGCCGAGCCAGCCGCGCCCGCTGGCCCGTTTGAGGCGCGGCAGCCAGCGCCCGAGCCGACCGCCATTAGTCTGAGTCAGGCTGCGATTGCCAGCAAGGAAGATCGTGATGTGATCGAACATGTCCAGTCGCGGCTGCTGGCCGAGCCGAGCAACCCGACCGGTAAGCGTGAGGCCGACTATTATGTCCGCCGAATCGCGACGCTGGTGTCCGAGCACCTCGAATTTAGCGGTCGCGTCGTGTCCGATCGCGAGCGCGCGCGGATCACCCGGCTGGCACAGGCCGAGTTGCTAGGGCTTGGGCCGCTGGAGCCGCTGCTGGCCGATGAAAGTATCACAGAGATCATGGTCAATGGGCCCGACCAGATCTGGGTCGAGCGCGAAGGCAAGCTGCAAGAGACCGACGCGCGTTTCTCCAGTGAAGAGCACATCCGCCGGATCATTGATCGAATCATCTCGCCGCTTGGTCGCCGCTGCGACGAAACCACGCCGATGGTCGACGCGCGCCTGCCAGACGGCAGCCGCGTGAACGCGATTATACCGCCGCTGTGCTTGAATGGCCCGACGCTGACGATTCGTAAGTTTTTCAAGATACCGCTCTCAGGTGCCGACCTGGTGCGGCGCGGTGCCTGCACGCCTGAGTTGATGGAGCTACTACGCGCCTGTGTCCTCGGCCGGCTCAATATCATCGTCTCCGGTGGCACCGGCACCGGCAAAACCACGCTGTTGAATGTGCTCTCATCGTTCATTCCCGAGGACGAGCGCATTTTGACGATCGAGAATGCGGCCGAGCTTCAGCTCCAGCAGCGCCATGTCGTCACACTCGAGTCGCGGCCGGCCAATATCGAGGGTCGCAACGAGGTCGGCATTCGCGAGTTGGTGGTGAATGCGCTGCGTATGCGGCCCGACCGGATTATTGTCGGCGAGTGCCGCGCCGGCGAGTCGCTGGATATGTTGCAGGCCATGAACACCGGCCACGATGGCTCGATGACCACGCTGCATGCCAACAGCCCGCGCGACGCGCTGCACCGCATGGAGGCGAGGTTGCTGATGGCGGGTATGTATCTGCCGATGCGCGCGATTCGCGAGCAGGTCGCCTCGGCTATCCACGTGATTTTGCAGCTCGAACGCATGCAGGATGGATCGCGCCGGGTCACCCATGTCTCAGAGATCACCGGCATCGGCAGCGAAGCGATCACAATGTCCGATCTGTTCGTCTTCCAGCATCAGGGTATGCGCGAAGGCAAAGTGATTGGCCGTCTGATGCCGACCGGTATTCGGCCGCGCTTTATGGAGCGCTTACAGCAGTTGAATATCACGCTCCCGCCGCAGGTGTTTGGTGCCAATTTCGCGGGGCGGAGCTGACGAGCGATCGGAGATTGGAGATTGGGGATGATGGGTGATAACGCATCAATCTCGAACCTTCAATCTGATTCCAAAGGGAATGTCAATGACACTGACTATGCTTCTCCCAATACTCGCCGCTAGTATGGCTGGCCTGGCGGTGCTGACTGTGGTGTACGGGGTGCGCGTGATGGCATCGCGCGATGCGAATGTGGACGCGCGGATGAGCACCTACGTGAATAGCCAGGCCGCCGATAACCAATCGTCGGTGGTGTTCGAGCCGCAGTTCGCCGAAAAGATCAACGCGGTGATCAAGCGGCAGAGCTTCGCCGAGCGGATCGAGCAAGATTTGGCGCAGGCCAACCTGCTGCTCACGGTGCCGGAATACCTGCTGATCCGCCTAGCCGTTCCACTGGTGCTGTCGATTATTGCGCTGCTGATCTGGCGATCAATCCTGCTAGTGCCGTTTGCCGTGGGATTGGGCTATATAGTGCCAATCTTGTGGTTGCGCCAGCGCCGCAGCCGGCGCAACCGTGATTTCAATGATCAGCTGGGCGAGACGCTCTCGCTGACCGCTGCATCAATGCGCGCTGGCTTCAGCCTGGTTCAGTCGCTCGCGAATGTGTCGAAGGACTCGCAGGAGCCAACTAAGAGCGAGCTACACCGGGTTGGGCAGGAGATCCAGCTTGGTCTGAGCTTGACCCAATCGCTTGATAATCTGGTTTTGCGGATGGAGAGCGAGGATCTCGATCTGGTAGCGACAGCGATCAAGATTCACTCGCGTGTCGGCGGCAACCTGACGACGATCCTCGACAATATCAGCACCACTGTCCGCGAGCGCGCCAAGCTGCGGCGCGAAGTGCGCGTGATTACGTCGATGCAGCGCGTCTCCAGCTATATCATTGGCTTTCTGCCGGTCGGCCTGGCGCTGATCATCTTTACGATCAACCCAAAATATATCATGAAGCTGTTTGAGCCCGGCTGGACGCTGTGCATCCCGATTGGTGCAGTGTTTTTCTGGATTGTCGGCTTCATCATCATTCAGAAGATCGTGGATGTCAAGGTTTAACATCCATGAAAAACGAGCCGTGCGAGAACGCGTTAATCAGAAGTTGGTGTGAGGATTCAACCATGACTCTCAGTATTTTGACCAGTGTAGTGGTGATGTTGAGCGTGCTGTGTTTTACCGGCGGCTTGCTACTGACCCGCCGTGACAATAGCTTGTCAGATCGTCTCGACGTCTACCTGGCCACCGGCGATCCAAATCACGTTGTGACTCTGAAGGAGTTGGAGCTATCGAGGCCCTTTAGTGAACGCGTGATTCTGCCGATCGCCCAGCGCGCTGCGCGTTTGTTCGCGTGGATGCTGCCGCAGAACCGCATGAATGCCTTGCGTGCGCGGCTGACGATGGCGGGCAACCCATCCGGCATCACGCCATACCAATTTGTTGGCGTCAAAGGGTTGGTGATGTCGCTTGTAGTTGGCGCTTCGCTAGTGATTGGCTACCTGACGCACTATCCTGTTACACCCGTCAATCTGCTAATGTTGGGCCTGATCGGTTTTTGTGCTTTCTCACTGCCGGATTTCTGGCTCTCACGGCAGGTTACTCACCGGCAGACGGCGATCGTGAATGCACTGCCGGATGCGCTGGATCTGTTAGTGATCGCCAATGATGCCGGACTGAGCTTTGAGATGGCCATGCAGGAGATAACCAGCAAATGGGACAACGAGCTGGCACAAGAGTTCGGGCGCGTGCTCAGCGACATTCGGATGGGTCAGTCACGCCGCGATGCACTCACCAGCTTGGCTGACCGGACTGGCGTGTCCGATGTGATCAGCTTTGTGACGGCGGTCATCCAGGCCGAGAACATGGGTGTGAGCATCGGGCGCGTGTTGATCGTCCAGGCCGAGGAGCTACGCGTGCGGCGCCGGCAGCGCGCTCAGGAACGCGCGAATCAGGCGCCGGTTAAGATGATGATTCCGCTGGTATTTTTGATCTTCCCCGCGATTTTCGCTGTGCTGCTTGGGCCGGCGGTTCCTGAGCTGATGCGCGCGTTTAGCGGCTTGTGAGGCCCACAATGGATGACGAGCAGACACTTGAGTCCGAACAGCTGTATACGCGCGGTATGGCGCAGTTGCGGGCAGCGCAGTGGAAGGCAGCAGTTCAGACTTTGGCGGAACTGCGCACAATCAGCAGCGCCTATCCAGAGGTCGATACGCTGATCGCCGACGCGCTTTTGAAGGCCGAAATTGATCGCTTGCGCGCGCCTGATGGTATGGCACCGCCCAAACGGCGGCTGCTGCGGCCGCGCTTTCTTACTGCCGTGCTAGTGCTGTTTGCGCTTGGGGGCGCGCTGCTGATCGCCATGCGCCCGTTTGGCGCC
>Ga0137368_10006442_pt1 | contig 12309 bp, 10 predicted proteins | sample SagtaG_13_FD_104917 | JGI IMG/M metagenome (GOLD analysis project Ga0137368, IMG submission 104917) | Vadose zone soil microbial communities from Sagehorn Ranch, Mendocino, California, USA - Sage1_L_100_16 metaG | ecosystem: Environmental > Terrestrial > Soil > Vadose zone | place: USA...
CTGTTGAAGCAATGACAAGCGAAGTCAGAAAGGCTCAGATCAGCTGACTATTTTTTCACAGCTCGAAATAATGAATAAAGCCGAAAGAGTCAAAATGAATTAGAGAATTAGAGGAATTAAAAGAAAAAAAAAACGACAGAAAAAGAGGTAGATAAAGAAAGAGAAAAATAGTAAGCAAAGTGATCGTAAGCATTAAAATTGGAAGTAAAGAAAGCGCGCGAAAGAATCAAGATTTAACCACTCTAAAAAATTTAGTTAAAGAATTCACGGTAACTTTCCCTCTTTCCTTCTATCCGAAAAAAGCGTAAACATAAAAATCACAATTCAGGAAGAGAATCACAATGTAAGAGCAGAGGCTGCAACCAATCTAAAATCAGATTGCCGAAAAAAAAATCAATTAATTAAATCACTAAACAAAACCACTTTATTTTCTCCGACATAGTTGCTAACTAATAAAGTGGAAATCGAGGAAGAAAACATTATCATAAAACTCGATTTAATCGTAGAAAATAATTGTGGAATAACCAAGTGAAAAAAAGTAAATTGTTTTGAGCCTCCGAGATCAAGACTAGCCTCTATTAACGCTGGATTAATTGCTGAAACGCCAGAAAAGACGGTAGCAAACACTAAGGGAAAAAATAGATAAATAAAGGAAATAAAAATAGCGAAGTTCCCTCCCAGAAGCCAGTTTTCAGCTCCGAAAAAATTTATCAGAATAACAAAAGGAATTATTCTGACAAGAAGATTAGTTCAGAGAGGAAAAGAAAGAATAACTACTATTCAGCCAACAAGTTTTTTTTTAAAACTAATCACCATCAAATAACAAAGTATCACAGAAGTTATAACTGTAAAAAACGAAGAAAAAGCAGAAAGAGTAAGAGTTCTAAATAAAATACGAAGAAATCCTAAGTTCAAAAAAAGAGTTAGGAAAGAGGAAAAGGAAAGAGAAAACCCTTTTTCCCTTTCATAAAGGAATAAGCTAATCAAAATGATAATCAGAGTAGGAAAAAGATAGACAAAAAAGAAAAGAAAAAGACAAAAATGAAAAGCGAGTCGGGCTGACTGCTTCAAAGAAAAAAAATTTTTAAATGACTCTCTATTTAACCTTTCCACATCACATGAATCGCATCTATCTTCCACTTTAACAAAACGCTTGTCCCTACTCGAAAAAATTGAATGGTTTCAACAATAAATTTTCGATTTTTGCATTCCACTTCGATTTGTCAATGTATACCCTTAAAGGTACACCTTCGCACCTCGCCTGAAAATCAATTATTCTTTTTTTTTTCGCCCTCCTTATTTTGGTTAAAACGAGACAAAAAAATATCTTCAGGCCGAATGACAACGCTCACTGGGACTTCAAAGGCTCCCGGTTTTTTATCTAAACAATAAAACTCATGAGAATCAATCCTGACCAAATTATTTCTTACAAAAACGGCATCATTGATAACATTAGAACGACCGACAAACCTAGCTGCTCAAGGAGACACGGGTTCGTCATAAATCAAAGTGGGAGATGCAATCTGCTGTATTTTTCCATCATTCAAAAGAATAACTCTATCCGATAAGGAAAGGGCTTCGGAATGATCATGAGTAACAAAAAGAAAAGCCGTTTTCACCTTTGATTTTAGTTCCCGAATTTCAATCACCATCTTTTCTTTCAAACGAGGATCTAATGCTGAAAAGGGCTCGTCGAGAAGAAGCAAACCAGGCTGATTAATTAATGCCCTTGCAAGCGCCACCCTTTGACCTTCTCCTCCAGATAGAGATTCTATCGATCTTTCTTGATAATTTTTTAATCTTACCATCTTTAATGCTTGCATTACTTTTTTTCTTAAAATAGCCTCTTGGCCACTATACCTTTTGGAGGCACGAAGTCCATAAGCCACATTTTCAAAAACGTTTAAATGAGGAAATAACGCATATCCTTGAAACACAGTATTTATTCCCACTCTTTCATTTGGCGAAAAATTTTCTATCCTTTTACCTCTAAACTCAACGATTGAATTATTCTTATCATCACATCTTTCTAATCCGTTAATCAATCTAATCAAAGTTGATTTTCCGCATCCGGAGGGTCCTAAAACGCTAACCAATTCCGCTTCAAAAACATCAAAAGAAAGATTATCAATTACCACCCTGTTAAAAAAGGATTTTCTAAGATTCCTGACAGATAAAATGATTTTTTTCACTTAAATAAACTTCAGAAAGGTACAACCCTATCTTTTATTGTTGCTTATAGCCATTCTTTTTTTTTTTATTATCTCTCAGATCCAACTTTTTCTTATTTTTATCCAATATTCAATTCTGGATTATGTATCCCACCCCTCCTTCTTTATTGGTTTTTAAAATCCTATATGAAGCAACTCTTTTTAACTCCTCGACAGCATTACCTAGCGCAAATCCATATTTTGCTCATTCTATCATTGGAATATCATTTCCGCCATCTCCGATCGCCGCGACATTTTCCCGAGAGATCCGCCAGCGGGCACACAGTTGCTTAATAGCAAAGGTTTTGTTTACTCCGAAAGGATTAATTTCAATAACGTTATCCATTTTTCTTAGAAAAAACGAAGTTGTCACTCGTTGAAAGGCGAGTTCTACAGAAGCGATTCTTGACAAATCATTGAAAACCTTCTTGCATAATCCCGGTGTTCAACACAACAAACTGATTTTGGAGATAGAATATCTATTGTTCTTTAAATCACCCGGACCAAGAAAAAATTGTGAACCACCTAATTTATCATATCAAGAAAAGATACGAGCAGATATCCGAGATAGAGAAAAAAAACGGGAACGATTATAAGTCAGAAAAATCGGTAAATCAACGCCTTTGAAATTGACTCCCGAGTAACTAACAGATAATAGATTAGACTTAACAACATAACTAAGAACACTAAACAACGCTTCATCAGAAAGAACATACTGTTTAAAAAAGCCAAAATCTGCACTTTGAGTTGACGGTTTTGAGTCTTTAGGTTGTAAAGGAAGAGAAGGTTTTTTACCAAATTCAATAATTCAACTTCCATTAAGAGCAATTGCAAACCTCGAATATTGATTTATCTTACACAATCTAGAAAAACGGACCACTGCTTCTCCCCTTCCGGTGCAAAAAACAACCTTTACTCCTTTCTTCTGTGCGGCAACTATTTTTTTTACCGTATCCTGCTGGATAACTCATCTCCCAAGCAACACAGTTCCGTCCAAGTCTAAAAATAAAGCTTTTATACCACTATCGTTATTAGAATCATAATTAAATGATCTTCTTAATTTATCCCCTTTTTTGACCTTCTGTAATTTTGTTAAACCTGCATTTTTAGACAATTTTTTACTCTTCTGAAAAACTGGAAAATCTTTTTTTACATCTCCTTTGTTTTTATTCAGCATCTCTTCTTTTTTTATTACTTCGTCGCAATCAATCTAAAACTTTTGGACATTGCTCCTATATTAAGAGCAGATCAAACACCAACAGAAAAAATAATACTCAATAATTTTCAGATCCGGCTTCTAAACTTAACTCCTAAAATAAATATAAAAACTGGCACTCTAAAAAAAATGGACATCGAAAGAAATAAATATTTAAGTAAATAGAATAAATAAAAAATTCGCCAATCCTAAAATTCTACTTAAGACTTAAGAACCAAAAGACTCTCGAGCCAACTAAGTAAAGAACTCTTAGACTGGGAACCGACAAACTTTCCAAGTAAATTCTGTTTATCTCCAAAAACAAACGAAGTGGGAACAGCGTTAACTTCATATTCTTGAATGAACGCATCATTATTATCAGCTTGCATTCGTAAAATATCAACTTTATGTTTTTTTAATTCGGGCTCTAGAGGTATTAAAACATTTTTTTCATACCAAGCGCAAGCCCCGCATCCAGAAGAAAATAGTTCTAACAAGATTGTACGTCCTTTTTTCACTAAATTTATGTTTTTTTTTCATTCCGCAAAATTTATAGTCTTCATCATTTTTCAGTTCCTTTCCGTGTTTTACAAAAACTTCATTTATCAAAAAAAATTAACTCATGTGATTCAAGTCAGATGTTCTAAAAGAAATCCGTGAAACTACTACTTTTTAGACCATTTTTTCTCTAATTCTCCAGGAAGATGAACAGCTTCTAAAATAAATTTTCCGAGCTCGCTTCGAAGCACTCTCTTCTGCGACATATCATTCCTCTTTCTAATTGATACACTCCCTTCTCTAATACTTATATCGTCCACAGTTATACACCAAGGGGTGCCAATCACATCTTGTTGACGATATCTTCTTCCAATACTTTTACTCTCGCTGTATTTAACCATAATCCCAAGCTTTTTTACTTGACGGAAAACCTCTCGGGCGTACGAACGGTGAACAAAAACTAACGGGAGAACAGCAACTGAATAAGGAGCCAAAAATATAGGAAGATTTAAAATCAGCCGATGTTTTTTACTAACCTGAACCATTTTCTCGAAGAAAAATGATCTCAAAATAGCAAAACATAAACGATCTAATCCGATAGAAACCTCTACTAAATGAGGAGACAGCTTAACTAGCGAACTATTCGCACCTACCACCTTCATATGATTGCGAAAATCATAATCTCCACGATAACTAATGCTCGCCAATTCTATTCATCCTAAATCAGAATCAAAATATTCCAAATCACATCCAGAAACCATATAATGAGCCCTCTCTTCTTTCTTAAGAAAATTCATTCTAATTTTTTGCCGAGAAAAACCTAGAAACAAAAAAAATGATTCCGTTTTTTGTATTCATTCTTTAAAATTTAATTCCGGATCTCTTTGAAGAGATTTTGGAAGAAAAAAGTATTCAAGCTCTAATTGTTCAAATTCCTTTAACTTAATAAACGATTTAAGAGTAATTTCATTTCGAAAACTTTTTCCTGACTGACAGATTAGAAAAGGAAAATCAGTATCTTTGACTAAAGGAAAAAAGGGAAGGGAGAGCAAAGCCCCTTGAGTGGTCTCAGGCCGTAAATAAAGGTTTTCGCTACTACCTTCAGTACGAAAGAGCAAACTAAATTCTTTGGGTTTACCAAAAACTCGTGAATCACAATTTAAACACTTAACCACTTCTTCCTTAACTCGAAAAGAACAATTTTTACAAAGCTTAGCAAGGTACACAAAGTTTTTCAGATGTCCGGAACGTTTCAACACTCCTTCTGAAGTGAGAATTGGAGAATCCAAAAGTTTGGTTTTCAGCCCGTCTTCAGAAGTAAAAAAATAATTAAGCCAAGCTCTCTTGACATTTTCTTTCAACAATACATAGTTGCTTAGATAAAACATCCTCCCAGAAACTCTAGATTTGTCTGGTGAAGCGACAAATTCATTTTCATTCAAAAAAGTGGCAAACTTTCTTTTTGAAGAAAAAATTTCGGTTAACCTAGATTCTTTTAATTTTTCCCGCGAAATCATTGTCTAAAGCAGAAGCAATTCGGAAGTTAATTTCCATAAAATCATGAAGGAAAATATTATACCAACCTTTTAACTTTTTGAATCAAACCTTTTGAATAAGCGAACTTTAGTAAAATCCATACCAACGGTAGAGAAAAAATCTCCCACCTTTTTCATTCCTAACAACTTTACTATCCTGGATGTTTCAGCTTTTCCTAAAACAGGCGAAAGCCAAAATAATATCCTTAACGCCGAGCAAAATAAAACTTGCAAGAAAATTTCATCTTCTTTTTTTAGTTCGTTAACCTCTCACGGCTTCCGGAGTTCAAGTAAATGATTCAATTCATTAATCCAATCCTTAAAAATTAAAAATATTGATGAAAAACGAAAGCTATTCAAAGAATGATATATCGCTTTTTCTTTCTCCTTTTCAATATTTAAAATCTTTTTTTCTATCAAATTGCCAACAGAAGAGACGTTTTTTTTTTGAACCTGACAGCTACCTTGCATCTTCGAAAATCTCAGAAGATTTCCAACCCTACTAATCAAATTTCCGATACCGTTAACCATCAAATCATTTCAAAAAGAAATTATATTTTCTTCCGAAAAAGAAATATTTTTTTCCAAACTAAAATTAGCCAGAACCCATAATCGAAGAGGGGGAGAGCCAAATAAATCAAGCAGCCGGGTTAACCCCGCCGCGTTTTTTTTCGACTTAGACATCTTTCTTCCCTGAGCATCATTTATCATTGAATGAACAACAAAGATATCCGGAAGTCTAAAACCAAGTTTTTTAAGCATAATAGGTCAATAAACCAAGTGGAATTTGGAAATATCCCGACCAAGAAATTGAATCGTAGTTTGTTCTTTTCAGTTTTCTATTTGTCAATATTTACAAGCCGATGAGATGTAACCAAGCAAAGCCTCAAATCAAACATAAACCACTGAGCGAGATAATTTGAGATCCTTTTCAATTTTCTCCGGAATCCTAATACCCCATTCAACACCGCTACGGGAAATACACAAATCATAGTTCTTTTCTTCCAAATTTCCAATCTCCCGGATGTAGAAAAGGGGGAAAACCCTAATCTTTTTCAAGGAATACTTTTTTTTTAGTCAACGGATTTCCTCAGCAGAAATTCTTAAGAAAAGGGCTTTTTGATCCAAAGCCACTAAAGAATCAAAACATTTCTTACACTTACCAACCCCGCGTTCGCGAAAAGAACGGTATTCTTCGCAGCTCACACAATACAATCCGGAATAATTGCCTACATAAAGCTGTTTATAACTGTACAGTTTCAACAATTGAGAGTGAACAAATTTTTGGTGATAGAAAGAACTAGTCCTTATTCAATTTTGAAAATCCATATCAGCAGCCTTTCAAATACTAATAAATTCATTATTCATCCCTTCAACGAACTCATGTGGCTTCTTACCTTTTTTAAGAGCCGTATTCTCAATCTTTTTACCATGTTCATCAACACCTGCCAAGAAACAAATATGACGACTCTTTTTAAGAGTCTGAGAAAAAAGAATAAGGATTTTTCTCATTAGATCTACTGCCGTCATAGTCAAAAAATGTCCGATATGAGAAACATCATTGGAATAAAATAACGGAGCAGATAATATTAAATCTCTAGCTTTTTTTTTTTCTAAATTATCATCAACTTGTTCATCCATAATAATTTCTCCCTATTCTTTGACTGCATTGATTAACTACCTTTTCCTCCTTTTAATAAAAAACACATCAGTCTTATTCATCCAGTCTTCAGCTAACTGAAAAATCATACTTTGAATCGAATGTAGTATCGATAATTCTTCTTGAGAAAAAGAAGAAAGAAGTCATTGAGCTCGCTCTTCCTTATTCGCTCATCTTCCAATTCCAATACGAAGATGAGAAAAATCAATACTCCCAAGTTCTTCAATAATACTAGCAACTCCAAAATGAGTCGAAGAAGAACGTCTTTCAGATAATTTTGCCCTTCCTAAAGGAAGATCCATATCGTCATAAAGAACAAGTAAATGAACATTCAGTAAATCTAAAGAATTTTCCTCGAGAAAACGATTCAAAAAAAAATTTAGATTTTCTCCTGAGTTATTCATAAATCCGCCCGAAGAAAAAAAGAAAATCCGTTTAGACCCACAAACGAATTCTGAAACTCGCCCTTCTTTTATTTTTTTCTCTTTGATAGACGTCTTACATTCCTCCTTGCGAGACAGATAAGAAAAACGTTTTTTTAAGGCTCTTAAAATAGACTTACCGAGATTATGCCGAAAGGACAAAAAAAAAGAACCCGGGTTTCCCAATCCAAAGAATACTCAAATTACTTGTTCTCGTAACATGATTTAAATTTAGCAAACTAAATAACTTCCCTTTCCTATCAGTACCACGAACAAAATGGAAAATTCGGAGTAACCACCGACAACCATTATAATCCATCGTATTTTAACTCCTGAATGATTAACGGAAATTATAACAAAAGCTAGCATTCCGGCAGGTACAAAACCTGAATAAACCTAAACGCCAGAAAACTAAAATTATGTTAAAATTGCGTCAGGACATTTTGTAGAGAGTGTTAGCTCAACCGGGAGAGCATTTGTCTTACAAACAAAAGGTTAGTGGTTCGAGTCCACTACACTCTACCAGAAAAAACATGAAAAAAATCCTTTTTTAAAAAACCAAAAAAATAAAATTTTAAAAACTAGAAAAAAACAACCAAGTCGTTTTGTTTTAGACACAAACAAAAAAACGAAAAATAGAAGACCAAGATTAAAAAACTACCAGAAAAAAATAAAAAAAAAAAATGATACTTAGCGTAAGGAAACAATTAATAGACATAACTAAAAAAATAACATTTATCCTTGGTATTTTCTCAATTATTTTGCTCATCTCTTTTCAAGCCGAAGCGAAGATAAAACTTCTTGATCCTCATATCTATTCTGGATTCCAATTTGCTCTAAAAATAATAAGAGAAAAAGGTCTCGTCTCTTTTTTTACTAAGAACTTGACTAATGAATACAGCGGATTTAAAATGACTATTTTTTGAGGAAAACTTAATCTCCTCAATTTCAAAATTATTCAAATAACGGCTTGGATTATAATAATAAACTCTCTTTACATAATCGTTTGCATAATAAAGAAATTCAAAGATATTCTTGACTTTTTGACAAAAAAAGAAAAAAAAAAATAAATGGGGTGTAGCCAAGAGGTAAGGCAACGGACTTTGACTCCGTGAGCGTTGGTTCGATTCCAACCGCCCCAGCCACTGTCTTAAATTTTGAACCGAATATTCTCTAACGAGAGATGCTAAATTATAAGAAAAAAAAGACAAAGATGAATCTTTTTTTAAATCTCCCGGGTACCTCAATTTCTATTTCCCCTCAAGCGGACTTTTGAACTTCTTGCCGAGACAAAATGGCTATGATTGAGCAAAAAAAAAAACTAGCCAGCGGGGGAAAACAGAAGAACCAGGACTTATTTTGATTACTCGACGGCCCGCCTTATTCAAACGGCCCGCTTCATTTAGGGCATGCTCTCAACAAAATATTAAAAGATGCAGTACTACGTCGTGAGTCTTTAGAGGGCAAACAAACACTTTTTCTTCCCGGATGAGACACTCACGGATTGCCTATAGAATCAAAGGCTATCAAACTAATTAAACAATCATCAAATTCATTAAACCAGCCAATAACTGAATACCAACTTAAAACCAAATGTTTAGAAATTGTAAAAAAAACAATTCAAAACCAAAAAGCAGGATTTAACAACCTGCTTCTCCTAGCTAACTTTGAAAAATATTATGCGACTTACCAAAAAAATTACCTATTGCTCTCTCTTCAGACGTTAAAAAAACTAGCAGAAAAAGGAAAAATAGTCACAAAATTAGTTCCAAAACTTTTTTCTTTCAAGGAAGGAAGTGTAATCCCAGACATAGAAGTAGAATTTAAAATAATCAAATCACTCTCTGTATTTCTTGCCTTCACTATTTTTTCTCTCTCCAAAAATGAGAGAAAAAAGCAATTTCTCGTCTGAACAACAACCCCTTGGACCTTATTAGCCAATCAATTCCTAGCTATTAATGCAAATGAAAATTACATATCCACAACTCTGTTCCCTGAAGAGGAAACAAATATCAAAAAGGATAAAAAATGTGAAAGAACAATCATATTCGCTAAAAAATTCCTTCCTGAACTAAAAGAATTAGCAAGAAAAAAACAAATATCCTGCCCACAACAAAAACACTCTGGTAATACACATTCCTATCAAACAGACACGTTAAAAGAAATCGATAATAGCAAAATATTGAAAAGTTATTATCATTCTTTGTGAAATAAAGAACAACTTCTCCCATGTGTCAGCTCTGATTTAGTAATGGGAGATGTAAAAACGGGAATACTACATGGAGCACCCGCTTTTGGCCCAGAAGACTATCAAATTTGAAGAAATATGGGAAAAAAGCGAAAAGACATGATAATTCATATTAACGAAAAAGGCAAGCTAAAATCAAAATTCTTTTCCTATTTCTATGACGAAACAAATAAGGCAGAATATCTCAAACCAGAACAACTCGATGAAAAAGTAATAAGTTATCTCTCAAAACAGGGAAAAATACTGGCTACTTCCAGTTTTTCTCATTCATATCCCTTTTCTCAAAGGTCTCAAGATAAACTATTTTACTACTCAAGCTGACAACAATTTATCTTAATCCAAAAAGATATTATCGAAGCTAATATAGCAAAGATAAAAAAAATAAACTGAGTGCCAATAGGAAAAAAAATAGAAATCCAAAAATTAAACTGCGAAAGAAATGACGATTGATGTATTTCGAGACAGAGGGTTTGGGGTACCTGATTTCCTCTTCTAAAACAAAAAGATGGAAAAAAAAAAATTGCGGAAGCCGATTTAAACGAAATAATCAAAAAAATAAAAAAAAGTTTAAATCAAGAAATTCATCTCGAAATTAACAAAAAAAAAGACTGAGATGTACTTGACGTATGATTTGATAGTGCAATTGCTTATCTGGCAACAAAACAAACACTTGGAATCAAAAAACAAAAGGCAAATTTAGTTATTGAAGGAAAGGATCAGTTAAGAGGATGATTCAGCTACCTTATTACTCTTCAATCACTACTTGGAAAAAAAAAACCCCCTTTTCAAAAAGCGATAGTTCACGGATTTGTTTTAGACGAGAACGGAAAAAAGATGTCAAAATCACTTGGAAATGTAATTTCCCCTGAAACAATAATAAAAGAAAGCAACGCTGAAGTATTAAGACTAATGCTTTTAGGCTCTGAGTTTACTAAGGATATGAGGATAGGGAAGGAAGTAACAAAACAAACAAAAATCATTTACTTGAAACTCAGAAATACTCTTCGCTATCTTTGCGGTAATCTCATAGATTACTCGTTTTCCCCTTCGTTAATCAAAAATCTTAACCCTTTTGAAAAATACTTACTTCAGGAAATATGGACCGAAGAAAGAAAATATAGCCAACTATATAAAAAATATCGCATTAACTTAGTACTTAAAGAGTTAATGAATTTTATTACTCAAAAGCTTTCTCCGATAATACTTGAGACTTACAAAAACACTCTTTATACTCTTCATAAAAATGATAAAAAACGACGTCAAGCTCAGACAATCCTTTTTTTCTCTTCTCTTCTTTTGATCAAAACGCTATTTCCAATTATCCCGCAAACAAGCGAAGAAGCACATTATTTTCTTTTCAAAAAGTTTATCTTGGAAAACATCGTTAAACTAGAAGAAATAAGAAATTCAGTTAGTCAGAATTTAATTTCGATGAAAAAAAGAAGAGAAACTCTTCAATTACTAAAATTGCGAAAACGAATAATAAAAGAAATTGACGAAAAAGTAAAAACCACTAATTGAAAAAATCGTCTCGGAATTAAAGTTCATTTAAGTTTAGTTGTTTCGAAAAAGGAAGAGGTTGAATACTACTCCTTTCTAAACTCCCTTCCGATCAGCTTTCTTCGTGACCTCTTCGGAGTAAGTGAAGTAAGCATATCAAAAAAAACACGAGCATATCCACCTAAAAAAAGAGAAGATCTTTGAAGCACAAAATTCACTCTTCAAAAAAAACACTACAAGCTAGAAATCAGCCCTCATTCCGGAAGAAAATGCATCCGTTGTTGACTTAATTTTTACCCTCGTAGCCTCAAAGAAAAACCCAAAACATGCGAAAGCTGCACCAAAATACTAGAAAAATATCACAATGACTTTGGAAGCCAAAAAAGATAATCTTATAATTTACGAAGATTTTGACATAATAATAGTGAATAAACCTGCCGGGATTCTCTCTCATGCCGACAAACACGAAAAAAACGAAACAATATCTCAGTGATTAAAAAACAGTCAACATTCACTGGCCAGACGGATCGGAGTAATTAGCGACCCTCGAGCAGGAATAGTCCAGCGGTTAGATAGAGCGGTCAGCGGGGTGATGGTAGTCGCAAAGACTCAGTTAGCCCTTTATTTTCTACAAAAAAGCTTGAAGAAAAGGAAATTTTTCAACAAAAAATACCTCGTGGTAATCAAAAAATGTTTTCCAAAAAAAAAATTAATTTTTACTTTTCCCCTCGCAAAGACAAAAACGCGCGGCGTTGTAAGTTTTCTTCGGGGCAAATCATCCTATACCTCTTGTAAAACAAAGCGAAAGCTCAGAAAAGGCTGTCTGATTGAATGTTTTACAAGGAGTGGTCGAACTCATCAGATAAGAGAACATTTATCTTTTTCGGGATTCCCAATTTCTGATGACTGACACTTTCAATCAAAAAAAAAAAAAAAATCTGAAGAAACCCTTCTCCTAGCAAAAAAAATCACCTTTCTCCTTCCCGGAAATTGAAATTAATATTAATTCTCTTTTCCTCTACCAAAAAATATTAAAAAGCC
>Ga0137368_10006449_pt1 | contig 12300 bp, 8 predicted proteins | sample SagtaG_13_FD_104917 | JGI IMG/M metagenome (GOLD analysis project Ga0137368, IMG submission 104917) | Vadose zone soil microbial communities from Sagehorn Ranch, Mendocino, California, USA - Sage1_L_100_16 metaG | ecosystem: Environmental > Terrestrial > Soil > Vadose zone | place: USA...
ACCGTCGACCGTTGTCGAGTAGCGAAGGCGCGGTATTCCGGTTTCAAACACCCATCGCTGAAAGAATCGCTCGAGATTTTTGCCCGACTCGGCTTCCATCGCGCGCCGGAGATCGATCGTCCCCGCCTTCTTGAAGCGATTCTCAGCGTAGTAGCGGCGCAATCCTTTGAAGAAGGCCTCGTCGCCAACGAGACGACGGAGCATGTGCAGCACGCCGGCGCCCTTGTTGTAAACAATGGCGCGAAACACGCGGCTGTCGTTCTTCAGATGGCCGAGCCGATAGCCGAGATAAATTGGGCCTTGATCGGAATCCTCGAGTGCCCACCGGCGGAACTGCCGCAGCACGTCGCGAAAGGCTGCCTCGCCGCGTCGTTGCTTCGCGAAGAGAGCCGCAAAGTATTGCGCCAGCCCTTCGCTGAGCCACTGTTCGTGATAGTTCTGCCATCCGACCGCTTGACCCCACCACTGATGTGCGAGCTCGTGCGCCAGATAGAACTCGGGGAAATTGCTGAAGGAGGCCGGATCGTTACGCCACGTGTTCGGCGCCATCGGTGCAGGGTTGTTGATCATGGCGACGTACGCCGGACTGTGACCGCCCGGGAGAGTGCTTTCCACCATCGCAATGTTCATCGCGTCGTACGGCACGTCACCAATCAGCGCCGCATAACAGCGCAGAATATCCGCCGCCGTACCCATGGTCTCGCGCGCTTTTTGTTCCTGACGTCGGTTGGCTTCGAGCTCGAGCAGCAACGTGTTTCGCGTACCGACCGCCGGAACGGACTTTCGCGTCGGCTTGCGCGTCGCCAGCACGCCGGCGCCCAGGTACGGCGTTTCCTCCGCGGGTCCGCTGACCGGCGCCGGCGGAACGATGTCGAGCGCGACGTGCGCAGCATCCACATCGCGCATCTTGCTTACCAGCAGTCCGACGTAACGGAGTGGTTGATCGGCGCTGAATACGTACGTCGCACGCGCTCCCGCGGCGCCGGACGTCAGGATCGGATTGGCCGGCGACCCGACGCCGCTCGCTACCGCCGCGTAAGCCGCAGGCACCGTCACGCGAACGTGTGCCGTCGCGTAGTCGGTGACTTGGCCTTGCGGATACCAGTAGCTGCGGTTGCTGAACAACCAGTGTGGCTCCGGCGGGACGAACGGCTGATCTTCCTGCAGCCTTGGCTCCTGCAGCGCGATCGACTCCTGATCGATGCCCTGGCTGCGCATCAGCCCCTGATACGCAATGTCGAGCGTCAGTTCGAGGTCGCGCGCCACGGTCGAGGGCAGATTCACGACGACGCTGTTCTGATTGCGAACGCGGAGGAAAAGCAGCCGCCCGAGCTCGTCACTGTTGACCGACCTGACGTTCAGCAGCTCGTTCAACTTCAGTGTGAGCGCGCCGAGCGCGTAAGCCTTCACCCGTATGCGCAGGCGTGCGTGGCCTTCGAGCCATTCGCGTTCCGGTGAAAACGTCGCATCGATGTCGTAATTGAGCACGTCGTACTCGACGAGGTCGTCTTCGTTGAAGAATCTCCCGCGGCTGCTCAACTTCATCGGCGACGCATACGCGGAAATGTTCTTTTTCTTCGCGCGATGAAACAGCGTGATGTCTTCCGCTTCGCCGGTCGAGCGCGCGTAGGTGAGCGTGTCGAACCGGCGTGTCCGGACCTCTGCGAGGAAGTCGCCCGCTTGCGGCAGCAGCGACCAGGTGTCGCGGCTGAGCTCGCTGAGATCGAGGCTGAACGACTTGACGACTTCCTCGTCGAAGATCATCTGCGCTCGCCGGAACAAACGGCCGTCGACGGCCACAGGCGTCAGCGACGGTCGTTTCAACTGCTGCTCGAACTCATAAGGATTCAACCGCACGAACGCTGCGGAGAACGTCGTCTCGAGCGACTCGGTTCCGGCGAAGATGCGGACTTGTCCGCGCTCCTCCGGAGGTGACGGTGTGAAGCTCATGGTCCCGTCGCCAATCAGGACCAGCGCCGTGACGCCTTCCGCCGTGTCTGCGACGAACACGTCGCCGGCCGGCAATCGCAGCTCGAAATCGACGGAGTCGATGACGAGGTCGCGCGCGGCGAACTGCTTTTCGGGGTGAAGCGACAAGCGATGCAACCCTTCGACGAACGAAAGCCGCTCTTGCACGATCAGCCGCCACGGCTGCCGGTCCGTCGAATCGCGAGGGCGCCGGATATCCAGACGCCATGTCGCGATCCGGGCGCGCGCGCCGGTTTCGATGAAGATCTCGATGATGAGTCGATATCCGTCTCCGGGCAGAGCACCCATCAACTCGGATCGATCGCGCTCTCGTACGACGACACGCGTGACGCCTTGAGGCACGATGGAATCGAAGAACTCGCCGGCGGCGGCGCGGTCGGCATTCTGCGAGAGGAGGTTCAACCACGCCGCGCGATCGGTCGTGGAGATGGCCGTTTCGACCGCCTGCAGGAACGCCTGGATGCTCAGATCTTCATCAGAAGGCAGGGGCACACCGGGCTGTTGCGCTGATGCGACAGACGCAACAGATACCAGGAGCAGAGAACACACCACGGCCCGCATATGAAGAGAGGAAATAGCCGCAGATCAATCCGCAGTTGATTGCTGCCGTTATTGGTAAATTGTCGAGTCTGCGTCTATCTGCGACTATCTGCGGCCATCTGCGACTATCTGGGACTATCTGCGACTAGGATATCGGATTCGTGGGTCGGCTCAGCACGAGTACCGACAAATCGTCTCCGAGCCGCGAATCGCGGCGATGCCGCTCCACGGCGTCGAAAATCGCCTGTCCCACGCTTGCGGCCGATGCATGCCGGAAGGTCCCGGGGTAGAGCGCCAGTGTCCGTTCGAGGCCGCTTTCGTCGAAGGGCTCTCCTGCCGGATCTTCGGCTTCGGTAATCCCATCGCTGTACATCACGAGGGCATCCCCCGGGTCGAGCCGCACGCGGCCTGACTCGAACGTCGCCGCTTCGAACATCCCCAATGCAATGCCGCCCGTCGTCAGGCGTTCGATGGCGCCATTCTGCCGCCGAAGCAGCGGTGGCGTCTGGCCGGCGTTGACGAACTGCAGGTCTCCGGTACAAGGCTCGTACGAAGCCACAAAAAGCGTGATGAACCGCGAGGGCGGTGCATGGCGGGCAACCTGCACGTTGAGACGCGCCACGAGTTGCGCGATGCCCAGGCCCTCGTCCACGAGGGTCCGCATCATCGCCAGCAGCAGGGCCATGAGCAGCGCCGCGGGACTGGCCTTTCCGGCCACGTCGCCCAGCGCGACGATGACGCGGCCGTCGGGCTGCGGCAGGATGTCGTAGAAATCTCCGCCGACGGTGTTTGCCGGCTTCGTCAATCCGAACGCTTCCACGCCGGGCGCTGTCCACGTGCCTTCCGGCAGCATCGCCTGTTGAATTTCTCGCGCGACCTCGAGGTCCCGTTTGAGGGAGAGGCGATCGGCGACTTCGAGCAGCACGAGCAGATTCATCAACAGAAACGCGAGCAGCAGCGCGCTCGTGCCCGGCTGGAACATCAACGCAGGAACGCCGACGCGGACGAAGAGGAGGGGAAACGGCAGGCGAAAGGAGATGACCCCGACGCGCGAAAACAACTGCACGAGACCGATGACGGAAAGCGCGAGCGCCACGCCGTAGATGATGCGGCGCGCCGGCGAAAGGCGCATCGTGAACGCGAGAAAAAAAGCCTGCAGGTACTTGATAGCGCGGCGATGTCGCGGCAGGCCCTCGAGCTCGGCGGTGTTGATGCCGCGCGCGAAGAATTGGTAGGCCTCAGGCGTTTCGCGCGTGAAAAGCTTGCCGAGCTCCTCGGTAGAGAAGTCCCGGGTGTAGGTGTTGAAGAACGCGCGCGTTGAGGATGGCATGGAGCGAACAGGCAGGGGCGACACATCTGACGCCCTTACGCATCTACGTATCTAGATGACGCCCAGTTCCTTCCCGACCTTGCCGAACATATCCAGCGCGTATTGAAGGTCTTCGCGGCTGTGCGTCGCTTCTACGATGGTTCGAAGACGCGCCGAGCCCCGAGGAACGGTCGGAAAGCCGAGGCCCTGAGCAAAAACGCCGCGCGCGAAGAGCTTGTCGGACATTTCCATGGCCTTGGGGGCTTCGCCCACAATCACGGGCGTGATGGGACTTTCGCTGCGGCCGGTGTTGAAGCTCAGCGCCTGGAGACCGGCTTTGAAGAACCGCGTGTTGTCCCACAACCGCTCCATCCACTGCGGCTCAGTTTCGAGCACATCGATCGCCGCGATGCAGGCGGCCGCGACTGCCGGCGGATGCGAGGTGGAGAACAGAAACGGCCGGGCGCGGTGATACAGAAACTCGATGAAATTGCGCGTGCCGGCCACATACCCGCCGAGCGCGCCAATCGCCTTCGAGAGGGTGCCGACCTGGATGTCCACGCGCCCGTGGCAATTGAAATGATCGACGGTGCCGCGGCCCTGCTTCCCGAACACGCCGCTGGCATGCGCGTCGTCCACCATCATGATTGCGCCGAATTCCTCGGCGGCGTTGCACAACTCCGGAAGCCGTCCGAGGTCGCCGTCCATCGAGAACACGCCATCTGTGATGAGGAGCTTGCGTGGCGTTGCCGGGAGCTCGCTCATGATCTTTCGGGCGGCATCGACTTCTTTGTGCGGAAAGACTTTGATCGTCGCGCGGCTCAGGCGCGCGCCATCGATGATGCTCGCGTGGTTCAGCTCGTCCGAAATGATCGCATCCTCTTTGCCGAGAATAGCGGCGACGGTGCCGGCATTTGCGGTAAAGCCGCTCTGAAACACGACGACGGCTTCGACCTTTTTGAATGCCGCTAGTCGCCGTTCGAGCTCCATGTGGAGCTCCATCGTCCCCGCAATGGTCCGCACGGAGCCGGAGCCCACGCCGTATCGTTTGACAGCGTCCAGCGCCGCTTCCCGCAGCTTCGGATGCGTCGTTAATCCCAGGTAGTTGTTCGAAGAGAGATTGACCACCGACTTTTGATCGAAGGTTGCGTGCGGAAGCTGTTCGCCTTGGAGAATCCGCAGGTGACGATAAAGGCCTTGCTCTTTGAGATTCGTGAGCTCGTTCGATAGGAATTGAAGCGGATCAGCGCGCATAGTTGGTATCTCGCCGTGCCGGCAACTGAAACATTACATCTTCTCCAAACCTGTTGGTCTCGATGCCGCCGTGGCTCTCGAGCCATCCTTCCAGAGCCGACGCGTCGTTGCGCGTCATCGCGCCTTCGTGAAGAACGACGTGTGTGGTCCCCGCCTGGACCAGTGTCTGCCACGCCTCGTCGGGGGCTTGCATGACGCGTTGCAGACGCGCGACGCGCAGTTTGTATCCCTGCGGGAAGCCACCGCTGTAGCCGTTGACGATGCGCTTCCAGTGCACCGTGGAGTAATAGACGTATCGCAGCTCCCAGGCGGGATCGCCAAACGGAAATTCCGCCACAACAGTCTCATCCGGCATCGTCGCAAGCTGTCGATAGACGGCAGGCGCGTCCTCCGGCGGCTCAACGCGCGGCGGTGGCGCCGCTGGCGCGTCACTCCAGGATTGGTTGATCGGCATCGGCGCGAATGCAGCCTCCACGAGAAATACGGCGCACAGTGCGACGAGGGTGGCGCGGGCATTCCAGCCCAGAAGCCTCGGTCGCATGAGCCACGCGCTGCCGATTCCGGCCAGCATGGCGAGATAGACAGCCGCGACCATCGCGTAGCGCGCGGGAACGCGTAATCCGTCCACACCGGGCACCTGACTGAGAAAGAATCCATACAGGCCGAGGCCGGACAGCACTTGTCCTTGCGCCCGCGGCAGAGGACCAAGTGAAAGCCACAGCGCGAGCAGCAAGGAGAAGCTGGCAATGCCTGCCGGTGACGCAAGAAACAGGGCGCTCGCGGCGCGAAACTTTGGCGACAGCAGCGCAAGGATCGTTGTGAGGATCGCGAGTTGCCAAAGAAGGCGCGCACCATTTGTCGCGCGCAAGGAAACGCCCGCGACGTTGGTGACGAACCCGCCCGTGAAGACAAAGGCAATGAGCCCCGCGAGCGTCACGAGGGCGGCCAGACCGGTGACACACGCCGCGATCGAGCGAACCGGAATCCGCGAGGGAGGGACAACCGTCTTGAACAGCGTCTTTCCTTCCACGGCGTTGGCTCGAGCCTCGCGAATGCCCACAACGAGGGCGACGAGTGCCAGGAGCGTCGGGGTGAATCCCAGAAACACTTCGCCTTCCGGTCGGGGCCACGCGCGCAGCCATGCGCCGAGTACGCGCAGCGCTTCCGGCGCGGTGAGATAGCCGAACACGTCTGCAGAAAAGGCGACGATTTCAGCCGTCGGCCGTTGAAACGCGTGGATGCGCTGGGCCTCCAGATACATCCAGAGAAACGGCGCCGTCGCGCCGATGATCAGCAGTCCGGCAACGGCGAACATCCACCAAACCCTGCGATCGCGTGCGCGTCCCGAGGCAACCACCTGATGAACGGTGAAAAAGACGACGAAGGGCGCGAAGTACACGAGATAGTACCCGCAAGACAGGTTCTGCATGATGAGCGCGGCAGCGCCGCCGATCAGGCCTCTCACGCGCGATGTGTACGCGAAACGGCGAAAGCCGTACAACGCGAACGGCATCCACTGCGAGCTCAGAATCTGAATGTGAGCGACCTGCGCGACGCGAACGGGAACGAATGCATAGAAGAGTCCGGCGACGAAAGCCGCGCCTCGATCGGCGGTGATGTCGCGCACGAGCAGGTACATTCCGAGGCCGGAGAGCACGAACGTGCTGAGAAACAGGAGGTTGTAGCAGAGAATCAGGTTCCTCGTGAGTTGGTACACCGGCAGGATCTGCAGCACCTCCCCGAACAAGTGCTCCGAAAACGAAAGCGCAAGCGGCTCGGGATGGAAGATGTTGGCGTTCCATATATCGCGCACCGCCATCTGGCCGGTGATCACGCGCGGGATGCTTTCGGCGCCCCAGCCGAGGATCCACATGTTGAGCAACGAATCGCCGAGATCTCCCGGGACATCGCGCGTGATGCCGCTGGCGAGCGGCCACGTCATCGCAATCGTAAGGAGCAGATAAAGAATGAAGGGCGTCAGGCGTGCGCCGAGACTCGCCGGATGGCTCCGCGTCTCAGTGATATTTCGCACGACCTCCGTCACGAGCGCATCAAGGCTCGCGCGTGACGAGCTCCTGGACGAGCACCTGAATGATGGCCGCCGTCGGCACCGACAAGATCGCGCCAACAACGCCCAGCAGCTCTCCGCCCACAGCGAGCGAGACGATCACGGCGACGGCGCTCAGGCCAACCTGCCGGCCCATGACCTTCGGCACGAGGATATGGTTTTCGAGCTGTTGCTGCACCGTAAAGAACACGACCACGCCGATGGCGAGGCCGGGCGACACCGTTACGGCGACGAGCACCGCGGGAATGGCAGCGAGGATTGGCCCGACCATCGGAATCATTTCGCCGATCGCGGAAATCAGCGCCAGCACGTAGAAGTACGGCACGCCCATCAGTCCGAGGCCAACGGCCGATGTCGTGCCGATGATGAGCGCCAGCAACAGTTGACCCCCAAGCCACGCGCTCACTTTCTTGACGACGGTTTCGCTGATCACCGCGACCCGTGGGCGATGCCGCACGGCAAACAGGCTGACGAAGAACGCAAAAATCAGCCGCGATTCCACCAGCATGTAAAACGCCAGGATGATCAGCATCACCAGGCCGAACAGGCCGCCGACGATGTTGCGCACGGCGCCGAATATCGTGGTGAATGCCGCCGCTCCTCCGGACACAGGCGCTTGTTGGACGGCTTCACCGAGCGTGATCGGACGCCGCAGAACGCCGATTCGAACGAGGGCCGCCTGCGCCTCATCGATCTTCGACGGCAGCGTGCGCGACAATTCCTCCGCCTGATCCACCAGCGGCGGGATGACAAGGGCCGCAATTGAAAACAGCGCGCCGACAATGACACCGTAGATGAGCAGAATGGCCACCCAGCGAGGGAGCCGTCGCCCGATATCCACGACGCGCTGACGCTCGACGACTCTTACGAGCGGCGAAATGCCCATCGCGAAAAGCGCGCTGACATACACGAGAAGCAGCGTGCTGCGCACCTGGTACAGCACCAGCACCAACAACACGGCGGCTATCGTCGTGAGGACGCCGAAGACAATCAGACGGCGGGCTTCAGAGGTGGATTCTGACAAGACAGTAACGATGTCGCGATTTGGCGATTTGGTGATGTCGCGATGTATTGTAGCGATCTAACGATGTCGTGATGTATCTGGTGATGTAGCGTTAGCGCGCGACAGGTAGTGCCTCACCGAAACTCCCGCGCATATTCCGCGATCTCATCGTAAATCTCGGCGAGCTCCGCCGGCGGCGCGAGAAAGACAATGCGGAAGCTGCCGTCCTCGGGAGGCGCGCCGAATCCGGAGCCGTACACGACGAGCACACCCTTCGAGCGCAGCAGTCCCAGCACGAAGTCCTCATCGCTGCGACCGCGCGGCAGCGCAAACTGCGGCATCGCGTAAAAGGCGCCGCGCGGGGCCACGCAGCGCATACCGGGAATTTCGTTCATGCGGCGTGTGGTCAACTCCGCGCGTGCAGCGAGGGCCGCGCGGAACGCGACCTGATGCGAGCGATCGCCGGTCAGCGCCGCGACAACGGCATACTGCATCGGTCCGGGACTGCACAGGCGGCCGTCTGCGAGCTTCTTGATCGCGCCGAGCGCCGCGTCGAGTCGCGGCGTGGCGCCGACAGCCATCCACCCGGCTCGCCACCCGGGTGCGAGGTACGCCTTCGACAAGCTGGAATACGAGATGATCGGAGCATCCAGATCGAGCGTCGCCATCGGCCGAACGGGTCCGTCGTAGGCGAGGTCACCGTAGACTTCGTCGGCGAGAAGGACGAGACCGTGTGTGTCGGCAATGTCGATGAGCGCGCGCCGCACGCTGTCCGGATAAATCGCGCCGGTCGGGTTGTTCGGGTCGATGACCACCAGCGCTCGGGTGCGCGGCGTGAGCAGTCTGCGCAGGTGATCGAGGTCAGGCAGCCAGCCATTTGATGGATCGGTTCGATAGTACGCGGGGTCTGCGCCGATCTTCGCGAGGACCGCGGTGTACAGCGGGTACGTTGGCGAGGGCACCAGAACGGATTCGCCTTCGTTGACAATCGCGGTGAGCGCGAGCTCGATACCTTCCGACGTGCCGGAGGTAATCAACACGCGATCGGGAGACGTCGGCACACCTCGCGCGGTGAAATCCGCGGCGACAGCTTCGCGTGCCTCGACGATCCCCGGCGATGCGGTGTAGCCGTTATGACCGTCGCGCATCGCGCGCTCGACGGCCGCTATCAGATGCGGCGGCGTCTCGAATCCAAACTGGTTGGGATCGCCGATATTCAGGTATCGGACGCGTTTCCCGATCTGCTCGACTTTGCGCGCTTCGGCGACGATGTTGCGGATGGCGTATGTGAAGCGATCGACGCGTTGAGCGGTACGAATCGGGGCGCCGGCTTCGGCACGCATGTGCGGGATCTTAGCGCGTTCAGCATGAACACCCGACGACTTGGGTATTGGCCGTAATGTAATTCCTACACGCCGGACCGATTCTTACTCGGCGGTTGGCCAGGCAGTTGCTGCCTGAGTACGCGTTTTTCCTCACGTTTCGGCCATTTTCTGGCTTGGCAAGAAGCTTGATGGACTGGATGGACATGAGACGGGGGCTCCTCCTCCTCCTCCTCGCCCTGATGGCGACGCCGCTTGCGGGTTTGGCGCAACAAATGCCACAGCCACCGGCGCCCCAGCTTCCCAGCTTCAAATCCGGGGTTGAGCTCGTTACCGTCACGGCAACCGTACGCGACCGGCGCGGGCGGCTCGTGAAGGGGCTCACGTCCCAGGACTTCGAGATTTACGACGCAGGCGTGCGCCGCGCGATTACGAACTTTCGCTCCGACCCATCGCCGGTCAGTCTCGCGATTCTTTTCGACGTCAGTGGCAGCATGCGCGTGGCCGATCGGGCTACGGCTGCCAAATTTGCGGCCTACCACCTAATCTCCTGGTTGGAGTCGGGCCGCGACGAAGCCGCGCTGTTCACGTTTGACAGCCGGCTGCACGAGGTGGCGCCGTTCACGGTCGATACGCGTGCCCTGCAAGGCGCGCTGGGGGAGGTCGATCCATTCGGCGCCACCTCTCTTCACGACGCAATCGCAGAGGCCGCTCGCCGCGCCGCCACGCGTGGCGGCGAGGGCCGGCGCCGCGCGGTTGTCGTCATCACCGATGGTGTGGATACGGCGAGCCGTTTGACGCCCTCGGAAGTGTCGGCAGTGGCGAGCGAGATCGATGTGCCGGTCTATGTCATCGCCACGGTGCTCCCAATCGATCACCCTGGCCGCGAAGGCTCTCTCGTTGGCCAGGCGACAACCCCGACCGAGGCGGGGACGGTAGAAGACCTCGCGATGTGGACGGGCGGGTCGTTCTTCTATGCGAGTACACCCTCGGATACGAGTCAGACGGCCCGCCAGGTCATCGAGGAGTTAAGAGAGCAGTACGTCATCGCGTTCGAGCCCTTCGCCGCCAGCCGCGGCTGGCGGCCGTTGGAAATTCGCACGCGACATAAGGACCTAGTCGTGCGCACCCGGAGCGGCTACATGGCCGGTGGACCGCGTGCGTAAACCCGGAGTAGCAGGAGGATCGGATCATGCGTAAGCCCGTTTTTGTCGTCGGTTTGTTGGCGCTCACACTCGGCGTCGCTCCCGCGTGCGCAACCAAGAAGTTCGTGCGCACCGAAGTCGGCCAGGTCAATGACAAGGTCGGCACGCTCGGCAAATCGCTCGAGGACACACAGGAACGCGTGCGTCAGAACGAAGGCCGAATTACTGAAGTCGATTCCAAGGCGGCGGCCGCGCAGAATTCCGCCAACCAGGCGGGCCAGGCCGCACAGGCCGCCAGTCAGCAGGCCACCCAAGTGGGCCAGCAGGCCTCGGCGCGCTCGGATTCCATCGAAGCCGCGAATCGCAAGCTCATTTATGAGGTGGTGCTGAGCGAGGATCAGGGCAAGTTCCGCTCGGGTCGGACGGACCTTCCCGCTGAAGCGACGGCCGCGCTCGATCAGATGGTCGCGTCCCTGCAGAATCAGAAGAGCGCCATCTGGGTTGAGATCGAAGGACACACCGACAACGTCGGCGACAAGAAGTTCAACGAACAGCTCGGCCTGAATCGTGCCGAAGCCGTGAAGCGGTATCTCTACGAGAAGCATCAGATTCCGCTGCACAAGATGAACGTGATCAGCTACGGCGAAGAGAAGCCGGTGGCGCCGAACCGCACGCGTGCGGGCCGCGCGCAGAATCGCCGCGTCGTCATCAAGGTCCTTGCCTAAGTCCGGCAAGTCACGAAATCGACCGTCACAGAACGGGCGTAAGGAACCATCGACAAAAGGGCCCTCAGTGGTGACACCGCTGAGGGCCCTTTTGCGTACGAAGTTTCCAGTTACCAGTTTCCAGTTCAAAGTTTAGTTACCAGTTTGGTGGCTTTTGACCGACAGTTCCTGCCGCGAAACTCTGAACTGAAACTTTGACTGGCAACTGGTAACTGGAAACTACAGTGCTTTACACTTCCTCCCGATACTTCACCCGAGGAGTCCCCCATGAATCGACACTGGCCAACCGCCGTCGTCCTCGTTGCGGTCGTTTTGACTGCGCGGGCAGGCTTCGCACAGGACTCGGGCTTCGGCATTGGACCACGTCTGACGTTTGTCCGCGGGAGCGCGGATTTGCCTGACGGCACGCAGCGATTCTCGGGTGGCGCAATGCGGTTTCGTGGCGCTCGCACGGCGCTGGAACTCGCTATGGACATCCGTTCCGGGGTGTCGGGCGATCTCACCGAACGGGTCAAGGACTACCCGTTTCAGGCCTCGATGCTGATCTATCCGTTTCGGGCGAAGGTTTCACCATATGTGCTCGGTGGGATTGGCTGGTACACGCAACGCGTGGAGCGGCTGAGTGGAAGCCAAACCGTTCTCGATGGCCAAACAACGCGCAAGAGGGGTTACCACGCCGGGTTTGGAGGCGAGCTTCGCGTTCATCGCCATCTCGGTGTGTACGGCGATTACCGCTATACGTTCATTCACTTCGGCGACAGCGAGCCCACGGCGTCGACTGGCAACAGCAGTCAGACATCCTCGAGTGAGGGGCCTCTTCCGCGCTGGATCCCATATGCCGATCGGCTGAAGATGTCGCACCAGGGATCGATGATGGCCTGGGGCGCCACGCTGTACTTCTAACGAGGCCGCGCTTCGCGCACACACGGGTGCGAACCACCGCCT
>Ga0137368_10006456_pt1 | contig 12290 bp, 9 predicted proteins | sample SagtaG_13_FD_104917 | JGI IMG/M metagenome (GOLD analysis project Ga0137368, IMG submission 104917) | Vadose zone soil microbial communities from Sagehorn Ranch, Mendocino, California, USA - Sage1_L_100_16 metaG | ecosystem: Environmental > Terrestrial > Soil > Vadose zone | place: USA...
ACTTCGGACGTCCGGTCACGAGCGCCACACCGCAGGATGCCACCCGCAAGCGCTTCACGATGGAAGACCTCATCGCGCGCGCGCGGTCGCACGATGCGAAGGCGGTGGCGGCGCTCGACGCGACAGCGCGTTACCTCGGGCTGGGCCTTGCCTCGGTGATCAACGCGCTCGATCCGGCGCGCGTGTACATCGGCGGTGAAATCACGCTCGCGTGGGATCTCATCGAGGGCACCGTGCGCACCGCGCTGGCCGAGCGCGCGCTCACGGCTGCGGCCGCCGAAACAGAGATACGACCAGTGGCCGCGACGGAGTACCCGCGCCTCCAGGGTGCGGCCGCCCTCGTCGCGGCGCCGGCGTTTGCGGCGCCGGTCGTGGCGTAGCAGTTCGGAGGACTCATGATCACAGAGACGCTTGCTCCTGAAACCTGCGTCGTGCGCGGTACCGCCTCTCGCAAGGGACGCACGCATGCCGTCGTTCCAGGGACCACTTCATCGCGGTACCTCCACTACGGCCGCATCATCCTCGATGGCGCCGCCGACGCAGTCGCATTTGCGACGACGGAGATGGAAACCGGGCTCGTGTGCCTGCGCGGCTCGGCAACCGTGACCGCCGACGACGTAACGCACACCCTGTCGCGCTACGACGCGATATATGTCCCGCGCGACAGCACCGTCCGGATCACGCCAAGCGGCGACGGCTGTGACGTCGCGGAGATCGCCGCGCCAGTCACTAAGCGACACCCCGTGCAGTTCGTCTCATTCGAGCGCGTCCGTCAGGATGCCGGGCTGCACTTCGCCGTCGGCGGACCGTCGGCGAAGCGTGATCTCAATGTGCTCATCGGAAAGAACGTAAGTGCCGGTCGCATCATGGCCGGCGTGACATTCAGCGAGCCAGGGAACTGGACATCGTGGCCACCGCACGAGCACGCGGCGATGCTGGAAGAGGCCTACCTCTATATCGACATGCCGGCACCGAGCTTCGGTGTGCAGCTGGTGTACACGAACCCGCAGGATCCCGAGGTCGCCACGATCGTTCACGAGGGCGACATCGTGTTGATGCCCAAGGGGTATCACCCCAACGTTGCCGCGCCCGGAGGATCGATCAACTTCCTCTGGATGATGGCCGCCAACCGCGAAGACGCCGACCGGCAGTACGGCGTCGTGAACGTGCAACCCGAGTTTGCATCGACACCGTCGGGCCTCGATGCCGGCCGATCGGAGAAGAAATGAAGAAGGCAGAATCGGTCATCGAGTTCCAGCATGTCGATTGGTCGTCGATTCCGACCGCGCACATCGGCGAGGGTATCGAGCGTCAGATGATCTGGGGTGAGCGGTTGATGGTGTGCCGCCTTCGTCTTGCGCCGCACGTTGTGACAGCAGTGCATTCGCATCCGCACGAGCAGATCACGATCGTCGAGAAGGGCCGCGTGCGCTTTGTCGTCGATGGGCACGAGCGCATCGCCACGGGTGGCGACGTCCTGCATTTCCCATCCGGCATCCGCCACGGCGCCACGATGCTCGATGACGAAGTCGTTCTGATCGATATCTTCACGCCTCTTCGCGAAGATTTTTTGCCGGAGCAGGCAGATGGCGATCGCTAGAACGGAGCCAGCGGCCATGACGCTGAGTCGCTTCCGTCTCGACGGCAAAGTCGCGCTCGTGACCGGCGCGTCGCGCGGGCTGGGTGCCGCGATGGCGATCGCGCTTGCCGATGCGGGCGCGGATGTGGCCGTGCACGCCAGCGAGCAGGCGGCCGACGCCACGGCAGGAGCGATCGCGCACGCGAGCGGGCGGCGGACCGAGCTCTTCACCGCCAATCTCGCCGATCGCGCGGACACCGAGCGGTTGATCGCCGACGCCATCGCGCGCTTCGGCCATGTCGACATCCTGATCAACAACGCCGGCATCATCCGCCGTCAGCCCGCGGCTGAATACAGCGACGAGGACTGGGACACCGTCCTCGAAGTGAATCTCTCGAGCGTGTTTCGTCTGTGTCGCGCGGCGGGCCGGCACATGCTCGAACGCGGCGAGGGCGGAAAGATCATCAACATCGCGTCGCTGCTGTCGTTTCAGGGCGGCATCAACGTTCCCGGGTATGCCGCCGCCAAAGGCGGCGTGGTGCAGCTCACCAAAGCACTGGCCAACGAGTGGGCGCCGCACGGCATCAACGTCAACGCGATTGCGCCCGGGTACATGGAAACCGACAACACCGCGGCACTGCGCGCGGATCAGGCGCGCTATCGCCAGATTACCGATCGCATTCCAGCCGGCAGATGGGGCAAGCCGCAGGATCTCGCCGGCGCCGCGATCTATCTTGCCTCGCGCGCGTCCGACTACGTCAACGGTCACGTCCTTGTCGTCGATGGCGGCTGGATGGGGCGCTGAGGAAGGGCACATGGCGTTTACCGCTGTCGGTCACGCGTCGCCCGTCGCTTCGGCCACCCGGCGGAACGTGTTCGTCGAGTGGTTCACCAAGTTGGTCGGTCCGGCGGCGCTGACCGCCGCCGGAATGATCGGCGCCGGCGCTGTCGCCACGCGACTGCTGGCCGGCGCGTGGTTTGGATTCGATCTGTTATGGGTCGCGCTCCTGATCGTCCCGATGGTGATCGTCACGCTCGATTCGGCGTCGCGCGTCGGGATCCTGTCCGGCGGGCGCGGAATGATCGACATGGTGCGCTCCGAGATCGGCGCGTGGCTGGCGTGGCTGATCGTCGTGCCCATGGCGCTCGTGAACATCGTCGTGAACATGAGCCAGATGTCGGCCATGGTGGAAGGCGCGTACGGAACGTTCGGCATGCTGCCGCCGCCGACACCGACCGCCGGGTTCGTCGCAACAACGTTCGCACTTACAGCCGTCATCGTCAGCGCCGCCGTGCTGCGCGGCTACAAGCGCGTCGAGAAGATCATGACGGCGCTGCTGTTGGTCATCCTCACATGCTTCGTGATTGTCGCCATCAAAGGATTGGTCGACTGGCACACCTGGATCGCGCTTGGTCAGGGACTCGTGCCGCAAGTACCGCCTGATGTTCCGGTTGCCGGTACCGATCGTGTGCGCAACGGTTTCACGCAGATGATGGCGATTGCCGGGCAAGGTCTTGCGCCGGCGGTGTTCCTCTCCTACGGCTATCTTGCAAGCAACGCCGGGTACACGACCGCGGACGTGCGTCGCACGTTCTGGAAGACGGTACAGAACCTCGGCATCATCTGGGGTCTGTTCTCCGTCGTCGTCATTGTCGCGGGTGCGACGGCCCTCCATGCTGTGTACGACGGCACGGGCCCTTCGTACCTCGGGGTCAGCCACTACTCGCAGATCGAAAGCATCCCGGTGGCCGGTCAAGTCCTGGGGCCGGCGCTGCCTGGCGCGCTCGGGTTTCTGGCGCCACGACTCTTCTCGCTGGGACTGGTCGCCGCGGCCTTCACCACGCTGATCTCCGTCGCGCTGACGATGACCTACTTCTGCCTCGACATCGCGCGGAAGAACTGGAAGTTCAGCGACGACAATACGCTGTTCAAGATTGTCTTCGGCGCGTGGATTGCAGTTCCGGCGCTGATTGCGCCGTTCTGGGCGCTGCCGGCGCTGCTCAAAGCCATCCTCGCGATGGTCGGCAACCTGCTCATGGCGCCCATTGCCGTCGCGGTGATCCTCTACTTCGTCAATCACCGAAGCCTCGGTGAGTTCCGCGCCAACACCGCCCGCAACGTGTTGCTTGCCGTGACGCTCTTGTTCGCGGTTGCACTCGTCGCCAACGGCCTGGGAGGGCTGTTCTGATGCGCGCGGCGACACGGACGCGCGCCGACGTCGTGCACGAGATCACGACCAGCGGACTCGTGGCGGTGGTGCGGCTCGCGGATGCCGCGTCGATGCGGGCGGTCGCGGAGGCGCTGATGAGCGGAGGGGTGCGTGCCATCGAGGTGACGATGACCGTGCCGGGCGCGGTGGAGCTGATCGCGGAATTGTCGCGTTCGGTTCCGGCCCACGTGATCATCGGTGCCGGCACGGTGCTCGACGAGGCGACCGCGAACGCGGTGATCGGGGCGGGCGCCGAATTCGTGGTCAGTCCCGTGCTGCGCCCGGACGTAATCGAGCTGTGTCGCCGCCAGGACGTGGCGGTGATGCCGGGCTGTTTGACACCCACCGAAATCCTGGCCGCGTGGCAAGCCGGCGCCGACATCGTGAAGGTCTTTCCAGCCACGGCTCTGGGTCCGACGTTCTTCAAGGACATGCGCGGGCCGTTTCCGCAGATTCGCATGATGCCGACCGGTGGTGTCACGCGCGACAACGCGAGCGACTGGATTCGCGCCGGCGCCGTTGCCGTTGGCGTCGGTACGGCGCTGGTCGATCAACGGGCAGTCGCGGCGCGACAGTTCAACGTGATCGCCGACAACGCGCGGCACTTCGTCGCCGAAGTGCAACGTGCGCGTGGCGCGACAGGAGCGTAGGGCATGGTCAAAACCGTCTGCTTCGGCGAAATCATGCTGCGCTTGAGTCCGCCAGGATTCGAGCGGCTCTTTCAATCTCCGCTTCTCCAAGCCACCTTCGGCGGGGGCGAAGCGAACGTCGCAGTCAGCCTCGCGCAGTTCGGCTGCGACAGCTACTACGTGACGCGTCTGCCGGCCAGTGAGATTGGCGACGCGGCGCTCCGCGCACTGCGCGCTGAGGGCGTCAATGTCGAGCACGTCGTCCGGGGCGGCTCACGCCTCGGCGTCTATTTCGCTGAGACCGGCGCCAGTCAACGCGCCTCGAACGTGATCTACGACCGCGGCCACTCGGCGATCAGTGAGATTCAGCCGGGCAGTGTGCCGTGGCACGACGTGTTCGATGGTGCGTCATGGTTTCACTGCACCGGTATCACGCCAGCGCTGAGCGAGTCGGCGCATGACTGCACGCGCGAAGCGCTGCACGCAGCAAAGCGGGCAGGTGTTCGCATCAGCGTGGACTTGAATTATCGGAAGAAACTCTGGTCCGAAAGCGCCGCCCAACAAGCGATGCGGCCGCTGATGTCCCTCGTCGATGTGGTGATCGCAAACGAAGAGAACCTGCAGGCGGTGCTCGGCATCGAAATGCCGCATGCGGATGTCGTCGGCGCTTCGCTCGACATCACCAGCTACCGTCAGGCCGCCGAGCGCGCGGCACGCGAGTTCGACGTCAAGCAGGTTGCGGTCACGCTGCGCGAAAGTTTATCGGCCAGCGACAACGCGTGGAGTGCGGTGTTGTTCGACTTGACGACGCGAAGCTTCTACCAGAGTCAGCGGTATGTGGTGCGGCTGGTGGATCGGATCGGTGGTGGGGACAGTTTTGCGGCGGGTCTGATTTTCGGATTGCTCAACGGGCGTGACGGCGAATCATCGCTGCGCTTTGCGGTGGCGGCGAGCGCGCTCAAACAAACCATTCCCGGTGATTTCAATCACGTGTCGGTGACCGAAGTGGCGCGGCTCGTGGCTGGTGATGCCAGTGGGCGAGTGCAACGGTAGATTCCTGAGGAGTTGCGTTATGAAGAAGTTCGCATGGATTGTCGCGACGTTTGGCGCACTGGCCATATTTGGCAGTCCGGCGGTCGCGCAGGATTACCGCGCTCGCGTTCAGGGCTCGGTATTGGACGAGAGCAAAGGCGTGCTGCCGGGCGTATCGGTCACGCTCCGCAATGATGCTACTGGTGTCGCGGTCACGCGCATCACGGATGCGGAAGGCCACTATATCTTCGACTTTGTCGATCCGGGCAGTTATTCGATCACCGCGGAACTCCAGGGCTTCAGGACAGTCGAACAGAGAAACGTGAGTGTGCAGCAGCGTGGCGACGTCACGGTCCACCTGACCTTGGGCATCGGCGGCCTCGAAGAACGCGTGATCGTCGAAGCGGCGCCGGTGACCGTTCAATTCAATTCAAGCAGCGCCGAGCTGACGCTCGAACGGCAGCTGATCGATCAGGTGCCGATTGGCGGCCGCAATCCATACAACATTGCGGCACTCGATCCCACGGTCTTCGTTTCGCCGGCGACGAGCGAGAACCGTCCGTACCACCATGCGTATGCCAACGACTACGACGCCGGCGGCGGCACACGACGCGCCAATGACGTGTTGCTCGACGGCGTGCCGCTGGGCGCCAGCTTCAAGACGTCGTATACGCCGGCTGTCGATGCCGTCGAAGAGATCACGATCTCGAAGAACAGCGTCGACGCGGAGAACGGCAACAGCCTGGGCGGCATCATCAGCCTCAACATGAAATCGGGCACCAACGCGTTCAAGGGGTCGGGGTACGGTTACTTCCGCGACCCCAGCCTGAACTCACGCGCCGACCCGACTCTCCGCGTCTCGCCGGGGATCGAGCCTCTGCGCGGCAGCGAGCTGCGCATGGTGGGCGGCACGCTGGGCGGACCGATCAAACGCAACAGGATCTTCTCGTTTACCTCATTCGAACAATGGAACGACAACCGTCCGCTGTCGGTGGTCCGCACGGTGCCGACTGAGCTCGAACGGCGAGGCGACTTCAGTCAGTCGCGGCTGTCGAACGGCACCCTCCGCACGATCTACAACCCGTTCAGCTCGACGCTGGATGCAAGCGGGCGCGTCGTTCGGCAACCGTTCGCGGGCAACGTGATCCCCAGCTCGATGTTCGATCCGGTGGCGATGCAGCTTCTCGCGAACATTCCGCTGCCAAATCTTCCCGGGAACGTCGACAACCTCCAGTACAGCGTGAGCGAAAAGGTGGAGTACTGGAATTTCTCGCAGCGCTTCGATGTGAACTTCAGCGATGCGTTCAAGGTGTTTGCCCGCGCCGGCGTGTTCAAGGCGGATCTGTATCAGGACAACCCGATCGGCGGCGGCGCGGGATTCTTCCCGCTGTCCGGCAGTAATCGCGATGGGATGAGTGTCGCCGGTGACGCGGTCTGGGTCATGTCCAACCGAACGACGTTGAACGTGCGCGGCAGCTTCTACAACATGGTGGACGAGTTCTATAACCCCTCTTTGTTGCTCGGCGGCGATGGGCTCGCGAGCGTCTGGCCGAGCCGATGGTACTCGTCGCTGTACAACAGCGGCTACGTGTACTATCCCGCGCTCGACGTGACAGCGGGCACCGGCACGAACACGAGCAACCGCTTAGGGAGACAAGGGCGCGAGTGGTACCAGCATCCCGACGCGTGGAACGTGTCGGCACGGATGAACCGCTACCAGGGCGATCACAACATGAAGTGGGGCGGCGAAGTCCGGGCCTACTACGGCGAGGCCGCGCGCTTCGAGCCGATCAATCTCGTGTTCAACTCAGCGCTCACAGCCAACAGCTCCGATAGCCCTCAGGTTGCGAGCACTGGAAACCAGTGGGCGACGTTCCTGCTCGGCGCGCTCGACAACCAGACCTCGGCGCGCTTGGTGCCACTGCAGACGCCGAATCTGCGTGGGTACTCGGCGTACTTCCAGGACGATTGGAAGCTGAGCGATCGAGTGACCCTGAACCTCGGGCTTCGCTGGGAGTACGAACCAGGTGCGACCGATCCCGACAATCGGTTGTCGCAGGGACTGGATTTGACGCAGCCGATTCCGGAGATGCAGGCCACGCCGCCCAACATGCCGGCGCAGGCCGCGCAGCTCATGTCCAGCAGGGGATACAGCTGGTCGTATAACGGCGCCTGGCAGTTCACCACGGAGGAGAGTCCGCGCGTGTGGGAGACCTCCTGGACGAACTTCATGCCGCGCTTCGGACTCAACTATCGGCTGATGGATGATGCGGTCGTGCGTTTCGCATACGCCCGCTTTCTGATGCCGATCACCAACGTGCGCGATACGCTCGGCGACTTCGTCAACCAATACGCGGGCTTTGCGCAAACGACCACAACGCTGGGTCTCGCCAATGGTAGGCCGCAGCAGCAGCTCGCCGATCCCTTCCCGACGAACAACCCCGTGCAGCAGCCCACCGGCCAGACTCTCGGTCGCTACACAGGCCTTGGCGGCGCTGTCAGCTTCGATCAATACGAGCTGCGGCCGCAGATCAACGACCGCGTCAGCGTGTCGTATCAGAAGGAGCTGTGGGGCAACATCATCCTTGACGCGGCGTACTTCTTCAATTGGGGCTCGCGCGTGCCCTATACGCTGAATCTCAACATGCGCGATCCGGCGTTCACCTACGAGTACGGTGCGCTGCTGAATACACAGGTTGCGAACCCGTTCCGCAATTACCTCACGCGCGAGGTGTTCCCGGGTTCGCTCCGTAACAACGCAACTGTTGCGCTCGGCAGTCTGCTCGTGCCCTATCCGCAGTACGGCGCCATCAACCAGACCAACACCAGCGGCGGCCGCAACTTGAAAACGCACAGCATCGATCTGCGCGTGCAGCGGCCCTTCAAGTCGGGGATCAGCTTCCTTGCGGCTTACGCCTTCCAGCGTGATCACATCGAGAACTGGCTGGGTGACATCGAGCAATATCAAGTGCTTCAGACGGGCGGCAAAGACGGTTGGCACTGGCAGCCACCGAACCCGTCGCTGCCCGAGCATCGGCTCACGGGTGCCTTGACGTGGCAGGTACCAGTCGGCCGCGATCGCGCGTTCTTGTCTGACATGCCGTCCGCGCTCGACTACGTCCTCGGCGGTTGGCAGTACACGACGGCCGTCCGCATTTACTCGGGCCGCCCCGTGCTCTTCACCGACGCCAACGCCGTCAGCGGCGATCCCAAGCTCGATTCGCCGACACGCGATCGGTGGTTCGACACGAGCGTCTTCGCCGCGCAGCCGGCGTTCACGCCGCGTACCAATCCGGTGTACTTCGACGGCCTCACCGGTCCAGGCGCCTGGTTCATGGATATGACGCTGACCAAGTCGTTCCCGATTCGCAACAGCTACCGCATCGAGGCGCGGCTCGAAGCGTACAACGCGCTCAACCACATTGTCTGGGATCAGCCTGACACGACGTTTGGCAGCTCCAACTTCGGCAGCGTGACCAGGAAGCGCGTCGATAGCTACGGGCGCGAGATCCAAGTCGGCCTGCGGATCGTCTTTTAGGGCGGGTAGGGCGGGTGGGTTGGGTCAGTCTGATGGATAGGTGCGATCAGTGCAACGTAGAACCGCGTTGAAAACGATCGGCTTCGGTGTGGCGGGCCTTGGTGTTTCGGGCTTCGCGGCACCGGAGCCCATTGTTGCGACCACCGCTTACGGCAGGATCCGGGGCATACGGGATGCCATGGGTCTCGCCGCATTCAGGGGTGTCCCGTACGGTGCGGACACATCACGTCGCCGATTCCTGCCGGCGATCTCACCGCAAGCCTGGGGCGGCGTGCGCGATGCGATCGAGTTCGGCCCGATCGCTCCACAGCCCGGCATGCGCGATCGTGTGCAGAGTGAGGACTGTCTTCATCTCAACATCTGGACCCCTGCGCTCCGCGATGGCGGCAAACGGCCCGTGATGGTGTGGTTCCATCCTGGCGCCTATTCGAGCGGCACGAGCAACGAGCTCGAGGCGGACGGTGGGCGCCTCGCGCATCGCGGCGATGCCGTGGTCGTTACGGTCAATCATCGCCTCAACGCGTTCGGCCACCTCTATCTCGCCGAACTCGCCGGTCCGGATTACGCCGACTCGGGCAACGTCGGCATTCTCGATTTGATCCTCGCGCTCGAGTGGGTGCGCGACCATGCCGAGGAATTCGGCGGCAACCGCAATCTCGTGACGATCTTCGGGCAGTCAGGCGGCGGCGCGAAGTGCGCGACGCTGATGGCCATGCCGGAAGCGCACGGGTTGTTTCATCGCGTCATCACGATGAGCGGCCAGCAGATCACAGCGAGCCGCACCACGACCGCGACGACGCATGCATCGCAAATTCTCGCGGCATTGGAACTCCCGCGTGATCGGGTACGTGAGCTCGCGACGCTGCCGATGGAGGAGCTCGTCAAAGTGAGCCGCCGAGCGGCGTATCTCGGGCCGGTCAAAGACGGGCGCTCGCTCCAGCGCGATCCCTTCGACCCCGACGCACCGCCGCTGTCGGCGAAAGTGCCCATGATCCTCGGCAACACACGCGACGAAACGCGCACCCTGATTGGACGCGGGGATGCGTCCATCTTCGAGTTGACGTGGGAGACGCTGCAGCCGAAGCTCGAAGCACACTCACCGTTCATGGGAACGCTCGATCGCGGGTCCGTGATTGCCGAGTACCGGCGCCTGTATCCGCACGACTCGCCGGCCGACGTCTTTTTTGCCGCCACGACGGACTCACGCTCGTGGCGCGGTCAGGTGATCGAGGCGGAGCGACGTGCCGCACAGCCCAAAGCTGCGGATCGCACCTGGGTGTACCAGTTCGACTGGCGAACCCCAATCGACGGTGGACGATGGGGTGCTCATCATGGCCTCGACGTTCCGTTCGGCTTCGACAACCTCGTCCTCGTGGCTGACAAAGTGGGCACTGGCGAGGACGCGAAGCGGCTGGCGGCGCAAATGAGCAACACATGGCTCACGTTCGCACGCACCGGCGATCCGAATAACGCGGCCATTCCGCAGTGGCCTACATACGATTGGTCGCGCCGTGCCACGATGATTTTCGATACCACGACAAAAGTCGTGAACGATCCTCGAGGTCACGAGCGCCGTCTCTTTGCGCAGGTTCCGTATGTTCAGCCTGGCACGTAGTAGCACAATCGCGGCGGCGCTTGCGGTCGCTCTTGCGACTGCTCCCGCGGCCCCCGGTAACGCGACGGAGCAGGACCGCCAGCAGATCCTCGACACCATGAAACGCGCGACCACGTTCATGGTGGAGAAGGTGAGCACCAACGGCGGCTATGTCTGGGCGTACTTGCCCGACATGTCGCGTCGGTGGGGAGAACTCGAGGCGCGCGACACGCAAATCTGGATTCAGCCGCCCGGCACCGCGACGATGGGGCACCTGTTTCTCGATGCGTATCACGCCACGCGCGACGAGTATTTCTATCAAGCCGCGGAGAAAGTGTCCGGCGCGCTGATCTGGGCGCAGCATCCCTCGGGAGGCTGGAACTATCTTGCCGACTTCGGTGGCGATCGCTCGCTGCGTGCGTGGTACGACACCGTGGGCCGTCACGCGTGGCGCGTGGAGGAGTTTACGCACTACTGGGGCAATGCGACGTTGGACGATGCGGGGGCGGCAGAATCGGCGAAGTAGCTCCTGCGAATGTACGTCGAGAAGCGCGATCCGAAGTACAAGCCGGCGCTCGACAAGGCGATCCAATTCATATTGGACAGCCAGTACCCGATTGGCGCGTGGCCTCAGCGCTTCCCGCTTCAGTACGAGTTTTCACATCACGGGAATCCCGACTACACGTCGTATCTCACCTTCAATGATGACGTGGCGGCGGAGAACATCGATTTTCTGTTGATGTGTTATCGGGCGCTCGGCGAAAAGCGCGTGCTCGATGCGATCACGCGAGGCATGAACGCGTTTCTCGTGACGCAGCAGGGTCCGCCGCAACCGGGGTGGGCGCTGCAGTACACCTCAGATCTCAAGCCAGCGGCGGCGCGCACCTACGAACCGAACGCGCTGGCCACGCACACGACAGCCACCAATCTCGGGTTGCTGATCAAGTTCTATCGACTGACCGGCGATACCAAGTTCCTCGCGCGCATTCCCGAAGCGCTCGATTGGCTGGAGCGGTTGACGCTGCCGCCAGGAGTCGCCACTCGGCCGGGGACGACGCATCCGACATTTATCGAGATCGGTACCGACAAGCCGATTTACGTTCATCGTGAAGGCTCGAACGTCGTAAACGGGCGCTACTATTTCGACTACAACCCGAAGAACACGCTCGCCCACTACAGCGCGTTTCGACGCGTTGATCTTGCGGCACTGCGCAAGCAGTATGCGGACGCCAAGGCGCTCGCGCCTGCAGAAGCGACGAAGGGTTCGCCACTCGCTCCCGGCGCCGGCGTGATGCCGCTGCCTCGTTACTTTGCTGTTGAGAGCGATAGGCGGCTCACCGCTGCTGAAGCAATCACACGCCTGAACGTGCAGGGCTACTGGCCTGGGCCGCTCGGCTACAACAGCTATCCGTACCGCCGGCCAGGCTCGAAGGCAGTCGCGCCCGGCGACTTCTCGCAGACGTACGTCGGCGATGAAACCGACACGTCCCCGTTTCCAGACGAAAAACTCACAGGCATTTCCACCGCCGCGTATATCCGCCACATGAGCGCGCTCATTCGCGCCCTCGACAGCGGATCGCCGCAGTAACACCTCACGGTATCTCGGGGAGGAACTTTCATGTACGCATTCAAGAGGATCGCCGTCGTCGCGTGTCTTGCTGGCCTGACGGGAATCGTCGGATCGGCAGAGAAGCGCGACCTTGGCCGC
>Ga0137368_10006460_pt1 | contig 12286 bp, 10 predicted proteins | sample SagtaG_13_FD_104917 | JGI IMG/M metagenome (GOLD analysis project Ga0137368, IMG submission 104917) | Vadose zone soil microbial communities from Sagehorn Ranch, Mendocino, California, USA - Sage1_L_100_16 metaG | ecosystem: Environmental > Terrestrial > Soil > Vadose zone | place: USA...
AGTGTCTGACATGTCAGCTCAAGGGCTTCAATGGGGCCGCGCGCTTTCGCGCGCGGAAACCCGAAACCACCCTTCCCAGTGGCCAGCGCGTCATTCGCTTCAATGGGGCCGCGCGCTTTCGCGCGCGGAAACTGTCATTCTCTTAGTCGCTGTGGCGTAGGCTCGCAATCTTCTGGTTGCGAGTGCCTGCGGTGCTGCTCGCCTCCTGGCCGTGGGATTTCCTGTCGTGGTCGTAATGCGTGTCCTGCGCTGAGCAGGTTGCGTCGTGCGAGCGCAGCCGGGGTGTGAAGCAGCACCCCAGCGCTCGCGGATTCAATTGTCAAAGAACTTCGGCCTGTCTGTGCGGTGGACGCAGGCACGAAAGTTTCAAACCACAAAACACGGAGCATCGAGCCTGGTGTAGGGCAGACCCAAGGCCGTAATGACGCGATCGCCTCTGCCTTCGGCCGGTCCCAACGCGACGAACAGCACCTGGTCTTCGTCGTGTTTGATAATGTCGGCAAGCGCCTGCTCCAGTTCAATCTTCTCTGCTGCGTTCAAGTCGCACTCGAAAACCGAATATTGAAGGTGATTGCCAAAATTGTAACAGGTCTTGAACACTCGCCGCAACCGTTTGTCGTCGCAAATATCGTAACAGACCAGGTACGTCGTACGCATGGATCACCTCGTGAGCAAGGCAACATACTCGGAAATTTCGCCCGTCAGCGACTTCGCCAACAACCGTGCCTGCAACTCTAGCGCCCGCCGGTAGCTGACTTTGTATTCGAATAGCGGGTGCGTAATCAAGGTACTCATGCGTTGCTCATACGCCTGGAAAAAGCGCTTCCGTCCCGCGGGGGAGACATTCACCGCCTGACCCGCGCGCACGAAATCCTTCCCGGTGATCACGCGATTGTTGATGCAATTGAGCACAGTGGACTCGGCGATCAACGGCCTGAACTCTTCCATCAAATCCAAGCCCAGCGCCGGCCTTCCAAAGCGGGGCTGATGATAGAAACCAACGTACGGATCGAAACCAACGGCCAGCGCCGCCAGGGTGCAATCTTTGGTCAACAAACTGTAGGCGAGCGAGAGCAGGGCGTTGATCGGGTCAGTGGGCGGACGGCGATTGCGGTTGGCAAAATTGAAATTGAAGCGGAGTTGGCCCTCATCCCCAGCTCTCCCATCGGATCTGAGGGGTTGGGCGCAGGCCGCGTGTGGATTGCCGCTCAGTTCATCCGCAACCTTCACCATGCCGCTAAACTGCTGGAAATACTGGCTCGCGGCTGCTCCCTCAATTCCGAGAAGCTGGTCGATGGACGAGGCTGCCAGCGCGTCTTCCGAGGCCCGCTTGAGTTTCAAGACGGTCGGTTCCGGCGGCTCCAGATGATTTCGCATCAACATCGTGCGGTGGTTGCGGATTTTTCCTTGTACGAACCGACTCGCCAGCGACAGACAGATCGCCGGGTTGCGAGCCTGGCGGAACTGTTCCATGCGAAGGAAAACATTCTTCAATCCGTGGCCGCGAGTGATTCCGTAGAACCAGCCCCCCATTGAATAATAGGTCACGGGAACTTCTACCTCGCAGAGCGATTGAATGGCTTGCGTGGAAATTTGTACGTTGCCGAACAGCGCCACATGCGAAACATCCCGCACCCTCACTTCGTCGATCAGCCTGTCCTTGTCTTTGATCTGCAAGACTTCGTCCTTGCAGCCCACGCGACAGCCCGGTGTGTTCAGATAAAGCGGACGGGTATCGTCCCGCGCGGCAATCAACCGACGGGGCGGCTCCGATGATTTCGTAGCAGCCGACGTAAGAAGGCTCTGTTCTTCATCCTGAGAGCGAGCGCCTCCCGGACGCGAAGTAGTGAGCCTCGTTACCTCGGCTGCTACGGACAGCATCTTCGTTTCGTCCGGCAGGCAGACCGGTGCGAGCGAACAGCGCACGCACTTGGGCGAATTCACCAACGGCGGTGGAATCGGCCCAAGGATGACCCGCCGGGCTTCCGCGATATTTTGCAGAATCCACTTCTCGAGTTCGGCCGTGATCGGCAGGCGAACGCGCTGCTTGGTGGCGCGGTAATAGATGATGCCTTCGTTGCAGGTGTAACCGTTGTCGCGCAGGATCAGCGCTTGCAACCCCAGTTGCATCTTGTCCGTGTCCCACAACTGGTTGGCGTCCTCGCCTTCTTTGGGCGCGCCGGCCTTGTAATCCACCGGGCACACCTCCAACTGGTTGAACAAGTCGCCGGTCTCCCCAGTGACGGGATTGGACTCCGCGGCTCTGGTGGCCAGTCCGGCACGGACTTCGACGAGGTCCATTTTCGCGACGACACCCAACCGCTCCGAACCCATCTGCACGGAACGCGAATGAATCACCTCGTTTTCGGTTTGCGAGCTACGATTTGACGACGCAACACATGCATCGGGCGAGTCGCCCGATGCGGCAGCCGAGTCGGCTGCGCTCCCCTTCACTGTTGCGGCTGGCAAGGCGCCGGTGCCGGTATCAACGCGCTGGTGAATTGCAGCGCCTCGCAACGTATCCGCGCTTTCTACAAAAACGCCCTCGACGAATTCGTAGTAGAACAACCGCGGGCAATAAACGAATTCGTTCAACATTCGCGCCGGAATCGGGCCACCCGATTCGGAACGCTGAGCGGGGAGAGCGGAATCAGCGGACACGTCGGTGGAGGCCTCGTTCAGACGCGGCTCGGGAGGAATTGGCTTTTGCTCGTCCATAAACCACGTCGTGCGGCGCAAGAGCCGTGCCATGGAAGGACACCCTTCTTCAAGCGGGGAAACCGCACTGTGGCCAACGTCCGGTTCAAGAATCGTCAAAAAGAATTTCTCCTTCCCTTGCCCTTGGGCGCGCTTTGCCTTGTCCCGTTTTCGTCCGGCTTGTCCGCATTTGAGAGCACCCGTTTGTTGCGCCGGTGAACGTCGTTAACCGCGACGAATCCCGCATCGAGCGCGACCGACGTCTTCGCGCCGTCGGCAAAAAACTGATCTCTAAAATGTATGACGCAGCCAAAGGCCCGCCGTACGACATCATCAAGGCCGCTAAAAAGCTGACGATTCCGATGGAAGAGCGGACGTTGATTTTCGACGGGGAAACGGACACCAACGCGCTGGCGGATTTTTACCTGCACGAAATGCGTTTCGGCGGAAGGCGGATTGTCGATGTGCTGGCGGATTCGGAGGCGGACCTTTCGCCGGAGGAGCGCGAGCTTTTGGCGGCGCATCGCAATTCGCGCTGTTCGCTCTTCGCCATTGTTTCCGCGGATTCCGGCGCCTGCCAGATCCAGTTGCGCGACCTGCTGGAGCCGGGCGCGTGGGGTTAGAGCGTATTTGAAAAACTGTTTTTGGTAGCACAGGCGACCCCTCCTGTTCCGTCCGGCGACTCGCCGGACGGAACAGGAGCATCGGTTCGAACCAATCGGGACGGTCTTTTTCCATGGTTGCATTCCGCAGTTCCGGTCGGCGGGTCGCCGGCCGGAGCGGGCGAGTCGCCCGCGCTACCTGTTTTCACAGGTTCGGTGTGTACGGTGGATTGAGGCACTGCCCAACAAGGGCCGGTTCAATTTTGTGTTAACGAGTCTTTGAATAGCTTGTAATGCCGCTTAAGACGCGCTTCATAAAAGTCGTCCAAGACGTGTTCGCGGAAGAGTCGCAAGAAAGTGGCGGCATAGGGCGGTCGCGGACTGAGCGGGTCCAGGCAGCCCGCGGCAATTTCGCGCGCCAATTTCGCGCTCCACTGCATATAGTCTTGATAATACTTGGGGCTTTCCCAACCGTAATTGATCGTAAGCAACACGCGCTCCTTTTCGGCATGGGAGAACACTTGCAGAAAGACGCGGCGGCAATCGCACTCCGGATCGTCGCAGTACCATTCCACGAAGAGGTATCGGCCGGCCGGCATTTGGCTGGCGTTTTCGTGGACGATCATCGCGCGAACATCCCGTAAGGCGACCTCCCGGCAGCGGCTGTAAAAAGGTATCAGCGACATGGGCAACTTGAGGTTTTAGCGAAGTTCGCGGCCAGTCTGGGTATCCATCGCGCACGGTTCATAATTCATGTTGGTGGTTCGATGTTTCTGCGCCGGCGGAGTTCATCACGGAACAGTTGGTGATGCCTTCGCAGACGCACGCGATAGGCTTCGTCCAGCACGTGCCGCTGAAACAATTCCAGCAGTTCTTCAAATGTTCGGATTGTTGGCTTAAGACGCACTTCGTGCCCGTCCATTTGCAGCCGGGCGGTCAGGCGGCATGCCATGTCTCGGTACCCTTCGTCAGGCGCGTGTCCGGCGCCGTGCCGGAATGCGTTTTACCACGCGACGGAGGCGCCCGCTTCCTGTTCGGGTCGAATGTGCCGCCACCTTCCAGTCCGGCGCGGATCGCGCATTGAACGGCGGAATTCCAAGCTTCTTGCGCCGGCCTCTGATGGCAATCACGGTACGTCCGATTTTTTCCGCCAAATCGCGGTTCGGCATGGTTCCAAGCAATGTGTCTTCCGCTTTGGTCCAGGGTGCCGCCGGCTGAGAGGCCGGCGCTATGCCCAATTTCTGCCGGCGCGATTTTACGGCCTTGAGTCCCAAACCGAGACGCTGGGCTGCCTCACGATCCGGGATGGTCCCGAGCAGAGCGTCGTCCTCCCTCGTCCAACGGTGCCGCGCGCGACTCCTGGCAGGAATCCTCAGTTTGACCCGCCGCTCTCGAACGGCCACAACCGACCGGCCCAGTTGCCGGGCGATCTCGTCGTCAGGTCCAGTCCCCAACAATCGTTCTTCCTGCGGCATCCACCGCGCAGCGCGGGGCATGCGGAGGATTCCCAATGCGTAACGCCGCTTGCGGACCATCGCTGGCGTCCTCTGCGTCCGGCGCGCCACTTCCTTGTCTGAAAACCGGGCGATCAACCCATCGTCGCGCGGGGTCCACGGACCGGGGCGAGCCGCAGCCAGCCGCACACCGAGTTGCTGCCGCTTCCGCGTGACCGACTCCACAGTCCGCCCAGTGCGGCGGGCGACTTCGTTGACGGGAAACTTTCGCAGCAGGCTAATTTCCTCCTCGGTCCATCTCGAAACAGCCAACTTGCGCGGTGGGACGGCCACCCGCCCGAACTGGCGCCTTCGCCGGGCCACCGCAGCGCGGCTGATGCCGAGACCCTTGGCGACGTCTCCGTCCGGCAACTTGCCGAGCAACCCATCCTCGCGCTTCGTCCACTGGTGCCGGTCCAGGCGGAGTGCTGGAATTCCAAGTTTCACGCGCCGTATCGTCACCGCCAGCGTGGTCCGTATAAGTCGGCGCGCGATCTCGCGGTCCGGCGCGGTTCCCAACAACTTCGTTTCCGCGTCTGTCCACGCCCTGCTTCGAGCGAACATTTTACCCATGCCCAGGACGCTGCGACGAAGCTGGACAGCGCCTTTGGTGCGTCCGCACCGGCGGGCCACTTCTTCGTCCGAATACCGTCCAATGAGACGATCCTCGCGGGTAGTCCAGCGCCGCGACTTGGGATTCAACATGGGACGACCCAGCGCCCAACGCTTAAGGGTGACGCCGTAGAGCGTGCGGCCGGTGCGTTTGGCCACTTCGGCGTCGGGCAATTTTCCCAGCCAGTTCAACTCCTTTCCTGTCCACTGACGGAACGCCGGCACGATCGAGGGAATGCCGAGCAAGTGACGTTTTTGGGCCACCGCAGCCACCGTGCGGTCGAGCCGGCAGGCCGCCTCGCGGTCGGTGACTTTTCCCAACAACTGCATTTCCGCCTGCGTCCATTCCCGTCCCGGTTCGCCTCCGCCGCGCAAACGCCGGCCTTTTTGGGGCCGGAGTGGAGGCTGATACGCATGGCGGAGCAAACGTTTTAGCTCGCGCTCCTTGAATGGCAGGCGCCGCTCCGTGGGTTTTCTTCGGACGGATCTTGTCATTGGCTATGGGTTATTAGGCATCCTGGTGGCTCGCCGCGCCAAGTTCCTCCCTGAACGAGTGGTAACCACACTTCGTGCCCGTGCCTTCGCAGCCGGGCAGGCTGACGAAAAGACTGGCTTTCGATTTGGCCGATCAAGTCAGCGGCCTGAGATCCATTGCCTTTCATCACCAACCGGCACACACAGGCCGAGGCCGAATATTGCGCAGGCCGGTTCGACCCGCGGCAAGCCGCTAAACCAGACATTTCAACGCCGATTGAAACGCCAACGGCGCGCCGTGTGAGGGCACGCGGCCTACATGTCCCCAAAACCGGCTCTTGTAGGCCGGGTCGCCTGACCCGGCGTTCAGGGCGTGCAATGTGCGGGATAACGTTCGACGTTCGGTTCATCGCCAGGCTGGCCGAACCGGGCCACCCCTCTCCGCGGTCCTCTCCCCACTCCTGCGTTGTGGGGAGAAGAAGAAGATCGCGTGGCAAAGAATCGTCGCATTGCGGGAAAGTTTTCATAGACACTGATATAATGCCCGTTCTCCGGCGACGGGATGGACTGGGCGGTTCATTTTATTGGCGATTGGTTGCCAGTCATCGGTCATTCGCCGAAGGCGCTGCGGAGACTAACAGACCCGACGCCGATGTGGGTGAAGCGGGCGAAGTCGAGAATAGTCGTTGAAGACGGGTAATTCACAGCGCATCGGCAGGGCTGAAGTTGATTTTATGCAGCGGCGGATTGCCAACTTGAATGCGGCGGGCGCAGAAAACCGTAGCCACGCCACGTGTGCGGAGTTCATGGCGATGAACCGAAAGGCTCGCTTCGCCGAATGCGGGATGCCGCAGGAGCGAGCGGATAGTGTCCCTCCTCAAAGGACGTTCCCAGAGTGGCCAGGTGAATCGGTCTAACTCGGCATCACCGTTCCAACCGGCTGCAGCCAAACCGCGGCTTCCCGGCGCACACGGGAAGAAGGCGAGTGCGCGGTAAGCGAGAAGGTTGGCCATCCAGACGGTAGTGCTCTTGTTGTCGGAAGCGGTTGGATCGCGGTCCATTAACGCGTATCGACGGTCGTCGACCGGATCCCAACGCATCGTGAGCTTTTCGTCGCGGTAGGCCCACGGCTCGAAAAGGGCTTCACGCACCTTGTTCTCGGTGACAACAGCCATAAGTTGACGGGCAGTGTCGAGAAACCATTGGTGACCGCTGCCAGTGATGAAGCAGAAAGGTGTGGGTGCAATACGCGGGTTGTCTTCTTTCGTGGGTTCAGCGCCAAAGGAGGCCAGCAAGTCAACCGATGTGCGATCTGTAGAACTAGCCTCCGCACGCATCAGAATGGCATAGTCGCGAAATTCCTTGACGGTGCAGTCAGGACGCTGGCCGAGGGAGAGTTCAGGCGAGGGCACGGCTTCCTTCAGGGCGGCGAGGGACTCGTCGCGAGCCTCGCTCTGTGCCTGCTCTAGCGGTTCGATTTCCTTCCTTCGGGCGGCTTCGCGCTCGACACCGCGCAGTTTCCGCTTCTTGAACTCCGCCTCGACGTCCTTGAGTCTTTTCTTTGCCGCGTCGAATCCCTTCTGGGCCGCTTGGCGCTTCTGTTCAGCTTCGGCATCAACCGGCTTTCCGCGGAGCTTCTCAGCCAGCCTTGCAACGACGGATGATTCGTCGAGCGGCTGCCCGCTTTGAAGGAAGGGCGTCCAGCGGGCTCCAGCTTGCCAGCCGAGTCTGGTATCGGCGTCGGTCTGGGAAAGCACACCGAGGGTTCCCAAAGCGGCGAGGAAACCCAACGGATTTGCGCCGTCGAGAGCGGACAGGCCTAAGCGATGAACTTTGGCATTCATGATCACTAGTCTATTTTCCGTGCGTGAGCGCTGGCATACCAGTCGGCGAGCCGGAGGATGGCTTCGCGGTAAGCAAGACCCCACCAGCCGAAGCGGCGGGTGAGCGTCCAGAACCGGTCGCTCACGCCTGAGTCAAGCTTGTGTGGTGGCGTTAGTGTTTTGCGTTCGTCGGCGCTGAGCTGGATCGCCAGACCGTCAATCTTGCCATTCATAGGTGGCGGTTCGGCGTCGTTGCACACTGGGGCAAAAGGCCTGGCATGCCCGTGGTGGCTGGCGATCAGGTGCAAGAACAGATCGCGGTCTTCGGGAGCAACGGCGGTGAGCGCCTCACGTACTGCGAGCTGGAGCGAGAGCATTTCATGGCGGAATCGGTCAGGTAATCGAGCCGCTTCGCGGATTTCCTTGGCACGTTCGCGCGAACGGGACATGTCAGGCGACTTCGCCAGCGGCTCGTCGCCCTCAATCATCTGACCGCCGCCTAAAACTTCCTGAAATCGCCGGTCGAGTTTGCCGACATCGTGCCAGCGCGCAGCAACCGCGAACAATTCTTTGGCAGCATTGCCGAGGCACGCATCGGCAAGACTTTTAGCATTGCGTTTAACCTCTGCCGTATGCTTCTCAAGGGGAACATAGTCCGGCGCTTCACTTGCCTGGTCGTCTTCATCGGCAAAGTAGTCGGGTTCGTTCTCGTCATCACCTTTCCATTGGGCACGGAGAATGAGACCGCCACCAGGATGCTTGGCTACATCGCGGGCTTCGATCTTTGTGGTCTTGTCAATAATCTTCTCCACCAACTTGCCCAGCCAAAGAGGAAGTGGCATCGGGGTGCCGTCCTCGGGAGTCCAGTCACGAACTGCTATGAGCGCGTCGTGGAGTTCTTCGCGGAATTCTCCTGTACTCCCTTCGTTTGTTTCCACCAACTCCATCAAGGCGCATAGGGGTGGGCATGTTTGGAGCCACGGCGCGAGGCAGGTGCGATTTAAGCGAAGCGCTGCGGGACGCCCGGTTTGCTGCCATGCGAGTTCCCAGAGATCGAGTTGAGCTTGGCCCAAGCCTCGTTCGCGCAACATCTGGCCAAGAGCGGTCGCCGCGTCCGGGTCTGAGGGGACGGGCAAAACAAGGACGCTACCAGGCAGAATTTGGTCGGGCTCCGTCAAAACCTTTGATCGGTCACGTCCACGCCAGATCAGGAAGTTGGGAACCGTCGAATGCGGTAGGTTCGCTTCGTTCGCATCGACTGCCGCGCCTTCGACATCGCCCGTGCGGTCTGCACTGGCGCGGTCGCGCAACCATTGGAGAAAGCGAAAAAGCGGCACAGCCAGCATTTCTCCAGTTACGGGCCGGCACAGGCTGACGATTTCAGGCCACAGTTTGGGCAAGACTGACGAGAGGTCGCAACGCCAGACGACGCGGACTTCGGCGACTCTGCGGCCCTTGCCGTGGAGAAATGGACCGAGGTCTGGGTCCGGATGCGGCTGGGGCGCAGATTGGCAAAGCAAATCGAGATGCGCAGGCAGCAGCATGGGAGCATCGGGCGACGGCGCGAGCAGCGAGCGGAGTTTGTCGCCCTCGGGGAGCAGTGGGCCGAGGGCGTTGACACCGAAATCCACAATGCGTCTCTCCTGCTTACTGGCAGCGTTTTCGATGACGGCAGGGCCTTCCGGCGGTGGCTCACAGAGGAACTCCCATGTTCTTTTGAGGGCCTCTCCATAGATGGGATCGGGATCTTTGAGCATTGAGTCGGCGGCGACAATCACGGCAGGCGATTCGCGATACGTACCGAGCCGGTCGAGTCGTCCAAACCGCTGCCGCAAGGCGTCGAGGCTGGCGCATTCGGTAACGAGCGCGTCAAAGCTGAAATCTGCGCCGACTTCGAGGCACTGGGTGGCCACGAGGATGAGCGGACGCGGCGGCTGTTCCGGAGCGGACGCCCGCAGCATGGCGTGCAAAGGTGCATCTTTGCCGACCAACAGATCGCGCTCAACGGGGCGGAGCCGACCGGTGAGCAAGTGAACATCGAAGGCCTGAGGTTCGCCGTCGGATTTTCCCTCCAGCGATCTTCCGTGAAGCTTTTCCGTGATTTCGGCGGCACGACCCACGCGGTTGACGATCACGCCGACGCGGCATCTGCCGCCGCGCGCGAACGTTTCGGCGGCGTCCACCAAAGCTTTGGCCAGTGCTTCTTCGTCCTTCACTTTTTGAAGTGTCGCTTTCTTCGAAGCGTTCAGGCGGTCCTGCAATTTCGGATGGTTAAGCGCTCGCTCACGTTCGGCTTCGGCGGGGAACACCTCGATCGGCTTCTCTTCGCCTTCGTTCCGCGGCGTCGCGGAGAGGATGGTGACGTGAAACGGTGTCGGGTTTTCCACTTCCGCCCACTTTGAGGAGCGGAAAAGCTGCACAGCGCGAAGCGTCTGAAGAAAAGGCACGGCGCAGTGGGCTTCATCGAGCAGGATGAGGCTATCGTTGCCGGCGAGGCCCGCATAGACGGGGGCGGCCAGCGGGCTGTCGCCATAGCTGCGAAAGAGCAGGCGTGAGCCGAGCTGGTCCACGGTGCTGGTGATGATGGAAGCCTGCGAGGGAATGCGCGCCCAGCGGTCGTCACGCAGCACGCCACCGCGCAAGCGCCCAACAGCTAAGGGCCGCTTCTGAGAATCCAGGCCGCGGATTTGCAGGAGGCGCTCAGCGACAGCCCGGATGGCCGCAGGGGCATTCTCGTCTGCAAGTCTGCTTGCAAGTCTCTCGGCACGCTCGAACGCTTCATCCACGACGATGCGCCTGTCCACCACGAACCAAATGCGGCGTGCGGTGGTCCGTTCGCTCAACGGTTTTTCCGATTGGGCCGCGAGCGCATAGACGGCGATGTCGAGGCACGCGGTCTTGCCAGCGGCGGTGGGCAAGTCAATCGCGCCAGGCCATTGACTTTCCGTGACGCTCTCGGCGAGCATGGTTTGCCAGGGAAAGGGATCGCGGTCCCAGAGGGCGCGAAAGAAGGTGGTGAAATCGGTGAACATGCTGGGCTGACTCGCTAGCGCTCGCCGACGCCGGGTGCGCCAGGCGAGGGAACGTGGTGGCCGACGAGGGCGAGTTTAGCGCGCAGCACGGCATCCAGGCGCGACTTGTCGGAGAGATGAAGAGAAATGAGCCGCTTGCCTTCCCGTTGGTAGAGCTGCTGCTTTTTCAGCATGCCGATTTTGTATTCGGCGGTGTCCATGCCCCAATACTCGATGTAGATGTCGAGTTCGGGGAGGTAGAAGTCGGGGCGGACGGCATGTCCGCTCAGGATGCGAAAACGTTCGTCGTAGCGGTAGGCAAAACCATGAGCGGCAAGCCAGTCAGCGATGAGGCGTTCGCCATCGGACTGGACGAGAGTGCCAGCTTTGGCAGTGATGGTTTTGTTGAGTTCGACCTTGGTGTCGAAATTGCGCCTGTCAAGGAAGACTTCGTCGAAGCAGGAGTCGCAAAAAATGCGTTGGAAGGTCTGCTGGCTGCGGGTGTATTCCTCGGCGGTGGTTTCGCGTCCACAGCGGACGCACTTGTGCCGGGCGCCCTCCTGTTGGAGGCGGATGGCATCGCGGATCGCCTCGGCTGCGGAGTGAGCAGCGCGGCGCACGTAGTCCTTTACACGTTCGTTGGCGGCAAGATCGTCGAGATCGTGAAGGTGCTGGCAGGCGGCCGCCCCATAGGCCTTGAGTGCCTTCAGAGCGTACTGTTGGGCTTGAGGATGCGGGTCGTGCATGGCGACCGGAACGAGGGCCTGCACAGCGGCGATCGGATCAGCGCCGAAGGATGCGAGTTTGCCGATTGCAGATGCGGCAAGGCGGCGCACTTCTGCGGATGGCATCTTCAGCAAGCGCGTGAGTTCCGGCAGGGCGCCACGATCGCTGCCGCGGCCCAACGCGAGGGCGCGTTGCACGGTTTGATGGTGGAGTTGCGGGTCCATGTCGCTGGTCATAGGAGCAAGGGGCTGACCGCGTCGGCGAGCGGAAGCGAGCCAGCAGACAGTGTTCTGGCAGGGTGTATCATGCGACTTCTATCGGTCGAAAGAACCCATAACCGCGATAACGTCCCGCTCCAATGAGCATGGGTCCGCGCACTGGTTCGCCAAAAATCAGAATGGCATGGGCGTGCCGACGCTCACTGCCGTCCTTGCGACGCATGCGCGGAAAGGCATACGCGGGCGGAGCGCCAGGATGAGCCGAAACGGGAGTGACGATCACTTCGCGCGGGCGCGGCAGGCCGATGCGTTCGCAACCGGAGGAAATCATGGAAGCAACCTCTTGGAGATACCCAGCCTTGTCCTTTGCCTTCGGATGTTGATCGTAAACGACGGGCGTGACACTGCTCCATCGCGTGTCGCCACTGGGGTGGGCCGTCCACGAATCACCGCGCAAGGTCGCTGGCGGTCGAACCATCGCGACAGGTTGGAGCTTCCACTTACCCAAGCGGCCCAAAGCCAATTCGGAAGCACGGTTCACAGCGCGCAACGCTTCCGCCCGCAGTTCACTCGTTGTGTCGGCTGGCAGAGTAAGAGCGACACCGAGCAATCGCCCATCCGCGTGCGGAT
>Ga0137368_10006464_pt1 | contig 12281 bp, 8 predicted proteins | sample SagtaG_13_FD_104917 | JGI IMG/M metagenome (GOLD analysis project Ga0137368, IMG submission 104917) | Vadose zone soil microbial communities from Sagehorn Ranch, Mendocino, California, USA - Sage1_L_100_16 metaG | ecosystem: Environmental > Terrestrial > Soil > Vadose zone | place: USA...
GACCGGAAGCGCCGGACGCGACATGCTCGCCGGCGGCGCGGGTAACGACCTCTACATCATCGGAGCGACTACAACAGACACTCTCATCATCGACGACGAAGGTCAGAACACCATTCGTTTCGCCGACGATATCGATCCCGATACGCTGCGCTTTCGCAATGGCACGGATCAATTCGGCAATGGTCGCTATCTCGTGATCGAAGGTGCGCCCGGCCGTGTAGTCGTCAGCGGTGGCCTGGACGGCGCCGTGCAAGCCTTAGAGTTCGCGGATGGAACGGTCTTGACGCACGCCGACATCATGGCGCGCATGGCGGCGCAAGCCGATCCGTCGCACAAGCAGATCGAAGCGCCAGCGGGCAGCCGCAGCCGCTCCGGCACCGACAGCGTGGACACGATGGTCGCGCTTCCGGGCGGCGAGACGCTCTTCGGGCTCGGCGGCAATGACACGCTCACTGGCGGCATGGGGTACGACACGCTGGACGGCGGCGACGGCGACGACCGCATCGTCGGTGGAACGGGCACCGACGCGCTGATTGGCGGGACCGGTCGCGATACCTACGTCTTCGGGCGCACCTCCGGTCGCGATTCCATCGAGGAAAAGCTCCTCTCGCCGACGCCGAAAAGCGAGACCGACACGCTGGAATTGGACGTCGGAGTTTTGCCAAGCGATGTAACCCTTCACCGCGATGTCAACGACCTGGTCGTCGCCATTGGTCAGACGCAGGCGCAGTTGCGCGTCAAAGGTCATTTCGCGACGACCGACTTCGTGCTGAACCCGCAAAGCGGACGATGGGAGACTTGGTATGCCGATCGGAAGATCGAGCAGATCCGTTTTGCCGATGGCACGACATGGGATGCCGCTGCAATCGCATCGCGCACTCAGGCCGGAACGCCCAACGCGATGATGGGTACCGCCGCCGATAATACATTCGTGGTGGATGACTATGGCGACACGGTCAGCGAAGCGCCCGGCGGCGGCAACGACACGATCCAGCCGAGCGTTACGTATGCGTTGCGGCCGAATGTCGAGCGGCTGACGATGACGGGCTTCGTCGATTTGTCGGCATGGGCCAACGCGAGCAACCCGGTCAGCTATCTGACTGGCAATTCCGGCAACGACAGCTTCAATCCGCCAGGCACGTACCTCGACGCAGCGGGAAATTCGACCAGCTCGCTCAGCGGAGGAACCGCGGGATACGCCGTCATGGCAGGCGGTGCAGGTGACGATACCTATTATCTCTACGACCGCGCCTACTTTAGTGGGAACCGGGGTGGGCAGGTTGTCGAAGCTGCCGGTGAAGGCAACGACACCATCGTGCTGACCGGCGGCGACTGGCTGACGTTCACTCTTCCCACGAACGTGGAAAACCTTCGCACCGCCGAAGGCGCCTATGGCATGCGGGCGGACACACGGTACCGCTACGGCAACGCGCTCGACAACTACATCGAGGGGATCGACGCGTTCTCGCTGCCCAACGTGATCGATGGAGGTGCCGGCGCCGACACAATGGTGGGATTTCAGGGTAACGATGTATTCATTGTCGATGATGTCAACGACCGCATTCTCGACCATGGCAGCGCCATGTCGTCGCTGTTCGATGAAGCGCGCGCTTCCGTGAGCTACACGTTGCCCGACAACGTCGAGATCCTGACGCTCACCGGCTCCTTGCCGACCGACGGTTGGGGCAACGACATCTCGAACAAGCTCGACGGTACACAGAACGTCGCAACGAATCGCCTTGCCGGCGGACGCGGCGACGACTTCTACAACGCCGGGGCGAACGACGTCGTTATCGAGCGGGCCGGCGAAGGCTTCGACACCATCGAGTTGAACGGCACCGGGACTCGCGTGTACACGTCGCAGGATCTCCCCGCGAACGTCGAAGCGCTCGCGTTCGGCGCGGATTTGGGCGCGTCCGACTACAGCGGCGACGCGCGGGACGACGTCGTCACCGGTAATGCGTCGGCCAATCATCTGACGGGCGGCTACGGCAACGATAGCCTCAACGGAGATACCGGCAACAGTGCGGTGGATACGATCGACGGTGGCCCCGGCAACGACATCATGCAAGGGATTGGTGCCACGTACTTGTTCTCCCGAGGGTTCGGCGACGACATGGTATGGGACCGCGGCACCGCACGGTCGAAGCTCATGTTCGACTCCACGGTGGCGTCGGGTGACGTCTATTTCGACAGCGGTTACGTGCGTGTGCAAGGCAGCGAGGACCGGATTCGGCTCATCTACGAGGCCGAGATCCGCTTCGCGGACGGAACGATGCTCACGCACGCCGACGTCGGAGCGCGGCTTGCCGCGAGCTATTCGACGATTCCGTCGAACAGCGCAGATACGCTGATCGGCACGGATCTCGCCGACACCTTTGATGCGCTGGCTGGCAACGATTTCGTCTACGGAAAAGGAGGCGACGATTCGCTGGCCGGCGGCGCCGACAACGATAAGATCTGGGGCGACGTGGGAAACGACATCATGGACGGCGGCATCGGAGCCGATGAATTGCACGGCGATGCCGGCGACGACGCGATCGATACGGGCGCCGATGGCGATCGCGACGTGTTGCACGGCGGTGCGGGCGACGATCGGCTTACGTCGGGCAGCCTCGGTACGGGGCAGAGCGACGAGCTTTACGGCGATGACGGCAACGACGTGCTGCAGGCGAGCGATGCCTGGGGCGACGGCCTTTACGGCGGCGCAGGCAACGACCGTCTCTACGGCGGCGCCGACAGCAGCTGGCTCAACGGAGACGATGGCGACGACATGCTCGACGGCGCGGGCGGTGCCGATTACCTGAATGGCGGCGCCGGCAATGACACGTACGTGCTGAAAACCGGCGGCGGCGCCGACATGGTGTTCGATTCGCTTGCCACGGGTGAAAAGACGATCGTGCAGGTCGATGCGGCGCTGTCACCGAGCGACGTAACGCTGTTGCGCGACACCGACAGCTATGACAGCCTTGTGCTGCATGTCTCCGCTAACTCCGGCGCCGACTCGCTCGACCTGCAGGACTACGGTGATGCCGCGCATCCGCTCGAAATACGCTTCGGTGACGGCACGGTCTGGGATCCCGCGACAATCCTCGACAAGCTCTACGTTCGGCGCGGCACCGCCGGCGCCGATACGCTGACTGGTACCGCGTGGGACGATCAGCTGTTCGGATTCGCCGGCAACGACACGCTCTCCGGCCTCGCGGGCAATGACCTGCTGGACGGCGGTGCCGGCAACGACAGCATGAGCGGCGGCGACGGTGACGACACGTACATCGTCGACAGTGCGGCCGATACCATTATCGAAACCGGCACGATTGACTCGGGCTATGACTCGGTGCAGTCATCCGTGAGCTACACGCTTGCCGGCAATGTCGAGAAGCTGACACTGACCGGTACCGCGGCAATCAACGGCACCGGCACGTCGAGCGGCAACACGATCATCGGCAACGGCGCCGCGAACCTGCTCGACGGCAAGGGCAGCGGCGACCGTCTCGTCGGTGGCGCAGGCAACGACAGCTATGTCGTCGACAGCATCATCGACGTTGTCGTCGAAAACCCCGGTGAGGGCAGCGACACGGTCACGAGCTCGATCACGTACACGCTTAGCGCGGACGTCGAAAATCTGACGCTGTCGGGCACGACGGCGATTTCCGGCACGGGCAATGCGCTCGCGAACGTGCTGCGGGGCAACAGTGCGGCGAACACGCTCAACGGAATGGACGACGACGACTCGCTCGACGGTGGCGCCGGCGCCGACATCCTGAAGGGCGGGCTCGGTAACGACAGCTACGTCGTCGACAACGCAGGCGACACCATTACCGAGCTTGCTGGCGCGGGCATCGACAGCGTTTCGTCGTCGGTCACTTACACGCTCGCAGCCGAAGTCGAAAACCTCACGCTGACCGGCACGGCAGCCATCAACGGCACCGGCAACGCGGCGGGCAACGCATTGACCGGCAATTCGGCCGCGAACGTCCTCGATGGCAAGGCGGGCGCCGACACGATGAGCGGGGGCGGCGGCAACGACACGTACGTCGTGGACAACGCAGCCGACGTCGTCACCGAGAACGCATCGGCGGGCACGGATCTCGTGCAATCGTCCCTCACGTACGCGCTCGGCGCGAATGTCGAAAACCTCACGCTGATCGGCACGGCGGCGATCAACGCTACTGGAAACGCCGTCGCGAACACCCTGCAAGGAAACGCTGCGGCGAACATCCTCGACGGCGGCGCAGGCAGCGACACGATGAGAGGCGGCGCTGGCAACGATACCTATGTCGTCGACGTGACGACCGATATCGTCACGGAAAACGCGGCGGGGGGAAGCGACACCGTCCAGTCATCGGTGACATGGACGCTCGGCGCAGAGATCGAGAACCTGACCCTGACCGGCGCAGCGGCGATCAACGGCACGGGCAACACGCTTGCAAACGTGATCCAGGGGAACGCAGCCGCCAACGTGGTGAACGGCGGTGCAGGCAACGACACGATGCGCGGCGGCGCGGGCAACGATACCTACGTCGTCGATGCAGCAGGTGACGTGGTGGTGGAGAGCGCCGGTGAAGGCACGGATCTCGTTGTGTCTTCGGTCACGTGGACGCTCGGAGCCGAGATCGAAAATCTCACGCTGACCGGCGCGGCGGCGATCAACGGCACCGGTAACGCGCTCGCGAATACGATCACGGGCAACGCCGCGGCAAATGTGCTCAATGGGGGCGCGGGCGCCGACTCGATGAGCGGCGGCGCCGGCGATGACACGTACGTCGTCGACAACGCAGGCGACGTGACGACCGAGCTTGCTTCCGCGGGAACCGACATCGTCAATGCTTCGGTCACATGGACGCTCGCGGTCAACGTCGAGAAGCTCACGCTCACCGGCGCCGCGGCGATCAACGGGACCGGCAACACGCTCGCCAACGTACTCACAGGGAATGCTGCGGTCAACATACTTGACGGCGCCGCGGGCGACGACACGCTCGACGGCGGCGCCGGCGCCGACACATTGAAAGGCGGCACGGGCAACGACACGTTCATCGTCGACAACGCCGCCGACATCGTCGTCGAGAATCTCGCCGAGGGTAATGACACCGTGCGAAGCGCGCTGTCGTCCACGCTCGGCGCCAACGTGGAAGACCTCGTATTGACCGGGGTCGCGGCCGTGAATGGCAGCGGCAACACGTTGGACAACTGGCTTCTCGGCAATGCCGCTGCGAACACGCTCGCCGGTAACGACGGCCAGGATCTGTTGTTCGGCGACCTCGGTGTCGATTCGCTCGCGGGCGGCAACGGCAACGACATTCTGCAGGGCGGTGACGGCGACGACACGGTTTCCGACACCGCCGGCAACAATCTGCTGCACGGCGGAGCGGGCATCGACACGCTGATCGGCGCGGCCGGCAACGAGCTCTTCGCAGGCGGCACCGGCAACGACACGATCACGACCGGCGCGGGCGCGGATCTGATCGCGTTCAATCGCGGTGACGGCCAGGACGTTGTCAACGCGAGCACCGGCGCCGACGACACGCTGTCGATCGGCGGCGGCGTGCGTTATGCCGACGTCGCGTTGCGCAAGTCCGGCAGCGACCTCATCTTGGACGCCGGTTCGGGCGATCAGATCCTGCTGAAGGATTGGTACCTTTCGAGCGCGAACCGTCACGTGGTGAACCTGCAGATGGTGATCGATGCTTCCACCGACTGGAACGCCGCGTCGACCGATCCGCTCGCGAACAAGCGGGTCGAGCGCTTCGACTTCGCCGGGCTCGCATCGCGCTTCGACGCTGCACTCGCTGCGAATCCGACGCTCACGAGCTGGGGCGTCGCCTCGGCGCTCGCCGCAACGTCGCTCGGCGGCAGCGACACTGCCGCACTCGGCGGCGATCTCGCCTATCAATACGGGCACGCGAATGCGCTCACCGGCATCGGCATGACGCCGGCCGACACCGTGCTTGCGTCGGCGTCGTTCGGGGTGGCGATGCAGGCGCTGCAGTCGCCGGCGACGCTTTTCAGCGGCACGAAGACGCTGCGCTGATCAGGTCGCTGCTCCGCGCCGGCCGCGCGCGCGGCCGTACGGTGCGACGCGAAGAGCCCGCACTGGTCCGTTCTCGAAAGGTGGGCGTGCCGCGACGATTTTCGCGACGCGGTACGATATGACGTTTGGGACGCCGACGCCGCGCGTCAATCAACGCGGCCGCTTGCGCATACCCCTTCGTCGCTACGAGGAGACCCCGATGAGATCGCTGATGCTGTTGTTCGCGCTGCTCGTTCCCGCCGCCGTGCTCGCCGCGCCGTTCACCGTCGAGAGCGCCGAAGTGAAACCGAATGCGAAGATGGCCGAAGCGCAGGTCTACAAGGGCTTCGGCTGCGAGGGCGGCAACATCTCGCCGTCGCTCACGTGGAAAGGCGCGCCGGCCGGAACAAAGAGCTTTGCCGTCACGATGTACGACCCCGACGCACCCACCGGCAGCGGATGGTGGCACTGGGTCGTGTTCAACATTCCCGCCGACACGACGTCGATCCCGGCGGGTGCCGGCGACCCCGCGTCAGGCAAGATGCCGAAGGGCGCTGTGCAGTCGCGCACCGACTTCGGCAAGCCGGGCTACGGCGGACCGTGCCCGCCGCAGGGCGACAAGCCGCATCGCTACATCATTACTGTCTACGCGCTCAAGGTCGACAAGCTGTCCGACGTCGACGAGAACTCCGCCGGAGCGATGGTCGGATTCATGACGAAAGCGAGCGGGCTCGGCAAGGCGACGTTGACGGGCACCTACGGGCGCAAGTGAGCATTGCGCTGCCCGCGCTGTCGCTGCTCGAAACGCGCGTCCTCGGCGTGCTCGTCGAGAAGCAGCGCACGGTGCCGGACACGTATCCGCTGACGCTCAACGCGCTCGTCTCCGGCTGCAACCAGAAGACAAGCCGCGACCCGATCCTGGAGGCGAGCGATGCGCAGGTGCAAGCGACGATCGATCACCTCATCGCGCTGTCGCTCGTCGTCGAGTCGAGCGGCGGGCGCGTGATGCGCTACGCGCACAACGTCGAGCGCGTGCTCGGCGTGCCGTCGCAGGCGATGGCGCTGCTCGCAGTCCTGATGCTGCGCGGACCGCAGACCGTCGGCGAGCTGCGCATCAACAGCGATCGGATGCATCGGTTCGCCGACCTCTCCGCGGTCGAAGCGTTTCTGCACGAGCTCGCCTCGCGGACATCGGGCGCGCTCGTCGTCGAGCTGCCGCGCGCGCCCGGTGCACGCGAGACGCGCTGGGCGCATCTGCTGTCGGGCGAGCCGGCGGTCGCGGAGATCGCGCTGCCGGTGGCCGCCGGATCGTCGGGCGAACTCGTCACGGTCGGCGAAATTGCCGCACTCAAGGCGAACGTCGCCGAGTTGCAGCGCGAGATCGCGGGGTTGCGGACGACCGTCGCGCGGCTGTGTGCGGAGCTCGGTCTGCGCGAGCCGTAGCGCGTCAGCGGGCGACGGCGAAGCCCGCCGGCTCAGTGAATCCGAGCCGCGGCGCGAGCCAGCGATCGAGTGCGAGGCGTCCCGGGCCGTAGAACAGCGGCACGAGCAGCAGCGTTCCCCAGTACATGTGCTGCGCGAGCGCAGGCTCGAGCGTGGACAGCACGTGCCAGTACGAGATCACCGCCATCGCGTTGACGAACGACAAGCCGAGCACGGCGAAGCGCGTGCCGAGCCCGAGCACGAGGAAAACCGAGAGCACGAGCTCGCCGAATGTGCCGAGCGCCGCCGCGACGCCGGGCGACAGCAGCGGCACGTGATACTCGTCCTGGAACAGCGACAGTGTCACGTCCCAGTCGCGGATCTTGGTGAGGCCCGACAGGAAGAAGACCTTCGCGACGTACACGCGGATGCCGAGATCGACGACGTGCGCGCCGGCGTTCAGCACGTTGCGCCACGGCGTGAGCCATTGGACGAGCCTTGAATCGGCCGACATGAGCGAGCTCCGTTGCGGTTGAGAAAAGTAGGGTCAGACTCGACTTTCCGAAAAGTAGGGTCAGACTCGACTTTCCATGCGGCGGCTGCCAATGCGGCGGCCGTTCAAGGAACGTCGAGTCTGACCCTACTTTTCGTCGCGCGCGGGACGCGCGACCTTACGGGTGCGGCAACGTCAAATCGACGATCACGCGCTCGCCGACCCATTCGGCAAGCCGCGCGTCGAGCGCGAATGCGAGCTCCGCCGCTTGAGCGCGCGCGAGAGCATCGGCAAGCGGTGCACCGGCAAGGCACGCGGTGAGAAGGGCGGCGCTCGCGGCGTCGATCGCGCGCACGCGTACGCGCCACTGCGGGCGGTCGACGAGCACGGCGCCACCGCCCGCGTCCCAGTCGACGTCGAACGCGCCCTCGTAATCACGCTGATGAATCTGCCAGAGGCGCGCAAGAGGCCAATCGGATTCGACCACCGCACACGCCGGATTCAGCACGAGCCGCAGGTCGCCCATGCGCTCGGGCGGCACCGCAGCGAGCTTCGCGAGATCGAGCGGCGCGGCGTCGGCCGCGTAATGCGCGCGGTGAACGCGCCAGTCGAGCCGCGCGACGTCGGGCAGATATGCCAGCTCGGCTGCGGGCGGGAACGTCGCGATGAAATCCGCGAATGCCTCGCCGTATTCGTTGAGATAGCCGCTCGTCGACAGCGTCGCAGCCGCAAACGCGCGCGCGAGTCCCGTCATGAAATCGTCGCCGACGAGCTTCGCGACGACCGGGTACGCATTGGTCAGCGCCTTGACCGCGTTCGCCTGCACGTTGCCGCGGTACAGGCCCAGCCGCGCGCGAACGCGCTCGGGCGCACCGACGAATGCCGAGACGTCGGCGTCGCCGACCATGCGCGCGACGAGCGCCGCGGCGAACGCGCGCTCGAGTGTCGCGAGATCAGTCATCGGCGAATGCGGGCGCGCTCGACGCCCGAACAGTTGCGAGCCGGCTGCGCGCGCCATCGGCTTCTTCGACCAGCACCGAAAGCGGCGGAATATCGGTGTCCCATTCGATCAGCGTCGGCACGGGCCCGAATCGCGCCAAAGCGCGCTCGTAGAGCGACCACACGGCCGGCGCGACGCGCGAGCCGTGGTCGTCGACGAGCACGTCGTCGCCGACGAGGTGACCGGCGAGGTGGATTTCGCCGATCGCGCAATCGGGCATCGCGTCGAGCGCGCGCCCGGCGTCGAAGCCGTGATTGCGCGCACTGACGTAGATGTTGTTGACGTCGAGCAGCACGCCGCAGCCCGTTTCGCGCGCGAGGGTGGCGACGAACTCGAGCTCGGGCATTTCGCTCGCGCGAAACGATACGTACGACGACACGTTCTCGATCAGGATCGGCCGGCGAAGCCGCTCCTGCACGCGCGCGACCTGCGCGCCGACGTGCGCGAGCGCCTCGCGCGTGTACGGCAGCGGCAGCAGGTCGTTGAAATGACGTGCGCCGAGCGCGCCCCAGCACAGATGCTCGGAGACGAGCGCCGGTTGCACACGCTCGACCAATCGCGCGAGCCGCTCGAGATGACGCTCGAAGCGCGCTTCACCTTCAGGTCCGACGTGCGCTGCGCCGATCGCGAGGCCGACGCCGTGCAGTGACACGGGATAGCGCGCGCGGACGTGGTCGAGCACGCCGAGATCGTAGCCGCCGTCGCCGAAGTAGTTCTCGCTGTGCACTTCGAGCCAGTCGACCGGCGGTTCACCGTCGAGGAACGCGCGGTAATGCGGCGCGCGCAGGCCAACGCCGGCGGCGCCCGGAGACAGTGCGGAAATCGACGAACTCATTGAATACGTCGTTCCCGCGCGAGCGGGAACCCAGCGTCTTGAGCGTCGAACGACACTGGATCCCCGCCTGCGCGGGGACAACCGTAAACCGCGCTCAGGACTTCTTGACTTCGGGCGCCTGCGTCTTGCCGCCGATCTTCGTGCACGTGCCGGTCGCGACCATCTTCCAGTCGGCCGGATCGTTGTCCTTCTTCGACTGGCCGCTGCAGGCGTGCGTGCCGGTCGCGTTCGCGCAGTCGTTCTGGCCGGCCTTCGAGATGCCGTAACACTTCTCCTGGGCAGGCGGGTTGGCCGCGTAGGCGGCGCCCTGTACCGTGCCGAGCGCGATCAGGCCCGCGAGCGCGGAGCGGATAAGGGTTTGCGAGTTCATCGATGTCTCCTTGAGTCCATTTCGTGGCGGGGCGATTCCCCGCCATTGGTCGCCTGCCCGAATCGCACCTTACGGGCCGTCGTCCGGCAGTCGGCGGCGAGGCGCCATCTTATCGCGGCGCGACGCTCGGTTGGCGTGTCCGGCTGCGCCACGAGAACCACGTTTGACCGCACGCAAAGACGCGGGCGAGCGCGACGCCGCGTTAGAATGCGCATTCGGCCGCCCCGCGTGCGGCCGTTTTTGTTGCGCGCCGCATGGACCAGCCGACGCTCTTCACCGCCATCGTCCTCGGCCTCGTCGAGGGGCTCACCGAATTCCTGCCGGTGTCGTCGACCGGCCACCTGATCGTCGCTGGGTCGCTGCTCGGCTACACCGGCGAGCAGGCGAAGATGTTCGAGATCGTCATCCAGGCCGGCGCGATCCTCGCGGTGTGCTGGGAATACCGTGTGAAGCTCGTGCACGTCGCCGCAGGGCTCGGCCGCGACCCGGTCGCGCGACGTTTCGCGGCGAATCTCGTCATCGCGTTCCTGCCGGCGGCCGTGCTCGGCCTCGCGCTCGCGAAGACGATCAAGGCCGCGCTGTTCGCGCCGGTGCCGGTCGCGTGCGCCTTCGTCGTGGGCGCGTTCTTGATCCTGTGGGTCGAACGCCGGCAGAAAACAAATCCGGCGGCGGTGCGCATCGACGACGTCGACGCGATGCGTTGGCCGGACGCGCTGAAGGTCGGCTTCGCGCAGGCGTTCGCGCTGATACCCGGGACTTCCCGCTCGGGCGCGACGATCATCGGCGGCATGCTGTTCGGCCTGTCGCGCAAGGCGGCGACCGAGTTCTCGTTCTTCCTCGCCATCCCGACGCTGTTCGCGGCGACGGCGTACGAGCTGTGGAAGGGCGGGCAGCTCATCACGGCGGCGAGCGCGCCGGCGTTCGCCGCCGGCTTCGTCGTCGCGTTCTTCTCCGCTTTCGCCGTCGTGCGCTGGCTGATCCGCTACGTCGCGCATCACGACTTCGTGCCGTTTGCCTGGTACCGGATCGCGTTCGGCGCGGTGATTCTCGCGACCGCGTATCTCGGCATCGTGCGGTGGGAGTGACGGGGTAATGGGGTCAGGTTCAATTTCCGCCGCAACGCGCTCGCGCGCTGCCTGATCGGACGCCGGAAATTGAACCTGACCCCATTTCCCGCGCCGCTTCTCGCCGTCATCGGCGTGCTCGGATTCTCGTTCAAGGCGATCCTGATCAAGCTCGCCTACGCGTGGTATCCGGTCGACGCGGTGACGTTGCTCGCGCTGCGGATGCTCTACGCGGCGCCGTTCTTCGTCGCGATGGCGGTGTGGGCCGGGCGCCGCGCGAGCAAGCCGCTCGCGCGGGCGGACTTGCGCGCCCTCGCCTGGCTCGGCTTCATCGGCTACTACCTCGCGAGCCTGCTCGACTTCGTCGGGCTCGAGTACATCACCGCGGCGCTCGAGCGGCTGGTGCTGTTCCTGTATCCGACGATGGTCGTGCTGCTGTCGGCGTTCATCGCGCGGACGCCGATCACGCGGCGCGCCGTGATGGCGCTTGCCGTGTCGTACGCGGGCATCCTGCTCGTGTTCGCGCACGACATCACGGCGAGCGGGGAGCCGCGCGCGATTGCGACCGGCGGCGCGCTGGTCTTCGCCAGCGCATTTCTATACGCGCTCTATCTCGTGCAGGCGGGCGACGTGATCAAGCGGCTCGGCAGCATGCGCTTCATCGCGTGGGCGATGCTCGCCTCCAGCGTGTTCGCGCTCGCTCAGTTCGCGCTGATGCGCCCGCTCGCCGCACTCGCGGTACCGCTGTCCATCCACGCGCTCGTGCTGACGATGGCGATCTTCTCGACGGTACTGCCGACGTGGCTCATCGCCGAATCGATCAAGCGGATGGGCGCGAACGCGTCGTCGCTCGTCGGCTCGCTCGGGCCCATCTTCACGATCGGCCTAGGCGCACTGATCCTCGGCGAGCCGCTGCACTGGATCCAGCTCGCGGGTGCCGCGCTGGTGCTGACGGGCGTGACGCTGGTGACGCTGAAGCGCTGAAATACGGCAGCTATTGTTGCGCCAGCTTGCAATTTCCCGAATTCAGACACGCGAACACCAGCGAGCACGTCGTTTGGATGCCGTCGAGGTAGCAGGTACAGCC
>Ga0137368_10006467_pt1 | contig 12279 bp, 10 predicted proteins | sample SagtaG_13_FD_104917 | JGI IMG/M metagenome (GOLD analysis project Ga0137368, IMG submission 104917) | Vadose zone soil microbial communities from Sagehorn Ranch, Mendocino, California, USA - Sage1_L_100_16 metaG | ecosystem: Environmental > Terrestrial > Soil > Vadose zone | place: USA...
AGATAAGCTACCTGGAGCCCTTCCTGGCGAAACGCCATGAAGGAGAAGCTCGGCCGGGCAGGATGCCCGATCCGACACCCCTGCGCGCTGCTCAAGGGCTCGCCTTTTCAGTCCGTCCGCGCTTGGCACACCGAATGCTTCAGCTGGGCGATGTCCTCGAATCGAGACTGCCAGGCAGCGACCTTGAAATGCAGGCGACAGCGGCCATGAGGAAGGACGGCGTGCGCAACTGGATGCTTCACCGCGGCTCGGAGAGCGCCGACCCGCGCTCCGCGGCGCTCGACGACGGCATCCGGATCGTCTGCTTCCTCGCGCTCGCCGCTCTGATGGTACCCGGCGGTCTGCTGACCCTGCTCTATTGGGTCAGCGAAACACTCCCGTGAGCCCGAAGGCGTGTCTCCACCGCGACCGTGGTGACTTCTCAGCAAGGAGGCCAACGATGAAGCGATTGACGGCATCCAAGTTCATTTTACTGGCGATGACATTCGCTGTCTGGACCAGCGGGCCGGCGTCATTCGCCCGGGGCCAGGCGCGGGCGGGCGCCGAAGGGAAGGGGGATCAACTCGGCACCGTCCACTTTGCGACGTCGTGCAATGCAGAAGTTCAGCAGTCGTTCGATCGGGCGGTGGCCCTGCTTCACTCCTTCTGGTACGGAGCCGCGGTGAAGGCGTTCACCGAGGTTGGCAACCGGGATTCCGCGTGTGCCATGGCGTACTGGGGAGTTGCCATGAGCAGCTGGTATCCGCTTTGGGAACCCCCGTCCGCCGGGGCGTTGAAGCAGGGGCGGGACGCTGTCCAGAAGGCGAGGAGCATCGGCGCGAAGACTGACCGGGAGCGGGACTACATCGGCGCGATCGAGGTATTCTACGCTGACGCTGACAAGTTGGATCATCGAACGCGCGCGCTGGCGTACGAGGCGGCCATGGAGCGGGTCCACGCCAAGTACCCGGAGGACCGAGAGGCGGCCGTCTTCTATGCGCTCGCGCTCGACGCGACGCAGGACCCGACCGACAAGACATACGCCAAGGTGTCCAAAGCCGGCCAGATCCTGGAGAAAGTCTTCGCGCAGCAGCCGAACCATCCTGGGGTGGCCCACTACATCATCCACAGCTACGACTACCCGGCGCTCAGCGCGCGCGCGCTCGACGCGGCTCGACGGTACGCAAAGATCGCGCCGTCGGCGCCGCACGCGCTGCACATGCCGTCGCACATCTTCACCCGGCGCGGCCTGTGGCAGGAGTCGATCCAGTCGAACGCCGACGCCGCGGTCGCCGCGAAGGCTGACAGAGACGCGCAGGGCCAGCTTCACGCCATGGATTACATGGTCTACGCCCATCTGCAGCTCGCCCAGGATGAAAAGGCGCGACGGGTCGTGGAGGAGGCGTTGACCTTCAACAAGGTCGAGCGCGAGACGGGGGCGACGGCCTATGCCCAAGCTTCGATCCCGGCGCGTTACGCGCTCGAGCTCCGGCGCTTCACCGACGCGGCGGCACTGCCGGTGATCGCGCGCCCCGAGCGCTACACCTACACCGAGGGAATCACCTACTTCGCTCGCGCACTTGGGGCCGCCCGGACCGGTGACGTGGCCGCCGCCCGTCGCGAGGTCGAACGACTCCAGACGCTGCGCGACACGCTCGTCCAGGGCAAGCAACGGTACTGGGCGGATCAGGTCGAAGTTCAGCGTCGAGCGGCCGCCGGCTGGCTGGCCTGGGCCGATGGCAAGTCCGAGGAAGCCGTGGCTCTCGTGCGAAGCGCCGCCGATCTCGAAGACGCGACCGAGAAGCACCCGGTGACGCCCGCGCCGGTTCTCCCCTCACGCGAGCTGCTCGGTGATCTCCTCGCCGAGCTGAAGCAGCCGGCGCTGGCGCTGCGGGAGTACGAGGCATCGCTCCAGCGAGAACCGAACCGCTTCAACACGCTGTACGAGGCCGCGCGCGCCGCCGAGATGTCGGGCGATCTGACCAAGGCCAAGGCGTTCTATAGCAAGGTCGTGGAGCTCGGGAGCCAGGCCGACGCCGAGCGAGCCTCGCTCGCGGCAGCGCGGGTGTTCCTGGCCGAGCACTGAGAGATTACGAGGCGCCTCCCTTCTCCGCCGCGAAGCGCGGCAGAAGGGGGGGCGCAGGCCGGGGGGTGCAAAGGCAGCCGAAGCAGCTTTGCTATGTCTCGCCTCCGGCGGCGGGCGCGCGCCCCACGGCGCCACGGCCACGAAGTACCCCCAAGAGGCGTGCTTCACGACTTCGCCCGAGGCGGCAACGGCTTGCGTCGCGCGTGAGGTGAAGCTTTACCTTGCCGTACCATCCCCCTCTTCCTCCCCCACCACGACGTAGTACGGGAGCCGGACCCGGTAGTTCACCAGCGCAGGGTCGCCCCCGCGGCCCTGGACGAGCAGGGCGGGTGCTCGCTCGCCTGGAGCGCGGCCGGCATCTGGATGTAGACGTGCTGCCCGTCATCGATGGCGACACTGCCACGCCATCGCGACCAGCAACGCCGCGCCCAGGTGGAACGGGGCTGACAGGCCCGCGGCATCAGCCAGCGCGCCCATCACGAGGGGGCCCGCGATCTGGCCGCTATCCGTCATGGTGCGGAGCCAGCCGATCGCCACGCCTTGCAAAGAGGGCAGGACTTGATCGCCGATCACGGCTGTGGGCAGGGGCGCCACGAATCCCGCCGTCGCCCCCAATGCGAGGCTCCAGACGCCGAGCAGGGCGGGATGGTTCACAAACGGCAAGCTGCCAAGCACGGCCGCATAGCCGAGCAAGCCGGCCAACAACACTCGCACGCGACCCCACCGGTCCGACAGACCGCCCCCGAACCAGAGGGCCACCAGCCGGCCGAGGATGCTCACGCTGGTCAGCAGGCCGACGGCTTCCGGCCCGAAGCCTCCACGGTTCACCAGATAGAGCGGAAAGAGGAACACGAGCACGCCGGTCTGGATGGCCGTCAGCACGGCGTTCGTCACGCTCATGACGAGCACACCCGGAGTACCCAGCACGGCTCCGAGCTGACGCCGATCGCCCGATCGCTGCGTCGCGCTTTCCCGCGAGACGGGCTGTAACGCCCAGCGCGCCACAAGTAGAGCCGCCACGAGCACGCATGCCGCCTCGAACACGAAGGGACTCGCCACGCCGACGCCCTGATACAGCCATCCCCCGCCGGCGCTCCCCACCAGGAGCCCAGAGGTTTCGCTCATCATCAACAGGCTGACCGCGCGACCGCGCCGCCGCACCGCTGGCAGATCCACCATGACCGTCGTGGCCACGGTTCCGAACATCGCCCAGCCCACGCCCGCGAGCGCGCGGAAGCTCAGGAACACGGCATAGGACGAGGTCATGATGCTCGCGACATCGCTGAATGCGATCACCAGCAGGCCGCCGATCATCATCGGCCGCCGTCCCAGCCGGTCGAGCAGGTATCCAGTCGGCAAGCTCGCGGTCCATTTCCCGAGGCCGAACACCGTGGGGATGGCCGTGACCATCCGGTAGTTCGCGGCAAACACGCCCCGGAGATACAGCGGCAAGGTTGGTCGCAGCACGCCCTGGCCCAGGTTGAACAGGAAGGCACCGGCGAGCACGCCCACGACTCCCCGCCACCATGAGGCGGGCGCTCTATCGAGAGCGTGCACGGCGCCCCCTCCCCGCGCTCGTGTCCGGCGGCTCGAGGCAGCGGCAGCGCCCCCCTGGTCCTTTCGCTGACGACGTCTCGATCCGACCCAGCACCTGCTCGAGCTCCCGCTCGAGAAGTCGCAGCTCTCGCATCTGCGCCTGGACTGTGGACAGATGCGCGTGGATCACCTCGCGCATGCGCTGGCGCACCGCGTGGCGGCCGCCGCCGTCCAGCGCGACCATCAGCCTCTTGAGATGGCGCAGCGACAGTCCGAGCATGCGGGCGCGTCGGATGAAGATGAGCTGCTGCACGCCCTCCGCGGTGTACTGGCGATAGCCGGACGCCGTGCGGGTGGGCGCCGGCAACACGCCGGCCGCTTCATAGAAGCGAACGGTCTTCGCGGCGATACCGGTGGATTTCGCGACCTGCCCGATCGTCAACGCCATCCGCACCTCCGGCTGTTGCGCGCAAGCACGGCTCCGGTTGACCCATGAGGACTGCGACGGCAACACCGGACAGCAGTGTCAGCGCCGCCACCAGGTGAATCGCCGCACCGAGGCCGACAAGGTCGGCCACGAGCCCGGAGAGCAGCGCGCCGACCGCATACCCCGAGTCCCGCCAAAAACGATAGACGCCGAGGCTCGACGCGCGCCAGGCCGGATGCGCATAGTCGGTGATCGCCGCGAGCAAGGTGGGGTAAACCATCGCCGTGCCCAGTCCCTGCAGGCCGGCCCCGAGAAGCCACGCGGGGTACGCCGGAACGAGCACGGTCAGCCAGATTCCGGCCGCCTGCACGATCATGCCGCCGGCGATCAAGCCCTTCCGGCCGAGCCGATCGGACAACGGTCCGGTGACGACCTGCAGGATTCCCCAGACTCCGGGGTACACCGCCTTGACGACGCCGATCTGCTGGACGCCTAGCCCGTAGCCGGCGAAGAACAGAGGATAGAGGCCCCAGGACATGCCGTCGTTGAGGTTGTTCACCAGACCGGCCTGGCAGACGGCAAAGAGGCTCGCGTTGCCCAGGCTCGTCGCGTAGAAGATGCGCCGGAATGACGGAGCCGTGCCGGCCGATGGCCTCACAGCGGTCGCCGCTTCGAGATGCGCATGGCCGTGGGTCTCTCTGACGAAGAGCACGGACAGCAGGAGTCCGATGAGCGCGATGCCGATGCCAAGGTAGAAAGGCTGCGGCCGCAGGGCGTGGTGCGCCGCGATGTACCCGGTGATCCACGACATCGCGCCGACGGCGAAGTAGCCCGCAAACTCGTTGAGGCCGAGGGCGAGACCGCGGCGCTTCGGCCCGACCAAGTCGACCTTCATGATGACCGTCATCGACCACGCCAGGGCCTGGTTCGCCCCGAGCAGGACATTCGCCAGGTCGATCCACCACCACGCCGGCGCGTAGATGATGAGGAAAGGAACCGGCAGGGCGAAGAGCCATCCGGTCACGAGAATCGGCTTCCTCCCGATCCGGTCTGACACGCGGGCGGCGACCAGGTTGAGGATCGCCTTCGTGATCCCGAAGCTCACGATGAACGACGTGATGGCGGTCTTCGAGCTGAGGCCGAATTCTTGCTCCCCGAGGAGAGGCAGCACGGTTCGCTCGAGGCCGACCATCGCGCCCACGAAGGCGTTGAGGAAGACCAGGAGCGTGAACTGCGGGAGGTTCTCCCGCAGGCCGAGCTGCATGCCGGTCACTCGGCGCCCAGGTTCTTCCGTCGATTCTCGGCGAAGATCTCGGGCTGTGGCGGTAGGTCTGTCAGGACGAAGCGGACGAACTCGTCCTTCGAGGTGAACTGCAGCGCCGGGTTGAAGCGACGCTCGAAGCCGATAGTGGAGCCGGGCTTGCCGCTGAGCCCCTTGCCGCAGGCGGCGCCACCGAAGTGCGCGGGAAAGACTTCGATATGGTCAGGCAGCTTCAGGAGTTTCCCAAAGACGCTGTCATAGAGTTGCTCCGCGAGCACGGTCTCGGCGCGGGCGCCGAGCAGGTCCGGGCGCCCCACGCCGCCGGAAAAGAGCGTGTCGCCGCTGAGGACGAACCAGGGCTCCGGCGCCCGGCTGCGATCGGTGACGAGAATCGAGATGCTGTCCGGTGTGTGGCCCGGCGTATGGAGGACAGTCATCCGGACATTGCCCATGTCGTGCTCCTCACCGTCCTCCAGGTCCATGTGCGGGAAGCGCACATCGGCCGACTCGTGGAACAACACCGAGGCTCCCGTCGCGGCGGCCAGTCGCCGCGCGCCGGAGACATGGTCGGCCTGGACGTGGGTCTCGAAGATGTGGGTCATGCGCATCGCCTTTTGCGCCGCCGCCTCGAGGTACGGCTCGATCTCGGGCTGTGGATCCACCACAGCGCAGCGCCCTGCGCCCGCTCAGCCGAACAGATAGCTGGCGCAGCCGGTCTTCGGAACCAGGAACTGACGGAAGATCATCGGGAGCCCCCTTCTTCCAATCGTGGTCGATGCCCCACGCTACCCGGTCAACTTGTATAAGGTCCAATACCGTGTTCTTATCTCAGCGATAAGCTCGGACTTATGCAGCAGCTCAGCCTGCGGCAGTTCGAAGTCTTCCTCGCGGTGGCCCGGGCCCAGAGTTTCCGGCGCGCGGCCGAAACGCTCCATCTGAGCCAGCCGGCGCTGTCCCAGCACGTTGCCGAGCTGGAGCGGGCATTGGGTACTCGACTCCTCGACCGCCTCGGCCGCCGTGTGACGCTCACCGAGGCGGGACGGATCCTCGAGGACCACGCGCTCCGGGTCTTCGCCACGCTCGCGAGCATGCGCGAGACCATCGGAGAGCTCGGCGGTCTCAAGCGCGGGTCTCTCCTCATCGGCGCCAGCACGACGCCAGGGATCTATCTCATGCCCGTGCTCATGAGCAGCTTCGAGCGCGAGCACCCCGGGATCTCGGTGGACCTCCGCATCGCCAACTCGCAGGTGATCGAGGAGCAGGTGCGGGCCAACGAGCTGGAGCTGGGCGTGGTCGGCGGACACGGGCTGCGTCCGGGCGAGGCGTGCCTCGCCGCCGGCGTGCTCGACGAACTGGTCCTGATCGTGCCGCCAGGCCACCGGTGGGCCGGACGCGCGCGGATAGATGCGTCCCGGTTGGCGCAGGAGCGGTTACTGACGCGGGAAGAAGGCTCGGCCACGCGGCACGTGACAGAGCGAGCGCTCCTGCAGGCCGGCGTCAAGATCGGCCGGACGATGGAGCTCGGTCACACCGAAGCGATCAAGCAGGCCGTGATGGCGGGCCTCGGCGTGGCGTTCGTGTCGATCTATGCGGTGCGCGGGGAGCTGGAGACCGGTCGCCTGCAGCAGGTCCGCCTCCGGGGGCTCGGTGTCCAGCGGCACTTCCATGTGATCCACAACGAGGCTCGGACGCTGACCGCCCGTGCCCAGGCGTTCATTGGAGCCATTCAGAGCTGGGGCCAGCGCGCGATCCCTCAGCGAAAGAACGCAGGCCGGCGCTGAGTCTCGGTGACGAGGAAAGGAGCGAGCCGGCCCGGACGTGCTTACGGGGCGGGGGCCAGTCGCGACTAACGGCCAGCCCCCGGATCGCGGCGGCCGCCGAGGTGGCGAACAGCACGGCGATTCACCCAGAGCACCGCCTGCAGCACGCGGCGCCGGCGCGCCGGGATCCCCGTGCCGATCTCGCAGCAGGCCGTCATCGCGTCTCAATGTGCCATGAGCCGCACCCGGGCATCAAGCCGCAGCATTGCTAGCTCGACGACCACTCGATCGCGACCACCTCGACGGGTTCGGAGAGGCCCTTCAGCGTGAGCCAGCGGGAGGCCGAGGTCGCCGTGCTGACTCCAGGCTCCCGCAGCGTAGCGACGCTGGCCAGAATCTCACCACCGCCTGCCGCCGCTCCGATCCGCGCGGCCTCATGCACGCCCTTGCCCGTACGTTCCCGGCCGCGCTGGAGCGTCAACGTGCTGTGCAGCCCAATCCGCACCTGAGGCGCAAAGCCGTGCTCGCGTCGATGCTGGACGAGCGTCCGCTGGATGGCGATGGCGCACTCGACCGCAGCGGACGCCCGGGTGAAGGCGACGAAGAACCCGTCGCCGACGTGGTCAATCTCCTCACCGTCATGTTCGGCAAAGCACGCGCGAAGTGTGCGATCGTGCCAGCGATGAAGCGCCTCCCACGCCTCATCGCCGATCGCCTCGACCAGCGGCGTCGAGCCCACGATGTCGGTGAACATGAACGTCTGCCGGGCCGGCGCAGCAGGCGCGGACTCATCGGCCGCCTGCTCCGTCGCGAGCCGTGCAGCGAGGCGAGCGGCCTCGCCCACCGCTCCGACCCGCATGTACGCATCACGGGCGACCTCGAGCTCGAGGATGGCTGCGGCCACATCGCCCAGCAGGCGATAGGCGTCAGCGAGCAGGGCGCGCGCCCGCGCCGCCTCGTACACCAGATTGGTGTCACACCACCACCGCCAGGCGCGCCCCAGCTGCTCCACGGCCTCGCCCGCGCGCCCAGTGGCCAGCGCCAGCTCGCCCCGAGCACACGCCGCGCTCGCCCTGACGGCTGGCGTCCCCAGCAGGTCAGCGAGCGAATCGAGCTCCTCGCAGGCGGCCCGGGCCGTCTCCGTGTCCCCGGCCGCGAGCACGATGGAGACCCAGGCCGGCAGCAAGTGGGGGCGATTCTCGACATGCTCGAGCGCGGCACTCGTCAGCGCGGGCTCCAGCGCCCGGCGCGCGCTCTCCGGGTTCCCCTCGCTCAGCCGCAGCAGCGCGAGCCCGGGCTGGGGATCGACTCCGAGCGCGATCGCCTGCCGATATGCCTCGGCGGCTGCGGAGAGGTTGCCTCGCCGGAGCCGGGTGTCGCCAAGCTCCTGGCAGGCCGAGCCCGCCGCGCGCGGGCTCGCCTCGCGGAGGTCGGCCACCGCCGCCTCCGCCTCGCGCTCGGCTTGGACCAGGTCGCCACGCAAGCGGAGGATCTCCGCGCGATGCGTCCGGCAGACACCGGGGAACCCGCTGACAGCCTCCCGCGTGCACCAACGCGTCGCGACTTCGGTCCACTCGCCGGCGCGCTGGTAATCACCGCGGTTTCGGCACGCCAGAATGGTCCCGCAATAGATCGCGCCGGCCGCCATCAGGCCGAGCGTGCCACCCATCGCGAGGCCGGCGGCTTCATCAATCCGCTTCAGTCCCTCGCTCACCTGCCCGGTTGACAGGAGGAGATGACCGAAGTCGTGGACGGCGAGCGCCTCAACATCCGGGTCGCCGTATCGGCGCGCGATGTCGATCGCCCGCTCGAGGTGCCCGCGTGCTCCCGTTATGTCGCCGCTGTGCATCGCGGCACGCCCGAGGCAGCGCTCGAGCAGGGCGTGTTCGACGCATTCGGTCTCCCCTTCCAGATATCGCATCGCACGTGACATCGAGCCGCTCGCCACCGACAGGCCGGCGCGTAGGTAGTGTTCGACGGCCAGCATGAGGGCCACCCCCGCGGCTCGGCGGCGGTTGCCCTCGCGCAGGTGCGTCTGCTCGGCGCACTCGAGGATCTCGATCACCTCGCCGAAGCGCCTAGACCAGCGGGCGGCCTCGGCGAGCGCCTCCAGGTCGTCGGGCGCAAGCGGCCGCGCGTGATCTGCCGCCCGAAGCTTGGTGTAGGCGCCTTCCCAGTCGCGCCGCGCCAAGGCGGCTCGTCCACTGATGAGGTCGTCGTTCGCCAGTTCGTGCATCGCTCATCTCGGTCCTGAAGACCCGTTGGTACCTTCGAGTGTAGCTCCGCAGCTCAGGGCCGCGAGTCGGGACGGAGGAGGACTGCGGGCGTCCTGGACGGCCCTCTCGTCCACCCGGCGCAGCAGGTGGCCCGATCGTCAGAGAGCCGTGTCGGCCTGACGACCATGCGCGCGTGTCACGCGGGTGCCGCCGCGACGCGCTGCCCCAGCGGCCTCCGGCCTTCCAACTGTTCTCCGACATGGTGTGTCTCGTCCGTTCAGGTCAACGACCACCAGCGGCTCGCTGCCAGCGCGCCGCCAACGAAAATACGACTGGTGGAAGCATCACCGCCTGCAGGACCGGCAGCGCCCCGATCTTCACCACCGGCACGAGAGGGTGGGGAGGGCTGTACCCCCAGCGCCCGAGCCGATAGACCATGATCCATTCGATCGTCGCCTGCACCGCGATCCCGACGAGCACGACGACGGCGTACCTTGCCCCGCCTGGCGGCACGAACCACTGTACGTCGCGCCACAGCATGGTGCCGAGCGCCCACAGCGCCACGATGATCACGCCGTCTCCGAGCGCGGCCGACGCGCACACGGCCGTCGCCGCCCACCAGCCTTGCGGCATCCCGGTGAACGCGGGAGCCTGAGCCATCTCCCACAGGAAATACATCGGTAACGCGATGACGAGCACGCGTCCCGCCGCCCGCAGCGCTATCCCCCCGAGCGGGTCCGTGCCGCCTCGGCACGGAGCAAGAAGCTGCCCTCGGTCACCACCTTCTCACCAGGTTTGACGCCTTCCAGCACGTGCACGAGATCACCCAGTGCTGCGCCGATACGGATGGGCCGCTCGGCGAACCGGTGCTCGCCGCCGGCGGACGGGACGTACACGACCGCGCGGTCACCGAGCAGTTGCACGGCGCTCTTCGGCACCAGTGTGCGCCGCTCGCCCATGCCCGTTTGAAATACGACGGACACATACATGCCGAGGCGGAGACCACCGCCCCGGTTCGGCACCTCGACCCGCGCCTTCGCCGTGCGAGTCGCGGTATCGACACGGGGGTCGATGTAGGTCACTCGTCCGCGCAGCGCCTGGGTCGGGGCGGACGGGACCGTCACCGTCGCCTCGGAGCCCACGCGCACGCTCGCGAAGTCCTTCTCGTAGAGATCGCCGATCACCCAGACCGTGCTGAGATCGGTCACCACGAACAGGTCCTGGCCCGCGCCGACCACCTGACCCGGATTGATGCTCCGCGCGATGATCAGTCCATCCGACGGTGCGGTCACGGTCACTTCGGAGACGACGTGCGAGGCGTCGCGGAGCGCGCCGACTTGTCCCGAAGTCAGCCCGAGCAGGAGCAGCCGCTGCCGAGCCGCGGCCACTTCCGTTTCGTGGCCGGCGTGGACCGCGGTAATTTCCTCGAGCTCTTGCCGGCTCGCGGCCCCGATGGCTGCCAGCTTCTCGGTGCGCTCCCGCTTCTGGTGATCTGCGGCGAGCATCGCCTGCATGGAGAGATATTTCATCTGCGCGTCAGCGAGCTCCGGGCTGAAGATCACGGCGAGCAGCTGCCCGCGGTCGACCGGCTGCCCGAGCTCGACCCCGACCCGCCGCACGCTGCCGCCGACCAGGGCATTGACCTTCGTGTCGCGGTAGGCGTTGGACATGACGGTCGCCGGGACAGTGGTCGTCGACACCGATGCCTCGGTGCGCACCGCCGCCGTCTTGATCGCCGCGCGCGCTGCCGCCTCGGGCGTGAGCGACACTTCGACCGGCGCGTCGTCCTGGCTGGCCGTGCTGCTATCCGCCCGCGGGCCGGCCATTCCCGGCACCGGCGGCAGACTTTGATCCACGCCAGCGCCGGCGGGCGCCCGACCTGCCTTCGGCGCGCCGCCCGGCGTCGAGGCCCGCCGCTCGCTCCACACGACTCCGCCGGCCACCCCGACCAGGATCAGCGCCAGAGCCAACGCCGCTCTCAGCAGTAGCCGTCCAAGCGCGGGCCTCCGCCCGCGCACCGTCGCTCCTCGCTCGATCTCTTCCTCGCCCCGCTCCATCTCTCCTCCCTCAGCGATCAACCATGCCGACCGCCCGCTCCACATCCACCGCCGCATCATAGACCTGCTTCAGCGACTCCGTATATCCCGTTTCCACGTCGATGAACCGGCGCTGCTCCGCGATGACGTCGAGCAACGTCCCGCGCCCTAGCTGGTACGTTTGCCTCACCACGTCGAGGTTCTGGCGGGCCGTGTCCCGCACGCCGCGTTCGTAAATCTGAAGCGACCGCTGCGCGGCCTCGAATTGCGCGAACGCGGCCTCCACATCCTGGCGGACCGTGAGCACCGCCGCGTCCACCCGCCGCTCGGCGGCACGGGCTGACGCGACGGCGGCCGCGATGTTGCCCTGGTTCCGGTTTCGGATCGGCAGCATGATGCTGACGCCGCCGCCGAAGTAGTGGAAGACGTCCTGGATCGGACGGGTCGCTCCGGTATTGGTGAGCCCGCTCAGCGCGAAGCCGAAGTCCTGGCGCTGATACCCGACATTCACGCTGGCATCCCATCGGCCCTCCGTGCGCTCCTTGCGGATCTGAGCCGCCGCCATCGCCGCGTCCGCGCGCGCGGCATCGAGATCAGCCCGCCTCGCGAGCGCCTCGCGCACTGCCACCAGTCTATCGAGCGCCAGCGACGGCGCGGCGAGCTCGCCTCTCAAGGTCAACGGGGCCTCCGGTGGCATGCCGGCGACCGCCTTCAGCTGGACCGCCAGCACCTCGACGCGACCGGCCAGCAGCCTCTGGGTCGCGTCCAGGCGGTTCACCTCGACCTGGAGCAGACTCTCCTCGAGCGGCGGCGTCGCGCCCTGGCGGACGCGTTCTTGGAGCAGGTTCAGCGCGTCTCGATTGACACGTAGCAGGTCCGCGGTGACGCCGAGGTTGCGCTGCGCGGCCAGCAGGTCGCCGGCCTTCATCCGGACCTCGGCGCGCAGCCGACGCTCGCGATCGCGGACCTGCGCGCGCT
>Ga0137368_10006486_pt1 | contig 12260 bp, 10 predicted proteins | sample SagtaG_13_FD_104917 | JGI IMG/M metagenome (GOLD analysis project Ga0137368, IMG submission 104917) | Vadose zone soil microbial communities from Sagehorn Ranch, Mendocino, California, USA - Sage1_L_100_16 metaG | ecosystem: Environmental > Terrestrial > Soil > Vadose zone | place: USA...
CCTAAATACGTCGTTCCCGGGCGGCAGTCCCGCAGACAAGGTCAGCAAACCGCGGCGGCTGCCCAGCACCCGCCGGGCTCTGACCTCCGACGAGCTCACCCGGATCAACCTGGCCGTCCGCGCCGGCGGCAAACCCGGTTCGAGCAGGCTGGCCGAGCGGAGCTGGGTGTCCCAGTCAACGAGAGCGGCCAGGACGAGCCACCGCCGGTGATGGCCATCATCAAAGCGTGACCGCGCCTCGACGTGATGTACCACCGTGGACGGTGCTGGTACCTGGGGATGACAGGTTGCGGTAGCGCGACGCACGGGCGCCTCGCTGCGCCAGATCACGGCGAACGGGTCGGATGACTGTGATCGAGCAGCCGTAGGAGCATTTCGGGCGAGGTACTGGGCTAGGGTTGCCGCCCAGTCCCTTGGCCCGCGCCTGTACCGGTTCTTGCACGCGACACCGCTCCGATGATCGTCACGCTATGCAGCGATTCCCGAGCACGATACCGGCCACAGTGCAGGCCGCCTTCGCAGTGGCCGCGTCTCTTGGTCATGCGGCAGCTCCTTCGGGTTGCCTCGCGTTCGAGGAGCGCGATGTACCCGGCGATCGCGGCGGCCGGGATGCGCCGGGCCCGCTCCTGCTTGACCCAGCGCAGGCGGCCGGCGCGGAGTCGTTCGTAGATGACGGCGCGGCTCATGCTGAACAGGGCGGTGGCTCCGGGGGCGCGGGACATGGCCTTTCGGGCGCAGGCGTGCCTGTTATTCACCCAATGGTTGGGCAACAATCCGTGCGCCGAGTACGGCTCCTCAGGCTGAAGTGGTCGCCGTGGTTGGCTCGGGTTGGCGAGCTGGCGGTTCGAATCTCGCGCGTGGGTCTTCCGCTGTCCAGCTACGTCGGTTCCATGTCGGAAGTGCCCGCGCCAGGTTGCGTGACCCGGTCACCTCGATCGCGCCGGAGCGCAGCGCGGCACCCCACTCGATCTTTCCCATGTGCCAGCGGGCGAACGCCAGCGGCTCGTTGATCACGACGATCAAGTCTTCTTCGCCGCCCGGGTGTTTGAGGCAAAGTTCGGCGTCGCCTCGTTCGATCAGCAACCAGCCACGGGGGATCGGTCGGGGAAGCGTGGGGTAGTCGAAGCGGACGACGACGCGATGTCGGGGGAGGCGCTCGTGGTCGAGCCATAAGGTCACCCACGCCCATAGCACCACGCCTGGGTGGGCGTGCTCGGGCTTCAGTTCCGCCCACTTCGATCCCCAGTCGTGCAGGGCCACCATCACCCCAGCCAATTCTCGACCGGCCTGGGTGGGTTCGTAGGTGGATCCTGGGCCGTCGGGCTTGGCCTGAATTTCGATGACCCCGGCGCGCTCCAGTTCGCGCAGCCGCTTGGAGAGCAGCCCCCGAGACAGCCCTGGGGCGCCGTCGGCGATCTCGTTGAAGGTCCTGCAGCCGACAAGGATGTTGCGCAAAATGATGATGGACCAACGCTCGGCGAGCAGCTCCGACGCCCGAGCGATTGGGCAGTACTGGCCGTAGGTCCGCACATCAGCCAGCCTCTCACCAACGGAAGATCGGTACGAGTTCACTTCTTGAACTTGTGGGGATCCCGCGCCGCGCGGACATTCGCTTCGACGGAATGAACGAGGCGAGAGGACGTGCCATGAGTTCGTCGACGTACCTGCTGGCCGGGCAGGTCTCCGAGGTGGACCGGCTCAAGCTGCAGTCGCGGGTGTGGGAGCCGAGCGGTCGCCGGCTCCTGGAACGGTTCGGTGACGGTCGCGGTGCCCGGGCCGTCGACATCGGATGCGGCGCGATGGGCTGGCTGCGCCTGCTAAGCGAGTGGGTGGGCCCAGACGGCGAGGTCGTGGGAACCGACATCGACGAGGCCATGCTCACGGCCGCCGAGAAGCTCGTGGCTGAGGAACGCCTCGGCAATGTGGTCTTGATCAGAGACGACCTCTTCGAGAGCAGACTGGAGCCGTCGTCCTTCGACCTGGTCCATTCGCGGTTCGAGATCACCCCGCTCGCCCGCGGCGACCAGCAGATGGCCACGTACTGTCGGATAGCTCGGCCGGGCGGCATTGTGGCGCTGGAGGACTGGGACAAGGGCTCGTGGCATTGCAACCCGCCGGCACCCGCGCTCGACCAGCTCATCGGGCTGATCGATCAGGCGTTCGCCCGAGTCTCAAAGCTCGACGGTGGCCGCACCCACCTTGACCTGTTCCGCGGCGTCGGCATCGAGCCACACCTCAACGCCGAAGTTCTTGCGCTGCCGCCGGGCCATCCCTACCTGCGGTTGCCGATTCAGATGACCACGAGCTTGGCCCCGCGGTTGCAGGAATTCGTCAGCGCCGAGGAGCTGGCGCGGCTGCAGCAGGAAGCCGAGAAGGAGCTTGCAGAACCGGGCCGCTGGGGCACCACGTTCGCCGTCATCCAGTCCTGGGGTCGGCGGACCTAGACACACACGCCAATCGGATGCCATCGAGATCTTGGAGGCGTGTGATCGATCTTGATGAACTGGTCTTCCATCCCTGGTCGGTACAGGGGCCGCGCACCGCTCCGAGGTTCGTTTGCGGCTCCGGCAGCTATCTGATCGACGCCGACGGCCGGCGGTATCTGGACTTCAGCTCGCAGTTGGTCTTCACCAACCTCGGTCACCAGCACCCGCGCATCGTCGCGGCCATCAAGCAGCAGGCCGACCAGCTCTGCACGCTTGCGCCCGCCCACGCGTGCGACGTCCGCGGCGAAGCGGCGCGGTTGATCGTTGAGGTCGCCCCGGACGGGTTGGGACACGTGCTGTTCACCACGGGCGGTACGGAGGCCATCGAGCATGCGGTCCGGATGGCCCGCCTGCACAACGGCCGGCCGAAGGTACTCGCGGCCTACCGCTCCTACCACGGCTCGACCACAACCTCGATCCACCTCACCGGCGACCCGCGCCGCTGGGCCTCGGACACCGGCATGGCCGGGGCCGTGCACTTCTTCGGCCCCTTCCTCTACCGCTCGATGTTCGGGTCCACAACCGTCGAGGAGGAGTGCGCGCGAGCGCTCGCGCATCTCGAACAGGTGATCCTTCTCGAAGGACCGTCGACAATCTCCGCGCTGGTGCTGGAATCGGTGATCGGCAGTTCGGGGGTCATCGTGCCACCCGCCGGCTACCTGCGCGGGGTCCGCGACCTGTGCACCCGCCATGGAATCGTCTACATCGCCGACGAAGTCCTGGTCGGCTTCGGCCGCACGGGAACGTGGTTCGGCGTCGACCACGACGGCGTGGCCCCCGACCTGCTGGTGTTCGCGAAAGGCGTGAACTGCGGGTCCGTGCCGCTCGGTGGCGTGCTGGTCGGCGACCCGATCTACGAGACCTTCACCCGTCGCCCCTACCCGGCCGGCATGACCTACAGCGGGCACCCGCTCGCCTGCGCGGCCGCGGTCGGCGCGATCGGCGCCATGCACGACGAGGACACCGTCGCAGCAGCTGCCCGCCTCGGTACGGACATCCTCGGGCCCGGACTCACGAAGCTAGCCGCGAAGCACCCCTCCGTCGGGAATGTCCGCGGCATCGGTGGCCTCTGGACCGTCGAACTGGTCCGTGACCGGCTGACCAAAGAACCACTTGTGCCAGTCGGCAGCGCCGGTGAGGCCAACGCGCCGATGACTTCGTTCGCCAAGGCCTGCCTCAGCCGCGGGTTGCTCCCACTGATCCTGGGCAACCGCATCCATGTCGCGCCACCGCTCAACGTGAACGACGCCGACGCCGCCAACGGACTGGCCATCCTGGACGAGGCACTGGCCGCAGCCGACACGTTCGTACCCTGAAATCTCTCCAACGCGCCCAACGATTCACCGCATACCTCGAGGCCACCACGAACCTCGGCAGCCGCAGGGCCGCAACGCTCGGCAGGCAGAGCGCCAGCCGCTGACCACGCACCCTTCCTAAAGATCACCGACAGGGCGAGGCGAGCGAAGCGAAGCCGCCCGCATCAGGTCGATCGGCAAGGACGTGTCCAGGCATTCACCAGCGGGACCGTAGACGCCCAGTAGAGGAAGTCCTTGTCGCCTTCCGGAGCCGGAAGACGATCTCCAGCCGGATCCCACCAGACCGCGTCGGCTTGCCGACACGGGGGTAACGCCGCAGGTCACCGCGCTGGGGAAGAGGACCGAGTCGGGGGTGAGTAACGGCTACTCAGGCGGGGCCGCCCGGGCCGGCCGCATCGTCGACGTCGTCAGGCGGGCCGGATCTGCCCGCGAATCAGCGAAGGGACAGACGAAATGACTTCCTCAACGAACCGCGGGCGGCGAAGGGCCTTCACGCCGCTGGCCGCGATCGGTTTGCTCGCCGTCGTCGGGCTTATGGGGGCGCCGAACGCGGCGCTGGCCGCGCCGGCGGCGTCGGATGCCACCAGCCTGGAAGTCGAGGACATCACGTTCGGCGCCGACGGCCGGGCGGTCCACACCACCCGTACCGTGCCCGCGGAGACCGTCCGCGAGACGGCGCCGAAGGGTGACAAGAACACCGCCGGCCAGCCGGCGACCAGGGTGCCCAAGGTGTCCAAGCGGTTCTCGTCGATGGCCCCGGCGGGTGCCGCGGACGGCGGCCGCCTGGTGAAGGTCGTAGTGACGTTCGTCGATGACCAGCAGGTGCCCAGGTTTCCCGACTACGACCAGAGCCAGCCTGCCACGGCGCCGGTGCACCTCGCGGCCCGGGCGCGGGCCGACGAACTGGTGCGCGACCTCGTCGCCCGCCGCGAGCCGGGCTACCGGGGTGTGCGCGCCGACATCGGCAAGCTGGGCGGCCGAGTCCTTGACACGTACTGGCTCAGCAAAGGCGTTCTCGCCGAGGTTCCGCTATCGGCGGTGCCGGCGCTCGCCGGCCGGTCCGACGTGCGCTACGTGGAGCCGGACGCGGACGCGGTGACGTCGATGGACAACAGCGAGCAGGCAGCGCGGGCACTGCTGGGTACCGACCCGTATTTCACCACGGGCCGCACCGGTGACCGGGTCGCGATCCTGGACTCCGGGGTGAAGTCCAGTGCCTACCTGATCAGCAACCCGTCCGTGCTCGACCTCGGGATGGACCTCACCGCCGACGGCAGCGCAGGCGTCGACAAGTGCAACCACGGGACCAAGACCGCCGGCGTGATAGCGGGCAACAACAACCTGGGCGACACGTACCGTGGGATCAGCGGCATCAAGGTCGACATCTACAAGATCCTCACCTTCAACGGCACCAAGTGCACCGGCACCACGGACGCCGCGGTCAAGGGGATGCAGGCGGCGGTGCAGCAATTGGAGAAGGTCATCGTGGGCGCGTTCGGCTCGGCCGAGGGGGAGGACAGCTCCATCTCCACGGCCGCCGACGACGCGTTCGACGCCGGTGCGGTGGTCATCATCGCCAACGGCAACTCCGGTCCGGGCGCCGGCACCGTGACGGCACCGGGCAACGCGCGCAAGGTGCTCGGCATCGGGGCGGTCGACGTGGAGACGTTCGCCCGCTACCCGGAGCAGAGCGAAGGCCCCACCGGGGACGGGCGGATCAAGCCCGACCTCGTCGCGCCCACCAACGTGGTGACCGCTAGCGCCGACAGCAACCTCGTCGCGGTCTACGGCGGGACCAGCTCGGCTTCCTCGCACGCGGGCGGGGCGGCTGCGGTCTTCCGCAACTTCCTGCGCGGCACCGCGACCGATGTCGAGCCCGGGCACGTGTACGCCGGCATGATCCTCGGCGGCAGCAACCCGGGCGGGTTCTTCGACAACGTCCAGGGCGCCGGCAAGCTCAAGCTGACGCCGCCGCCGCCCAGCTCCAACGCGATCTACCAGAAGTTCTCGCTGACCAGCTCGGACGGTAGCTCCATCGGCGTGCAGTTCAATGTCACCATCCCGGCCGACACGCCGTCGGCCTGCCGCTTCAGCGGTTCGCTGTGGTGGGGCGAGAAGGCGGGCACGCACAACGACTACGACCTCCAACTCATCGACCCCAACGGCGTGGTACGCGCGGTGAGCGCGTCCGGGCCAAGTGTCTTCGAGCTGGCTCGGGTCAACGCGCCGCTGCAGGCGGGCACGTGGAAGGTCAGGGTGTTCCCGTACCGGCCGGTGACCGGTAGCCAGAAGGTGTACGGGGCGATCAGCACCTGCCGCTGATCCCTGCCCGACCGGCCGCAGCCCCTGTGGCTGCGGCCGGTCCGTGCCCGGGTCCCACCCACGGCGGCCGACCGGCGGACGACCGTTCCCAGCCCGCTCCGGACGATTCATGGCAAGGCTCGAGGCTCCGCGGCCGCATCGCTGTGTCGCGCCTGACGCAGTGCCGCACCGCGATTTCCAGCACGACGCGTCCGCCGGACAGCGCGGACGCGCGGTGATCGTTCGGGCCAGCGTCGGTGCGGGACGATCGGGCACGTCGGTCACGTTCACCGCCCGGCAATCCGGGGAGCAGGCGAGCTCTCTTCACCACCGCAGCCAGTTCCGCAAGACCCGAGCAGAACCGCAGCCGTGGTGAAACACCAAACGGTAGGGAGTTGGCGCGTTCGGCCTGGGACTAGGACGAGCACGGACTGGGCGAAGCAGCCCAACGCGCGGCGGCCGGCACGGGTACCTCGACGCTGGCGTTCGGCGTGCAGCAGGCTGGACAGAAACAGCACGGTCTCCTCGCGCGCCGGTAGCACGGCGGCGTATGCGACACTCGTGGCTACGCAGAACCCCTATGAAGTTGATCTCTGGAAGGACCTCTTCATACCGGGGTTCTGCGTCTTCTTGTTGCACCACAACGGACCCGGGCGTGTCGCCGCCCAGCTTTGCCTCTTGTCCGGCTCCACGCCCAGAGGGTGAGCGTCAGTCGGACGGCCGCCCATATGGGTGGGATGGGTAGCGCGAAGGCTGCCCAGAAGGCGATCTCGACCGGCAGGAGGGCCAGGGACAGGATGGCGGCGGCGCGCCTGCCCCGCCAGAGGAGCACTCCGATGGCTGTCTCAGCGAGCGCGACGCCACCGAAGAGCAGGATCAGGAACGCGTACCCGGTCGGGCCGACCCAGCCGTCGACCGGACCTCCGTACATGGGGAACAGGTCGAAGAACCACGGCAGCTGACCGCGCCTGAGCAGGTATGCCGCTACCGGTACGGCCGGCAACCCGAACCCGGCGGCGATCACCCACATCATGATGGCGCTCGTGCGCCAGAGCCGAAGGGCCGGCATGGTTTGCGGTGCCTGTGATGCCGATGACGCATTCATCGTGTCTCCTGGGCGATCAGCTCGGTACACACCCTTCGTCGATGCTCACGAACCGCGCTGGTTAGGTGCGGGCGTCGGCTACGCGTCGACGATGGCCAGGTAGTCCGCGGTCGTACCCGCGCGGGCCTGGGCTTGGGCGTTGGCCACGCCCGGGCGCTTGCGCTCTGGCGCGCATCGGTACGTCTCGCGCCACGAGTGGCGTCCACGAACGGCATGATCAATGGTGCTGCGCCTCCACCACGGGACGCTTCGCGGGCCGGCCGATCCTGAGCCGGCGCCGCCAGGCCAACGCCGCGACCAGGAGCACAGCCGCCGCCCAGCCCAGCGCGTGCAGTACGGGCGTGACGGGGTCACCGCCCTTCGCGGCGACTTCGGTCAGCCGTTGCGCACCCCACAGCGGCGTGTAGGGGCCGGCCGACGAGCCGGTGGGGACGCTCATCTGCATCCCGATCAGTACGATCACGATGAGCGTGCCTTCCAGCTCGCGGGGCAGCACGGCGGCCACCGCCAACCCGACCGGCACCGAGACCAGCGCCGTGGCGACGATCGCCAGGATCAGCGCCGCGGGCCTCGGCGGCGCCCACAACAGCCACATCACCGCGAGGAAGCCGGCGCCGATGACGGCGGCCAGCGTGTACAGCATCAGCAGCCGCCCGGCGATCAGCTGCCAGGGCCGCCACCCGGCCAGTACCAGCCGAGGGTCGACGCCACGCGCCGCGAGCATCGCGAAGAACGCCGCACCGGCGACCGCGAAACCCAAGCCGATGGCGCCGCTCATCGACGACCACGTGTGATCCGACGTCTCGGTGGTGAACGTGACGAGGAAGAACGCCAGCGGCATGCTGATCAGCAGCGCGAGCGCGAGGCGGCGACGCAGTAGGTCGTGTGCCTGCACCCGGGCCAGCAGCAGCGCGCTCATGGTGCACCTACCGTGGCGTCGGCGGGCCGTGACACCGGCGTCAGTTCGACGATCCGGTCCACCCGGTCCAGGTCGGTCAGCGCGTGGGTCACCACCAGCACGGCCCGGCCCTCGTCGCGCCAGGCCTGCACGTGCCGCCAGAAGTCGATGTACGTGCCGCGGTCGAAGCCCTGGTACGGCTCGTCGAGCAGCAGCACCCCGGGGGCGCCCAGTACGGCGAGGGCCAGGTTGAGCTTCTGCCGCGACCCGCCGGACAGTTCCCGGGCCACCGTCCGGTTCGTCGACGGCAGGCCGAGTTCGCGCAGCAGCTGCGCGCCCTCCCCGGCGCCGTCGAACAGCTCGAGGTGCTCGGCGATCGTGAGGTGGTCGAACACCCCCGGCTCCTGCGGGCAGTAGCCGACGCGGCCGTCGCGGTACACGGTGCCGGCGTCCGGCGAGAGCAGGCCGGCGCAGATACGCAGCAGGGTCGTCTTGCCGCTGCCGTTCTCGCCGGTAAGCGCGACCGCCTCACCGGCGTACACCTGCACACTTGCGCCGTCGAGGGCCACCCGGCGTCCGTACCGCTTGCGGATTCCGTGCGCGGCCAGCAGCGGAGTCCGTGTCGCTGTCATGGCGGGTCCTTGGGTAACTGGTGAAGATAGTGCCTCATCGTGTTCACCTGCCTGAGTCGTGTGGTGGCGGTAACGCTAGGCATGGCGGAAGCGGGCCCGGTACGGGGTTGACCACCCGAGCCGGATGGAGGCAAACCGCCAGCCGCAGAGCAAGGAAGGCCGTCTGGACGGCGCGCCCGCCGCGGTGGACGATTTAGCCATGCGGGCCACCCAGCGCGTGATCGCGGCGATCGGCGTCGGCGGCTTGCTGGCCAGGCTGGCCTACCCCCCGGCGCTCCGGTACGACGCGAAGATGACCGACCTCCTGGTCTGGGTGGTGCCGGGGGTCATTCCGCTCTTCGCCGTCGCCGTGTGGCTCGTGCGCCGCCGGCCGGATCACCCGCAGGCCCGGCGGCTGCTGCTCATGGCGTCCGCGGTCGCGGTGAACGCCGGTCTCCAGTACCCGGTGCACCAGGTACTCGTCGAGCCCGACCCGCCCGGCTGGGCGGTGCCGCTGACCCTCGCCTACCAGTACTCCAACGTGGTCTCGTTGGTCGCCGCGACCGTGCTGCTCGCCGCATATCCGGACGGGGTGGTGGAGCGTCGCTGGCAGTCCTGGGTGCTGCGGGCGCTGTGGCTCCAGCTGTTGTTGCCACCCTTGCTGTTGTTGACCAACCCGTTGCTCGTGCCGGACTTTTTCCAGCCCGGTCCGGTACGGGCGGCGAGCCCGGCCGTGGTGGCCTGGCTGACCCCGGCGGGCCCCTGGCTCGCGGCGCTCTACGCCGATTACTACGGCGCGCTGCCGGCCCTGCTGGTCATGGTGGTCCGGTTCGTGGCGGCCGAACCGCGGCAGCGGCGCCGGATGCGCCTGCTGGTCTACTCCATCGGCGTCGGCCTGGCAGTCGTGATGCTCAACAACGCGCTGGGGCTCGCCGGCGTTTCGTCTGACAGCCTCGTGCGCCGGGTGATCGACGTGCTGTTCCTGCCGATGACGCTGGCCATCCCCGCCAGCATCGTGATCGGCGTGCTGCGCTATCGCCTGTTCGACATCGACCTCGTGGTACGCCGCTCGGTGGTGTACGGCGTACTCACGCTGGGCATCGCAGTTGTCTACATAGGAATAAGTGCGGCACCGGGCCTGACGTTCGCCAACCAGATCCCGGTGGAGCTGGCGGTGATGCTGACGGTTGTCACCGCTGTGGCGTTCCAGCCGCTGCGCCGGCGGCTGGAGGCGGTGGCCGATCGATGGGTGTTCGGCAGGAAGGTCAACCGGTACGAGCTGCTGATGACGTTCGGCGCCGGGCTGGAGCAGACCGTGGACCTTACCGAGCTGCTGCCGCGGTTGGCCGACACGGTTCGGCGCGGTCTGACGGCCGAGTGGGTACGGGTTTCGCTGCCCGGCGTCGAGGCGGTGGTGGGTCAGCCGCGCGGCGCCGCCGCGCTTGCCGTGCCGCTGGAGCGCGACGGCGAGGTCGACGGTCGGCTCGAGTGCGGGCCGAAGGACGGCGGTTACGACGACGCGGATCGGGAGCTGCTGGTCACCCTGGCGGCCCAGGCGAGTACCGCGATCGCGAACCTGCGGCTCACCGCTGCGCTGGCCGAGCGGCTCGAGGAGCTGGCCGCATCCCGGATGCGGATCGTGGCGGCGCAGGACACCGAGCGGCGGCGGATCGAGCGCGACATCCACGACGGGGTCCAGCAACACGTGGTGGCACTGATCACGAAGATCCGGCTGGCCCGCAACGAGCTACGCCGGGGCGAACGACCGGCCGACGCGCTGCTGGCCGACGTACAGGCCGACGCCACAGAGCTGCTGGCCGACCTGCGCGAGCTGGTACACGGCATCCACCCGCCGGTGCTGTCCGACCGGGGCTTGGTGGCCGCCATCGAGACCCGCGCTGACCGGTTGCCGGTCGCGATCGAAGTACGCGCGGAGCCCGAGCTGCGGGAGCGGCGGTTCGGCGAGGATGTCGAGGGGGCAGCGTACTTCGTCGTCTGCGAAGCGCTGACCAACGTCGTCAAGCACGCCGCCGCCAGCGCGGCCACCGTCGAGCTGTCCGCGTCGAACGGACATCTGTCCATAGTTGTCGATGACGACGGCACCGGCGCACATCCAGCAGCGGCCGACGGTCATGGCCTGACCAACCTGCGGGACCGGGTGGAGGCGCTTGGCGGTGCATTGCGCGTGGACGCCCGCCCCGGCGCCGGTACCCGGGTGGCGGCCGAGTTACCGGTGGGCGCACGTGGCTGAGCGGCTGCGGGTGGTGATCGCCGAGGACAACTACCTCGTGCGCGAGGGCACCCGCCGGCTGCTGGAGGAGTCGGGCGAGGTCGAGGTGATCGCGGCTGTCTCGAACGCCACCGAGCTGCTCGACGCGGTGCGCCGACTCGCGCCGGCCGCGGTGCTGACCGACATCAGGATGCCCCCGGGCCACCACATGGAGGGCATCGAGGCGGCCCATACCATCCGCGCCCAACACCCGCACGTCGGCATCGCTGTGCTGTCCCAGCACAGCGACTCCAGCTACGCCTTCGCGCTGCTCCGTGACGGCGCCGCCGGATTCGGGTACCTGCTCAAGGACCGACTGGGCGACGTGGACGAACTCGTGCGCGCCCTGCGCGAGGTGGCAGCCGGCGGCTCCGTGATTGACCCGCTGGTCGTCGACGCCCTCGTGGCCCGCCAGGTACGCAGCGCCCGTTCCCCGCTCGCCGCGCTGAGCGCGCGCGAACTGGAGGTGTTGCGCGAAATGGCGCACGGCCGGACCAACGCCGGAATCGAGCAGGCCCTGCACCTGTCGTCCTCCACTGTGGAGAAACACGTCAATGCGATATTCGCCAAGCTCGGCCTGGCCGAGGAGCCGGTGCACAGACGGGTCGCCGCCGTGCTCACCTACCTGCACGATCAGGCCTCGGGCACCACGAGCCCCGGGTGACCTGCCGTTCGCTGAACCTCGTGCTGGGGTCACCGCATCCGCCTAGGCCAGCCAACCCGGCTGCCCGTGCGCGGCGGCCACGTCGTGGACATGGTGAAGCTCGCCGCGCCGGCGGCCCCGCCGATGACGAGCATGATGCCGATCTGTACCACGCCTTCGAGCCGCTTGCCGAAGAGCGGCATGTTCTGACCCGCACGCGGGCGGCGCCCGGCTGAACGCCTGATGACCCGTGCGCACGGATGGCGGTAACCTTTCGCGCTGGCGAATGGAGGATCGCGCATGTCCAACGGCGGGGAGCTGTCCGTGCTCAACGACCGGCCCGCGCAGCCGACCTTCGAGGTGAATCTGCGCGGCTACGACAAACGGCAGGTGGACCAGTACGTCTCGCGGGCCGACAGCGAGATCGCCACGTTGGCGGCCGAGCGCGAGCAGGCGGTACGCCACATCCAGGACCTGGTCGCGCGTCTGCAGCACCTGGAGGGGGAGCTGACCGAACTGCGCCAGCGGCCGGCCCGCGTGGACCGGGCGTCCTTCCGCCACCTGGGCCCGATGGTCGACCAGATCCTCGCCCTTGCCGAGAAGCAGGCCGAGGCGATCACGAGCGCTGCCA
>Ga0137368_10006488_pt1 | contig 12259 bp, 12 predicted proteins | sample SagtaG_13_FD_104917 | JGI IMG/M metagenome (GOLD analysis project Ga0137368, IMG submission 104917) | Vadose zone soil microbial communities from Sagehorn Ranch, Mendocino, California, USA - Sage1_L_100_16 metaG | ecosystem: Environmental > Terrestrial > Soil > Vadose zone | place: USA...
CCTCTCCCTCCTCGCGATCACATGAACATCGATGTTAGACGCCCTCCTGATGAGCCGGTTGACGAAGGAGCCCCTCATCAATTCCTGCCATCGTGACCGCAAGGACTCTCCCACCAGGACCTGCGTCACGTGCTGGCCATAGGCGAACGACAGCACTCCTTCGACCGGATCATCGGCTTCCAGCAATTGGAAGTCCCCGCCGAGTTCCTCCACCAGCCGCTGGACCCGGCGGAGCCATTCGGGATCGGGTCGCCCCTCCTCCGCGACCACATGGACCACGGACAGGTCGCCTCCTGTGCGCTGGGCGATCCTGCCGCCGCGGCGGATGAGGTCCTCGGAGAGGTCGGGCCGGGAGACGCAGACCAGGATCCGCTCTCGGGTCTCGGGGCTCCTCCGCTTCGACCACCGGGCCAGGAGCGTCTCGTCCACACGATTGGCCACCCGCATCAGGGCGAGCTCGCGAAGCGCGGTGAGGTTGTCGATGGTGAAGAAGCGCTGGAGGGCGAGCTCCGCCTTCCTCGGATCGGGGTACACGTTGCCGTGGATCATCCTCCGCTGCAGGGCCCGGGGGGACATGTCCACAAGCTCGATGTCGTCGGCCAGATCCAGCAGCCAGTCCGGCACCGTCTCCTGCTGCCTGATCCCGGTCAACTCCGCGACCACGTCGTTCACGCTGGCCAGGTGCTGGACGTTCAGCGTGGTGATCACCGTGATGCCCTGGGCGAGCACGTCAAGGACGTCCTCCCACCGCTTGGCCCGACGGGACCCAGGGATGTTGGTGTGGGCGAGCTCGTCGATGAGCGCCACCTCGGGACGGCGCTCGATGAGGGCCTCGCTGTCCATCTCCTCGAACGTGGTCGCCCGGTACTCAAGCTTCCGGGGCGGGACGACCTCCAGACCCTGGAGGATCTCGATGGTTCGGGGCCGCTCATACGTCTGGGCGGTCCCCACCACCACGTCGGTACCCCTGGACTTCCCGCGCTGCCCCTCGGCCGACCGTCTCGAGGCATACGCGGAGGAACTGGGCATCGACTAGAGATCGTGGCCAATACTGTGAGCGCGAAGGGCCGGCCTGGGGATGTCGGACGAGCGGTAGTCGAGATGAAGACGGGGTCGGGGCTTTTCCGGCGCCTGGCGCCGCGGCTCGAACCTGGATTCCTTACCATTGAGCACATGACGATCCAACGGATGGAGCACGTCGGCATCGTGGTTGACGACGCACCAACGCTGGAGCAGTTCTTTGGCCCGGAGCCGAGCCGCGCGTGGGCGGCCCGCATTGCCGCTGGCTCCCCACCCCCCTTGGTCGACGCGGGCGTGGATGGCAGCATCTGCACGTGAGGCGGCGGACGCTGCGGCTGGCGGCTCGGGGATCGTTCGCGATCACGTTGGCGCTGTGCCTAGGCACCGCCGTCTTCCTCGGGCTCGCGTGGAGCGTCCCGAAGCTGGGGAACGAGTTCGGGTTCAAGGGTTACGCGATCGCTTTCGCGCTCGTCCTCGGTGGACTCGGCCTCCTCCTCGCGGAGCGCCGGCCACCGAACCCGATCGGGTGGATCTTCTGCGCCCTCGGCGTGATGGCCGGAACGATGGCGCTGACGACGGAGTACGCGCGCTGGGCCCTGATCCACGAAGGGGGGCGGCCACCCGGCGGCCTCTACGCGGCGTGGCTGCAGGAGTGGGTCTGGATCCCTCTGATAGTCGGCTTGGGCGTCGTGGGATGGATCTTCCCGGAGGGACGGTTCCTCTCGCGCCGATGGAAGACCGCGATGGTGGTCGCCTGTGCGCTCGCCGCTCTCCCGACGGTTCTGAATGCCCTCCTGCCGCGGCTGACGATCTTCGCCGGGTTCGACAACCCGGTCGGGCTCGACGAGCCCTGGGTCCCCGGCTCGGCGAACGCCTCGATCGGGTTGGTGCTCCCGGTGCTGTTCGGGGGTGCCGCGGCCGCGACGGTGCGCTTCCGCCGTCGGCGCGGCGACGAACGTCAGCAGATCAAGTGGCTGCTGCTCGCGGTCATGGCGGTCGGGTTGGTGCTCACGTACTACGGCACCATCCTCGCGACGGGGACGGACCCGACCCAGGGGTTCGTCTGGGACGAGTACCTGGCGATCGCGTCGTTCCTCGCCGTCCCGATCTCGGTCGCTTTCGGCGTCCTGAAGTACCGCCTCTACGACATCGACGTCGTGATCAACAAGGCGGTCGTGTACGCGGTGCTCGCCGTGTTCATCACCGGCGTGTACCTGACCGTCGTGGTCGCGGCGGGATCCCTCACCGGCTACGCCAGCAACCCGGTCCTGTCCGGCATCGCGGCCGCCATCGTGGCGCTCGCGTTCCAGCCGGTCCGTCGAGGGACCCAGCGGCTGGCCAACCGTCTGGTCTACGGCGAGCGAGCGACCCCGTACGAGGTGCTCGCGCAGCTCGGCGACCGCCTCGCCGGCGAGTACGCGGCCGACGACGTTCTCGACCGCATCGCGACCGCCCTGGCCGGGGGCATCGGCGCGGACCGGGTCGTCGTGTGGCTGAACTCGGGTGGCCAACTGCGGCCGGCGGCGGTCTGGCCGAGAGGAGCGCGCGCCGCTCCGATCGCCGCTTCGGCGGCCGCGCTCACCGCGACCGAGGACGGAATGCGGTCGTTTCCGGTGCGGCATCAGGGAGAGATGCTCGGCGCGATAGGTGTCCACAAGCCTCCCTCCGATCCGCTGACGCCGGCCGACGAGAAGCTCGTAGGCGACCTCGCGGCGCAGGCTGGGCTCGTGCTCCGGAACGTGCGGCTCGTCGAGGATCTCCGCGCGTCTCGCCGGCGTCTGGTCTCGGCTCAGGACCAGGAGCGTCGTCGTCTCGAGCGCAATATCCACGACGGCGCGCAGCAGCAGCTCGTCGCGCTGACAGTCAAGGCCCGGCTGGCGGAGCAGATGATCGACCGGGATCCCGCGAAGGCGCGCGACCTCGTCGCGCAGATCGGCGCCGAGACGACCGTTACGCTCGAGGACCTGCGAGACCTAGCGCGCGGCATCTACCCCCCGTTGCTCGCGGACAAGGGTCTCGCCGCCGCGCTCGGGTCGCAGGCAACCAAGTCCGTCGTCCCCGTCGAAGTCGAGGCCGACGGCGTCGGCCGCTACCCACAGGACATCGAAGCGGCCGTCTACTTCAGCGTCCTCGAGTGTCTCCAGAACATCGGGAAGTACGCACACGCCTCTCGCGCCTCGGTCGTGCTCGAGGCGTCGGATGCCGAGTTGCGATTCAGCGTGCGCGACGACGGGCGAGGGTTCGATGTCTCGTCGACCGGCTACGGCACGGGCCTGCAGGGGATAGCCGATCGCCTCGCGGCGCTGAACGGATCGGTCCAGATCGAGTCCTCGCCTGGCGCCGGGACCACCGTCGTCGGTGTCCTTCCAATCTCGTGACCGAGGGGGTCCACGAACTGCGCCGACCTATGGCCGGGTGGCGCACTTCAGGCCGGTTGAGGCAATCCAGGAGGGAGCCGCCATGCGCTACTCGACACTCACATACCGTGACATCTCAACCCGGGCGGGTCAGGCAGCGATGGCCCTCGTCCCTCTCGGCTGTACCGAGCAGCAGGGTCCGCATCTCGCGGTGGGCTTCGATACCTGGTTCGCCGAAGAGCTGTGCCTCGCGACCGCCGACCGATTGCGCGATGAAGGTCGCCTCGACGTCATCGTCTTGCCGGTGCTGCCGTTCGGACCGACGCCAGAGCACAGGGGGTTCGGTGCTGGGTTCATCGATCTACCTGAGCGGGTCCACCGGAACTCCGTCAAACATCAGGTGACGCCGGAATGACGAGCATCACCCGAAGCACGACACACACACGGTGCACCCCGGGGCGAACCGAACGAAAGGGCAGACATCTGGCACATGCGTTTGTGCAGGTAGAGGCCACGTACGCCCTTGGGGATCGACCGCGTGGAACCGGATCGGTGTGAGGCTGTGAACGAGGTGCAGTGCTGATCGGACCTCGCTGAATACTCCGGCTAACCTCTCTTTGACGACCAGGTTCCGTCTCCCACCCACTACCATGTGCCCAACTGACCACGGAGAAGGAGTCAGCGGTGCCCGGACTAACTTCGATCAATCGAGCGTTGAACCTGATCCCGAAGCGGGCAGAGCAGAGGCAAGCAGACCAACTCCGGGACACCTTCGTAGACTCCGGAGTGTCGGCCGCTCTGGAAGCCATCGACCACCAAGTCCTTTATGGGCGTCGGGGCACCGGCAAGACACACGCGCTTCGTTACGTGGAGACCCAAGTGCAGGCGGGCGGCGATGTGGCCGTCTACGCGGACCTAAGAACTATCGGCTCCCCGGACGGTTTGTTCTTGGGTGGTGAGATCCCTCCGACAGAGCGTGCTGCTCGGCTACTAGTCGATCTCCTAGCACAGATCCATGAGGCGCTGCTGGCCGCAGCACTCGACGACGACTCGCTTCTTAATGATGCGGCGTTCGTCGCCAAACTTGATGCACTCCTTGAGGCCATCACGAGCGTCCGTGTTGCGGGCGAGGTTGAGGTGTCCTTCGAGGATGAGCAGAAGGACTCCAACAAGAAGGCTACTGGCGTGGATCTCGCCATTGGTGCGCAGCCAGGAGGCGGCCTTCGCGCGACAGCAGAGAAGGCGCAAGAGAGTCGCGGGATGCTAAGAGAGACGCGGCGCGGGACGGAGCGGCTTAGCCTGAACTTCTCAGAGGTAGCGCGAGCGCTTCGCGAACTGGCTGAGACGCTGTCGAACAGGCGCTTATGGTTTCTACTCGATGAGTGGAGCAGCATCCCGCCCGAGGTCCAACCCTACTTGGGCGAGTTCTTGGTCCGATGCGTCCTGCCACTCCAGAGGTTCACAGTCAAGATCGCCGCCATCGAGCAACAGACGAATTTTCGACTCCAGCGTGAGGATGGCAGCACTATCGGGATCGAACTGGGGGCAGACGTAGCCGCCAATGTAGATCTCGATGAGTTCATGGTCTTCGAACAGAATGAGGAACGGGCACGGACATTCTTCCGAGGTCTGCTATTTAAGCATCTGACTTCGGGCGTTGAGGACGATGAGCAGGTAGAAGGACTGAACAACGAAGATGACCTAGTGCGCCTCGGCTTTACCGACAAGCGGGCGTTCGACGAATTGGTTCGCGCGACGGGAGGCGTCCCGCGCGATGCCATCAACATCGCCGCAAAAGCAGCTCTGCGGGCGGGGACGGAAAGGGTATCTGTGCCGAATGTACGGGCCGCCGCACGCGGCTGGTTCCAAACGGACAAGGACGCTGCTCTGCAGAGCCGACCTGAGGCACGGAGTCTCCTCAACTGGATCATCGATGGCGTCATCCGCGAGAAACGCGCCCGTGGGTGTCTGGTCAACCAGAGATCAGCTGGCGCGACGCTGCTTCTAGCCCTCTTTGATGCCCGGGTGCTCCACCTGGTTCGTCGTGGCTACTCCGCTCAGGATGAGCCGGGCGAGCGATACGACGTGTGGCTCATCGACTACGGCGCGTATGTTGACCTGATCCACACGAAGAACGAGCCCGAGGGTTTTCTTCCCCTGGACGATGGCGGCTATGTGGAGGTCCCACCCCTGGACCTGCGGGCCATTCGCCGCGCGATCCTGGATATCGATGAGTTCATCCGGCAACAGGAGGGCGCGGAATAAGTCCGCCGAGCCACCCGGCCCCAAGCCGCGGAGCACAATGGCTGACTCAACAGACGAGGAGTCTCTCCTCCGATCTCGCCGAGGCACGAGCCTCCTCAGGTTCCTGATCAGGGAGCGCGACTCGAAGTGCACGGCAAGCTTCGACGAGGTCTTTCGGAGCGAGGCGGCGAGGTCGTCCTCACCCCCGTTCGCGCTCCTTAAGGCGAACGCCCTTCGCTGATCGCTGGGGTCAGGACGGTTCGAACCGAGTGTCTGGGGCTGAACGCTGGTGCTCGGCCGCTGGCATCTGGAGCAGGTGCTCCGCGAGTACGCCGCTCACCACAACGCGGAGACGCCGCACCGAGGGCTCGACCTGAGAACCCCGGAGCCTCGACCCGACTGGAGCGCTCCTCCCGCTGGGACTTTGAAAGTGCATCGCCGAAACGTGTTGGGCGGTCTGATCCACGAGTACGGTTTTGGCTTCTTGAGCCGAATCGGAGGTTTGTGTGCCCGCGCTGGCGCAGCGCTATTAGGACGATCTCCCACACGTCGTCCGAGAACGGGTCAGGTCCTTCCGGACGGAGGCTCCCACCCGTCGAGCGGCAAGAAGCCGCGAACCTTCGGCTGCAAGTCGAAAAACAGCTACTCGGAGGAGCTGGTCGTGGAGGTTGACCGCCTCATGAGGAAACCGACCACGCCTACCGCCGCGACAACCGCCAGCAGAAGGATGAGCTTCTTCATGCGCGGAGCCTGCCACGGGGTCTACGGCCGTGCAACTCCGCTGCTTCGGGCGCCCTGATCAACCGCAGGTGGCGTGCTCCCCCCGATCGGTTCCTCTTCACCAGCCGGACGACCGTCCCGGGATTCTCCTCTGAGCCCGCCTTGATGGTGATCTCATCGACCACCAAGGTCACGAGCGACAACCCGATCCCCAGGCGGTCGCCGCGCATCTCTCGGCCGAACACGCCATCGTCCTCGATCTGCACCACGATGCTCTCCGGTTCTCGGTCCCACGTCAGCTTCACCCGCGACGCTCCGGCGTGCTCCACTGCGTTGGCACATGCCTCGGAGGCTGCCAGGACAAGGTCGTTCAGAGCCTGAGGAGTCACGTTGGTCGAAGCGTCTCGGACGAACTTCCTTGCCTCAGAGACCGCGGAGGGTTCGGGGGGCAGGTATCGAACGAACATGACCTACTTTCCTGTTGGTCTGTGTGGGTGATACCCGCCTCGTGGCACGAACAATCCCCGCGTCCCGATCATCGACGCACTGAACACGATGCTCCAAGTGATCGACCGATCCGAGTCCTTAGCCGGACCCAGTCTCGAGGTCACCAAGGAGTGCGCGGAGTTCCTGGTCCGCAGGCTGCGGGCCACTAACGAGCTCGCCCTCATGGCCGACGGACGACGAGGTGGGCCTCCGGTTGCCCCGGTTTGATCCGGGCCTGCTGCTGAGCCACCTGGATCGGTAAGGTACTCGTCCGTGCGGTTAGGGACCTGGAATTGCCAAACGGGACTGGAGAGCAAGTGGTCTGTCCTCGACGGGTTGTGCGCCGACGTGATGACCATTCAGGAATGTGGAGCCGACACGTGTGCTCAGGCCACCAGCCAGCGCGGCTGGACGTGCGAATGGCAGGCAGGGCGCTACAGGAAGGGGCTGGCCGTGCTCGCCCGGGACCCCTACAGGATCGCGCTACGAGAACGTTCACAGCCCTGTCTGATTTCAACGATTGTCCTTGGCCCGGGTGAATTGCGAGTTCGGTTTGTGGGCTTCTGGGCGATGACTCCGTCGCGTGGGGGATCTGATACCTATCCTCAGCAGGCAACAGAACTGATCGGACAACTCCCTGGAGATGGGATTCCAACCGTGGTGGCTGGGGACTTCAACGCATCATGGAGGAACGCCCATCACCTCAGGAATGTAGCGAGCCTGGCAGCTCGCGGATTGGTCAACGCATACAACTCTTTCTATGAGCTCGCGGCCAACGCACGGCTGGCCCATCCGACCTCCTACTTCCAATGGAACAGGGCACGTCCCTACCACATGGATTTCGTGTTCGTTCCGGAATCATGGTCAATCCGATCCGTCGAGGTCGGCTCGTTCGAGGATTATCCGGCGCGCGGCCTAAGCGACCATGTTCCGGTGATCGTATCGGCTTCGAACGGAGACTCGGTATGACCCGATCTCACCTGACGGTCCGGGTTGCATGGCATGACAGCCGCTGGGATGCACGGATCTGTCTCCATCCGCGAACCCTACTGCATCGCTTCGACAGGATTCGGGAGGAGAGGGACGACGCTAGTGAAGACCGCCTCGCGGGAAAGCGCTGGAGCAACCTCGCAGTCGAAGACCTCCCGCCTTGCGTTGCTGAATCAGCCGGGTTCATGAATACTCAGCCTTGGGTTCGAACGGTTCGACACCCATACCAAACCATCAAGCGGGCGGCAGCCACTCATGGACGGCTCCTCCCGACGAGGATCGAGGTTCCGAAGTTCTCGACCTTCGCCGTTCCGTTCAACTGGATGCTGCGCGGCAACCAAGAGCGGATCGAAGCGGATCTGCCTGAGCCACTGCCCCCGGACGAGGAGCCACCGTTCGACAGCGCGTGGGTATTCGGGCGTCAACGCCAGGAAGCACTGGCACGCCTCTTCTTTAGCCGCCTGGAAGAGAAGCGATCATTGGTCTTCTTCTACACGAAGGAGGGGCAGCCGCTCGGCGACTGGATCCCGCGGTTGGTGGTGGGCGTGGGCCGCCTTGAGCGGGTGGGGCCGCTCATCCACAACGATGCCTCCGGTGGAGAGGCCTACCCGAAAACACCGGCTATCGCTGGATCCTGCGTCGCGAGTCATCGGAGGTCGAGTTCCAGACGCCGGAGATGATCGAGGAAGCAGCAGCCGAGGTCGGTATCAACGTGTATCTGACCGTGGAAGAGGCGGAAGCGCTAGGGCGCGCTGCCAAGTCCAACGAGGTCAAAGATCGGCGAACAAAGGCGCTGATGGAGCAGGCTCTGGATCAGATCGCCATCGTCTGTAGGCAGGTGCGGGATCGGATCCGCGCCGGCAACAAGTTCATAGACGGGTGGACCAGAAGCATCCCTCGAAGGGCTTCACCGGATCCACAAGTCGAGGATCCCACACCCTCCGAGGAGCCGGCACAGAGAGAGCGTCCGCAGTATCGACCCTTCGGAGATCTCGACAACCTCTCGCTCAAGGAGGCGGGTGAGATTCTCGGAAGGGCGAGGAACACGGTCTACCTCTCGTATCGGCAGGGCAAGTTTCCCCCTGCGGTAGACGTCGGTCCATTGTTGCGGGAGAACATCTACAAGCGGGAGGGCTGCCTGTGAACATCGAGTTAGTCGATATCACCCCGCTCGGCACCTTCGAGTTTCGGTGGCCGGATGCCACCGAATCCTTCGAACGGGGCTGGAAAGGGACGGTTGTCGTCGACGGACGCACTTCTCGGTTTCAGCATGGCATCGGGAACCGGGAAGCCTATGGGAGGAAGCGCATGCACACTGTGACCTGGATCGATGAGCAGCCGATCATCGAAGGCGTGGCCGCAGACGACTTCGACCGCTCTCGCTGCGTGATCACGGCGATCAAGCGCCCGGACGGGAAGCTGGCGCGTAGAGAGCGGGAGGTGCCTCCCGATTGGGACTCCTTCACCATCGTCGATCATCGGTCGGAGATCGCCGCTCGCTACTCACGGAGGTGTCTGGCGATCAAGGTGCCAGCCGAAGACCCGGAAGCCTGGGCGACCCTTGCGGTTCTCCGGGCGCGCGATCGCGGCCTTGGTCGTCGCCAACCGAGCGAGGGACCAAGGGAACGTGGTCGCGCCGAAGGTCCGGCAGCCAGTATCGAACAGCGACCGGTGCCCAGCACCCGATCGGCGAACGGAGCTTCTCCGGGGCTTGAGGCGCTCATGGAGCTGGAAGAGGGGCTCGATCTGGTCGATTTGACGGGCCGTATTCGTGTCTACGAGCAGACGACCGACTACGACCGCGCGCTCATCGAGCTTCAGCAAATGTCCGTGGGATCTCTTGATCTTTTCAATGCCGAGCACCGCAGGGCTCTGTTGCGCTGGCTTCGTGCCTGGGGCTGCCGCCACCTTCGGCTTGTGAGCGAGACCCAAACTTCAGCTGCCCTGCTCCGGTGGGCGGAACGATGGGCGGCGGATTTACCTGGGCCTCACGAGTCCCTCACGGACCTACCACCGGAGGCCATCACATCAGCAGCGATTGCTTGGGGACGTCTCTCGGAGATGCAGGCGGCCGAGCGTATCAGGGGATCTGGCACTTCGGTGGTCCGATTCGGACCAACGGCGGCTGCGAAGGCTCTCTACGCTCTCCGTCCCCAGGCGTTTCCGCCTTGGGATGAGCCCATCCGCCGAGGTCTCGGTTTCGGTGACACAGACGCCGCCTACCGCGCTTTCCTCCACGTTGTGGCCGGAGCTCTCCGATCGCTTTCTGCTCGCTCCGGCATCGCCATCCCGGACCTGCCCAGGCACGTCGGACGACCAGACTCGAGCCCGCCCAAGCTCATTGACGAGTACCTATGGATCCGGATCACAAGGCGACTGCCGGCACCCTAGTGATCTCATAGGAGCCGGCCGTGTTCATCGGGGCCAAGAAGACGCTGGACCTTCCATACTCCGAGCTTGTGAACCTCACCGTGTTCAGCGACGGGATCCAGTTCCACGAGTCGAACCGGTAGACCGCGCCGTGTTCCTGGTCCCGGCGGCAGATGTCGTAGCCGCCTTCGTCACACCGCAGCCCAGCGCCTGAACGCGCACGTAAAGGCACCGCCGCTGCCTTGTCCAGCATGTCCAGACTCACCTGACGTTTGACGAATCGTGTTCACCAGACTTTGACACCTCCCTAGAGGACATTCCTGTTCTTCTGCTCGCGGTGGTGGCTCCAGATCACCTCCTCGTTCTCCTGGGGTGTCGGCGTCGGTGCGACCGAAGCAGGGCACCCCGGTGGTAGATCCGGATCTCGTCGTCCACGATGCGGACGGTGACGTAGTCGCGGTGGAGGCCGTGGCCCGCGTAGTACCTGGCGCCGGCGAACCAGATCTTGCCTCCGACGTCGACCCGGCGGACGTGCTCGCTCTTGGGTGCGTCGTCGGTGACCTCCCCCTCCAGGGCCGCGGTGACCGGCGCCGGGGAGGGGGCGGCCAGGCTGAACCGCTCCACCGGCACGGCCATCCCCAGGGCCTGGTGGGGGCGGGGCGCGTTGTAGGCGCCCACGTAGTCATCCAGGGCCCGCTGGGCCTCCTCCAGGCTGGAGAAGGACCGGGTGGAGAAGCTCTCGTCGCGGAGGGTCCGGTGGAACCGCTCCACCTTGCCGGTGGTGGTGGGGGAGCGGACCGCGGTGAGCAGGTGGCGGATCCCGTTTTCCCGACAGATCCGGTCGAACAGGACCTTGGCCCGTCTCGGGCGGGCGAACCTGTGGGGGTCAGAAACTCCGATCATGCGCTTGACCTGCGGATTCGCAGCGGGCGGCGGCGACCAGCCAGTGACTCTTTGCATGCCCGGGAAGCCAGTGTCCGCCATTCAATTCGCTAGCCTTGTAGGCGGCACTGCCTTAACGGAGGACGGGCCCGTTCCGCCCATGACTTGAGTCGGTCAGACTCAGATCTCATTTACCCCGGTTGGCGGGAGGCGGGTTCACTCGGGCCTTCGAGGAAGGCGATTCGCACCGATCTGACCGGCGGCCAGCTCGGCCGAAGCCGCTGGTCCCAAGGGTGATCGGAGTTTTTGACCCCCACACGGTTGCACGGGCAGGATCGGTGTCATCGGCTGCTGCATCGGTGGCGGGTTCGCACTCCTACTCGCTCCCGGCCACGGGTTTTCGGCCTCCAGCGTGAACTACGGCGTGGGGGTCCCGAAAGACGCCTACACGGAGAGCTTCCTCGAGGGGGTCTGTCCCATCGTCGGGAGCTACGGCGCGAAGGACCGGGCGAACCGCGGGACGGCCCAGAGGCTCGAGCAGGCCCTGGACGCGCTCGGCGTGGACCACGACGTCAAGGAGTATCCGGACGCGGGGCACGCGTTCCTGAACGACCACGAGGGCGCCGGTGACCGCAACCCCTTCATCTTCGTGGTGATGGGTAAGTTCGGTGGGCCCTCCGGCTACCACGAGCCCTCGGCGAGTGATGCACGCCGCCGGATCGTCGGGTTCTTCAACCGGCATCTGCAGTCCTGAGGCCGAGCGCGCGCGCCGTCGACGGTGGCCGACGCTACGGCTGCCCCGGCCCGGCTCTTGGAGCAGGAGAGGTCCCCCTCGGAGTAGGTCCGACGCCTCCTGCGCTGGGTGCCTTCTGGGTTCAGCTTGGGAGTGGAGATGGCCGGGCGCCAGCGGGGCTGAACGGTGAGGGGGGGAAGAGGACCACGTGAACATGACCGGGACACAGAGGGGACGCGACATGGTCCGCATCGAAGGCGACATCGTCATCAACCGGCCTGTGGAGGAGGTGTTCGACTTCGTCGCCGACGAGAGCAACGAGCCGCGGTACAACCCGCAGATGCGCCTGGCCGAGCAGATCTCGGAGGGACCCATCGGCGTCGGCACGCGCTTTCGGGCGGTGATGGTCAGCATGGGCCGCACTGTCGAGATGGTCATCGAGTTCACCGGCTACGAG
>Ga0137368_10006492_pt1 | contig 12256 bp, 7 predicted proteins | sample SagtaG_13_FD_104917 | JGI IMG/M metagenome (GOLD analysis project Ga0137368, IMG submission 104917) | Vadose zone soil microbial communities from Sagehorn Ranch, Mendocino, California, USA - Sage1_L_100_16 metaG | ecosystem: Environmental > Terrestrial > Soil > Vadose zone | place: USA...
AGCTCGTCACGATGGGGACAGCGCCTGTCGTATTGTTGAGTGCAGTGGCGACCATCGTGTGTTAACGTTTGCTCCCAGTGAACAAATCGCAGCCAGCCACGGTCGCCGCTATTTTCCGGTCGGCGACGCTGCGAGGCAGCATTCAGTCCCTGGTCGCTGCACCGGCTTATTCGATCCTCGGGCAATTGTAACACAATGCCAATATCCCCGACGCAACGCAAAGGGAATCAGGGAATCTTACTCGGTTGGGTGCAGATCCGCGCTGTTCAGGCACAGTTGCGGCGACCAACGTGAAAACAGGGGACTTGACGGGCTCCAGCACCGGAATAGCATCGCTCCAACGGAAGTGAGCCAAGATTTTTATCCAATTCCCCTTCCCGATTATGCCTGATCTCCAAGACGGCGAGATGATCGAGATGCAGGGCTCAGGCGCCAAGCCCTACCTCCTGAAGAACACCGGCGGCGTCTATTCCTGCAGTTGTCCCGCCTGGCGTAATCAGTCGATCGCCATCGAACGCCGCACCTGTAAACACCTTCGCAAATTGCGCGGTGATGCCGCCGAGGAAGCTCGCGTCGGCGGTGCCCTGCCGCAGCGCCCCGTGAAGGCCGCAGCCGATGGCACCGTCGATGCCGCTGAGAACACCGGGCCACCCCTGCTTCTAGCGGAAAGTTGGGACAACGCTGCCGATCTGTCCGATTGGTGGATGAGCGAGAAACTCGACGGCGTTCGCGCCTACTGGGACGGCAAACAGTTCCTCTCGCGCCAGGGCAATCTTTACCATGCCCCCGCGTGGTTCATCGACGGCCTGCCCGAGGTGCCGCTGGATGGTGAACTCTGGATCGATCGGAAGAAGTTCCAACGCACGGTCAGCATCGTCCGCCGGCAGGACAAGAGCGCCCGGTGGCAGGAAGTGCGCTTCCTCGTCTTCGACGCCCCGGCGGCCTCGGGCGGGTTCGAAGACCGGCTCGCTTTTCTCAACGACGCGTTGGCGAAAGGCGGCCTGAAGTTCGCCCAGTCGCACGCGCACGAGCGGTGCAAGAACCTCGAGGCGCTCCGATTGGAACTGGCGCGCATCGAGTCACTGGGCGGCGAGGGCCTGATGTTACGCCAGCCCGGCTCGAAGTATGTGGCCGGGCGTTCCACGACGCTGCTGAAAGTGAAGACCTTTCACGATGCGGAAGCGCTCGTCGTCGGCCACCAGGCCGGGGCGGGCCGGCACAAAGGCCGGTTGGGCGCGCTCCTGGTGCGCCTGCCGGACGGCACCGATTTCGCCATCGGCACCGGCTTCAGCGATCGAGAGCGGGCAAATCCGCCCGCCGCCGGGGCGACGGTGACGTTTCGCTATCAGGAACTCTCGGACGCCGGTGTGCCGCGATTTCCAAGCTATGTCGGTGTGCGTGCGGATGCGGTCGTGAAGGAGCCCCAGACGGTGGCCGCCGACGTCCGGAGACAGATTTCTCCTGCAGAGCCGCTCGGCACACCGCCAAAGTCTCCGGTTGCGGTGCGCGCTGTCGCAGCGGGCAAGCCGCGCTCCTTCGAGTTTGTCGAGGGTACGTCCGGCAAATTCTGGGAAGTTTCGCAAGCCGGCAAGACCCTGACTACCCGCTGGGGCCGGATCGGCTCGGCAGGACAGAGCAAGACCAAGACTTTCGCCGATCCGCAGGCCGCGTCCAACGCAATGGCCGTTCTCATCGGGCAAAAGACGGACGAAGGTTACGTCGAGCGTCCGCATTGAATTGTCATTCATCTTTTCTCGCCGCGAGCGCGCAGAACGAGTTCGGTCTTCACCTCGTGCAGTCCCAATTCCAGGCCCACGGGATATTGGTGCGGGTTCACGAATCGCTTTACGCCCGGGTGAAACATCGCAAGTTGCGCCTGGGCGTGGCGGCGGACTTCGCCGAGGACAGGCGGCTGATAAACAAGCTGTCCGCGACGAAAGATCGGGACGAGCAAATCCTCGAACGGCGTTCCGGGCGAGAGGTGTTTGCGGCGCGAGGCATCAAACGGATCAACCAGGGTGAAGGCGGCGGGCGCTCCGCGTTCGATATCGAAAATCCCGTCACAAAGGAACTCTTTGTCGGAGCGAAATCGGCGCACTTGCTGGATGCCCGGCGTAGAGACCTTCGCGGACTGTTCGCTCAGCTTTACTTTGTAAATCCAGCGCCCGTCATCGCCGCGCATCGCCCCCAGCTTGTAAACGCCGCCCAGCGCCGGTTGATCGTAGGCGGTCACCAGCCTCGTGCCCACGCCCCAGACGTTAATCATCGCCCCCTGCTCCTTGAGGCTGGCGATGATGTGCTCGTCGAGGTCATTGCTTGCGACAATGACGGCATGGGGAAAGCCTGCCGCATCGAGAATCTTTCTGGCTTCGACGCTCAACCACGCGAGATCGCCGGAATCGAGCCGGATGCCGACCATTTCGTGCCCGAGCGCGCGCAGCAGGCGACCCGCTTCCACGGCGCGGCGGACGCCTTCCAACGTGTCGTACGTGTCCACCAGAAAGATGCAGTTGTTCGGCATCGCTTCGGCGTAGGCGCGGAATGCTTCCCGCTCGTCATCAAATGACATCACCCAACTGTGGGCATGGGTCCCCCGCACGGGAATACCGTAGAGTTTTGCGGCCAGAACATTCGATGTGGCTGCGCAACCGCCGATGTAAGCGGCGCGGCTGGCTGCCAGAGCGCCGTCCACGCCTTGTGCCCGACGCAGTCCGAATTCCAGCACCGGCTCACCACGCGCCGCGAGACAAATCCGGGCGGCCTTCGTGGCGATCAGCGACTGGAAATTGATCAGATTCAGCAACGCCGTCTCCAGCAATTGACATTGCAGGATCGGGCCTTGAATCCGCAGCAGCGGTTCCTGCGGAAAAACCGCGGTCCCTTCCGGTATCGCATCCACGTCGCAGGCGAATCGAAACGAGCCGAGGGAATCCAGGAATTCACGGTCAAAGAGCGGCTGGCCATCATTGCCGCTGAGCGTGCCGAGAAACGCGATGTCGTCTGCGGTGAACCGGAATGCCCGCAGAAACTCAATGGTTGGCGCCAGGCCCGCCGTCAGAGTGAATCCGCACCGGAAGGGTGAATTGCGAAAGAACAGGTGGAACACTGCCTCGCGCTCCGCCCGTCCGGACTTCCAATAGCCGCAGGCCATCGTGAGTTGGTAAAGATCCGTCAGGAGGGCCTGGCGGTTGGTCGCCACCGGATCCATTTCAGAATCACCGTTCATTTAGTGTTCTACTTACACTATCCAGGCGCGTTGGCCAACCGCTGGGCCGGTCTGGCTGGCACCTTGGGCGCGGGGGGGAACCGGACGGCAGACGGACGCGCCAAAAGGCGGGCCGTGCGGATCGTTGCGATGGTTGCTATCGCCGAAACAGAAACTCTTTCGCGTTCAACAGCGCCCACAGCAGGTCTTCCAGCGCCTGGCGCCGGTCTTGGCCCTTTTCCAAAAAAGCGACGGCCTGGGCGGACTCTGTTTCGCTGGGCGGTCGCGTCAGGGCCGACCAATAAAGCTCGTCCAACACCTCCCGGCTCGACCTTCCTGAGGCCGCCAATTTCGTCAGCCGGCTGTTCGATTCGTTCAACAGCTCGCTGATCGCCGGGCCGCTGATCATCTGGAACGCCTGGCCCATGGTCGTTTCCCCCGAACGCTCGCATTCGCAGGTCAAGAGGCGCGGCGGCTTGCCGAACACCTCCAGAAACTGGTCCACCTCCGTCATCTTCTGGTCGCGCTTCCGTTCGGGCAAGGCGCCGGGCAATTGCGCGGCGCGCAGGCCGGGCGGATACCCATTGAACTTCACGGGCACGCCCACGACTTCGCTCTGGCAATCGAGCAATTGCTCCGCCGTCAACCGGCGCACGTAAGCGCGGGAGAAGTTCAGGTCGTCGTCCCGATTGGAATCGTTGGGCATCGCGGAGAGCTGATACGCGCGCGCGTTCATAATGAGCCGGATGAGGTGCCGCAGATCGAAGCCGTGCTTGACGAAATCGACGGCCAACGCATCGAGCAGCGCGGGATGCGACGCCGGATTGGTGGGCCGGAAGTCGTCAATGGGGTCCACAATCCCGCGGCCCATCAGGTGAAACCAGACGCGATTGACCTGCGAGCGGGCGAAAAAGGGGTTCTGCGCAGAGGTGATCCACGCGGCGAGGGCCTCGAGTTCATCCGCGCCTTCGTGATTGGGGCCCGGTGATTCGCGATCGGCCGGCGTATCGGGCTCGCCCAAAAACCGCGGGTGCGCCGGTTTTCCCGTGCGCGGGTTCTTCACGTCGCCTTTGCTGGTCAGAAAAACGATTTGTTCCCCCTTGAACTCATGGCCGTCGTTGTTGTCGCGCCGGCGGTTCTCCAAAACCTTGTAGTTCACCCGGGCGAACAAACTCGCCCAGTCGTAGTAATCGCCCAGGGTCCAGCGATCAAACGGATGATTGTGACACTGCGCGCAATTCAGACGCGTGCCCAGAAAGACCTGCGACACCGCTTCGGCGCGGGCCAGCGGATCCCGGATGGCGCGATAGAAGTTGGCGGCTGGCGTTTGATACGTGCTGCCGCGCGCAGCGATCAACTCGCGGACGAACTGATCGAGCGGTTGGTTCGCGGCAATGCTTTGGCGGATCCAGCGATAAAAGGCCTCGATGCCTTTGCGGTCCAGCAACCGTTCTTCCGCGCGCATCAGGTCGGCCCATTTGAGCGCCCAGAAGTCGGCAAACTCCGGCCGTTCAAGCAGCCGGTCGATCAGGCGCGCCCGCTTGGCCAACAGCCCGCCGCCGGCCCTTCCCGCCGGGTTGTCGGCGGGTTTACCCTTGGAGGCGTGGCGCGAGGCTGCGAATTCGGCCGCAGCCAGGTCATCGTTGATGAACGCCTTTGCTTCGTCAGCCGTCGGCAAAATGCCCAGCAAATCAAGGTAGGCGCGGCGAACGAACTCATTGTCGGTGCAGAGTTCAGACGGGTTGACCCGCAAAGTCAGCAATTTGGCGAAGATGTGTCGATCAATAAAATTATTCGAGGGGGGATTTCGCCAAACGAAGTCGGGTCGCGCCGGCACGAAAGCGAGCCGCACCGGGACCTGGGCGCGGAGATAACGGACGAGCACCGTGGTCTCGCCGTTTCGCTCGCGCTGGACCACGCCAGCGTGAGTAACTTTGGCGATGTCATTGGCCGTTTCATAGACGGCCATCCGGGTGACATCGCGCGACGAACCGTCTGAAAAATGTGCCTGCACCTGCAATTGAACCTCGTTCGCCGGCTCTACGAGGATTCTCTCCCGCGGCGCCACATCGATCCGCTCCAGCCTGGGCGCGTTCGGCGGGTCCGGCCGCAGACCTTGGCCGATCCACTCGCGCAGAATCCGGTATTCTTCCGAGTCCTGCTTGAAACGTTGGCCGCCTTCGTGGGCAAGCTGGGTCGTCGGTTTGAGCAGGATCAAGCTCTGGTCCCGATCTTCGAGATTGACGCGACGACCAAACATGTCGCGCGTCAATGCTGTAAAATCGAGTGCGGGGTCCTCGCCACGCAACGACAGCTTGAAGCCCCCCTTGCCGTTGGCATTGCCGTGACAACCGCCGGAATTGCAACCGGCCTTGGCGAGGACGGCCATGACGTCGGTCTGGAACGAGACCCCGCGATCCACTTCCACGTTGCTCTCCGAGTGGCCCAGGGCTCCGCACTGGGAGAGCGTGGCCGCGAGCACGAGCCGCGCGAACAGAGCGCTCGGCGGCACCTGAAATTGGCGCGACGATCTATATGTCATTCAAGTCGGGGCGGGCGCGGGCGTCCCATGGCCGTTCTTTGTGCTCTGGACCATCGGCTGCTTCACTTTTGACGTCGTGCCAGCCGGGCGAGGGCAGGCGGCCTACACGCACATGTAGGCCGGGTCCCGAGACCCGGCGGCGCAGATGTATGGCGCTCTGTATAGCACCACGGCACCGGGATTTGAAGGCCGATTTGGTCTTTTTTCAAAGCGAGTACGGCGTCATCAAGCCGCAACGATGCAGCGGAAATCCCGAATGGACACCGCCTGGCGCAAGCGGAATGAAACGGAGCGCCGGCATCCTGCCCGCAGACCCGCCGGCATTCCGGAACGCGTTTGCGCTCGGGATTTTTGTGCCCGGATGGTAAGAGACCAAGGCGATGGGGCTTAAGATCCGGACCTCCGCCGCCGGAATGGCAACCTCGTAAGGCGGTCGTTCGTCTTGACGGCCCATGACCGCCTGGTCGGTTTTACCGAGCGTGAGCGGGAAGAATTATTGAAATAAACTGGGCGGTCGGTGGTCGAAGAGGGAATGCTTCTTCACCGGCAAGGCGTTTGCTGGCGGTGTTGGTGCCGGAGGCGGGCGAAAATGCGGGCTGTATTTTCCGGCAGTTGTGTTATTTTGAGCGCGCGTGAATGATCGAAAAAAAAGGCCTGACGTGAGAATTCTACTCCTTCTGCTCTGCTTCAAGCTGGCGGCGTGCACGTTCGCCGCCGAGACCGTCCAGGAGACGGGCAAAGTCCCTCGGGAAGGCAAGGCCGGTCAAGCTCTGGAAACCGCACAGGCACAGGCAGAGACAAGAATCGGGTCGGACCCGCTCGGGATGATCCTGCTGGAACGCAAATCGAGGAGCCTGCCCCCGGTCGTCGCCGTGCCGGACGAACCCACGATCGCCAGCCGGACCGCCTGGTTGCTGTCGCGAGCGCATTACCTGCGGCAACCGTTCGATGACGCGGTGTCGGCCAAGTTTCTCGACCGTTACCTGGATGCGCTCGATCCGTCGCACATGCATTTTGTCCGGTCCGACATTGAGGAGTTTGAAAAATATCGGAACCGGCTGGACGACCTGACGAAAGACGGGGAAACCGAACCCGCCCGGGAGATTTTCGGCCGCTTCATGCAGCGGCTGGAAGAGCGGATGACCTTCGTGCACGACCTGTTGAAGTTCGAGAAGTTCGACTTTTCAGGCCAAGACCGATACAACCTCAATCGCCGCGAGGCGCCCTGGCCCAAGGACCTGGATGAGGCGAAGGAACATTGGCGCCAGCACCTGCGTTACGAAGTACTGCAAGAGAAACTCAACTACAAGGAACCCAAACGGGCCGCCTCGGCCAAGCCCGACCACGACCAGCGGCCGCAGCAACAGTCCGAGCCTGGCGCGGCAGCCAGTTCCAACGGCCTGCCCGACGAGATCATCAAGAACCTTGCCCGACGCTACGCGCGGACGTTGCGGGCGTGGCGCGAAATCGATGGCGGCGATGTGCTTCAGGTTTACTTGTCGGCGCTGGCACACGTTTATGATCCCCATTCGGACTATCTCGGGAAGAGCACGCTGGAGAACTTCGCCATGTCGATGAACCTCTCGTTGTTCGGCATTGGCGCACTGCTCCAGTCCGAAGACGGCTATTGCAAGGTGAAGGAGCTCAAGCCTGGGCCGGCCCTGAAGAGCAAGCGCATGAAACCCGGCGACCGCATTGTCGCCGTGGCGCAGGGCGATGACGAGCCCGTGGACGTGGTGGATATGAAGCTGAGCAAAGTCGTCGAAATGATTCGCGGCCCGAAAGGAACGAAAGTACGATTGACGGTGATTCCGGTGGACGCCGCGGACCCGTCCGAGCGGCTCACCGTGGCTTTGGTTCGCGACGAGATCAAACTCGAGGACGAAGAGGCGAAGGCGAAGGTTATTGAAGCGCCGGACAAGGATGGCAAGTGCACGCGTCTGGGGGTCATCGATCTGCTCTCTTTTTACGCCAGTTTTGACGTGCTCAATCGAAGCGGCAAGGCGTCGCACAAGAGCACCACCGAGGATGTCGCGCGCCTGCTCAAAAAGCTCACGGCCGAGAAAGTCGCGGGCATCATCCTCGATTTGCGCCGCAACGGTGGCGGTTCGCTGGAAGAAGCGATCAACCTCACCGGCTTGTTCATCAAGGAAGGCCCCGTCGTCCAGGTCCGAGATGCGCAGGGCAAAGTAATCCATGATGACGATCCGGATCCCTCGGTGCAATACGACGGACCGCTGATTGTCTTGACCAGCCGGGCCAGCGCGTCGGCGTCCGAAATCCTGGCGGGCGCGTTGCAGGACTATGGGCGAGCGCTGATCGTGGGCGACTCCTCGACCCACGGCAAGGGAACGGTGCAATCCCTGCTGCAACTCGAGAACGATCTGCACTTCGCCAACCGGAGTTCCACCAACAATCCCGGCGCGCTGAAAATAACAATCCGCAAATTCTATCGCGCGAGCGGGTCTTCGACACAGTTGAAAGGGGTGACGCCGGACATTGTGTTGCCGTCGTTGAACAATTATGCCGAGGTCGGGGAAGCTTCGCTGGAAAACCCGCTGGCCTGGGACGAGATTCCCGGGGCGAAATTCGAGCGATTGAACCGGATCCAGCCGATCCTGCCCGAATTGAAGAAGCGTTCCGATCAGCGCCTCACCTCCGACAAGGATTTTGCTTATCTCCAGGAGGACATTGAGATCTACAAAAAGTTCCTGGCGGACAAAAGCGTGTCGCTGAACGAGGAGGCGCGCCGGAAGGAAAAAAAGGAGAATGAGGAACGGGTTGAGGCGCGGAAGAAGGAACGGAAGTTGCGGCCTGAGCCGGAGGAGAAAGTTCACGAGCTCACGCTGAAGCAGGTCGATCTGCCCGGGTTGCCCCCGCCGGCTGCCCAGACCAACGAAGTCGGCAAAGTGGATTCACCGGGAGCCGCGCTGACCGGCGAGGACGATGACGCCGAAACGGACGAGAAGTCGCCACCCCTGGATGTAACGCTGAAGGAGGCCAAACGGATACTTCTCGACCTGATTTCTCTTTCCGTAAGGGAGACCGCCGTCGCGGGCAGAAGGTAACCACCATACGGAGAGCGCCAGTGGGTGACTTGGCAAGCCGGATTATCGGCGTTGCGTGGCCAGCAGGGCCGAGAGCACTCCCCAGCCTAAACCAACCGCAAAACCCACGGTATGGACCATGTTGGCGATATTTGGGATTATTTTGAACAGGCAGAGGAAATACCAGATGACAGCCATGGTAACAGTTGTTTGGTGCAGAAACAATCTGGATGCGGGATCAAATTTTCCCCGCATCCAGATGTAGCCGATCAAACCGTAAACCACACCGGACATCCCGCCAAAGTTGGGTGCTTTCGAACCGAAGCAGTACTCCGCCAGGTTTGACGGCACCGCAATGGAGACCACCAGCAGACCGAGCAGCCGCCAGCTTTGCCGGCGCTCAACCATGCTGCCCAGGTCGAGCAACCAGAGCAGGTTGAAGAAAAGGTGCATGACGCCGAAGTGAATAAAGATCGGCGTGACGAGCCGCCAGACCTGGCCGTGACGAATCTCCGGCAGCCCACCTTGCCACTCAACGTAGGTGCCGCCGAGGTTAAATTCGGTGATGAACAGCGGCTGAAGCAACCGCGTGTCCCGGCCCAGCTTGGAGAAAACCCCGACCACCACGCAAATCGCGACCAGTGCCGCCGTCAGGTGCCCGACACCGAGGAAGCCCGGCGGGAAAAGCCTCTGCCGATCGAAGAACCGCTTCTGGGCGGCCTCATTCTCCTTCTGTTCGCGCTCCTGCTTCTCGCGCGCGATGCGTTGCGCCTCGCCATATTTGGGATCCGCTGGATCGCGTCGAAACCGGTCCAGCAGGTCCCGGGCGACGGCAATCTGGTCCTCTTCCTGAATCCAGAGCGCCCAGGTCCCATCCCGCTCCGATTCGATTTCGTTGCCGATTCCCTCGGCGTACAGAAAATTGCTGAACGTCCGCGCGCCGGACTCTGTCTCGAGGTGACCGATGAGTCGCACACCGATAGCCGTATCGGTTTTCACCGCAAAGTGCACCTATAAAATTCCACCGAGTTCCGGCCTTCCGAACCAAGGTGGCAAATACCGATTCCCGGTCGCAGCCGGGCTGTCGGACCCATTCAAGAAACTGCGGAAATAGGCGCGCGGACAACCTTGTTCGCGCGAATCCACCTACTGTCAAGATGCGCCCCCCGGAATCGGGCGAGCCTCCTAGGCTTGACGCCCGGGCCGGGCTTGCTAGCGTGCTCTGCAATGAATCTCAGCAGCTCACGGTTTAGCTACGGGTTCGCCGGCTGGTTTTACTTTGCTCCGGCAAACCTGCGCGTGGGCAAGTAATCAAACGCCCTTTTAACCCGTGCCGCAGGTCGATCGCCTGCGGCATTTTTTGTTGTTTCCCAGCAGGAGAACCGGAAAGGAACCATGATTGTAGTCCTGAAACCCGAAATCACCAGGCGTGAGGAGGCCGCTGTGCTCAGAGAAATCCGCAAGCTCGGCTACCGCCCGCACATCATGCGCGGCGTCGAACGCACGGTCATCGGCGCCATCGGCGACGAACGCAAGAATCAGACGCTGGAAACTCTGGCGGCCTGGCCGCAGGTCGAGCGGGTGATGCCGGTCCAAAAGCGCTACAAGCTCGTCAGCCGCGAAGCGCACAAGGCCAATTCCGTCATCAACGTCCGCGGCAACTTCGTCGGCGGCAGGAAAATCCAGGTGATGGCCGGACCCTGCTCGGTCGAAAGCGAGAAACAATTGCTGGCGACCGCCCGGGCCGTCAAGGCCGTCGGGGCGACCATCCTGCGCGGCGGGGCGTTCAAGCCGCGCACGTCGCCGTACGAATTCCAGGGCCTGGGCGAAAAGGGGCTGAAGCTGCTCGCCAAGGCCCGCCGGGAAACGGGCCTCGCCATCATCACGGAGCTCCTCTCCGAAGACCATGCCGAGCTCGTCGCCGAGCACGCCGATATCCTTCAAATCGGCGCGCGCAATGCGCAGAACTTCCAGTTGCTCATCGCCGCCGCCCGAACGGGTAAACCGGTCCTGCTCAAACGCGGTCTCTCCATGAAAATCGAGGAATGGTTGCTGGCCGGCGAATACATTCTTTCGAACAACAATTCCAATCTGATGTTCTGTGAACGCGGCATCCGCACCTTCGAAACCTACACGCGCAACACGCTCGACCTCTCGACCATCCCGATCATCAAGAATGAGTCGCACTGCCCGATCATCATCGATCCGAGCCAGGGCAGCGGCCGGGCCGACCTCGTGACCGCGTTGTGCAAAGGAGCGATAGCGATGGGGGCGGACGGGCTCCTGGTCGAGGTCCATCCGAATCCCGCCGAGGCGTGGAGCGACGGCGCACAGCAACTTTCCTTTGACGACTTCGCCCGGTTGATGGCGGAATTGAAACCCTTTTTCGCAGCCGCAGGCCGCGAAGAGAACGGATGTGTATAACTCCCGCCGGGAAGATTTCGCCGGGCGGGCGGGTATGAAAATTCCCGTGAATGCGGGCGGCAGGGCGCTTACAACTCCACCGTGAGCATTATTACCCTAACGACTGACTTCGGCGCCGCCGATTGGTTCGTCGGAACCCTGAAAGGGGTGATTCTCGGCCTCCAGCCGCGCGTGCAGATCGTGGATATCACGCACGATATTCCGGCGGGCAAGATACGCGCCGGCGCCTTCGCTTTGGCGGCGAGCTACAAGTTTTTTCCGAAGCACACCATCCACGTCGCGGTCGTGGATCCAGGTGTCGGCAGCCGACGCAGAGCGATTGCGGTGCGGACGGCCCGTTATGTCTTCGTCGGGCCCGACAACGGCGTTCTCTGGTTTGCTTTGGCGCGCGAAAGAATCAGAGCCATCCACCAAATCACAAACGAACGCCTCTTTTTTCATCCCCCGAGCAACACCTTTCACGGCCGTGATGTCTTTGCGCCGGTGGCTGCCTGCCTGAGCAAGGGGATGCCGATTCAAAAAGTCGGGCCAGCGACCAAAGCCTGCGTGAGACTTGCTTGGCCCGAGCCGGAATGCAGCGCGGATTCCATCGCCGGTGAAGTTGTTTACCTCGACCGTTTCGGCAATGCGATTACCAACATCGACTCCGATGCCGTTGCCGCGATCGGGCCCGCCGTGGGTGAAGTGGTCGTCCGAAACAAGAGGGTGTGTTCGTTGAACTCGTTCTATACGGCGGTCCCGCCCGGTAAGGCGGTGGCCCTCGTCGGTTCATGCGGACTTTTGGAGATCGCGGTCAGCGGCGGCTCCGCAGCGCACCGTCTGGGCCTGCAGGTCGGCAACCGAGTTGTGGTTCGCCGTCGAAAACCGGGCCCTTCTCAGTAGAAGTCGCCTCGGTCACCGTCGTAGTAGTCGTGCTGAGGCGGGGCGCGCCGCGGCGGCTCGGGTTGAATATCGCGGCGCGCAAAGAGGCTGACGAGGAGCCCAAATCCGAATCCTCCCACGTGCGCCCACCAGGCAACGCCGCCGAAGCCGCGGTCG
>Ga0137368_10006501_pt1 | contig 12253 bp, 7 predicted proteins | sample SagtaG_13_FD_104917 | JGI IMG/M metagenome (GOLD analysis project Ga0137368, IMG submission 104917) | Vadose zone soil microbial communities from Sagehorn Ranch, Mendocino, California, USA - Sage1_L_100_16 metaG | ecosystem: Environmental > Terrestrial > Soil > Vadose zone | place: USA...
CCGTCCCCGGAATCTGAAAATTCGCCCGGTTGAAGGCGTTGAACGCCTCGGCCCGAATCTGAAGCCTGGCGTTTTCGGTGAAATGGAAGTCGCGCTGCAGCGACAGGTTGGTCGTGAAATAGCCGGGCGCCCGCAGGTTCGGCAGCGTGCGCGGCGCATTGCCGAAGGTATAAGGCGCGGGTTGCGCGAAAGCCGCTGCGTTGAAGTAATGCAGGATGCGATCCGCCTTCGATTCGGCCGAAGTGTTCACGTCGCCTACGATGTTAGGGCGCAGGCTGTTGAACGCCAGCCCCTGCAGCGAGGCGTTTGTCGCGCTGATCGAAAGCGGAAACCCGCTCTGCGCCTGGGCGATGGCGTTGACCGAAAAACCTCCGATGATTTTGGCCAGCGCGCCTTCGCGGACGAAGCGGCGGTCGTGGCCGAAAGGCAATTGCCAGGTCACGTCGCCGATGAAGCGATGCGTGACGTCGAAGTTCGAGAGCGATTTGTCGGCGCGGCGGTTGTGATAGTCCTGATAATATTGAATCTGAATCGTCTGGTTGTTTAGGGACATCGAGGACAGGTCGTCAATCGATTTCGAGAACGAGTACGCTGCGCTGAAGCTCAGCCCTTCACCGAACCGCCGCCAAGCCGTCAACTGAAATGAGTGATAGCTCGAATGCGCTTCATTCTGGCTGTATGAAGCGACGGCGCCGAACTGCGGGTAAGGCCGCAACAGTTGCGCCACGGTCACGGTCGAACGGCCCAGAATCGGAGAAGTCGTCGGCGGACGTTGATCGACCGGCAAGCTCAGAAACGGATTGGCGACGGTGAGGTTACCGATCGGCGTGAGACTGCCGTTCGGCAAGGTCGCCGGCCGGCTGGCAATGGCCGCCGCTTCGGGCGAAAGCTGATTGACGTCAGTCGCGCCGCTCAGCAACCCGACGCCGGCGCTGCCGGCATAAGCCGCTTCGACTGTGATACCGCCCGGCAATTCGCGCTGAAGATTCAAATTCCACTGGCCGATGTAAGGCTGCCGGATGTTACGCAGCCGCGCCGGAATAGACTGCTGGCCGAAACTGGTCAGTGGGCCGAGGTAGGCGTTGGGAGATTGCACAATGCCCGACGGGAAGGGATCGCTCAGGTTCGTTCCGGGCGTCGGGCTGACGCCGTTGTCGGGCGAGGCGTTGAAGCCAGTCTCGGCCAGGTCGGTCATTGCGGCGGTCACGTTGTTAAACCCTCCGCCGCCCAACGGCGCGTAAAAGATCGCGCCGCCCGCGCGAATCACCGTCTTCTCATTCAGCCTGAAGGCCAGCCCCACACGAGGCCCGACGTTGTTATAGTCGCGGTCATAATTTTCGCGGTTCTTCACGCCGCCGCGTCCGACCGGCGTCACCACGCCGCGCAAAGGAATCGTTCGCGTTCCCAGCCCTGATGCGGCGGGGAAAGCGACGGAAATCTGATTGACCGGGAATTGCGCCGCCGGATCGAAATTCGAGAGGCGATTGAACCGCTCCGTGTTCGGCGTCTCGAATTCCCATCGCAAACCGAGGTTGAGGGTCAAACGGCTGTTGAACTTCCAGTCGTCCTGCGCGAAGAGCGCGTAGTATTTGCTCTGAATCGCGGGCTGCGGCGCGACGCCCAGCCGTCCCGAGGCCGGATTGCCCAACAGCAGCGAGGCGATGGCGTCGCCCGTCTGCGGCGTCGCCTCCGCCGGAATGCGTTGCGTGAAGCCGCGCGAGAAGGTGAAATTGCCCGCCGGGTCGTCGGGGCGGTAGTTGTACATACGGTAGACCCGCTCGTTCGCCCCGATCTTGATCGAATGCGCGCCTCGCAGCAGGCTCAGGTCCTGGTTGAGACTCGCGACGTCCTGATTGTTGTGATAGAAGCCGAAATTGCGCGGCGGGCCGAGCGACGCGTAACCGTTCGGGTTGAACGTCGGAAAGATTCTCGTGTCGTCCGACGCGCCGGCGATGTAAGCCGGCAGGCCCAAGCTGGTCACGTCGAAGCCGCGCGAGAAATGGGTCGCGTCGTTGTTGAAGCGCGTGAACCCGGCGTTGAGATGCAGCACGATCTTCGGCGAGATCGTGTTGACGTAGTTGACCGCCCACGTGCCTGGCACGGACGATTGCTTCGGGTTCTGTATCGGCGAAGCGATGCTGGTCGGGAACGGGCCGGAATTCTCCAGGATGTTGTGGTCTTTGATAACGCGCCCGAAGATTTGCTGCGTCGCGGAGAGGTTGTAATCGATCCGCGCCGTGATCTGATAGTTGTCGGTCGTCGCGAGCGTGTTCGCCACGTAGTTGTTGCTGAAGCCCAGCCCGTTGGAGTTCTTCACGCCGGCCGCGTTCGGCAGCGGGTAGAAGGCCAGCGCGGCGCGGCCCACGTGATTGATCAGCGATTCCGGAATGACGTTGTTGGCGAAGGCCACACGCGAACCGGCGCCGGGTTGGCCCGCCGGGACGACCGCGCCGGGAACGTAAATCTGCCCGATGCGCGCGGGAATCAGGGCGCCTTTCGTGTCAACGACGGTCACGCCCGGGATCACGTCGCCCAGTAATTCCGAAAAATCGCCGCCGCGCATCTTCACTGTCGGCGCGGTTGACGGTTGCTGCCGCGACTGCGAGACGCGCAGAGCCTCGTAGTTGAAAAAGAAGAAGAGCTTGCTGCTTTTGCTGAACGCCTTGCCGCCGTCGCCGAAGCTCGGCAGATAAACGGGGCCGCCCAGATTGCCGCCGAATTGATTGAACCGCAGCTTCTCTTTCACGCCGTTCGGGTTGGCGTTGACGAAGAAGCTGCGCGCGTCGAGGGCGTCGTTGCGCAGGTATTCGAAGAGCGTCCCTCGCAATTCGGCGCCGCCGGAGCGAGTCGAAAAGTTGAGCGCCCCCCCGCCCGTGCGCCCGTACTCCGCCGGAAACGAATTGGTCACGATCTGGAACTCCTGCACGGCGTCGGGCGAAGGCCGCAGCGAGATGCGGTTGTCGCCCTTGTTGGCCAGCGGAATTCCGTCCACGAAAGCTTCGGTGTTGAGCGTGCGCCCGCCGTTGATCGAAATCTCGCCCGAGGCCGTCAGATCGGGGTTCGCGCCTCGCGAGCCGGGCGCCGTGGCGACGCCGATTTCGAGCTGAGCCAGTTGGAAGACGTTGCGTCCGTTGAGCGGAAGCGCGTCTACGCGCTGGCGCCCGATAAGGCCCCCGAGCGAGCTGGCGCCTGTGTCGAGACCCGCCGGCTCCGTGGCCACAATGTTGACCGTCTCTTTCACGTCGCCCGGCTCGAGTTTGACGTCCAGATCGAGCGTCTGCCCGACTTCGATCTGCAGGCGCGGCTGGCGATGGGTTTTGAACCCGCCGGCCTGCGCTTCCAGCGTGTAGAACCCGGGCTCGACGAAGGTAAATGTGAAATGGCCGCCTTCATCGGCCGTGAAAGTCTTTTGAAGATTGGTCGCGGTGTTTGTCAGCGTCACGACCGCGCCAGGCACGGCGCCGCCGCCGGCGTCGCTCACGACGCCTTTCAGCGTCGCCGTCGCGGTTTGCGCGTTGACGATTGCGCCGAACGCCATGAGCGGCGCGAGCGTCAAGAGACTGAGTAGACGAACATAGGATCTTTGCATATAGGGCCTCCTTGGAAAACGTACCGTAGGTTGTCCTCTGTGCGAGGGCCTGCGGATGCTCGATTAATGAGCCGGTCAATTGCTACCAAGCGGCTTGGTTATGAAGCCCTCCGCAGGCCCTCGCACAGAGGACAACCTACGGTACAGGGCGCGCCGCGATTTCGTTATTTCCTGGCGTCGCCTCAGCGACACGAATGACTCCTTGGAAAAATTGATTGTGTAAAGCTACAAACAGGGCGATTAAACAAATCGCCCCACACCGTACACGCGTTTGCTAACCGCCATAGAGGCGGCGGCGGGAATCGAACCCGCGTATAAAGGCTTTGCCGGCCTCGGCCTTCCCACTTGGCTACGCCGCCTTAAAACCCCGTCGCGGCAAAAGCGAAACCCGCTGTCAGATCGGAGTCTGATAGCGGGTTTCGGTAGGAGGCTCTTTTTTCAGACGACCTCTCACTCCCTCAAATCAGGCTCCGCGCTCCTCGCGCCGAGACAAGGACAACAACATTTGCCATTTGCCGTTTGATATTTGATATTTGTCATTGTCAGGAAACCTCCTAATTCAGCGCCCAATGAACATCGAATGATTTCTGCGCGATGGCAAATGCCAAATATCAAATGGCAAATGGCAAATGCCAGCCTCTTTCCCGTCCGGTTATTCATCTTGCGCATGTTTTCTCGCGTACTCCATCACCGATAACAGGCAGAGGGATATGACGGCCAGCGCCAGGACCATCGCGTAGGCGCCCACCTCGTTGCGGTCGTCGAGCGAGCGATAGATGTAGAGCGTGGCGGTCTCGGTGAATCGCGTCACTCCGCCTCCGACCACCAGCACGGCGCCGAACTCGCCCACGGCGCGCGCGAACGTGAGCGAAACTCCGTAGAGCAATCCCCAGCGGATGTTGGGCAGCGTGACGCTCCAAAACGTCCGCCAATAGCCCGCGCCCATCGTGTAGGCCACGTTCTCCTGCTCCTCGCCGACATGCCTGAGCGCCGGCGCCACCGCGCGCGCGACGAACGGCAGCGAGATGAAAGTCGTCGCCACCAGCATGCCGGGCAGCGCGAAGACGACCCGCAGGTTGAGCGCGTCGATCAGGTTCACGAACCATCCGTTTCGGCCGAACAGCAGAATCAACGTGAACCCGGCGATCACCGGCGAGAACGCGAACGGCAGGTCTATCAGTCCGTTCAGCGCGCGCCGGCCTCTGAAATCGTCGCGCGTCAAGACCAGCGCGACCACGAGGCCGAAGACGGTGTTGAGCGCCGTCGCGGCGAAACTCAGGAGCAGCGTCAACTTCAGCGCGTTCACCGCCTCGGGCGAAGTGAGTTGCCGCGCCATCGCGCCGAAACCCGAAGAGAGCGCGCCCCACACGATGGCGAGCAGCGGCCCGGCCGCGAGCGCCACCGGGTAAAGAATCGCGACGGCGACCAGCGCCCATTCGAGCCCCCTCGGTCGCTCGGCCCGTTTGCGCGCCCCCGGCCGCAATTCGATCTGCGGTTCGATCTCTGCTCTAGCCTGCGACATGTTCTCCTCCGCGTTTCCTCTGCATCAAATCCACCAGCAACATCAGCGCGAAGGAAAGCGCCAGCAACAGGATAGAAACCGCACTCGCGCCCATCTGGTTCTGCGACTCGATCTGCCCGAAGACGTATACCGGCGCGGTCAGCGTGCTGCGCGGGATGTTGCCCGCCACCACTACTATCGATCCGAACTCGCCCAGCGCGCGCGCGAAGCTGAGCAGCGCGCCGCTGACGATCGCCGGCGTAATCATCGGCAGGATGACCCTGGTGAACGTCCGCCAGCGCGACGCGCCCAGCGTCCACGCGGCCTCCTCCTGCTCGCGCTCGATCGCCATCAAAACCGGCTGCACTGTGCGGATGACGAACGGGTAAGTGATGAATAGCAACGCCAACACTATTCCAGGCCGCGCGAAGATGACTTGTATGCCGCGTGCCTCCAGCCAGGCCCCCAACGTCCGCTGCGGGCCGTAAAGCAACACCAGCATCACGCCCGTCACCAGCGTGGGAATGGCGAACGGCAGATCGATCAGGCTGTTGAACAGGCGGCTGCCGAAAAATCTGTAGCGCACGAGCACGTACGCCGTCAGCGTCCCCATCACCGCGTTGATCAGAGTCATCACCGCCGCCGCGAAGATCGTCAGCCTGACGGCCGCGAGCGCGATCGGGTCGGTGATCTCCGCCCAGAACAACACGACCCCTTCGCGCAGCCCGTGCTCTAAGAGTACGGCCAAAGGGAGCGCGATCATCACGCCGAGCCAGATCAAGGCCACTGCACGCAAACTCCACCTCCCCCAAGGAAGAGGCGTGACCGAGGCCGGACTGTATTCTCGGGCGCGCGTCGCGTTCATGGCTCTGTGTGCAACTCCTCAAAGCTTTTCGTGTAGACCCCGTTCGGGCCGAAGACGTCTTGCGAGACCTTCTTCCAGCCGCCCAGGAAATCTATCTTCCAAACGTCGCCGGCCGGTTGAAACTGCGCGGCGACCTCTTGCGCCGTGGCCGTTTCCACGGGCCGCAAACCGTATCTTGCGAAGACGCGCTGCGCGTCTCGCGTCCAGAGGAAATCGATAAATCCCTCGGCCACCCGCCGGACGTCGTGCTTGTCGACGTAGGTGTCGACCAACGCGACAGGGTTCTCGATCAAAATCGTCGAGCGCGGGATGACGTAGTCGTATTTTTGCCCGGCCTGGCGTCCGACCAGAACTTCGTTCTCGTACGTGACCGCGACGTCGCCGACGCCCTTCTCGAAATTGGTGATCGATTCGCGCGCTCCTTTATCCATTATCGAGACGTTACGCAGCGCGCGTTTGAGAAACTCCTGCGCGGCGCGCGAATCGCCTTTCTGGACGCCCGCGTAGCCGCGCAGCGCGGCGCCGTAAATGGCGGCGATGTTCCACTGCGCGCCGCCCGAAGTCTTCGGGTCTGGCATCAAGACCTTCAAGCCGGGCCTGGCCAAATCCGCCCAGTCGCGTATGCCGAGCGGGTTGCCCGGCCTGACTGCGATGACCACCAACGAAGTGGAGACGATCCCCAGGTATTGATTCGCCTGCCAGTCGCGCCGGATCAAGCCGGCCTCTGCGATCCTGGTCACATCGCTTTCCAGCGAGAGCGCGGCAATGTCCGCCTCAAAACCGCTGGTGATGGCGCGCGACTGCGCCCCGCTGCCCTGATAGGACTCTTGAAACCCGACCTCCTGCCCGGTCTTCGCCTTCCAGTGTTTCCGAAATTCGGGAATGATCGCCTTGCTGTATGCCTCGCGCGGCGTCGTATAGGCGCCGAGCGTCAGCGTCGCCTCGCCGTTGGAATCGGACGCCCCGCCACATCCCGCCAAAAACGATAGCGCCAGGAAGATGAGGGGGACAGAGCGACAGAGCGACAGAGCGACAGAGCGACAGAGCGATTTAGAGACCGCAGGGAAGGAGAGATGGGAAGAAAACATTATCTCTCTGTCCCTCCTTCTCTCCGTCACTCTGTCCCTCTGTCTTTCTTTTGTTTCACCCTGTTTCAGCATTACATCCCCCACGCCTCGAATCGCCTAACTCCTATGTATCAGCTAGGAATTAGGTAGAGGGTGATATCGACGATCTGATGAAGAACTGTTTTTGTGAAGGGAGATTACTTACGAGAAGATTTAAGGCTAACCAGGTTAGTCTGGTTAGCCGGCGTACAGAGGTCTGCAATGGTGGTTTGGTCAAGGACGCCGACCAGCGCCGCCCGCGCCCTGGCCCAAAGCGTCTTCAGCCCGCAGGAAGGCTCGAATTCGCACGGCTCGTAGTCGTAAGAGCTGACGCAACCCATCGGGGCGATTCTGCCGTCGAGAGTCCGGATGACCTCGCCCGCAGTGATCAGGGTCGCCGGACGCGCCAGACGATAGCCGCCGACGGCGCCCATCTGACTGGTCACAAGCCCCGACTCCTTGAGCGTCTTGAGAATCTGTTCGAGATATTTGACCGGCACGTTCCACCGCTCGGCGATCTCGCGCGCTGGTATCGCTTCTCGCCCGCTGGCGCCGGCGAGATGGATTAGCGCCCTTAACCCGTATTCGCTCTTGGTGGAAACGTTCATTGATGAACTCCTATCAAATGACTAGGAGTTTATACAGCAGGACGGCTCGAGGCGTCAATAACCAAGGCGCAAAAGTTTTGCGATAAATTCCATTTTTCCATTTGATATTCGTCATTTGACTTATCGTGGGAGCGCGCATAGGCTGTCGCCTGACGTTCGTATAAGCGTCCGCCTGAGAAGCCGAATGATCACTACCTCAACCTATGGCTGCTCACGACAGCGGATCGGCGCCGGACGGTGTAACCTAACTTTCCCCCCTCTTCCCGACCACCTTCTCCCTCTTCCCGACCATGGTCTTTTCCCATTAAATCCAATCTCCCCATGACGCCTAACCCGGGCGCGATGTCTAGGTTGCGGAGCAATTTACTGCAGGCTCTAACTTTGACTATGAGCGCTCGGTATAAGAATTGGTAGAACCGATACGGAAGCGAAAGAGGCTTTATCGAGTCGGCATTATGTTAAGAAGCTGACTGGTCAGGGCGCAGCCATGCGCGCCATCAGTCAGCCTGGTAATCGAATTAACAGGAGGGTGGTTATGACTGACAGAAAAAGATTCATTTCTCTTGCAATAGTTTTGGCATCGGGGGTCGTCGCCGCGCTGACGCTCGTTGATTGGAGCTGGGCCCAAAGACGGCAACATCATGAGCAAACTCAAGAGCAACCCCAGGAGCAGGCTATTAATGAGCAATTCCATCGCAGCCTGTCGCAGTTGGGCGGGCTATCCGACATCCGGCTGATCGAAAACATAGCGCAGATGATCGACGAGGGCAGGGGCGCCTTCCGCTTCGACACCTTTGGTGACGAAGCTTTCTGGGGCGATACGCTCAGACTTCATCAGGCCATCGCGGGGGAGAAGTTGGGCGGCGTGGGCCCCGGGATCAGTCCGAGAGCTGCGATTAACCTCGGATTTAAGGTGGACGCTGATCACCTGCCGAAATCGCTGATCTCTCAACTGTACCGTCAGGCTACTCTCGATGACCCCGCGGTCACTCTGGCCCTGCTCAAATTGCAGGCGGTCGTGGGCGTAACTGGATTTTTCAACAGCGATGGCAGCCTCCGGTCGGTGGGTTTACAGTGCGCCCTTTGCCACTCGACGGTGGACAACTCGGTGACCTTCGGCATCGGCAGCCGGGTGGACGGATGGGCCAATCCCGACGTCGACATCGGCTCCTTCGCGGCCCTGGCGCCTAATCTGGACCCCTTCGCCGAATTGCTGGGGGTTGACGTACCGACGGTGAGCAAAGTGCTCAAAAGTTGGGGGCCGGGAAAATTCGACGCCGAGTTATTCCTGGACGGCAAGGCGTTCAACCCGCAGCAGGTCTCGCACGGCGTTGTGACCGGCGCGAACGTTTCGGGCGCGACCATGATTCCCAACGCCTTCGGCCTGGCAGGATTCAATCAGCACACCTGGACAGGCGCATGGGGCACGGTAAGTTATTGGAACGCCTTCTTCGCCAATCTCAAACTGCGCGGGATAGGGACGTTCTTCGACCCGCGATTGGATAACGCCGATCAGTATCCGATCGCGGCTAGAAACCGTTTCGGCCATGTGCGAACCCCGCCGGATGAAGACAGGATCACCTCAAAACTGCCCGCGCTCCACTTTTATCAACTCGCCCTCCCCACGCCAAAGCCGAAGGCGGGACGAGACTTTGCCGCGACAGCGGCCAGGCGTGGAGAGGCGCTCTTCGTCGGCAAGGCGCGTTGCAACGACTGCCACGTGAAGCCGCTCTGGACCGAGCCGGGGTGGAATCTGCACAAGCCCGAAGAGATCGGAATTGACAGCTTCCAGGCGGACCGGGGGCCGGACCGAGTCTATAAGACACAAAATCTGGCCGCCCTCTTCGTCCGCGAACTAGGTTTATTCATGCGACCGGAAAACAAAGGGCGTTTCTACCACGACGGGCGTTTTAAGACTTTATTGGACGTGGTCAATCACTATGACATTCACTTCAATCTCGACTTGACTGACGGGGAGAAGCGCGACCTGGTTGAATTTCTGAAGTCACTCTGATCAAAGCAGACCACGTTGGGATGTGGCGCAACCCACGAAGACGCGAAGGTCAGGCTACTGCTGTTGCGCTTTCGCGCCCGATTCGCTGCGGAGCGGGTAATGCGGCAGGAGCCTGTACCCCTTCAGCCCGACGACCACCAGGTCGCCGGGCGACAGTTCCATGTCGGTGGCGTCCCACTTGTTGCGCGTGATCACAATGGGAAAGCCGTCAACTTGAGAGTCATCAACCAGCGAGAGGGCGCGCGGCTTTTGCGAACCCGGCTCGGTCTCGGCGCCCAGGCGCGACCACAGCATGAGGCGCGCGACGAGCCGTTCGCTGTGGCCGATGTAAGAGACGTCTTCAATCACGGCGCGTCCTAGCACGTAAGGCGTGTCGAGCAGTTGCGGCTGGAAATTGAGGACGACGTCTTCCGGGCGGAAGATGACTTTGACGGGTTGGCGTTCCGAGAACAGCGGGGCGTCGGGAGGGGATTTGAGCCTGATGCTCCCGATGGTTACTTTCCCTTCGACCCAACGCCCCAACAACACATTGGCCGCGCCGAGAAACGTGGCGACGAACTCGTTTCGGGGGCGGTTGTAGACTTCAAAGGGCGCGCCGATCTGTTCGATCCGCCCGTGGTTGAGCACTACGATGCGGTCGGCAAGCTCCAGCGCCTCCTCCTGATCGTGTGTGATGAAGAGCGCGGGGATGTTCATTTCGCGCAGCAGGGATCGAATCTCACGGCGCAGTTCGAGGCGGGCGCCAGCGTCGAGCGCGCTGAACGGCTCGTCAAAGAGCATCGCGGCAGGGTGGAAGGCCAGCGCGCGCGCCAGGGCCACGCGCTGCCGCTGCCCGCCGGAGAGCTGCGAGGGGTATTTCTTGCGATGCTCGTGAAGACTGACAAGGCCGAGCATCTCCTCCACGATCCGCTCTATCTCCGGTCTGGGCAGTTTGCGCGCCTCCAGTCCGAAGGCGATGTTTTGCTCCGCGGTCCTGCGCTGAAAGAGCGCGTGCTCCTGAAAGACCACGCCCAGCTCGCGCTTTTGCGGCGGCAGGAGGCGGGCCAGTTTCCCGTTCAAACAGATCTCTCCGGCGTCGGGCTGTTCCAACCCCGCGATGATTCGCAGCAGAGTAGTCTTGCCGCTTCCTGACGGCCCCAACACGACCAGCATCTCACCCGCGGCGATCTCAAAACTGACGTCGGCGATGATCTGTTGTCCGCCGAGGCTCTTCGAGAGATGCGCGACGCTGATGGCCGGACCTTGCTCGAACCTGGTTTCGGATTTGGTTACTGGCTCCACCCCGATCTACTTCTTATTGTTCTTCTTGAGGTAGGCGGCGGGATTCTTCTTCACCATCTCGATGCAGCCGGCGCAACAGGCGTAAAACGTCTGTCCTTCGACCTCGAATTTCAGTTCCTTATCGACTGACTCGCCGGTGACGAGACAGGTCGTGATGCCGTCGCCCTTGCCCAGAAACTCCGGCTCGTTCTTCTTCTCGCCTTCGACCGGCTTCAGAAAAAGGTCAGGGTTCTTTTTCACCACGTCGGCGCAATCCTCGCAGCAGACGTAAAAGACGCGCCCGTTGACCTCGTACTTGACATTCTTGTTGACGGCTGCGCCGGTGACCGGACAGGTTTCGAGGCCGTCGCCTTTACCGAGGAATTTCTTCTCGGCGTCCTTTGAATCCTGCTTCTCGCCCTCTTTCGGCTTCTGGGCTTGATGATCGCCGTGATGGCCTTCGCTCTTAGGCAGGTTCTTCGTCGCGGCGACCTGCGCCGCCTGAGTCCTCTTGATGTAAGCGGACGGATTCTTCTTAGCGTCGGCGAGGCATTCGGGGCAACAGAAATAGACCGTGCGGTTGAAGAATTGGCCTTTGACGTCCTTGTTTAGAATCTCTTCGCCGGTCACTGGGCAGGTCTTGACGCCGTCGCCTTTGCCAAGGAACTCGCCTTTGACGGCCTTAGCCGCCGGAGCCTTTCCTTTGTCGTGAGCCTTCTTGTCATGTTTGCCGTGCGCGAACGCTTGTAACGACAGCGCCGCGACGACGATCAACGCTAGTGATGTGATGGTCTGTTTCATATCTCCTCCGAATAATGTGGGACAGACTTCAGTCTGTCCCACATTTTATTGTTTCAGGACGTCGCCGTTTCGGCGACATGAACGACGTCTAAAGGCGAATGACCGCAACTGACGGCCGCGCAAACAGCCCGCGAACGAAGGTGGATTCTAAGTTTCTCCGACTCCCCGGTCAAACATACCGGCGCGGCTGTAGTTTTTCAGATTAAATGATGAAGCGCTGATCGATTAACTCGGCAGTGCAGGGGAATAACCGATTTGCAGTAAGCCATTTACCTACTTAATTGAAGCCTGTGCGAATTAAAGTTGAATGCAATCAACCACTTGGACTCTGCGCATAAATCAGGAGACGCCTGGGTACGCATCGCTTCCAGCGTGCAGGCGTGGATCGTAGTACATTGGGAGGACCCGCAGCGCCTGGAGCCGATTCGTATTCCTGCGTATTTGATTCCAATCAATGCGCCTCCCGCCGAAGACTGCACGCTGGAAGCGATGCGTACCCAGGCTTGCGC
>Ga0137368_10006509_pt1 | contig 12250 bp, 4 predicted proteins | sample SagtaG_13_FD_104917 | JGI IMG/M metagenome (GOLD analysis project Ga0137368, IMG submission 104917) | Vadose zone soil microbial communities from Sagehorn Ranch, Mendocino, California, USA - Sage1_L_100_16 metaG | ecosystem: Environmental > Terrestrial > Soil > Vadose zone | place: USA...
ACGTCAACGTCAACGTCAACCGCAACCGTCTCGCGCGCCGCCGCCACCGGGCGGCTGCTGGTCCGTGTGATCGTCCAGGGTTCCACACCCGGGAGCCGTGCCGCCGAGCGGGCCGTCGGCCGCGCCGGAGGGCGGATCAGCCGCAGGCTGCCCCTGGTGAACGGCGTCGCGGCCACCGTGCCGGCCGCCGCGCTGCCCGCGCTGGTCAGCACGCCCGGCGTCGCCGCCGTCACCCCGGACAGGCGCGTCCACGTGCAGGCCGCGCAAACGTCGGGGACGTCGGGCAACAGCGTCCAGTCCGTCTATCCTACGGTGGTCCGGGCCACCGACGTGTGGAGGGCCGGCGACACCGGCGCCGGGGTCACGGTCGCGATCGTCGACACCGGCGTCTCCGCCGTGCACGACCTGCAAGGCCGCATCGTCCGGGTCAGCGACGACCGGACCGGCCAGAGCGCCGCCTGCGTGAACCTCTCCGGCGAGTCCACCTGCGACGACTCCTACGGCCACGGCACCTTCATCGCCGGCATCATCGCCGGCAACGGCACCGACTCGAACGGGCGCTGGAAGGGGGTCGCGCCCGCCACGCGCATCCTCTCGGTCAAGATCGCCGGCCGGGACGGCGCCGCCGACGTCTCCAACGTCCTCGCCGCCATCCAGTGGGTGGTCTCCTTCGGCCAGCGCTACGACATCCGCGTGCTCAACCTCTCGCTGGGGACCGACTCCGCCCAGCCCTACACGCGCGACCCGCTCAACTACGCGGTCGAGCGGGCCTGGGCCGCCGGCATCGCGGTGGTCGTCTCGGCCTCCAACCGCGGCCCCGGCCCGCGCACCATCTCCAAGCCGGGCGACGACCCCTTCGTGGTCACCGTCGGCGCGATGGACGACGAGGGCAGCAGGATCGACAACGACGACGTGCTGCCCGACTTCACCTCACGGGGTCCCACCCTGGCCGACGGCATCGCCAAGCCGGACGTGTCCACCCCGGGCGCGCACATCGTCTCCCTGCGCGCACCGGGCAGCCAGATCGACACCCTGTTCCCCTACTACGTCGACGGCCAGTACCGCAGGGGCTCGGGCACCTCGATGGCGGCCGGGGTCGCCTCCGGGGTGGCCGCGCTGGTCCTTTCCGCCAACCCCACCATGACCCCTGACCGCCTGAAGTACGCGCTGGTCCACACCACCCAGCCGACCGTGTCCACCGACCCCAACGCCGTCGGCGCCGGCCTGCTCGACGCCTACGCGGCCACCTACGCCGCCCCGCCGGGCACGGCCAACCAGGGGCTGACCCGCTCCAGCGGGCTGGGCGGCATCAGCGACAGCCGCGGCACCGTGCGGACGGCCACCACCGACCCCGACCTGCTCGGGGTGCTGATCAACGGGCTGCTCACCGCCCAGCTCCTGGTCTGGGACCCGGTCGGCTACACCACCGGCCAGTGGAACACCTCCACCTGGTACCTGACCACCTGGTACCTGTCGCGCTGGTACCAGCTGGGCTGGTACGGCACGGACTGGCCAGGCAACAACTGGCGCAACGACAAGTACTGGTACGGCACCCCCTGGAAGGGCGGGGCCTGGTGGGGGGCCTGGGAGTAGGGGACGAGGAGGGGGCGTGGGTCCGAAACCAGCGGCACGTGGGCCTCGGGCGGGGGGCAGCAGCGTCCCCCGCTCGATCCCGCTCGCCTCGGTCTGCCTGGCGCTGGTCGGCCTGGCCAGCGCGGCAGGGATCAGGCCGATGCTGGTCGCGCCGGGCTCGCCCGGCGACTGGGTGGCCGCGGCGGCCCTGCTCGCCGCCCTGGTCACCGCCGGTTCGCTGGAGCTGAAGTTCCGCTTCCGCGGCGGTCGCGTCGTCCACGACGACGAGGCGAACGCCGTCGACCTGTTCGAGGCGGCGCTCACCCCGCTCGTGCTCGCCTTCCCTGGTCTGGCCGCGGTGGTGGCGGTGGCCGCGGCCAAGGCCCTCTCCGAGCGGGTGCTGCGCGTCCCGCTGGTGGTGGCGTGCTTCAACGTCGCCCAGTGGATGTGCACCACGGCCGTTGCCAGCCTGGTCTTCGTCCAGTTGCGGCCGCTGCCAGGACCGGCGGTGCGCAACCTGCCGGCGCTGCTGGTCGGCATGGCCGCGGGCTGGGTGGTCAACAGCATGGCCTTCGCCCTCGTGATGGTCCTCAACCGGCGGCAGCCGATCCGCGGCGTCCTGGCCGCGCTGGTGCCGGGGATCGGCACCTCGGCCGCGGTCACCGTGGGCAACCTCGCCTTCGGGGTGCTGTTCGCGGCCGCCTACGCCTGGCTGCCCATCGCGGCGGTGCTGTTCGTCCTGCCGCTCGCCCTGCTGCGCTGGGCCAACCGGGCCTACGCAGCCGTCCGCGCCGACCGTGCCCGGCTACAGGGCATGCAGCGCGCCATGCACGCGCTCGGCGTCCCGATCGACCCGCGCGCGGCCATCCCCGAGTTCCTGCACGAGACCAGGGCCTGCTTCGAGTCCGAGACCGCCGACCTGATCGTGGTCGACCAGGGCGACGGGGGCTCGGGGACGTCCGGGGGCTCGGGTAGCAGAGCGGTAGCCCCCAGTTGGACGAGGACCTCCCGGGGCTCGGGCAGCCGCGTGGTCGGTCCCGGCTGGACGGGGGGCACGCGCATGGTGCACCGGTCGAGCGAGGGCCAGCCTTCCTACCGTGCCTTCCAGGAGTCGACGGGCAGCGCGACCCTGGCCACCGCCCTGCTCGAGCTGCACCAGCCGGTGCGGGTGGCGCCAGGCACCGCCGACGCCGCCATGGTCGCGCTGCTCCTGGCCGACGGCTGGCGCAACTGCCTGGCCGCGCCGGTGCGCTCCGGCGGCCGCACGCTCGGTGTGCTGGTCACCTACAACCGCACCGGCCTGGAAGGCTTCGAGGAGGGCGAGCTGGCGGTGCTCGCCGCCCTCGCCGGCGAGGCGGCGGTCGCGGTCGAGAAGGGCGACCTGCTCGAGGCGATCATCGAGGAGCGGGCCAAGCTGTCGGAGATCTTCTCCAACACCTCCGACGGCATCGCCACCATCGACCCGGACGGCACGGTCACGAGCTGGAACCCCGGCTTCGAGCGCATCACCGGCTACGGCGCCTCCGAGGTGGTCGGCACGCGCGGCCTCACCCGCCTGCGTGCCCTCGACGCCGACGGGCGCGAGGCGAGGGTGGAGCGCTGGGCCGGCCTCGAGGCAGGCCTGCCGTCCGTGCTGCGGGTGCTGACCCCGGCCGGCGAGCCTCGCTGGATGTCGTGCGCCTACGCCCGCGTGCCAGGCACCGGCGGCCGCGCCCGGCGGCTGATCGTCACCACCCGCGACATCACCAAGGAGTTCGAGCTGCGCCGGGCGGAGAAGGCGCTGCGCGACTCCGAGGCCCGCTTCCGGGCGCTGGTGCAGAACTCCTCGCACATGGTGATCGTGCTCGACGCGGGCGGCGGCGTCACCTACGCCAGCCCGGCGCTGCGCCGCATGCTCGGCTACCCCGACGCCGGGCGGCTCGGCCACAACATCTTCGACCTGGTCCACCCCGACGACGTCAAGGACGTCAGGCGGCGCTTCGGCGACCTCGGGCCCGGAGGGTCGAGCGGCACCTTCGAGTTCCGCATGGTCGCTGGGGACGGCCGCTGGCGGCACGTGGAGACGCTGGCCAACAACCTGCTCGACGATCCGTCGGTGGGCGGGGTGGTGTTCAACTGCCGCGACGTCACCGAGCGCAAGCGCGCCGAGGCGCGGCTCGCCGGCCAGGCCGACGTGCTCGACCTGATCGCCCGGGACGCGCCCCTGGTCGAGACGCTCACCGTGCTCGCCCACGTGATCGAGACCGAGGCCGAGGGTGCCCGCTGCGCCGCCTACCTGCACGACGCGGAGCGTGGCACGCTCACGCCGGTGGCGGCGCCGAACCTGGCCCGCCACGCCCTGGCCGAGCTGGACGCGCTCAAGGTCGGGCCCGAGGCGGGCGCCAGCGGGGCCGCCGCCCACGGGCACGGCCCGGTGATCGTCACCGACCTCGCCGCCCACCCGCACTGGCGCAGCGACGGGCGGGTCGCCCGCGAGCAAGGGGTCAGGGCGGTCTGGGCGGTGCCGGTGATCGCCTCGGACGCCGACCGGGTCCTCGGCGTGCTCGCCCTGTACCACGACGTGCCCAAGGGGCCGGAGGCGGCCGACTGGCAGCTCCTCGAGCTGGCCGCGCACCTGGCCGACATCGCCATCGAGCGCTCCCAGGTGCAGGCCCGGCTCGCCTGGCAGGCCACCCACGACGCCCTCACCGGCCTGCCCAACCGGCTCTTCTTCCTCGACCAGGCGACCATGTCGCTGGCCCGCAGCCAGCGCTCCAAGACGGCCGTCGCGGTGCTCTTCTGCGACCTGGACCGCTTCAAGTTCATCAACGACTCGCTCGGCCACGAGGCCGGCAACCGGCTGCTGATCGCGCTCGGCCGGCGCCTGCAGGAGGTGGTCCGGCCCGGCGACGTGGTCGCGCGCTTCGGCGGCGACGAGTTCACCATCCTGTGCGAGGGGATCGCCGACGAGACCCACGCCCTGACCATCGCCGAGCGGGCCGCCAGGGTGGTCACCACGCCCTTCGCGCTCGGTGAGTCCGAGGTGTTCGTGACCATGAGCGTCGGCATCGCCCTTGGGCAGGGACAAGAGTGCCGCCCGGAGGCGCTGATGGAGAACGCCGACGCGGCCATGTACCGGGCCAAGGCGCGCGGCGGCAACCGGCGCGAGCTGTTCGACCAGGCCATGCGGGCGCGGGCCAGGGGGCGCCTGGCGATGCACAGCTCCATGTACCGGGCCATCGAGCGGGACGAGTTCCGCGTCTTCTACCAGCCCAACGTGGCGTTGGACTCGGGCGAGGTCGAGGGGGTGGAGGCGCTGGTGCGCTGGCAGCACCCCACCCGCGGCCTGCTCGAGCCCAAGGAGTTCATCGCCCTGGCCGAGGAGACCGGGCTGATCGTTCCCATCGGCGCCTACGTGCTGCGCGAGGCCTGCCGCCAGGCCCAGCGCTGGCGCGCCGCCGGTCCTGGTGGCGCGCCGCTTGGCATGAACATCAACCTGTCGGCGCGCCAGTTCGCCCGGCCGAGCCTGCCGGGCCTGGTGGCCGAGGTGCTCGCCGAGACCGGGGTCGACCCGGCCTCGATCTGGTTCGAGATCACCGAGAGCGTGCTGATGGAGGACGCCGAGTCCACCACCGCCGCGCTGGCGCAACTGAAGGCGCTCGGGGTGAGCCTGGCGATCGACGACTTCGGCACCGGCTACTCCTCGCTCGCCTACCTGAAGCGCTTCCCGGTCGACAAGGTCAAGGTCGACCGGGCCTTCGTCGACGGGCTGCTCGGCGACCCGGAGGACGCGGCGATCGTCGCGGCCGTGGTCAACCTGGCCCACAACCTCGACCTGCGGGCCGTGGCCGAGGGCGTCGAGACCGCCGAGCAGGCGGCCAGGCTGCGCGACCTCGGCTGCGACCTCGGCCAGGGCTTCTACTTCGGCGCACCGGGCACCGCCGAGCGTCTCAGCGCCTACCTGCGCCTGAGCGGGAGGTGATCGGACAGGCCCGCGGGGCACGACCCGGTGGCGCCTGCGGCAGACGCCGCAGGCGCGCTGCGGCACCCGCGCGTTGACGCTGGTGACGGGCTCCTAGCACACTGGCGGTCCGATCGTGTGCAGTGGCGGGTGCTCACCGAGCGAGGCGGACGAGGCGATCGTGACGGCCGATCGAGCGGCGGTACGCAGGCGGACGGCAGCGTTGCGCGAGGCGCTGACGCTACCGGCGTTGCTCCTGCTCGAGGTGGGCGCGGTGCTCGGCCTGCAGCGCCTCGGCCAGGTCCAGGCGCTGCGCATCCCATGGGGCGACCTGGGACGTGAGCTCGGCCCCTGGTTCGCGCGCAGCCCGGTCGAGTACGTCCTCGGCGCCGTCGTGCGCCAGATCGCCCTGGTGACGGCCTGGTGGCTGCTGGCGAGCACCGTCCTGTACCTGCTCGCCGGCCTGTCGCGGGCGCCGGCCCTGATCCGCGGGATGGCCCGGCTCACCCTGCCCGCGGTGCGGCGGGCGACCGACGGGGCGGTGGCCGTGGCGCTGGCAACCTCGCTGCTCGGCGCGAGCACCAGCGCGGCGGTGGCCGCCACCACCCAGGCGCCGCCGGGTCGCGCCCTGACCGCCACCACGGCGGCCGCCCAGGCCGGGCCGACCAGCACCACGCGCAAGGAGCCGGCCCCGCCCGGCTACCAGCCCTCCCCGGCGGAGACCGCCACCACGCAGCCCGCACCGGGCGCGCCCTCCTACCAGCCGTCCCCGGCCGGGACCAGCACCAGCACCGCGTCGACCACCAGCACCACCACGACCGGCGCCACCACCACCACGACCGGCGCCACCACGACGACCGCCGCGGCCAGCACCACCACCGCCGCGCCCACCACCCAGGCGCCGACCACCACGACCGCCGCGCCCACCACCACCCACCCGCCGAGCACGACCGCGGCGTCCACCACCACGCCGCTGCCCACCAGCGCCCCGACGACCACCACCAGGGCGGCCACCACCACGACGCGAACGGGCAGCGCCGCTCCGGCGCCCAGCGCTCCGGCCAGCACCACGCCGCGCCCGCCGGGCTACGTCCCCGGCCCGGCAGGCACCCGCCCGCCGGCAAGCAAGCCGCCGCCGTCCACGCAGCCGCCCGCGCCGGCCCCTTCGCCGCCGCCGGCGGCACGGCCGCGACTGCACCGGGTGGCGCCCGGGGAAAGCCTGTGGAGCATCGCCCGCAGCAACCTCGCCAACGGGACCGGGCGCGGCGAGCCAGAGGTCCGCACCCGCGAGGTGGCCGCCTACTGGCTGCGGATGCTGGCGGCCAACCGGGCGCGGCTTCGTTCGGGCAATCCGGACTTGATCTATCCTGGCGAGTACGTCCGCCTTCCCACGATCAAGCGCTCCACCGGGTCCTGACGGTTCCGGTCGCGGTTCGCGGCGGGTTCGCCACGGCCTGCCGCCAGATTCGCCGCAACCGTTCCCAAAGCTGATGCTGCGGCAATTGCCGGAGACGATACAGCGGCCGGCGCTTGGGAAGAGCTGCCGAAGCGGGCCTTGGCAGGCATCCTCGCTGCTCAGAATCCTAGGACAAAATGATCAGTCTACGAACGACTACAGAGACTGTCTGCACCTTTTGCCCTCAGATTACCAGCCCCGGAAGCGCGAAGACACGAGTTGTCCGGCTTCGGGTATTACGACCTCAGGCTAACGGTCGGTGCCCAAGCTGCCGATTCCACATTGCGAGTCGATTTATGAGAACGTTGCGCCACCGATGCGCGGACCGAATTCCCCCGGGTCCGCCCCCCGGCATCGGCCGCTGGGCCTTCCCCCAATGCCCGGCGCCGTTCGTCGGCTCTTTGGCTGACGGAACAGGAGGTCCTGGTGTTGAAGAGCGCCATGGCTCGCGGCGACATCCTGGTCGCCCCACCGGCAGCACCGCGCTACAAACCCGCGCGCTCCCCGCTGTCCATCGGGCTGATCGCCCCACCCTGGTTCGAGCTGCCTCCCAAGGGCTACGGTGGCATCGAGGCGATGATCTTCTGGCTGGTCCAGGGTCTGGTCGCCCGCGGCCACCACGTGACCCTGATCGGTGCCGGCCAGGACCACACCGGCGCGCGCTTCATGGCCACCTACGCCGAGCCGCCGACGAATCGCCTCGGGACTCCCTTCCCAGAGGTGGTCCACGCCCTCACCGCCTACGAGTGGATCGACCAGCTGGGCGACGTCGACATCGTCCACGACCACACCCTCTGCGGCCCGCTGCTGCTGCGGGGCAGCGGCATCCCGGCGATCATGACCGCCCACGGTCCCATCGCCGGCGAGCTGGCCGAGTACTACCGGATGCTCAACCGCTACGTCCAGCTGGTGGCCATCTCCGACTTCCAGCGGTCCAAGGCACCGCACCTCGACTGGGCCGGCACCGTCCACAACGCCATCCCGGTCGAGGAGTACCCCTACCGTGCCGAGAAGGACGACTACTGCCTGTTCCTCGGCCGCATGAGCCCCGAGAAGGCGCCCGACCTGGCCATCAAGGCGGCGCGGGCGGCCGGGCGGGAGATCGTGGTCGCCGCCAAGTGCAACGAGCCGGCCGAGCACGAGTACTTCGAGCAGCGCGTCCGGCCCCTGCTCGGTCCGGACGCGCACTGGTTCGGCGAGGCCGACACCGCGCAGAAGAAGGACCTGCTGGCCCGTGCCCGCTGCCTGGTCTTCCCGATCGAGTGGGACGAGCCCTTCGGCATCGTCATGGTCGAGGCCATGGCCTGCGGCACGCCGGTGGTCGCCCTGCGCAGGGGCTCCGTCTGCGAGATCGTGGCCGACGGGATCACCGGCTTCGTGCGCGACCACCCTCGGGAGCTGCCCGCCGCGATCAACCGCTGCCAGGAGCTGTCGCCGCTCGCGTGCCGCCGGCGGGTGAAGCTACGCTTCGACGTCTCGGGGATGGTCAGTCGCTACGAGGACATCTTCCGGCGCGCGCTCAGCGTGCCGATGGAGGTGGCCTGAGCCCAGCGGCTGACGGCGCGGTCTGGGTCTGGTCAGACGGCAGCAGCCAGAACGGGCTGGCGTAGGCCAGCGCCCTGCCGAGGCCGGCCCACTCGCCGTCGGCGGGTGGGCCGGCCTCGGCTGCCGGGTCGGTGACCCGCAGCACCACCCAGCTGCCCGCCGCCGGGTCGAGGTCGACCTCGAACGCGACCAGCGGCTCGTCCGGGCCGGGCACGCGCACCTCCACGGCCGCGGCGAGGGTGGGCAGGCCGGGGCCGCTGCGCAGCACCTGCACCCCGAGCTGGCGTCCGGTCCAGCCGGCCCGGTCGAGGTCGACGGTGAACCGCGCCGGCCCACCCCGGAACGGCACCTTGCCGCCCATGCGCACCCCGTTCAGGGCCGCGTCCAGGCGCAGCCCCTTGACCCGGCTGGCGAAGAAGCGCCGGGCGGCCAGCGCCTCGTAGACGCCGGCTCGGCTCAGCTCGTGCACGTACAGGCCGGCGCGGCCCTTGCCCTCGGGGTGGCCCCAGTCGCTCCCGTGCTCGTCGGTCACCCCGAGCAGGCCCACCCGCCAGCCGGCGTCGAGGCACTGGACCAGCGCGGAAGGCCGGCCTCGCTCGGTGCCGAACAGCAGGTGCTCGTCGGTCTTGTTGAAGATCTCGAAGCTGACCACCCGCTCGGCCACGGCGGGGCGGTGGCGGAAGCGCCCGAAGCGCAGCACCGCCGAGCCGGCGTGGTTGAAGCCGGCCAGGCCGTCCTGGCCGTGCCGCTCGAGCCAACGCCAGAACGGCGCCATCGCCACCAGGCCGCTGCGCAGCGGGTCGGTGAAGCGGGCGCTGCGCCACACGTTGGCGTGGCCGAACAGCGCGCTCGACCACTCGAAGGCGCGCATGGCGACGAACTCGCCCGGGTCGTCGGCGGCGTCGGCCACCCGCCTGGCCGTCTCCCAGCCGTAGCGGTCGATGCCGCTGTTGCCTGGCATGGCCACCAGGCCGGCGGCCACCGTCGCCCAGCGGCTGTGGTCGCTGATCGCCGCCACGTCGAGGCCGGCCCCGCGCATCGAGGCGAAGGCGTCGGCCGGCTCGCCCTTCCCGTCCGACAGGGTGGTGTGGTTGTGCAGGTCGGCGTGGACCAGCCAGGGACCCGGGAACAGCCGGGAGTGCCTGCTGGTGCCCCAGGCGTCGCGGTCCGGCCCCACGAAGGCGTCCTTTCTGCTCGGGCCCGGTCGCTGCCGGGCGGCGCCTGGAGACGGCGACGCGCCGCCGGGCTCATCATGCGGTACCAGCGTGGCGTCCGCACCGCGCTCGGGCGCCTGTACGGTTGAGGCGCAGCGGCGGCGAGCGGAGGCAGGCGGCCATGGCAGCGCAGAGGACCGTGCACATCGTCCCCCATACCCACTGGGACCGGGAGTGGTACGAGCCGTTCCAGCGCTTCCGCATGCGCCTGGTCGACCTGGTCGACCGCGTGCTCGACCTGGCAGAGGCCGACCAGGGCTTCGCCTTCACCTTCGACGGCCAGACCGCCGCGGTGGAGGACTACCTCGAGGTCCGGCCGGAGGCCGAGCAGCGCCTGCGCCGCCTGACCGAGCGCGGCCAGCTCGCGCTCGGGCCCTGGCGCATCCTCAACGACGAGTTCCTGGTCTCGGGCGAGACGATCGTGCGCAACCTGGAGAGCGGCTGGCGCCGTGCCGAGGCGCTCGGCGGCGCCATGCCGGTCGGCTACCTGCCCGACCAGTTCGGCCACGTCGCGCAGCTCCCGCAGGTGCTGCGCCGCGCCGGCCTGGCCTCTGCCGTGCTGTGGCGCGGCGTGCCCGCCGCCATCGAGCGCCACGCCTTCGCCTGGGAGGCGCCGGACGGCTCCTGGGTCCGCGCCGAGTACCTGCCCGCCGGCTACGTCAACGCGGTGCCGCTGCTCGCCCTGCCGGAGCGGCTGGCCGAGCGCCTGGCGCTGTTCGAGCGGCTGATGGGGCGGTTCTACGGCGACGACGACCCGCTCGGCATGTACGGCAGCGACCACTCCGAGCCCCTGCCCGAGCTGGTCGCGGTGGTCGACGAGCTCAACCGCAGCCAGGACCGCTACCGGATGCGCATCGAGACCCTGGCGACCTACGTCGCCGGCCAGGCCGGCGCCGCCGACGGCGAGCTGCCGCGCTGGCGCGGCGAGCTGCGCTCCGGCGCCAGGGCCAACCTGCTGATGGGCGTCGTCTCCGCCAGGGTGGAGGTGAAGGCGGCCTGCACCCGGGCGGAGCGGGTGCTGGAGCGTTACGCGGAGCCGCTGCAGGCGCTGTGGGGGCGGTCGTGGCCGGCCCGCTTCCTCGAGCTGGCCTGGGGCAAGGTGATCGAGAGCTCCGGCCACGACTCGGTCACCGGCTGCGGTGCCGACGCCGTGGCCGCGCAGGTGCTGGTCCGCCTCGGCGAGGCCGAGCAGCTCGGCGGAGCCCTGCGCGACCGGGCGGCGGCCGCGGTGGCGCGCGGCGCCCCTGCCGGGACGGCGGTGGTGCTGAACCCGACGCCGGCGCGCCGGAGCGGCCTGGTCGAGCTGGACCTGGCCGTCCCCGGGTCCTGGGAGGCGGTCGCCCTGGAGCTGCCCGACGGCCGCCGCCTGCCCACCCAGGAGTGCTGGGACGCCGCGGCCAGCGAGCCAGCCAGGGTGAGCGCCGTGCTGCTCACCGAGCGGCTTCCCGGCCACCTCGTCCCCGAGATGCTGTGGCGCCGCATCCACGGCCGCGAGCTGCTCGGCGCGATCGTCAACGGCCACCGCATCCAGCCGGGCGCGCCCGGGCTGCCGCGGCTCACCATCCAGGTCGGCGACCACCCCGACCCGCCGGCGCTGGACGTGGACGAGCTGCGCCGCGAGGTGCAGGAGGCGGTCGACGCCGCGCCAGGGCGCGACTGGTGGTTCCAGGTCGAGGGCGCGCCGCGCCGGCGCCTGCTCGCCGACGTCCCGGTGCCGCCGCTCGGCTGGACGACGGCGCGGCCGCTGGCGGCCGCCGCGCCCGCGCCGGAGGGGCCGGTCCGCGCGTCCGGCCGCCGCCTGGAGAACGGGCTGGTCACGGTCGAGGCCGCCGACGACGGCACCCTGCGGGTGGTCGCCGCCGGCCGCGAGCTCTCCGGGGTCGGCCGGCTGCTGGACGGTGGCGACGCCGGCGACCTCTACAACTACGCGCCACCGTCCGGCGCCGACGAGCTGGTCGGCGAGCCTGTCGAGGTCGGGCTGCGCCTGCTCGAGGCCGGCCCGCTGCGGGCCCGGCTGGAGGTGGCGCGCCTGTACCAGTGGCCGCGCGGCCTCGCCCCCGACGACCTCTCGCGCGCGTCCGAGCGCCTCGCCGCGGCCACCACCACCCTGGTCGAGCTGCGCGCCGGCGAGCCCTTCGTGCGGCTCACCGTCAGCGTCGAGAACCAGAGCCGTGACCACCGCCTGCGCCTGCACGTGCCACTCCCAGCGGGGGGTCCGGGGGCCTCGAGGAGCGAAGCGGAGGGGCAGTTCGCCGTGGTCGAGCGCGGCCGCGAGGCCGAGGGCGGGCACGGCGAGGTGCCCCTGCCGACCTTCCCGGCCCGCGGCTTCGTCGCCGCCGGCGGCGTCGCCCTCCTGCTCGACCAGGTGACCGAGTACGAGCTGCTCGACGGCGAGCTGGCCGTGACCGTCCTGCGCGCGGTCGGGCAGATCAGCCGCAACGCCAACCCGTGGCGCACCGAGCCGGCCGGGCCCGAGCTGCCCACCCCGGGCGCGCAGTGCCTCGGCCGCCGTGAGCTGCGCCT